>Ga0265295_1002470_pt1 | contig 29239 bp, 26 predicted proteins | sample Munlansysbiofilm_FD_192503 | JGI IMG/M metagenome (GOLD analysis project Ga0265295, IMG submission 192503) | Leachate microbial communities from a municipal landfill in Southern Ontario, Canada - Methane capture system biofilm | ecosystem: Engineered > Solid waste > Landfill > Unclassified ... | reverse complement strand
CTGAGAAGGCGGGGCGCGGCATACGACGGGTATGCCGGATGGCCCATAGCGGCGCCGTAAACACCGTGATCCGAAAGAATCAATGTGATCTGAAAAAGTGGTGGTGTTTTTTCTGCTTTTCTGTTATGGAGCTTGCGTCATTTTTCAGCGGCTGTTTTTTGAGGAGAGATGCCCGAGAGGCTGAAGGGGCACGACTGGAAATCGTGTGTATGTCCACAAAGATGTACCGGGGGTTCGAATCCCCCTCTCTCCGCCAGTTTCTTCCTCTGGTATTGGTTATCCGCCCGCCGCGAAGAAGGTTTTTGGACGGGATTCTCAAGGATATAGATAGCCGGGCCCCGTGCAACGATGGCGTGTGAACCCCGTCAGGTCCGGAAGGAAGCAGCGGTAGCAATGTCCAGCGTGTGCTGCGGATCAGCCTGGCTATCTTTTTTTTCAGCTAAAAGCGACAGCCGCAAGTTCCCAGGTCCAGAATGTGCCACCCCGGTTCTTTTGTCGGAGTTTTTCTGATAATCTTTGTCCTTCCAGTGATATTGTGAGAGTGCCGGCAGGAACACCTGCTCTTCCGTCTTGAGAATCCCCCTGTTCCGAAGAGGGGTCGGCAAATTCTTCGGAAAGTGTTCTCCTTCGGAGTCGTTATGGATTACCTCGTTTTAGCCCGGAAATGGCGACCCCAGGTCTTCGAGGACGTGGTGGGGCAGCCTCACGTGGTCCAGACCCTGAAAAATGCCATCCGCCAGGACCGCATTGCCCACGCCTTCCTCTTCAGCGGACCGCGGGGTGTGGGAAAGACCTCCGTCGCCCGCATTCTGGCCAAGGCCATCAACTGTGAACAGGGTCCGTCGGATATCCCCTGCAACGCCTGCACGAACTGCCGGGAAATCACGGAGGGCGTTTCCCTTGACGTCCGGGAGATCGATGGCGCCTCCAATCGGGGGATCGACGAGATTCGTGAACTCCGCGAACGCATCCGCTTCCTGCCCGTCTCCTGCCGTTATAAAGTCTACATTATCGACGAAGTGCACATGCTCACCCGGGAGGCCTTCAACGCCCTTCTGAAGACCCTGGAGGAGCCCCCGGCCCACGTTGTCTTCATGTTTGCCACGACGGAAACCCACAAAGTGCCGGCCACGATTCTTTCCCGCTGCCAGAACTTCGAATTCCGCCGCCTTTCTCTGCGCCAGATCGTGGAGCAATTAAGAAAGATTTCGGAAGCCGAAAAAATCGAAGTCAGTGATACCGCTCTTGCCTGGATTGCCGAAGCGGGAGACGGCAGTATGAGGGATTCCGAGAGCATCTTCGACCAGGTGATTTCGTACGCCGGGACGACGATCGGGGATGAGGCAGTCGAAGAGCTGCTCGGCAGGACCGATCGACGGTTTCTCTTTCAGCTTTCCGAGGCGGTCCTGCGCCGTGATGCGGGGCAGTGCCTGAAGATCATTGACGAGGGATATTACGCCGGCCTGGACATGACCTATTTTTACCAGCTTCTGCTGCGGCACTTCCGCAATCTTCTTCTGGTCCGGATCGTCGGGCGGAAACAGGAGCTTCTGGACATCTCCGGAAGTGATCTGGAGAGGCTCGAGGCGCAGGCGGCGGAGGTTTCCCGGGAGACCCTGCGGCAGCTTCTGGATATCCTTCTGGCTGAGGAGGAAAACGTCCGCCGGAGCCGCAACCCCCGCCTGAACCTCGAGACGATCGTCTGCAGAATGGCCGCTCTGCCGCCCGCTTTTCCCCTGGCGGAAGTCCTTGCCCGCATGGAGGAGCTGGAAGCCCGCCTGGCAGCTTCCCCGCCGCAGCGCCCTCAAGGGAGGGGGCAGGCGGACCCGCCGGTGACCGGGAAGCGCACACTGGACCTGCCGGCAGTCCCGACGAAGGTGGAATCCGTTAAGGAGCCGGTCCCGGAGTTGAAGGAGCCATCCCGGGGGCAGGCGAAACCGGAGGACGTCTGGGGAAATTTCAAGAACCACGTGAAAAAGCATTCGGTGCCCCTGGCTTCGCAGATTGAGCAGGGCGAATACCTCGGCTGTGAAAACGGCAAGCTGCGGATCGGATTTCGCAATCACATGTTTTTCGAGGCCATCAATGACTCGGCGCAGAAGAACCGCCTGAACGAGATTGCCGGCTCTTTTTTCCAGTCCGGCGTGACGGTGGAGATCGAGTCCCTGGAGCCGGAACCGGGCAGCCGGGGTGCTGAAAAAATATCGGAGGCCATGGTCCGCAAAAACTCCATAGAGGAAATTCGGCGGGAGGCCCTGAATCATCCTCTGCTGCAAAAGGTGATGAGCGTATTTGAAGGCGCGGAAGTTCAGGAGGTCAAGGTCCGCACCCCCGCCAAGCAGCCCCCGGAACAGGGGTGAGGAGGAGATGTTTTTTATTCAAAGAGGATAAGGAGGTAAAGCTCATTGGCGGCAAATTTTGGAAACATCATGAAACAGGCCAAGATGCTTCAGGAAAAGATGGCCCGTCTCCAGGAAGATCTTGCATCCCGCACCGTGGAGGCTACGGCGGGTGGCGGAATGGTTTCGGTTACGGTAAACGGTCGTTTTGAAGTCGTTTCCTTGAAAATCGAAAAAGAGGTGGTCAATGCCGACGACGTGGAGATGCTGCAGGATCTGATTGTGGCCGCTGTCAACGAGGGCGTCCGCAAGGCCCAGGAGATGACCTCCTCGGAAATGGCCAAGCTGACCGGGGGCATGAGCATTCCCGGGCTGATGTAGGAGGGGCGGTTCCGGCATGGCAGGTTACGCCCTTCCCATTAAGCGCTTGATTGCGGAGCTGGGGAAACTTCCGGGGATCGGGGAAAAGACAGCGACACGACTGGCGATGCATATCCTGAGAGCCCCGGAAGGCGATGCCCGGGGACTTGCAGACAGCATTACCGAGGTGCGGAATACAATCCGCTTCTGTCGAGTCTGCTATAATTTTGCCGAGGCCGAACTGTGCAATATCTGCCGTGACGCCGCACGGGATTCCAGCCTGATCTGTGTCGTGGAAGATCCGGACGCCCTGATGGCGATCGAAGAAAGCGGGAGTTATTCCGGGACCTACCATGTCCTCCACGGAGTCCTTTCGCCCTTGGACGGCATCGGGCCGGAACAGCTCCATCTTCGGGAACTGGTCGACCGGGTGCAGGAGCATGTGGTTCGCGAGGTCATCCTGGCCACGAATCCCAACGTCTCCGGCGAATCAACGGCACTCCTGATCGCCCGGATGATCGGGAAGCTGGATGTCCCGGTGACCCGCATCGCCCAGGGGGTACCGATGGGCGGTGATCTCCGTTATCTGGATCGGATGACCCTGTCCAAATCCCTGGAATTCCGCCGGGACATGGAAAAGGAGCCGTAAGGGCTCCACCAATTCAGAATCAGAAGGAAGGATAAGCCGGGTGCGAGAGATTACCGCTGGAACCGTGACCGAGACATTGCGGGACCTCTTTATTGCCGCTAACCTTGAAGTGGGCCGGGACATGCAGAACGCCCTGGCCAGGGCGGCGGAGGAGGAGGAATCGCCTCTCGGCCGCTACGTTCTGCAGAAGATTCTTGAAAACATGGACGTCGCCAAGAAGGAAAGCCTGCCGCTCTGCCAGGACACGGGGCTGGCTGTCGTTTTCGCGGAGATGGGCCAGGAGGTTCACATCGTGGGGGGCGATTTCCAGGAGGCCGTTCAGGAGGGGGTCCGACAGGCCTACCGGGAGGGGTATCTCCGCAAATCCCTTTGCGATCCCCTCTCGCGGCGGAACACGGGGGACAACACCCCGGCGGTGATTTACACCGAGGTGGTTCCCGGCGACCGGCTCAAACTGATCGCGATGCCGAAAGGCGGCGGAAGCGAGAATATGAGCTGCAGCGCCATGCTGGTTCCCGCCGAAGGGAAAGCCGGGATTGTCGATCAGGTGGTGGCCTGTGTACGCAAAGCCGGCTCCAATCCCTGTCCGCCTGTTGTGGTCGGGGTGGGCATTGGAGGATCTCTGGAGATGTCCGGCATCCTGGCTAAAAAAGCCCTCCTTCGGCCTCTCGGGACGGCCAATGCCCATGACGAGCGCCTGGCTGCCATGGAGCGGGAAATTCTGGAGGAGGTCAATCAATTGGGGATAGGGCCCCAGGGATATGGGGGGCGCGTAACCGCCCTGGCGGTTCATGTGGAAATGATGCCCTGCCACATCGCCAGTCTTCCCGTTACGGTCAATATCCAGTGCCATGTGGCGCGGCACAGGGAGGCGGTCCTCTGAAATGACGAGTGAGCCGATCCGCCTGGAAACGCCTTTGAATGACGAACTCTGTGAACGCCTCTCCGTTGGGGATCAGGTCCTGCTCAGCGGGATCGTCTACACCGGACGGGATGCGGCCCACCGCCGCCTGTGCGACGCCGCAGTGCGGGGGGAGCCCCTGCCCTTTCCGGTCCAGGGCGCCGTGATTTTCTATGCGGGTCCAGCTCCGGCAAAGCCGGGGGCCGTAACCGGGTCCATCGGCCCGACAACAAGCTACCGCATGGATCCGTTCGCGCCGCGGCTGATGGCCCTGGGCTTGAAAGGGATGATCGGCAAGGGGCGGCGTTCGCCGGAAGTCGTATCCGCGATGAAGCAGTACAAGGCGGTCTATTTCGGCGCCATTGGCGGGGTTGCGGCGCTCACGGCCCGCTGCATCCGGGAATCCGCCGTAGTGGCCTATGAGGACCTCGGTCCCGAGGCGATCTTCCGTCTGGTTGTCTTCGAGCTTCCCCTGGTGGTGATCAACGATACGAAGGGAAGGGACCTTTATGACGAAGCCCTGAAAACCTATTCCCGGACTTGAAGCACACCTCCCCTTGTGCAAAAAAAGAAAAAACAATTCGAGAATTATCACACCAAACGAATCAATAGTCAAACTATAGTTGTATATTGATCAAAAAACAGCTATATAACAGACTGTTGCAATGTCAACTTCCGGAAATAAAGATTGACAACAAATCGTTTTTTTATGATAAGCATGGGCGCTGAAACAGGTTCCACAACGAATAAATTCCTTTTGTTCGCGAACACAACTCCGGAGAAGATTCAATGATAGAAGTGAGATGGCATGGAAGAGGCGGGCAGGGTGCGGTGACATCTGTCGAAATGCTTGCTTTGGCGGCGATCGGCGAAGGCAAGTACGCCCAGGGATTTCCGAGTTTCGGCCCTGAAAGGCGCGGCGCACCGGTAGAGGCTTTCAACCGGGTCGATGACAAACGGATCAAGAAGCGGCAGCGTATTTATCGTCCCGATGTCGTGGTTGTTCTTGATCCGGGTTTGATCACCCTGGTGAATGTCGCAGAAGGGCTGAAGCCGGAAGGGCTTCTGATCCTCAACACGAACAGGCCCTTCACGGAAATCAAACCGCATATTCAGTTCGATGGCCGGATCGCTCTAGTCGATGCAACGGCCATTGCTTGGGCGGAACTTGGTGTTCCCATTACCAACACGACCATGTTGGGCGCTCTCGTCAAAATGACCGATATCGTGAAGATGGAATCCCTTGACGAACCCATTGAACACCGGTTCGGCCGGATTGCCAACAAGAATCTGACGGCGATGAAGCGAGCCTTTAATGAGGTAAAACTCGTATAAATCTGCAGACAAGGGTCGAGGTATTTATAATGGCGGAGAAAAAATGGCCAGAAACCTGGCAAGAAGTTAACCCTGGATGTGTCGTCTTCCGGCCTGGAAGTTCCAGGGATTATCATACCGGCACCTGGAGGGCGGAGCGCCCGATCTGGGACAATTCCAAATGCATAAAATGCGGCATATGCTATCTGTTCTGTCCGGAGGGCTGCATATCGGCGGATGAGGAAGGATATTTTGCGGCCGATCTGAATTACTGCAAGGGCTGCGGAATCTGCGCCCACGAATGCTGGCCGGGTGCGATTAAAATGGTGGGGGAGGAATAGGCCATGTCGAAACGAATAGGTATGGAAATCGCGCTCGCCGCTGCCGAGGCGGCTGCCCTGTGTCGACCGGAAGTTATTGCCGCCTATCCCATCACCCCGAATACCCATGTGCCGGAGCATCTCTCCCAGATCGTCGCGGATGGGCGCCTCGATGCCGAGTTCATTACCGTGGAATCGGAACATTCGGCCATGAGCGCCTGTGCGGGGGCTTCCGGAGCCGGGGCGCGGGCTTTTACGGCAACGAGCTCCCAGGGGTTGCTCTACATGGCGGAAATTCTGGCGATCATCTCTTCCATGAGGCTGCCCGTCGTTATGATCATCGGCAACCGGGCGCTTTCCGGGCCCCTGAGCATCTGGAACGACCACAGCGACATCATGAGCCAGAGGGATATCGGCTGGATCTCCCTGTTTGCCGCCAATGGGCAGGAAACCGTGGACATGACGATCCAGGCCTTCAAAATCGCCGAGCATCCGGACGTGTTGCTACCGACCAACGTCAATCTCGATGGCTTTCAGCTTACCCATGTCGTTGAGCCGATGCTCATGCCCGACCAGGAAGAGGTGGACCATTTTCTCCCTCCCTTCAAACCCTTCGCCGCACTGAATCCCGACGCTCCGGTGACCCTTGGCGCGCTGGGGCTTCCGGACATTTACACGGAAGCCTGCAAGAGCCGCGAGGAAGTTCTTCTGAATTCCAAAAAGGTCATTCTTGAAGTCTGGAAGGAATGGGAGGAGCAGTTCGGCAGGAAATACGAACCCATCGAATCCTACGAGGCGGAGGATGCGGAAGTCCTTATGCTGACCATGGGCTCCATGGGAGAAACCGCGGAAATGGCCATCGATGAACTCCGGAAGGAGGGCATGAAAGCAGGACTCCTCAAATTAAAGCTGTGGCGGCCCTTTCCTGTTGAGGAATTGAAGCAGGCGGTCAAGGGCGCAAAGGTCCTGGTTGTTACGGATCGCTGCCTGTCCTATGGCGGGGCGGGCGGACCCGTCGCCCTGGAAGTGCGCTCCGCCCTGTACGCGGAAAAGAAGCGGCCCGTGATTTTGAATTACATCATCGGTCTTGGTGGACGGGATGTCATGGTGGATCATTTCATGGAGATGATCAGAACCGCGGCGGAAGCGGATGCGGAGAGACCAGAGAAAGCCTACGAAATTTATGGGGTGAGAGAATAATGAATACGGCAAAACAGTACCGATCCGGTCTTGTTGAAAACTTTGACCTCTATGCGCCGAAGCTGGTGGACAGGGAAGAATACTTTGCCGCCGGGCATCGCGCCTGTCAGGGATGCGGAGAGGCCCTGGCCATTCGCCTGATGTGCAAGGCATTAGGCAGAGACACGGTCATTGTAAACGCCACGGGTTGCATGGAAGTCATTTCCACGATGTACCCCACCACGGCGTGGAAACTTCCCTGGATGCATGTGGCGTTCCCCAATGCCGCAGCCGTGGCTTCCGGCGTGGAGGCCGGATTGAAAATTCTGCGCCGCAAGGGAAAAATCAAAGACCGCTATGTAAAGACGGTGGGCATAGGCGGCGACGGCGGTACGGTAGACATCGGCCTTCAGGCCCTGTCCGGTGCCATGGAGAGGGGGCACGACATGCTCTTTGTCTGTTTTGACAATGAAGCCTACATGAACACGGGTATCCAGCGTTCCGGTTCCACGCCGTTCGGGGCTTCGACCACCACCGCTCCTCCCGGGAAGGTCAGCCGCGGCAATGCGACATGGAAAAAGAACACGCCGGAGATCATGGTCGCCCACAACATACCCTACGTGGCCACGGCCTGCCACAGCTACCCCATCGATTTCATGAACAAGGTGAAAAAGGCCCGGTCGATCAAGGGACCTTCCTATATCCAATGCCTTTCCGTCTGCCCCACCGGATGGCGCTGTCCTTCGGGCGATTGCATCAAAATGGGGCGGCTGGCCGTTGAGACCGGTGCATTCCCTCTTTACGAGGTGGAAAACGGGAAATACAAACTTAGCGCGGATATGCCGGAAACGCTGAGACCCCTGGGAGATTACATCAAGCTCCAGGGCAGATTCCGGCATCTGACTCCTGATGATATCGAATACTTCCAGGAGAGGGTGAAATTCGAATACAAAAAGCTCATGACCAAGGTGAAGAGCTCCCGTTAAGGGCGGGAAAAGCTGCAGCTGGACAACATCAAGGGGAAGATAATGAACACAGAGGTAGACAGGGGGAAAGTCAGGGAGATTGTCGGCAGGCACGGCGGGGACGAAAGTTCGGCCGTCGCCGTTTTGCAGGATCTCCAGGAGGAATTCCGTTACCTGCCGAAGGAGGCCTTGGCCATCGTGAGTGACGAACTCAAGGTTTCCCTGAGCAGGATTTACGAGATTGCAACATTTTACAATGCCTTCAGCCTGAAGCCGCGGGGGAAATACCTCATTGAGGTGTGCGCCGGAACGGCCTGCCACGTCCAGGGGGGATTCAATCTCAGGGACCGGCTGGAGAGGGATCTCAACGTCTCCTGCGGTGAGACGACGGAGGATGCCGTGTTCACCCTCGAAGAGGTGCGGTGCCTTGGTTGTTGCAGCCTCGCCCCCGTAGTACGGATTGGCGGTAACATCCATCCTTATCTCACCCAGGATGAGATTCCCAAGATTCTGAAAAACTATCGCAAGGCAGGGGTGAAAAAGTGAGTACGATAAACACACGAGATGCTCTGAATAAAGCTGTGAAACGGGGCCTCACACGTCTCATGCCGGCAAAGACCAAGATCCTCGTCGGTATGGCGACAAGCGGCATCGCCTCAGGGGCGCAGGAAGTCTACGATGTCCTTGAGAAGGAAATCGCGAAGCGCGGTCTGGATTTCATCCTCAGCAAGACGGGAAGCATGGGGATGGATTGCATCGAACCCCTCGTTGATGTGATCGTGCCCGGCAAGCCGCGCCTCTCCTTCAGCAGGATGACGGCGAAGATGGTTCCCGCCCTTCTGGATCAAGTGGCCGATGGGACCCTTGGCGCGGTGGCTCCGACCTACCGCATGGATGAAGAGGAGCTCATTATTGAGGGAAAGAAGAAGGCCTATTTCAAGGGTGCCGTACCGGCCGCTTATTCCGGGATCCCGAAAATTTCGGAGCTTCCCTTTTACGGCAAGCAGCTGAAGATCGCCCTGCGAAACTGCGGGATGATCGATCCCGAAGATATCGAGGAATATATCGCCCGGGGCGGGTATTCCGCCCTGTATAAGGCTCTGAAGACCATGAAGCCGGAGGAGGTTATTGACGAAGTGAAGATCTCCGGCCTCCGGGGGCGGGGCGGCGGCGGTTTTCCGACGGGGACGAAATGGGAGAGCTGCCGACGGGCCGAAGGCGACATCAAATACGTCATCTGCAACGGCGACGAGGGCGACCCAGGGGCATACATGGACCGGAGCGTCATGGAAGGAGACCCCCACAGTGTCCTGGAAGGGATGACCATCGGGGCCTATGCGATCGGCGCCCATGAGGGGTACATTTACGTCCGCAACGAGTATCCCCTGGCCGTGGCAAACCTTCAGCAGGCCATCGAGCAGGCCAGGGAAGCCGGGTTTCTGGGCGGCAACATCTTTGGAACGGGCTTTGCCTTTGACGTCAAGATCAGCAAGGGTGCAGGCGCCTTTGTCTGCGGAGAATCGACAGCCCTCATGGCCTCCCTGGAGGGAAAGGCAGGCGAGCCCCGGGCCAAATACATTCACACGGTGGAGCACGGGCTCTGGGACCGGCCGTCCAATCTGAACAACGTGGAAACCTGGGCGAATGTCCCCGTCATCATCGGCCGTGGCGGAAAGTGGTTTTCCGGTGTCGGCGCAGCGAACAGCACGGGAACGAAGGTCTTTTCCCTCGTGGGCAAGATCAACAACATCGGCCTCGTGGAAGTGCCCATGGGGATACCGCTCAAGGACATCATTTATGAAATCGGCGGGGGCATACCGGGCGGCAAGAAGTTCAAGGCCGTTCAGACGGGCGGCCCCTCCGGAGGCTGCATCCCCGCTTCGATGATCGACCTGCCCGTAGATTTTGACTCTCTCTGGGAGGCCGGCTCCATGATGGGTTCAGGCGGCATGATCGTCATGGACGAGAATACCTGCATGGTTGACATCGCCCGCTACTTCATTGAATTTCTCGAGTCCGAGTCCTGCGGGAAGTGCGTCCCCTGCCGTGAAGGGATCTACCGGATGAATGAAATCCTCCGTGACATCTGTGCGGGGAAAGGCAAGAAGGGGGATCTGGAGCTCCTGGAGCGTATGGCCGAGGCCATCAAGGACGGATCCCTGTGCGCGCTCGGCGGGAGCGCACCGAACCCTGTCCTGAGTACGATCCGCTATTTCCGGGATGAATATGAGGCCCACATCAAGGACAAAAAGTGCCCGGCCGGTGTCTGCCGCGCCCTGATCCAGTTCAGCATCGATGCGGATAAATGCACAGGCTGTGGGGCCTGCGCAAAGAAGTGCCCCGTGGAAGCAATCAGCGGCGAGCGGAAAAAGGTTCATGCGATCGACCAGGCGAAATGCATCAAGTGCGGTGTCTGCAGAGAGACGTGCAAGTTTGATGCGGTAACCGTAGCGTAAAGGGTGGCAAGATGGTGAACTTAGTCATAGATGGAAAGAATATTGAAGCCGAGGCGGGAACGACAATTCTTGCTGCTGCCCGCGAAAACGGGATTTACATTCCGACCCTGTGTCATCACGAGTCGCTTGAACCATCGGGGGCATGCCGGCTGTGCGTCGTAGAGGTCGCCAAGGGGTCGAGAAAGCGCATCGTGACTTCCTGTATTTACCAGGTCGAGGACGGCATCGTTGTCGATACGAAGAGCGAACGGGTCCTGGGGGTGCGCCGGCTCGTTCTGGAGCTGCTCATGGCCAGGTGCCCGAAATCGGACGTGATCCGGACGATGGCTCAAGAGCTGGGGGTCGCTCCTGAAAAGCGCTTCCTCCCGGACAAGGACAAGGGAAAGTGCGTCCTGTGCAGGCTGTGCGTCAAGACCTGTGAGGATATTGTGGGGGCATCAGCCATCGGATTCTCCTTCCGCGGCAAGGACAAGATCGTCGGTCCCCCATTCGTGGAGGATTCAAAAGCCTGCATCGGCTGCGGCGCCTGTGCCTACGTCTGCCCGACAGGCCACATCGAGATGACTACCGGTAACGGCGGCAGCGAACGGACGATCTGGGGACGCACCTTCAAAATGGCGGCCTGCAGCGTCTGCGGGCGGTATTTCGCGCCGGAGGATCAGCTCCAGTTCATCAGCAGCAAGACAGGAGTGCCCCTTGAGGACCTCATGGTCTGCATGAGCTGCCGTTAAAAAAATTTAAATTCTCTTGCACATGGGTTTTGTCTGTGATAAGAGAATTTCCCCTTCCGGTTGAGGAAGGGGACCGATCTTTGGTATTCGACAGGCATGGCCTCCGGGGACAGCTTCCCGGTTCCTGGAATGTCAGCCCGTTATTGTAAAAAACTACTCCTCAGTAGCTCAGTCGGTAGAGCAGATGGCTGTTAACCATCGGGTCCGTGGTTCGAGTCCGCGCTGGGGAGCCAGAATTCCATCCGCTGATTTTCAGCGGTTCTTATAGAGCGCAAGACCCCGTCGGGTGATCCCCACGGGGTCTTGTCGTTTCGGCCGCACTTCACACAAGGCAACCAACTTTCACATTCTTCCCGATTCTCCATTTCAAAGACCGCCGACCGTGGGCCGGGTGCAACCCTGGGGGTTGCGGGCGCTCACCAAAAATTTCCTTTCCGGATTCTCCCGTATCGCTATACGTTAATCGAGACAGTCACTTTGACGTTTCAAACGCCCATCGGGTCGGTGACTGCGACGGCTTCCTTCCGTGGCATACTGCAAAAGGAGGACGGGATGCCGAGCAACGAACACATCCCAGCCTTGGTTGGCGGGGTGATATTGGAAATCGCAACAACCCTCTGGTGCGGATCTTGGCAAACCTTGCCCGAGAGACGCGTGTACGGGGAGCTTCTCACCTTAGACGACCCCGAAACCCGCCTTCCGGCCATTGACCGCCTTGGCTTTCTGTGGGAGTGATCGCTGTACAGGGACCTTTAAAGTGCTAACAGGCTGAATCTATATCTATTCTTTCCATATGCGCATTGAAAAGCGATTGACGGCAACTATCAATAAGTGTAAACTAAGCAAAAGCGACTTTCAGCTATGACCTTGTTTCCGTGGATGGGAATGGTGTTGTGTCTTTTCCCGTCGGCCATGTTATCCGGTCTTAAGCTGGCGTTTTTTGCCATCAGCAAGCTCGAACTCCAGATCGAGGTTACCAAGGGCAACAAGCAGGCACACCACGTTCTGGTCCTGAGAAGAGATGCCAATTTTCTGCTGGTGATGGTTCTCTGGGCCAACGTGGCCGTCAATGTGCTGCTGGCCCCTGCTTTCGGGATCGGTGCTGACCGGTATCACGGCGTTTCTGTTTTCCACGGGTGTCATCACCGTTTTCGGGGAGATCTTCCCCCAGGCCTACTTTTCCAGGCACGCCCTGAAGTTCGGATTCCTGCTGTCGCCCGTTCTTCGCTTCCATCAAGTCGTTCTGAATTTTCTCGATCTCGATGATGTGCCCGTGGCAGCTGAAGGCGAACCCGTCAACCCTCTAAGCATCATCTCACTGCCATCGCCCTGTTATTGTCACAAAGGGTCGGGCGACCATCGGTGCGACGTTATCTCGCGTCCAAGGGTCATGCCGGAACACTTACAGGACGATGTGGTGGATCATGACGTCATCCTGCTCTGGAACGAAAACCGGGGGCGATCTTCATGAAAGGCTGTTGTGGGGCATTGTGCAAAATCCCGTCTTGGACCAGGGCTTGGCTGGCGATTCGAAGGGCACGTGCGCCGAATGAGGCAATTCTTCAGATCCGCCGCACTTGCCAACGGCAAACAACGGATCAATCAAAGTATGGAGGTTTTGTATGGATAGAATCACCTTTGAACAACTTCAGGATATATTTGTTGTCAGCCATCCCGGCTTCTGTGTCTCCCTCTACATGCCGGCACACCGGGCCGGACGGGAGACGGAGCAGGATCCGATCCGTTTCAAGAACCTCCTGCGCCAAGCCGAAGAGCGACTTCTGGCCGAAGGCATGCGTTCGACGCAAGTACAGAATTTTCTTAAGGAGCCTCAGCGTCTGTTGCAGGATCAATCATTCTGGCGGCATCAAAGCGATGGACTGGCGCTGTTTTATTCGGCGGATATCTTTTACTTTTTCAGGCTGCCCATCCGATTTGCAGAGTTGGTGGTGGTAGCAGACCGCTTTCATGTAAAACCGCTGCTGCCGATCCTGACCAGCGACAGCACATTCTTTATTCTCGCCGCCAGTCAGAATCAGTTGCGGCTGCTGGAAGGTACACGGCAAACCGTCGATGAGATCGAACTGGAGAGCGTGCCGCAGAATCTTGCCGAAACCCTGCCGGCCGGCTTTCCGGAAACACAACTGCAATTTCATACGGGTACATCATCAGGGACGGGCAACCGGCCGGCGGTATTCCATGGCCATGAAATCAACAACGAGATAAAAAACCGCATCCGGCAATGGTTTCGCATCATCGATAAACACATTCGCGGCATACTGCCGGACGGGCAACCTCCCCTGGTTCTGGCCGGTGTCGGTACCCTGTTTCCCCTCTACAAGGAAGTCAATACCTACCCGCATCTTATGGATGAAGGGATCACGGGGAACCCCGAAGGGATGAAACCTGAAGAGCTTCACCGGAGAGCCTGGTCCATCGTGGAAGAGGTCTTTAAAAAGGAGAGGGAAGCAGGATATGCCCGGTATCGGCAACTGGAGGGCACCGGCCTGACCACCACCGATGTCACGGAGGCGGTTCTGGCGGCGCACCACGGGCGGATCGACGTGCTCTTCGTTGCCATAGGGGCTCAGGTGTGGGGCCAGTTTGATCCGAAAAAAGACAAGGCGTATTCGCACGAAGCCCCTGAACCAGGTGATCAGGACCTCCTGGATCTCTCGGCGATCCAGACCCTGATAAAAGGGGGCACGGTCTATGCGGTTTCTCCGGAAGAAGTCCCCGATCAGGCCCTTGTCGCAGCAGTCCTGCGTTATTGAGCAAAACGGTTTTTCCATGATGATCCGGCCATCCTTGAAGACCTTGCCTATCTTCTCAAGTATGATTAGTTCCATGGCCGGTATCCAAGGAAATTTGCCGCCCAGAGCACCATGATTCTGAGCAACAGGATCGTGAATATTCTTGCCTGTACGACCACGAATGGGTCTATTCTACCCGCCTCGTTGATTTCGCAAAGTTCATGACGAAAAAGGGGATGTCCATGGGGAAGGCGTGAGCGGCCGGCAACATCATCTGCCCGCATGAATATCATTGCAGACGGCACGACGGTGGGATGTCGGATCTATTCCGCGCTGGCAGGCTCGCGGCCCTGGGGTTGGCGCGTTTTCAGTGACCACTGGTCTTTGGGAAAGGAGGTTGATGGATGAAAGTCTATGTCTTTGAAGTTGAGGATTGGGAGCGCCAGACCTTTGAATGTCTGCAAGGGGAGCTCCGGATTGAATTTGTTGCGGAGCCTCTCAGCCGGGAAAGTGCTGAATCATACGCCGACGCGGAGGCGCTATCCCCCTTCATCTACTCGGATCTGTCGGCCGATGTGCTCAAGCATATGGACCGTCTGAAGCTCATTACCACGCGCTCCACGGGCTTTGAACATATCGACCTTGAGTATTGCGAAGCAAACAACATAATCGTCTGCAATGTCCCGGTCTATGGGGATAACACCGTGGCTGAGCATGTCTTTGCGCTGCTGCTGACCATCAGCCACAAGATGATTGCAGCTGTTGACCGCACCCGCAGGGGGGATTTTTCCCTCAAGGGACTCCAGGGCTTCGATCTTTTGGGCAAGACACTGGGCGTAATCGGTACAGGGAGCATCGGCCGATGCGTCATTGGAATAGCCAAAGGGTTTCGAATGGACGTCCTGGCCTCGGACGTGCGGCCGGACCAAGAACTGGCCTCGCAGATGGGTTTCCGTTACGTGGAGATGGATCAGCTCCTGACTTCTTCTGATATCATCACGCTCCATGTCCCTTCCAACGAGAAGACCCGGAATCTGATATCCGACCAAGAATTCGCCAGGATGAAAGAAGGGGTGGTCCTGATCAACACGGCCCGGGGCGACGTCCTGGACATCAAGGCACTGGCCAAGGCCATCGGCGACGGAAAGGTGGCGGCTGCGGGACTGGACGTCCTGCCGGAAGAGGGAGGCATCCGGGAAGAGTCCGAATTACTGCGCTCGGTTTATGACAAAAAACATGATCTGGAGACCATGCTGCTCAATCACATTCTGCTCCGCCTTCGAAATGTGATCATCACCCCGCACAGCGCGTTCAACACCCGGGAAGCGGTGGAGCGCATCCTGAGCACCACGGTGGGAAACATCATCTCTTTCACCGAGGGTGAACCCGAAAATGTCATATCCGGTAAACGAGCTTAGGTTGTATCTAAGTGGACTGCCACAGGGAGGGTTATTTATGAAAACCATCGTGACCATGACCTTGAACCCGGCCATCGACAAGAGCTCAAGTGTTGATTACGTTGTGGCCGAGCGGAAACTCTACTGCAAACCGCCTCGTTTCGAGCCCGGAGGGGGCGGGGTGAATGTCTGCCGGGCCATTAAGAAACTGGGAGGAACATCCCTGCTCCTTTACCCTGCAGGGGGACTGACAGGGATGAGGCTTCAAGAACTTCTGGATGAAGAAGGTCTGGACCATCGACCGTTTCCCATCGATGGAATGATCCGGGAGAGTCTGGTCATTTTGGAGGAATCCACCGGCCAGCAGTACCGCTTTGTAATGCCGGGACCAACGCTGAAGCAAAATGAATGGGAGTCATTTCTTCAGAAACTGGCAGTCATCGATCCCCCACCCGATTATGTGGTAGCAAGCGGAAGCCTTCCGCCGGGCGCGCCTCCTGACTTTTATGCACGGGTTGCGCGTGTCGGAAAGAAGAAGGGGACAAAAACGATCGTGGACGTTTCGGGTAAAGCCCTGAAAGAAGCACTTGAAGAAGGGGTGTTTTTGATCAAACCCAATGTCCGTGAATTCAGGGAACTGGTCGGTGAGGAGATCAAAGAGGAATCGCAGATCAAGGCTGAGGCCCAAAAGATGGTCAAAAGCGGCCGGTGTGAGGTGCTGGTGATCTCCCTTGGCGCGGCGGGGGCCCTGGCGGTTTCCGAAGACTTTGTCGAACACATCATTCCCCCCACCGTGCCCATAGTCAGCAAGGTGGGAGCAGGGGACAGCATGGTGGCAGGTATCGCGTTGAGCCTGGCCCGGGACAAGCCACTCAGGGAATCCGTTCTTTTCGGCGTGGCTGCCGGTACGGCAGCCGTCATGACGCCGGGAACGGAACTATGTCGCAGGGAGGATGCCGAGCGGTTGTATGAAAGCATCATTATGGGGGCTTGAAGAACAGCATACATGAACAGTGAGAGGGGCCAGGACCATGATGTTACCGACGCACAGAACCAAGATCGTGTGCACCATTGGACCGGTCTCCCGCTCTGAGGCTGTCCTGGAAGAGCTGATGCTCTTGGGCATGAATGTAGCGCGGCTCAATTTTGCCCACGGGACCCTGCAGGGGCACAGGGAGGATATTCAGCGCATCCGAACCGTTGCGAGAAGACTGCAGCGTCACTGCCTGATCATGGCAGACCTTCCCGGCCCCAAGATACGGATCGGCAAACTCCTGGAGGAGCCTCTTTTGCTGGAGAAGGGCGATGAGGTCGTTTTGACCGTCAAAGACCTTTTGGGTACCACAAACCAAATACCAGTCGATTACAAGCGACTGCCGGAAAGTGTGACCCAAGGAAGCCTGATTTTCCTCAATGACGGTTTCATACAACTCCTGGTGGAAAAGGTGTCCAGTGAGAATGTCTTCTGCCGGACGGTTATCGGCGGTCCGCTTCTTTCCCACAAGGGTCTGAGCATACCCGGGGCAAAGATAGTTGCCGATGCCGTATCGGATACAGACCTCGATTTTGTCGCATTTGCCCTGCAGCAGGGGGTGGATGCCTTCGGGGTTTCGTTTGCTGAAACAGCGGAAGACATTCTGAAAGTGAAAAGGTTTGCCCAGGCAAAAGGGCAATCCGTCTATGTGGTCGCCAAGATCGAGCGGGCCGAGGCCATCGAAAATTTCGACGGAATTCTTTCCGCGGCGGATGCGATCATGATTGCCCGAGGGGACCTAGGGGTTCAAATTCCCTTGCAGGACGTGCCGGCCGTTCAAAAAAGACTGATCCATCAGGCGAATCTTCTGGGACGGCCTGTGATAACAGCAACCCAGATGCTGGTTTCCATGACCGAGAACATCCGTCCGACCCGCGCCGAGGTGTCCGATGTGGCCAATGCCATTCTGGACGGCACGGACGCCGTGATGCTGTCCGAAGAGACGGCTATCGGGCGGTATCCCGTGGAAGCGGTTGAAATGATCAGCAAGATCGCAATATCCGCCGAACGGGAGAAAACAACCATCCGGGTACTGGCGGATTTGCCCGCCTACTTCAGGGCGGCTATGGGATCCGGCGACGCCGCCGTGGAAGATGTGGTCACGCTGAATGCCGTTGAATCGGCCGGTGCATTGAATGTGCGTTACATCCTGACCCATACGCAAGGCAGGGCCGCCCCCTGTCTGATCTCAAGGTTCAGGCCCGACTGCTGGATACTGGCTCATGGCGGCGATGAAAAAACGAACAACTTCCTGGGCCTTTCCTATGGAGTTCATCCTGTTCACCTGGATGGTGCAACAACCGGCCTTGCCGGCAAGGCCGTCCGGTGGCTGGTTACAGCCGGCATGGTTGAAAAGGATGAAAGCCTGATCTGGGTTGAGGATGAACCACCGGATGACAGGCGTGAAACCTTGTCGATGAAAATCATCAAGGCCTGAAACAAATTCTATGAGGAGGTGAAAGCCAGGAAAGAAAAATCAAAACGCATTGAATTCAGGATCTTTGCCCCGCAGGCCGAAAATGTCCATTGCCAAAAACAGGCAGTGTCAGCCCGCGCACGACTTTTAACCGGTTAAGGAGGATAATATGGAACTGTCCTACCAAAAACGACGCGTTGTAGCCTATTTTTCCATGGAGATCGGCATTGACGAGAGAATATGCACATACAGCGGGGGGCTTGGGATCCTTGCCGGGGACACGATCCGTTCGGCAGCGGACCTCAGGGTGCCGATGGTTGCAGTCACGCTTCTCTACCGCAAGGGTTATTTTCGACAAAGGCTGGAGGCCGACGGGTGGCAGAGGGAAGAGGCGACCTCCTGGGCCTTTGAAAAATTGCTCGAAGAGGAGTCTGCCCGAGCTCAGGTCCAGATCGAAGGCCGGATTGTTCATCTTCGGGCCTGGCGTTATGATGTACACGGAGAGGGCGGCTACGCGGTTCCCATATACTTTCTGGATGCGGATCTTTCTGAAAATTCCGAGTGGGACCGCGGGTTGACCCAGTCGCTCTATGGCGGAGATGATCATTACCGCATTTCCCAGGAGGTAATTCTCGGAATCGGCGGTATACGAATACTCCGCGCGCTGGGTTATCATGAGATCACCACCTTCCATCTCAATGAAGGACATGCGGCCTTGCTCACGCTGGCGCTTCTGGACGAGGCCGCCAAAGAGGCGGGGAGGGAATCGGTCATTCAGCAGGATGTGGAATCAGTGCGGAGCCGATGTGTTTTTACCACCCACACTCCTGTCCCGGCCGGGCACGACAAGTTCCCCGCCGACCTGGCCCGAAAGGTCATTGGGGATCGGAACGACTTCTTCGCTCTGGAAGGAGTTCTCCACGAAGGGTACACCCTCAACATGACCTATCTCGCCCTCAAGCTGAGCCGGTATGTCAACGGTGTGGCAAAGAAACACGGCGAGGTCTCAAGGCTCATGTTTGCAGGCTATGACATTGAGGCCATCACCAACGGGGTCCATGCCGCCGCCTGGGTTTCCGCGCCGTTTCGAGAACTGTTCGACCGCCATATTCCTTTGTGGCGAAAGGACAATTTCAGTCTGCGCTACGCCTTGAGCGTTCCCAGAGACCAACTCTGGAACGCGCACATGCAGTGCAAGAAGCAGCTCATGGGCTTGGTCAACCACGAAACCGGGGCGGGCATGGATGAGAACATCCTGACAATCGGCTTTGCCCGGCGTGCCGCCACCTACAAGCGGGCAGATCTCCTCTTCAGGGATATGGAGAGGCTCAAAAGGATCTCCAATGAAGTGGGCAAGATCCAGATCATTTACGGCGGCAAGGCCCATCCCCGCGACCACGAGGGAAAGGAGCTCATCAAAAGGATCTTTTGGGCCAAGCACGAACTGCAACACGACATCAAGGTGGCCTACCTTGAAAACTACAATATGACGCTGGGTGCGATCATGACCGCCGGGGTGGATATCTGGCTCAACACGCCCGAACCGCCCATGGAAGCTTCCGGGACCAGCGGGATGAAGGCGGCCCTGAATGGTGTTCCGAACCTGAGCGTGCTGGATGGCTGGTGGATCGAAGGCCACATCGAGGGGCTGACCGGCTGGTCTGTCGGGATGCCGGTTCAAGGAAAGGGACGGGAGCGGGACCACTCACGGGATGCCCCGTCTCTTTACGAGAAGCTGGAGCATGCCGTTATTCCCAGTTTCTATCATGATCGGGATCGGTACCTGAACATGATGGCCTACTCTATTGCTATCAACGGCTCCTTTTTCAACACCCAGAGGATGGTGCAGGAGTACGTGCTCAATGCCTATTTCAATCGCTGAAAATGAGGCTGCAACGGATATGGGCGAGTCATTTCTGTGGTCGCCAACTCACCAATCTATGCATCATGGTCCGCGATGGAGGAGGATAGCGCGACAAAATCCCAATCCAAGCAAATGGTTGAATCTTTCATGTCCAGCTCCCCGGAGACAAAATCCAAATCCGCCGGGGCGATAGCCTTCATCCCGGTTCAGAAAACTTTCGGCGGCAGTCCTGGACTCTTTGGACAGCATCCTTGACTCGTTTTCATAACAGAAGCTCAGGATCGCGGAACCCCGTTTCACCATTCCGAACATTGTTCTGGAAACCCCTCTCGTTTCGAGGATCCTTCTTGGAATAGGCCGGCCATCGGGGCCTCCGATCGAGTATGGCGCCATCTCTTCAGAATGACTGATGGCGGAAATCGATTCCCACCGGGCGGCGCCGATATGGGAAGATGGCAGCAGGATGTATCCGACTCTCAGCCGGTGTTCGATCATGCCGGTATCCGTGATCTGTTCGTCGTCCAGGCGCAGATCACAGTTCACGAGGTTGTATTTTGTCCCATACGGTGTCCCCCATCACGCCTGTAACGAAAACCTGGCCAGCAAATTCATCTTCAAAAGCGGTCAGCCTCAAACACCATCTCATCTCGCCCGAGGATGCGAATTCCGCTTCCGCCAGGGAGCTGTCCCGAAGATTCCGATCCGCATTTTTCGTGATGATCCCGGGGTAGCCGAGCCCGAGGGCGATCTCTTCACCGCTGTCTGCAGCATACTTCTGCGGAGCATGATAGGTAATGGCCGTATCGCAGCCGACATCCCGGGCCAGCGCTGCACACGCCGCGGAATCGTAGCCCGAGGAAATCGTAGCGATCATGCCATAGCGGTGTTTTCGCCCGGGGTGGCGCGCATTTTCGGCGATGCGGCCGATTCTCTACAGCAGCGCCGCCTGGTAATTCTCAAAGGAGCTGAACGGCGCGGGTTCCTGCGTTTGTACTCCGGGGAGGTGTCATATCAAGGGATTGAACGGGGTTCAATGAGGCTCTTCTTTCGGGCTGAGCCCCTTCGGCTCGTCCCTTCGGGGGCGGTCCGGCAGATCCGGCGCCAGGAGCGATTGCAGATACGTTGTCAGATTAATGTTCTCGTTTGCAATTTTCAGTTTGCGCCGGATGTGTTCACGGTGACGGCTGATCGTTGCCGCCGAGATTCCCCGCAGCTCGGCAATTTCCTTGGTCCGCAATCCATTCCGGATCATGTTGCAGATGTCGATTTCCGTCGGCGTCAAGGTGCGATAGTGATTCAAGATGCGGTTCGTAAAGGGGGAGGCGATCTCTTCGATAGTGGTCCTCAAGATGTCCAGGTATTTCTGCTGGTTTTTCGCCAGCCCCGGGGTCAAGGTGTGGATAATCGGTATGACGACCTTCTCGATACTCAAATGAAAATTTTCATAAATGCGCTTTTTTTCGTCTTACATTCCGTCCAGTAGAAATTTTAACAGGAATGTGAGGACTTCCCCGAGCTTCAACCTGGCTCCGGGGAAAGGCGTGGCAGGCGGGCAGCGGATTCGCCGACAACAGAGAAAGAACAGTTGATGGAAAGAGAAGACGGACGACACGGGAAGCCGGTTGCACCAGGCGCTCTTTCCATTTTGTGGATGTCGTTCAAAGGCTTGCAGGCCGTCTCGACGGATCCGGGACGCCTGGCGGTTCCACCGCTTCAGGACAGAGGAACAAGGCGGAGAGAGGGATCAGAAATGAATATCGACGTAGAGCCCAAAAAGATACACAAACTGTTTCCCACGGACATTTTGTTCCAAACGACCTACTGGGGCCAGGTCAAGTCCCGCCTCGGCTGGACACCGCTGGCCTTTGATTTCCATGCGTCGACGGGGCAGAGTTGCGACCTGATGGTCCTGGTCAAAAACATCGCCCATGATTTTACCGCGGCCTGTGTTCCCCAAGGGCCGGAAAACGGGCCTGATCCGGAGAAATATGGCATCGCAACGGCACCTGGAATTATCCACTCCGAAGGAGCCGATACAGCGCCTTCCGCAATTATGAAGCATCGGGGATGAAGTTTTCCGAAATAACACGCGCGGCAACTACCGGGCGCCTCCCTGGAGGCATAAGAACACGAGTTGCCTGTCCATCGTAATGTGCGTCAACTCGACACCGCGTTGAAATCCCTCCTCCCGTAGAGGGATGGCCCGCTGAAAAGCGGGGCAAACCCCTCCCATCCAATACCGGTCGCCCGGGTTCGTCAAATAGCTTCCAGATTTGTCCGTTTCTTCCCGATTTCCGCATGCCTGAAGCCTGTAGCTGAAATGGGCAGCGGAAAGATTTTGTCTTGTCAGTCACAGGGTTTTCCTATATTATCTTTCCTGTAAAGAAGTTCCTATCACAAATGGTATAAAATATTTCCGGGTCCGGCACAGCGCGTGTATCCGGTTACTGTCCTTCAATGATGTTCACTTCAAACCTTGAACCATGTTGCAGAGAGCCGAAAACGATCCGTTCAGCATAACGTTAACGAAACGAAATCCAGAAAAACAGCGGGGAAAAAAGACAGAAAGTTCACGTTGAGGTTTTAGCGGCTGAGACCCAAGTCCGGATCAGGGTTTTCGAGCCGGAATCCCGGCTCTTGGAGATCAGAGCCGGACAGCCATCCGGAACCGACAGGGATGCAGGCAGGTTTTCCGGTAGAAAATTTGGCATTTAATCTAGAGGTCTATCTACGTGAAAGGGAGAAAAAATGGGCGGATACAATAAAACCCTGGAAGGAAATGAAATTGCCGCACATGTGGCTTACGCGATGAGCGAAGTGGCGGCGATCTATCCGATTACGCCGTCGAGCACCATCGGGGAATACTGCAGCGAATGGGCCGCGCGTGAAAAAAAGAACATCTTCGGCCAGCCGCTTGAAATCATGGAAATGCAGTCCGAAGCCGGAGCGGCAGCCGCGGTTCACGGCGCGCTGGCGGCGGGGGCGCTTGCCACGACCTTCACGGCGTCGCAGGGACTTCTGCTCATGAAGCCGGACATGTACAAGATCGCCGGCGAACTGCTGCCGACGGTCTTCCATGTGGCGGCCAGATCCATCGCCGGCCAGGCCCTCTGCATTTTCGGGGACCACTCGGACATCAATGCGGTCCGTCAGACGGGATTTTCCCTCCTCGCCTCGGCTTCTCCCCAGGAGGTCATGGATCTGGGGCTGGTCGCTCATCTGGCGAGCATCAAGGCCAGCCTCCCCTTCATCCATTGCTTTGACGGGTTCCGGACCTCCATGGTCATCCAGAAGGTTGAATTGATCCAGTACGCCGACATGGCCAGACTCGTGGACTGGTACGCCATTGACCGCTTCCGGGCCAGGTCCATGAATCCGGAGCATCCCCAGATGCGCGGCACATCGCAGAGCTCCGATATCTTTTTCCAGAACCGCGAAGCCTGTTCGCCCTATTATGCGAAACTGCCGGGCGTCGTGGAAGAGGAAATGAGAAAAGTCAGCGAACTGACCGGAAGGCCCTATCACCTCTTTGATTACGTGGGCCATCCCGAAGCGGACAAAATCATCGTCGCCATGGGATCGAGCTGCGACGTCATTGAAGGGACCATCGATTATCTGAACGCGCGGGGGGCCAAGCTCGGCCTCATCAAGGTCCGGCTTTACCTTCCCTTCTCCCGGGAGCACTTCTTCAAGGTTCTGCCGCGGTCGGTCAAGAAAATAGCCGTTCTCGACAGGCTCAAGTCCCCGATGAGTGTTGGAGAGCCCCTGTACCTGGAGGTCAGCACGGCGATCCTGGAAAAGAACACCGGACAGCTTGTCATCGGCGGAAGGTACGGGCTCGGCAGTAAGGATTTCACGCCGGCCATGGTGAAGGCTGTTTACGAAAATCTGGATCAGTGGAGCCCCAAGCGATCCTTCACGGTGGGCATCATCGACGATGTCAGCAATTCCTCCCTTGAAGTGGGCGAAGAATTCTCGGCATCCCCTCCGGGCACGACATCCTGCAAATTCTGGGGCATCGGGGCCGACGGAACCGTCGGTGCGAACAAGGAGGCGATCAAGATCATCGGTGAAAACACCGACCTGTTCACCCAGGCGTATTTCGCCTATGACGCGAAAAAATCCGGGGGCGTCACCGTTTCCCATGTCCGCTTCTCCTCCAACAGGATCCTGTCGCATTATTTGATCAAGCACGCCGATTTTATCGCCTGCCATGTCCCGGCCTACGTCACCCAGTTCGATCTCCTGGACGGCATCATGGACGGCGGGATCTTCCTGCTCAACTGTCCCTGGACGGTTGAGGAAATGGAAATGGAAATTCCTGCCAGGCTGAGGAGGATCATTGCGGAAAGACACCTTAAATTTTATACCATTGACGCAGTCAGCATCGCGGAAAAGGTGGGGCTTGGCGGAAGGATCAACATGATCATGCAGGCCGCCTTCTTCAAGATCGCCAACGTCATTCCCCCGGATGAGGCGATCAATTTCCTCAAGGACGCCATTCAGCATGCTTACGGCAAAAAAGGTTCCAAAATCGTCAGCATGAACATCAGCGCCGTGGATCAGGCGCTCGATGCGATCAAGATCATCAATGTGCCGGAATCGTGGGCTGAAACCGGCCGCGCGACCTATACGCATGAGATTGTCCCCGAATTTGTCTCCAAGGTCATGACCCCGATGATTCTCCAGAAGGGGGATGAAGTGCCGGTAAGCGCTCTTCCTCCCGATGGAATTTTCCCGACGGCAACGTCGCAGTATGAAAAGCGGGGTGTTGCCATCAATGTGCCGGAGTGGATCCCGGAAAACTGCATCCAGTGCAATCAATGTTCCTTTGTGTGCCCCCACGCAGCCATTCGGCCGGTGCTCGCGACGGAGGACGAGCTTCGAACAGCCCCGAAGGACTTTATAACCATGGATTCCGTTGGAAAAGAGCTCGCGGGGTTGAAGTACCGGATCCAGATCAGCCCGTTGGACTGCACGGGATGCGGAAACTGCGCCGACATCTGCCCGGCGAAGGAAAAGGCCCTGGTCATGAAGCACTTGAGCTCGCAGGATGAGATCCAGGTGCCGAATCACAAGTTCTCCCTGACCATCACGATCAAGGACAACCTCATGCAGAAGACCACGGTGAAGGGCAGCCAGTTCTGCCAGCCCCTGTTCGAATTTTCCGGTGCCTGTCCCGGGTGTGGGGAGACCCCCTACATCAAAGTGATTACGCAGCTTTTCGGAGACCGGATGATCATCGGCAACGCCACGGGGTGTTCCTCGATTTACGGCGGTTCCGCGCCGGTCTGTCCCTACACCGTCAACGCCAAGGGGCACGGCCCGGCATGGGCCAATTCCCTCTTTGAAGACAATGCCGAATTTACCCTGGGAATGGAGATGGCGATTACCCAGCGGCGGGAGCGAGTCGCCCGCCATATGCGGACGGCCCTGGACGAAAACATTTCCGCGGAGCTGAAGGGGCTCTTTACATCGTGGCTGGACAATATGAACGATGCTGAAAAGACGAAGGAACTGAGGTTTCCCATCGAGGAGGCGGTGGCCCGGGAGCTTCCGAAATCCGTCGGATTGCAGAAGGACCTTCTGACCAGCATCCTCCGGGTAAAAGAACTGCTCGTCAAGAAATCGATCTGGGCCATCGGTGGGGACGGCTGGGCTTATGACATCGGGTTCGGCGGTCTGGACCATGTGATTGCACAGAACCATGATCTGAACATCCTGGTCCTGGATACCGAAGTCTATTCCAATACGGGCGGACAGGCATCCAAGGCCACCCCGACCGGGGCCGTCGCGAAATTTGCGGCAAAGGGCAAGCCGGTGCGCAAAAAAGATCTTGGGCGCATGGCCATGATCTACGAATATGTGTATGTCGCCTCCGTGGCTATGGGAGCCAACAAGAACCAGTTCCTCAAGGCCGTTACGGAAGCGGAAAGCTATCCCGGCCCTTCCCTGATCATCGCCTATTCGCCGTGCATCAATCATGGCATCGACATGGGCAAGAGCCAGGAAGAGCAGAAAAAAGCCGTTGAGGCCGGATACTGGCCCCTGTACCGCTATAATCCCCTTCTGGCTGCAGAAGGCAAAAATCCCTTCCAACTGGATTCCACCGAAATCAAAGGCGACTTCCAGGAGTTCCTGCAGGGTGAGGTCCGTTATTCAAGCCTCAGGAGGATGTTCCCCGAGGTGGCGGAGAAACTGTACGAGCAGGCGGAACAGGAGGCGAAAGAGAGAATGGAGAAGTACAAGTCGCTGGCCAAGGTGTAGCCCTTCCTGCCTTCTTTCGGGTGGGGCAACCTCCGGTCCGCCAGCCAGGGCTGATCATTGAACAGACCCCCGGGGAAAATTGCCCCGGGGGTCTGTTGTGTTTGGCTGCGTATCATGGCTTTTCCCCCGGCTTATCGAAGACAGGCAGAGGGATGTGCTGTGACGTAAGCCGGAAGGCATGTCTTCAGCGGCTTCACGCCATTGGCCGGCGGCATAATGCTGTAGCGCTGTGTTTAGAGGGTTGAGATCAGAGGCTTGCGAAGTATTCTTCCCGGCAGCCCTTTTCGATCTCCAGGAGGGAGGAGAAGGCCTCGTTGAAATCGGTTCTTCCGACGGTGAAGACGCCATGTCCGTAAACGATGACGCCCCGGCTGTCGGCCAGGGCAGGGGGGACGGTGTGGCACAGGCCGTGGGAGCCCGTACCCACTTCGCCGGGGACGATGGGGACACCGGCGGCCCGGCGTGGGCGGGGGCAGCAAAGATGGCATTGCCTTTTTAACCCAACTTCGCAGTTTTTCTCTTCGCAGGCCAGGGAAAGGACAACGGAGAATTTCGGATGGCCGTGCAGGATGGTGCGGCAGGTGCCCCGGGCCACAATGGCCCGGTGGGCGCTCAACTCACTGGAGGCGGTGATGCCGGCGCAGGAGGAGCCGTCCAGGGGGACGGGATCGATGCATCCCTGCAGTTCGTCCAGGGAGCTGCCCGTCTGGCTTATGTAGAGAATGTCTTCAAAGAGGCAGGAGATATTCCCGAAATAGGAATCGACGAGTCCGCAGTCCACCGTGGCCTTTCCCGCTTCCTTCATGGCGGTCAGAACGGTTGCCTCGTCCCGGAAAGGACCGAGCAGCAGGGGGGAAACCCGTTGGGCGGGCGGATCGAGATGCTCCACCGCCTGCCGAAAAGCTGCCTGCTGTCCGGGGCTTGAGCTGCAGGCCCGGACATCCCGGAGGACATCGGCGAAGAATTTGACGAAACAGGCGAAGCAGGCGGAGCTGAAGGTCACGAAGGCCTGTTCGGGGCTGACCGTCCCGCAGGCGATGATCCCCCGGCCGGGCAGGATGGCACACTTCCGTTTTTTTAAAACCTGGATCATCTTTTCCGCTTCCAAGGTGGTCACGACGGGCAGATCGTGGAGAAACGTCCTGGTTTCCGTATCCTCCGGCCGAAGGACACCCGATGGCGCTGTCCGGGCCAGGAAGTCCACCGCGGTGCGGTAAGGTTCGGCCGGCTGCGCGAAGAGGAGGGAGGAGGTGTGCAGCCCCGCGAAGATCTTCTCGATCAGGGGGCGGATTTCATCCTCGCGATTCCAAATCAGCTCCGCATCCCGGGCCCCCAACAGGGGCGCGCCCGCTTCAGCCAATCCGGAGCGGACCAGCTTGTCGGCGTATTTTCGGATCAAATGGTCCATGAAGCGCTTACCCCCCGATTTCCCCGCTCCAGGCAATTCCCAGTTCAGCGGCCTTTTCCCCGGTCGGCCTTCCTTCGCTGTCCAGGCCGCGGATGCGCCGGTAAACCGCCCGCGCCTTGAGAAATTCATCCCGGTCCAGCGGCGGAATCTCCAGGGGGCTATTGCCCGTTCCCGGCTCCTCGAAAAAGCGGGCAGGGAGGTCGTCGTCGGTTCCCCGGAATCCGTTGCGGAAATTCATGATCCGCTCCGAGTAATCGATCCGCTCCCCCGCGGACAAAAGGTCATCGGCGGATGTATCGAGGCCGGTGACGGCGGTAAAGATCCGGGCGTATTCCTCCAGGGAGGCGGCGAGGAAAACAAAGGGGCAGGCGGTGAGGGAATCGGCTGCGGCGAAAAGGTCCTCCGCCCCTTTGATCATAGGGGCCTTGCCGCTGAAGGTAAAGCGATTCGTCGCCACGGGTTTTCGCAGGATTTCGGAGCTGATGGGATAGGCGCGGAGATGGCACCCGCCCCGCGTCGACGTGGCATAGGCGAGGGCCATTCCGTAGGCTCCCCGGGGATCGCATCCGGGCAGTTCCATGCCCTTCACCGTCATGGCCGCCTCCGGCTTCCCGCACTGTCCCGCATAGACGGCGGCCCCCTGTCCCAGGGCCGCCCCGATGCCTCGTCCTGCTCCGATATCCTGAAGAAGCGAGAGGATTTCCCGGGGGCCCAGGGGCCGTCCGCGGATTTCCCCATGGCAGGCCAGCGTCGCTGCCGCCGAGGTGGGATCCATGCCCAGTTCGATGCACAGCCGGTTTGCCTCCATCACCGTTTCCATATCAGCGTTTCCCAGCAGGGCGCTGAAGTGGGCCAGGGTTTCAAACTCGGGAAGGATCCGGCCATCCGATGCGATCCTTTTGCAGAGGATGGTGCAGCCCAGGCAACCCGTCCGGCGGGGGGCGTAGCGTTTGTGAAAGGCGTGGGCGTTCATCCCGCGGGCGGCGTCAAAGCGGGTGAGGCGAAAATTGTCCGTGGGCATCATCCGGCGGGCATCGATAAGATCGTAAAGGGCGGCCGTACCGTATCGGCTGATGCCCAGGTCCCCGAGAAGAAAGGGGGAAGCCGACAGGAGGCGCTGAGCATCTTTTTGCGCCCTTTTCAAGGCCCCGGGGTCGGCGACCCTCGTTGTGCTCGAGCCCTTGACGGCAATGTATTTCAGATTTTTTGCGGCAAAGAGGAGGCCAAGGCCGTTTCGGCCAGCCGTGTAGGAGCCGTCTACGATGAGGTTCGCATAACGGACCCCGGCTTCCGCCGCCGGGCCCGCCGCGACAACCCCCCCTTTTCCCTTCAGGCGGGCGCAGAGTTCAGGCGTTTTCCTTCCGGACAGGGGCGCGGCCTCCACGAGGGTAATGCGGCCATCCTCGATTTCGATTCCGCGGAGGGTCCTGGCTCGCCCGGTAATGACAAGACCGTCCCAACCCGCTTTTTTCAGGGCCGTTCCCAGCGATCCGCCGAAGGAGCCGTCCCCCACCGTACCGGTCTGCGGAGAGCGGGACATGACGGTCATCATGCCCGAAGTGGGCGATGCCGTGTCTACCAGGGGGCCGGTAAAGAACAGCAGGGGCATTTCCGAGTCGTTCCACGGACGGGTAGCCTGATCCCACAGGTAGGAGCCCGCCAGTCCGCGGCCGCCGATCCAGCGGGCGTAAACCCCCATGTCCGGATGCTCCACCGTCCATTGCCCGGCAGACAGGTCGATTCTCAGGATTCTGCCCCACCAGCCGTTCATGGTTCCGTCTTCGTCCTGCCTTGCGGCCGTTTCTTCTCCATGGAGTCGCTGTCCAATGCAGCAGGTCCGTCATGCAGGAACGGCGAATCACCCTTCCCATCGGGATTCTCTTCCG
>Ga0265295_1002468_pt1 | contig 29249 bp, 30 predicted proteins | sample Munlansysbiofilm_FD_192503 | JGI IMG/M metagenome (GOLD analysis project Ga0265295, IMG submission 192503) | Leachate microbial communities from a municipal landfill in Southern Ontario, Canada - Methane capture system biofilm | ecosystem: Engineered > Solid waste > Landfill > Unclassified ... | reverse complement strand
CTGGTGCAGTGAGAGTCAATAATTGTGCTCGGTCTACTAGAAGTTCTTCTGCCGATACGGCGTATTTTGCTTTTTGGTAGTTTCGGAAGCCATCAGCAATCGGTTCAAGAACAGAAAATGCGTCTACGTCGGTTTGCTCCTCGGACGCATCCATCCTGCCCGGGATAAACGATACGGTGATATCGTATCCGGCATTCATTGCCGCTTTTTCTATGCCTGCAGATCCTGCCAGAACGATCAGGTCAGCAAGAGAGACTTTCTTGTCACCAGACTGTGCCCCATTGAACTCATTTTTGATACCTTCAAGTGCAGCAAGCACTTGTGCCAGTTTTTCCGGCTGATTTACGTCCCAGTCTTTTTGCGGTGCAAGACGTATACGGGCACCGTTAGCGCCGCCACGATTGTCTGAACCGCGAAAAGTAGAAGCTGATGCCCAAGCAGTTGAAACAAGTTTCGCAACGGAAAGTCCGGAATCAAGGATCTTTTCTTTTAAAGAGATAATATCTTTTTCATCAATAAGTTCATGATCACATGGCGGAATAGGATCCTGCCATATCAGCTCTTCATCAGGGACTTCCGGACCAAGATAGCGTGACCGTGGACCCAAATCACGGTGCGTTAGCTTGAACCAAGCCCTTGCAAATGCATCTGTGAACTCATCATGGTATTTAAAAAAATGTCTTGAGATCTTTTCATAAATGGGATCGAATCGTAAAGAGAGGTCTGTGGTAAGCATTGTTGGCGCATGGCGCTTCGATGTATCATGGGCATCAGGAATTGCGTCAGCACCGGCATTATCTTTTGCTCTCCATTGATAGGCTCCTGCGGGACTTTTGATTAGTTCCCACTCGTAGCCAAAAAGGTTCTCAAAGAAGTTGTTGCTCCATTGTGTAGGCGTAGAGGTCCAGGTCACTTCCAGACCGCTGGAGATGGTATCAGGACCTTTCCCTGTACCAAAACTGCTTTTCCAGCCCAATCCCTGCTCTTCGACGCCAGCTGCTTCAGGCTCAGGACCTACATGGGACGCATCACCGGCTCCATGACATTTTCCAAAGGAGTGGCCGCCGGCAATCAGCGCCACAGTCTCTTCATCGTTCATGGCCATGCGGGCGAAAGTTTCACGGATATCTTTGGCTGCCAGCAGTGGGTCAGGCTTGCCATTGGGACCTTCCGGATTGACATAAATCAGTCCCATTTGCACGGCTGCAAGAGGGTTTTCCAACTCCTCATGATTACCAGCATACCGTTCATCATCCAGCCAGGTGTTTTCTCTGCCCCAATAGATATCTTTTTCCGGCTCCCAGATATCCTCACGTCCACCGCCAAATCCAAAGGTCTTAAAGCCCATTGACTCCAATGCAACGTTACCGGTCAGAATCATAAGATCTGCCCAGGAGATTTTTCGCCCATACTTTTGTTTGACTGGCCAAATGAGCCTGCGGGCTTTGTCAAGATTGACATTATCGGGCCAGCTGCTTAATGGTGCAAAACGCTGATTCCCGGTACCGCCTCCACCGCGTCCATCACCGGTACGATAAGTACCTGCACTGTGCCATGCCATACGAATGAAAAAAGGCCCGTAGTGTCCAAAGTCTGCTGGCCACCAATCTTTGGAGTCTGTCATTATGGCTCTAAGATCTTTTTTTACAGCTTCCAGGTCCAGAGTTTTGAATTCTTCCGTGTAGTTAAACTCCTTCCCCATGGGATTGGATAACAATGAGTGCCGATGCAGGATATCGAGTCTTAACTGGTTGGGCCACCACTCCTGGTTGGACCTACCGCCGCCTGCAGTTTGTTTCAAAAATTCTTTATTGTCAAACATGACATCCTCCTTGCAAGGTTAAGTTTGATGAAAGATACCACGAAAGGCACCTAAACCACTTTTCTTTCAGTAAATGTATGTACGCTTGAAATTTCCTAAAAAACAACGTGGTCAGGTGATAGTGATAACACATTTTACTCCTTTCCTAGATTATTAGATAGAATAAATAATTTTAATTAAAAATTATATCATAAAATGATTGTATACTATTAATATAAGCAGACCCGATATCTTGGACTGATAATCAACCAGGAGAGCGTTCCATCTCCGCAACCTAGATCCAGTATCATTTCATTTTCTTGCGGATTTAGAAGATCAATGACTGAAAATGCCAGATTTGATACAAAATCGGCATGCTTATGATAGCTATCGGCATTCCATTCGTTAATATCCATTATATTATTCCTTGTATTCTGCAGTCTAACATTTAAAACAAAGGATCAAAAAACTGCCTGAAAGTTTTTGATTGATCTTCTTGCGTTATGAGCTGAATTTTTTATTAATCAATCTCACTCCAGTCACAACACCATCTTCCTTGGCCATATAGCTGTCAAGGACAAGTGATCTTTAAACCGTATCAGTGAGATAACGATCCACATTTTCCTGTGTAATGACCTCAATGCCTGTATCGATTTTCTGTGGCGTCTGAAGTCCCAGCGATGCCTGCCACAGCATAAGGACAGACATAGAGCCTTGCATTCTCGGAATAGTTGCAGAAGAAGACTCAATCACCCCTTCTTTGATAGCCTCAAGTATAGGCTTGATTCCATCCATGCTGACAAATTTTACCTTGCCGACCCTGCCTGCTTCTTTAATAGCGGTGGCTATACCTATAGGACCGGAGGCGTCACAGCATAAGTAACCTTTCAGGTCGGGGTGTGATTCTAGCACAGCCAAAGCTTGCGCGCGGGCTGTCTGGATATCGTCATTGTCAATACCGCCGTCGACGATACGTATGTCTGGATACTTCTTCAACACAGCCAACTGTGCTTCATACCGCTCTTTGTGATTGGGAGCCGTGGGATAGCCCTGCATTACTGCCACTTCACCAGCGTATCCAATCAGATCAGCAAGACGCTCAGCCGCAATAATCCCTTGCTGGGAAAAGTCGTTGCCAATGCTGGTGGTGGTGGGATCTGGCGAGGGTGAGTCAAAAAGAACTATGGGGATGCCCTGCTTTCTGATGTGGTCAATCGCCCTCATATTCTCCACTGCATCGACCGGATCTATAGCAATGCCGCTCGGTCGGCTATGAACAATTTTCTCCAAGATCTCGTTCTGCTCAGTAACGCTGCACTCTGATGGCGGCATGTAGTCGATGACTATATTAACGCCAAGCTATCGGCCGAGGATTTCTGCTTCAGCCTGAGCTCCTTTTTGAACTTCATCAAACCATGGATGTGCAACTTTTGGGACAATAATAAATCTAAGCGTTTTTGCCATTTTTCACTCCTCTTGCAGTAAAATTAAAATAAAACTCAAATGACAATAATAACTCATAGATACTCCTTATTTTTGTTAAATTAAATAATTATAACGTAACTTGCGCCCGAATGTGGATTTAAATTTGTATTCTCCTTATATTCTATTTTATATTATTATATTTATAATATTCTAAAGTTTTTTTAATAGCAATAATAGTATCATTCTAAAAATCAAATAAAGGTAATAACATGAACAAATATTTAAAAATCAGTTTTGGCGCATTGGCAATTGTAGCATTAACAGGATGCGGAAGTAGCGGAGTCAGCCCGACACCATCAGAACAACCAACGTCGACAACAACAGTACAATCCACTTCTGATTCAACGACAGTGTCATCTGCGGACACAACAACTACTGATCCGACGTTTCAAGGGCTCAAAGCGATTGGAGGAGCCGACGCAGGACTTGGCAGAGTTGAAGATGGAAAATATCTTTACGTTTATAACGGCGGCGACGTCGATATAACCACTAACGGCATAATGGCTGGGACAGTGTTCATCATAGACAACAGAACCACTAGAACCGTCATCGGCGGAACGACATATTCATATTCACGTTTCGGTGCAATTGCTCCTTCGGACGATCTGAGCCAGGCTGAAGTATTCTACATGGGAACCAAAACGACTTCAATGCCTGCTACAGGAAGTGCTACTTACGAAGGATTGGTTGTCGAGCATGACATGAGCAATACGTCAGCATCGTTTAATGTCGATTTCGGTGCCAAGACAATAGTCGGTTCTGCCGGAGACAAAAGCTTTACCAACGGTGTCATCACCGGTGCTGATTTTGCTGGGGATGTCTCTGGAAGCGGACAATTTCAGGGATCATTTTTCGGCAATGACGCTGCCGAACTCGGCGGTACCGGTACGTCAGATGGCAATGCTTTCTCGTTTGGGGCTAAAAAAATCTGATCGTCCATTCCTCTGTGTACCGCTTCCCGCCTGCTAAACTGTCACTTTGCAGGCGGGAAACTGCGTACACTGAATATTCATAGAGCGGTATATTCCGTACTCTTCAAAATCCCACACCAAAGTCACAATATTGAAAAACGTTTTTCTCTCTTTATTTCTACTGGCATCTCTATCTTCTCAGGCACAAGAAGAGATTTGGCGCCCTTCACCAGCACTCACACCCGCCCAGAGTGAAACCTTGGCCCCAGAAGTGGAACGAGCCAATACCACACGCAAACCCATCCTACTCAGCGATAAAGATCTTCTTCAAAATCCCGCACTGATGGCCAAGGTACTCGACCGTGCCCTGGAAATGCGCGAGTGGAAGATCGCAGAGCATCTCCTGAATCTGTACGCCTCTATGCCAGAACGCGATGAAACTCTAGTAAAGTACGCTACTGCACGGATCGCCCATGCCAAGGGCGACTATGAGAATGCTATTCGCGCCTACCGCACCATTCTCTCCGGCCGGCCCGATCTGGCGCCGGTAAGACTCTATCTGGCTCAAGCACTTTTTGAAAACAAGGAATATGAAGCATCATCGTTTCAATTCGAAAAACTTCGCACCGGAGAGATCCCGGTAGCGGTCATGGAGATAAGTACCAGATATCTCGAAGCAATACAAAAAAACGGCGGGTGGAGATGGAATGGGTGGGTTAATTACCTTGATGATGACAACATAAACAACGCCTCTAATGATAAATATCTCCAAGTCGGTGATCTTGTGATGGAGCGGACTCCCGAGAGCCTTCCACAAAAAGGAAAAGGGATAGGCTATGGAGGTACGATTGCCAAAGATTTTTTTCTCCACGATCATCAAGCCATTACCACTATGTTCCAGCTCAATGGAAAATCGTATTGGAACTATCATGACTTTGATGATTTTATAGGGAGGATTAGTATCGGCTATAAAGTACAAAATGCTCGCGTATCGGCGGCCGTTACCCCTTTTTGCCAAAAACGTTTTTTTGGCAACTCATCCTACAGCGACAGTTATGGAACGCGTCTTGATGCGTCATATGTCATCACCCCACGCTGGCAGACTGGAGCCGCCTGGGAATATGGAATCAACCGATACGATGAACGCACCTTCTTGGATGGATGGTATCAGTTTGTTTCACTTAGTACTTCTTATGCCTTTTCTACGCAAACACTCGTATTTCTTGGGGCAGATCTTTTTGACGACCATACACAAGAGGCGAGCGAATCTTCCTTGCGTACAGGAATACGGATTGGTATCGCGCAAGATCTCCCCTGGGATATTTCAACACAACTGCAAGGAGGATATGCCAGCCGTGTCTTTAAAGATGCCCCTAGCATGTTCGCTACCCGACGGTATGACCACGAATACAATGCTCTTATAACCGTCTGGAACCGACAATGGTATAGATGGGGAGTTATGCCGAAACTAAATTACGAATACCAAAAAACCAGCAGCACCATCAATCTCTACACTTACGAAAAAAACCGCTTTTTTTTAAATCTAGAAAAACGTTTTTAGCAATAGAGTTCATTACCCGCTTTTTAGACATAATGGGGTATGGTGACAATGACAGTTTGGCAGTCTAACGATTAGTCGTTGTTATCAGTAATCACCGCAATAGCATCAATCTCCACAAGAAAATCTGGATGCGTCAACGACGGCACAAAGATACCGCTAATGACGGGTGGATTTGGACGTTGGCCCCATACTTTTTGAAACGCCTCAAATCCCACCTGGGCTGATTGTCCATGTAGTATATAGACATTCCATTTTACGACATCTTGAAGTCCGGCCCCGCCTGCTGCTAGAGCTATTTCTATGTTCTGCAATACCTTTATTGTTTGCGTTCCGAGGTCTCCCTTGCCAACGATGTTGCCTGAAGCATCCACTGCATTCTGTCCACCGACATAGATTGTCGTAACATTGCCGCTGACGACAATTGCCTGAGTATATGCAGGGTTCTTGTGCAAGCCCGTTGGATTTAGATGTTGTACATTTCCATGTATTTGCATTTGCACCTCCTTTTGTATGAAAGACTGACCATGCTATGGGTCAGATATAGTTGTTTATCGGAGACTATGTATATTTATCTTCCAATACATTTATTATAGCAATATTTCTTGATGATTTTAATTGATTGTATTTAGAATTTAAATAGAGTTATTGTCTCTTGCGCATGACTTCTATATTTTTGCTATATTGAAACCCATATTACCTATTATTTTGCCTGATAACCACCATCAATATTCAAAATATGTCCAGTTACAAATGAAGCCTTATCAGATAATAGCCAAACAATGCCATTCACTATTTCTTCAATACTACCCATGCGTTGCATTGGATGCATTGCAGATAATGTTGTTTCGTCATATACGCCTTGACCGATAGCTTTTTCAATCATTTCAGTATTCACTACACCAGGAGCAACTGCATTAATTCTAATATTATCTGTAGCATAATCTAAAGCAGCAGACTTTGTGAGACCAACAACAGCATGCTTTGTTGCACAATAAGCACCAGTATATGCAATGCCATTAAGTCCGGCTATAGAAGCAAGATTGACAATACTTCCTCCACTATTTTTTAACATATATTGTATTTGATATTTCATGCCAAAATATACTCCGAGTATATTAGTTTGAATCATCTCTTCAAATTTTTGCGTATTTGAATCTGCTATCTTGGCACCTTCTGTTTCAATCCCGGCATTATTTACAGCATAATCGAGTCGACCAAATTTTTTTACTGTCTCTTCAACCAAAAATTTATGATTTTCCTCTTTATTTACATCGGCTTGAATAAATATAGCATCTCCACCTTTTGCGCGAATATTTTCAACTACTGTTTCACCTAATTCTTTTCGTCTACCACATAGAACAACTTTCACGCCTTGGCTTGCAAGAACTTCGGCGGTACCTTTGCCAAAACCAGATGTTGCTCCTGTTACAAGAGCTACTTTGTTTGTTTTCATTTTTTCCTCCGCACATAATTGCTTATCTGAGACTGTGTATATCCATCTTCCAATGCATTTATTATAGCAATATTTCTTGATAATTTATTTTAATGATAGACTACATATATTTTAAGATCGCAGTTAAGTTAAAGGGGTAGTTTAATATTGATAATATTCATTGTCAACATCGCTTATTCAAAAAATGCTCAATTAGGACTTTTATGCCATCCAAAGATGCATTTTGTGTAACATTCAATGAGATCATTTCTTGATAAGGCAACCAAAATATTGCGAACATCAAAACCGCATCAACTAAAAATTCCAGTGTTTTTTTATCCAATGGTTCAAACCCTTCATGTTCAATCAGCAATTCAATCATTGTTTGGACGGTAGTTTTTTTGATCTGAAGTCTTTTGCGATTGATCTCATCTAATGCTGGGTCGTTTTGACATAATACATAAAGCTCATTATGAATAAAACGATAGCGTCTGAATATTACATTGGAATGCTCTATTACTTTTACAAATACACTCATGTCAAATACCGTAAAAGTTGCTATATGCTCATCCCACTCCCGCACCATTTGATCGTACAAAGCTCTGATGATTTCTTCTTTGTTTTTATAATGATAATAGAGATTACCCGGGCTGATCGCACACTCTTTTGCGATGTGATTAGTAGTGATGGTGCGGCTTCCTTGTGCATTAAAGAGTTTTAACGCTATGCGTAAAATCATATCATGTGTATTTGCCACTCTTGCTCCTATATTTTGTGTTTTTACTCTTTTTGAACTTAATTTGGAGGTATTTTGCAATTTTTTATTTATTAAGTATCGTCTTTTCAAACTCTCTTTGATTTGCACCATGCGGTATTCTTCTCATAGCAAAATTTCTCACGGCTTGCCAAATGGGCGACTTGAGATGTGCGAGTTTACCTATCAGCCATGAACGATCACGAATATTACCTACTCTTCTTAGTCGTGCTTTGGGATACAATTTCATCGCATCATCGAGTGAATATTTTTTCAGCAATTCACCAAAAACATACGCACCCTCTATGCCCATTGCAGCCCCCTGTCCCAGATTGGGTGTCGTTGCATGCCCAGCATCACCGACGAGTATCATTCGCTCTGTCTGCAAAACTATCTCTGACAAATCGGCAATAGGACCATATAAAAGCTCAGTTGTATTGGTGTCAAGCTTTTTTGTAATTATCTGCCAATCCCCCTGAAACTCATTAAAACACTCTATTACTTCTTTGAAATCCATCTTCTCTTCGCCACCGACGGTTGTAATGAGCATAAAACAATAGACTTTACCTTCTCCTATAGGGAAAATACCGATGCGTTTATTGTTTCCCCAGCATTCACAGCTGCTTGCACTTTCTATCTCAGTAGGCAGATCACATACAAATCTCCAGCAAACGTAACCAGCATCTCTTAGCGGTATATTTCCAAAAAATATATCTCTTACATTTGATCGCAAACCGTCTGCTCCGATGATATAATCATATTCTTCTACCTTGCCGTTGTCAAATTGCACATGATAAACGGAATTAAGCCGAGTAACTGCAATCACTTTATGGGAAAGATGTATACTGTCGGCGTCCACAGATCTTATCAAGATTTCATGCAATCTTTTTCTATGAACAGCGACCGTAGGATAGGAAGTTTCACGCGCTATTTTTTCTAGATCAAACCATCCGAGTATTCTGCCTCGATCATCTAGAGAGCGTATCTCATTGAGTGGCTGAGCGTATTGCAGCAATTGGTCTTCCAAGCCGCATTCACGGAATATTTTTAGGACATTAGCACCCAAAAGTATCCCTGCACCGTCAGAACGCAGAACATCCGCTTTTTCAACTAGAACAGGTTTGTATCCCAATGCTTCAAGCCTATTTTTGGTCATCAAGCCTGCCACGCCGCCACCTACTATCAATATTCTCTCATGATTATGTTCTTTTTTAGCAGATTCTACCGTCATATTCACTCCTCAGTATGATAATAGCCATTTCGATACAATTTTCCAACTCTTGAGAGCGTTACAACAATTCTCAAAGAACTAACAAGAATTTATAAACTGCTCGATTAGAGTAATTGCTCTAATTATATCGCACAAATGATTGCTTTGTCAATGATTTTTAGAGTTATTGTTCTACTTGTCAGAATATAAGACGGTATAGGCAAAGGAGAAGAAATAATCAAACAACAAAATACAAATTTAAAAAGCCTATTAGCTTTATATTATTTTTCAGAATTGCACTTTTGATTTTAATTCGGGTTGTATTAAAATTATATGGTCAACAAAATAATCGCAGGAAGGATTATAAGAGTCTAAGCTTTTAGCAATCTACTTCATAATCACTAATAAAACTCCGCTAAGTACTATCAAAGCACCTCCTATCAAAATTTCCGCGCTCGGATACATATCCCCTAGCATGACACCAAATATGGTAGCAAAAAGTATTACCGAATAACTTGCTGCACTCACTATGCCGGCAGGCGCAGCATAATAAGCCTTGGTCATAAAGATCTGGGCTAATGCAGCAGATCCACCCATAATCAATATCCATAGCCAATCCAAGCCTTGCGGCTGTACATAGGTAATGAGATTTGCATTAAACAAAGGCAATGTATAAAATGCACCAATTATCATCAAAACAAGCGGGATAGCAACCCCAAAGCCCATAAATGACAATACTACCGCCTTTTCGTCATAATACCCTTTTAGGCTTCGTACGCTTGTATAGGCAAGTGCCGATAAAAATCCGATCATGACCCCTGCTATCTGCAAAGAATCGATCTCAAATTTACTCAAAATAGCTACGCCTATAAAGCCGACAATTATAGCAAATACCGAAATGTATCCTATTCTCTCTTTTAAGATCAAAAAAGCCAATAATGCAGTAAAGATAGGTTCTGTTTTGGCATAGACAACGGCATTCGAGAGAGATGTCGCACCTATAGTATAGAAAAAAACTATGAGTGCAGCCGTACCTATAATCCCTCTAAAAAGAAGCGTAACAAATCTGCCTCCGCGATTTTGCATCGGATTACGCCACACCATCCAAATTATAATTATCAATCCGACCAAATTGCGCCAAAATGTCACTTCTGTTGCGCCCATGTCAAGAGATAACAGCTTTGCAAATGCCATGGTTATTGCAAACAAAAAAGAACCTAGAAGCATATACAATAAACCTAATCGTGTCTGACTCACCTGATTTGCCTTTATGTTTTATTTAAGTTATTATAAAAACTTTTTTTACATCAATTCACTTTTGATACCTTGACGGAATTATATCCACTATAGCAAGCTTATATGCTTATCGCCTTAAACATAATTATGCTAATATTTTCAAAATTTTTCAAGGACACAAACATGAATATAGACAAAATAGGTTGCGGCAAAAACCCGGATGAAATAAAAGTAGTCATCGAAGTACCTCTAAATTCAAATATCAAATATGAACTAGACAAAGAGAGCGGTGCAGTTATGGTTGATAGAGTTCTATACTCTGCAATGCACTACCCTGCAAACTATGGTTTTGTGCCTGATACGCTTTCTGATGATGAAGATCCGGCAGATGTATTGGTACTTTGTGATTATGTACTTCAAGCAGGCAGCGTAATTAAATGCAGACTTGTGGGTGTTCTTCTTACCGAAGATGAAAAAGGCGGAGATGAAAAACTACTTGCAGTACCATCAAGCAAAATAGACCCGACATACGACAATATCCAAGATCTTAACGACATTCCAGTACACACACAAAATCGTATCAAAAACTTCTTTGAGACATACAAAGCACTTGAGCCAAATAAATGGGTGAAAGTAACAGGTTTCCAAGGCAAGGCAGAAGCTACTGCGATCTTAGAAAAAGCTATCAAAAACTACAAATAATCTATCGGGGCCCAATGTCCCGATCAGAAAAAATTAATTATCTATCTCTTTTGCACGGTTAGCTAAATATCTTCCGATACCATCGGCTATACCTTTTGCTGCCCGCTCTTGATAAGATGGATCAAAAAGCTTTATCCGCTCCTGAGGATGCGTAATATATCCAATTTCTACCAAAACAGATGGCCTGCTTGCACCAACTAGTACCCAAAATGGAGCACTTCTCACGCCACCATCATAAGCGCCTAAATTTTTAAGCAAATTTCTTTGGATATCGATAGCTAATTTATTCGAAAGTATGATCTTTGGTCCTGACAATACAGCATCCAAAATAACTTGCTTGCTGCTCCTGTCAGTACCCTGTAAAACTGCGCTGTTTTCTCTCTCTGCAACCCTCTTGCTTCTAGCATCACGTGTTTTTTGCAGAAAAAATGTCTCTACTCCATACATTGAAGATGCTTTTTGTTCGTTTGGAGCTGCATTACAATGAAGCGAAACAAATATTTTAGCATCTTTACGGTCTGCTATCTTTGTTCTTTGTGCCAAAGTCAAAAATCTATCATCGTCACGCGTCAAATATACTTTATATCCCCGATTTGCCAATATTTTGCCCAATTTTTTTGACATAGCAAGTACTGCGTCTTTTTCTTTTTTACCGCCGCTTGTAGCGCCAGGATCTTTGCCTCCATGGCCGGCATCAATCACAACCACATCTCCATTGGTAGAATATGAAGAAGTTGTCGTAACTTCTTCATTTTTAATCTCTTGCTTGTCTACATTTTTTTTATTATTTTCATTTTGGGATTCTGGGTTATTTTCGTTTTGTGGTTCTTGGTTATTTACATTTTTTTGTTTATCGGCAAAAAGAAATGCAAGTTCATTTTTTTTTAATTCAAGTGGAATTTTATATGTTTTTTAGTTGGAGAAAAATACGGCTCTCCGCTTATCTCTCCATCAATAACCACTCTAATCTTGGTTGACTGGTTTTGAGCGATGCGAACCATTTTATTCGTATCTATAGTGCCTATATTTCGCCCCATAATGGCATTATTAAAATCAAATACTTTTTTAGTAGGATTTTTCATATCAAAACTATGAATTTGATCACTATCCAGTGAAGACTTAAATTGCAACTCTAATACCTTATCATTTAATGTTACTTTTTCTAAAACATTAACTGCATATACAAGTGTATATGCAAATAGAATATTAATAAAAAGCCATCTTAATAACATATCAGATCATCCATTCTCACCAAATTTTAATTTGTGCATTAATTCTTTGACAGTAATAATTTCTGTAAGTTTATAGCCATTTGAACCTGTAAAAAACAACCCTCTATTCAAATCTCCATAATATGCATCACTTAATCTATCAGCAATACAATATCCTACAGCCTTTGCCTCTACTCCTCTATGACAAGGAGCAACGCAGTTTGAAATACAGGCTACTTTAGGAGCAATGCCCTCTTCTATCATTTTATGAAGATTTGTTTTTACGCCACGAGCGGGATAACCTACCGGTGACTTGAAAAGCTGTATATCTTCTTTGGTTGCACTAATAATAGTTTGCTTAAAAACATCGCTTGCGTCACACTCAACAGTACCTATAAATCTAGTACCCAACTGGACTCCCCTTGCACCAAGAGCAAACATTTTTTTGATATCATCATTATCCCATATGCCTCCGGCTGCAATTACAGGTATATCTCCCCATAGCTTTGCTTCTTCTACCACGGGAGGCAGTATAACTTCTAGTTGATTTTCCGGTAAAAAACACTCTTCATATTTAAAGCCTTGATGCCCTCCGCTAAGCGGGCCTTCTACGATAACTGCATCGGGTAATCTACCATGACTTTTTTCCCATCTTTTGCATAGAATCTTAAGTGCTTTTGCGGTTGATACTATCGGCACGATAGCAACATCTGGAAAATCTTTGACACATTCTGGCATTGTAAGAGGCAAACCTGCACCTGTTATGATGATATTGGCCCCTGCTCTACAGGCATCTTCAACGACTCTTTTATAATCATTCATAGCATATAATATATTACATCCGAGTGGTTTGTCCCCACAAATTTTACGTGCATTTTCAAAAATAACGCTCAAAGCTTTTGCTGAATAAAAATTTGTTGCTTCAACCGGACGATTGTCCCCTGCAAGTTGTTCGGCATATGCACAATTCTCATAAATACCAGTACCAACGGCACTTACCACACCAAGCCCTCCTTCTAGAGCAACAGAACCAGCCAATTGATCCCAACTAATACCAACACCCATACCACCCTGTATAATAGGTGTGTCAATGGTATATTTTCCGATTTTAAGAGGTGCGAATGCCACTATAGTACCTTTATTTTTGCGAATTTTCTTTTTCCAACTTGAATGATATATTCCCCACTCTCAAGTTGTAACTGATCATCAACGACTTTTTGTTGATTTATTTTAACTGCACCTTGTGCAATATCTCTTCTGGCCTGTGAAGTTGAAGGTTCCATCTTGGCATCTACTAATGCTTTGCATATCCATATAGATGTTTCAAAGGAAAATTCAGACATCTCGGAAGGAACTTCATTTGATTTAAATACCTTATCAAATTCCTCTTTTGCAATATTAGCCAACTCTTCATTATAAAACCTTGCAACAAGCTCCATTGCTAAATTTTCTTTAACAATCTTAGGGTGCATAATACCATCCTCGACACCTTTTTTCAATAATGCGATCTCATCAAGTGTTTTTGTACTAAGCAGCTCATAATAACGCCACATAAGCGTATCGGAAATTGATAAAACTTTGGCATATATAGTATTTGGGTTTTCTGTGATACCAATATAATTATTTAAAGATTTACTCATTTTATGTACGCCGTCTAGTCCTTCAAGTATAGGCATAGTAATAACGGCTTGCTCTTTTTCCAAACCGTAAGAACGCTGCAAATGTCTACCCATAAGCAAATTAAACTTTTGATCAGTACCGCCGATCTCAATATCACTTTTGAGTTCTACGCTGTCATAACCTTGGAGCAATGGATATAAAAATTCAGAGATAGATATGCTTTGACCGCTCTTGTATCTCTTTTCAAAATCATCACGTTCGAGCATTCTTGCTACATTAAATAAAGTACTCAAACCAACCATTCCGGCAGCTCCAAGCTTATCAAACCAAACAGAATTATAAAAAATATCCGTTTTGGCTCTATCTAAAATTAAAAATGCTTGGTCTTGATATGTTTTTGCATTCGCAATGATCGTATCTTTATCCATAACTTTTCTAGTTTCGCTTTTGCCGGTAGGATCGCCTATGGTTGCAGTAAAATCACCAATAATAAGCTGTACTATACCGCCATGATTTTGAAAAATTTTTAATTTATGCAAAAGGACGGTATGTCCCAAATGTAAATCGGCTCCTGTAGGATCGAAACCGACTTTAACGGTATAAGTTTTACCTTCATTATAATATCTGGTTATCAATTTTTCTATATATTCCAAATCAATTATTTCAGATACGCCTCTTTTTATTTCCGCCAGTGCCTTTTGTATCATTAATTCCCTCTATTTATTTAATTGCTGTATGCGTCATTAAGGCTAATTATCTCTATTAGCTTATACGATTTTGATATTTTACTTTCTAAAACTGATTTTTTACTCTCCATGCTTTCTACATCTATTTGACAATATTCAGCTTTGTCACTGCGCTGGATACCAAGCTCTATACTAACCAAATTCAAATCAAGTTTAGATAAAGTTGTAAGTAATTGGGCTAAGACACCTTTTTGATTTTGAAGGCTGATAATGAGACGATACTTTGTAAGTTTAGAATTTTTCCAAGATACATACACCATGGGTGCATTATTACGCATCAGTTGATATGCTTTTTTACATAATTTATGATGCACTACGACTTTATCATTTTCCAAAAAAGCTACAATCTGATCATTCATCTTTGGATGACAGCAATAATCAAACTCAACCCCAACAATATTTTTATTGCCAAAAAACTCAAAAAGTTCTATCGTTTTTGCGGAAGGTTTTTTATAGCCTTTTTTAAAAAGTTCCCACGATCTAACCTCTTTTGTGCCTATATTTTCTGCTATTTTATATATAGTATCTTTTAAAAAATCCAACTGTGTCGCCACGCGATAGATATTGTCTTTAAGATGCAATTCTTCTATTATAGGCTCAATATCTTTGACTTTATAATCAAAAATCGTAGCCAGTATATTGTATGCGGTATACGTATCGCATTCTTTTAACCTAGCCTTGCAACGGCTTCTTATACCATCTTTTGCGCGTGATGTTTTGACGCTATCAACCCATGAGCAATGAAAATTCGATTCTTCTCCGGTTTCGATGCGCACAATATCTCCATTTTTGAGCGGACTGAGCAATGATACCTTGTGTTTGTTTACAAGCGCGCCTATTGCCTTGGCTCCTATCTCGGAATGCACAGCATAAGCAAAGTCAATCACAACAGAACCTTTTGGCAATGTATAATTGTCTCCTTTTGGTGAAAATACCGAAATATCCTCACTAAATAAATCTCCTTTGGCAAGCTCATAAAACTCTTCAGCAGATTCATTTTGGTACTGCAAGCCTTCAAGCCATTCAAGCTTAACAGTAGAGCCTCCATCCTTGTATTTCCAGTGAGCAGCCACGCCATACTCTGCTAATTTATGCATCTGCTGTGTTCTTATTTGAATTTCCACTATTCCCTGCTCATCAAATAATGTGGTATGTATAGTTTGATATCCGTTTTCTTTTGGCAAAGCAATATAATCTTTAAAACGGGAAATAAGAGGAGTAAAATGCAAATGCATGGAGCCCAAAATTTTATAGCATTCTATAGGTTTTTCGACAACAACTCTAACAGCCAACAGATCCAAGACTTCGTCGATATCAATACCCTTGCGGTGCATTTTTAGATATATAGAATAATGATGTTTAACACGGCCAAAAATTTCGAAATCTTTTTCCAAAATGCCATCATTATTCAATGTATCTTTTACTTTTGATATAAATGAATTTAATTTGACTTGAATATTTTGATGATTGGATTCTAAATAATCTGATATTTTCTTATAATCATCAGGATATATTACAGCAAAACTCAGATCTTCTAGTGTATTTTTTAATTTTGAAATACCAAGCCTATGAGCAATCGGAGCATAAACTACCAATGTCTCTTCTGATATTCTTTTTTGCTTACCTTCATGTAATGCATCAATTGTAAGCATATTATGCAGTCTGTCACATAGCTTTATTACCAAAACCCTTACATCTTGTATTGAGGCAATAAGCATTTTCCGAAAGGAAAGAGCTGAGCTTAAAAGTTTTTCATTTGATTGAGAAGAGACAAGTTCTTCATCTCTGATAGCTATAATTTTTGTTAGCCCTTCAACCAAATGCGCTACATCTTCACCAAACTCTTTTGAAATGTTTTCTATATTAAGCGTAGTGTCTTCAACAACATCATGAAGCAATGCAGCTTGAACCATCATCTCATCACTGCTTACAAATGCTGTAATAGCAGCCACCAAGATAGGATGAACTATGTATGGTTCACCACTTTTTCGGTGTTGATCGGCATGTGCTTTTGTAGCAACATCAAGTGCTTTTATGGTAGAAGGAGAATAATTAGGCAATTGCTCAAAGAGTAACTCTTTAGCTGTTTGAATATCTCGACAACTCTTTATATTTTTTAAAAAAATATCCACGATAGATTAACTCTCGTGATGAACTATAATTTTTCCTTCTGCAATCTCAAGCAAAGCAATGTCTGTATATTTCATTTTTTTTGTATCCGCTTCAACCAAAGGCTGAGCGCCTTTAGAAATCTCTTCGGCTCTTTTGCCAACAGCAGCTGACAAAAGATATCTATCATATCCTACTTTTTCTAGCGCTTTAGCTGTAACTTGTTCTGTTCTAATCATAACTTGTCCTTTTAAAATTATTTCACTACCGAGCAGTGTGTCATATCGCCTTTTGCTATGGCAAGCAAATTACCTTTTTGGAACATATTGCATACCAAGATAGGCAATCCATTTTCTTTTGCCAAAGCTATAGCTGTGTCATCCATGACCCTGATATGATCGTTTAGCGCTTCATCATAACTAAGGGTATCCAGTTTGACCGCATCGCTAAATTTATTTGGATCTTTGTCATAAACACCGTCTACTTTTGTAGCTTTAATCAATACTTCCGCTTCAATCTCAGAAGCTCTAAGTGTAGCTGCTGTATCTGTAGTAAAATACGGATTACCCGTACCTCCGGCAAAAATAACCACTCTACCTTTTTCAAGGTGTCTTCTAGCACGTCTTACTATAAATGATTCACCGATTTCATGCATCTCTATTGCAGATTGCAATCTCGCATCAAGCCCTATATGTTCCAATGCCTCTTGTATGGCGACACCGTTAATAACAGTAGCTAGCATGCCCATATAATCACCGCTCGTTCGCTTAATAATTCCGTCTGCTGCCGCACTAACTCCTCTTATGATATTACCGCCGCCAACTACTATGCCGACTTCAACGCCATTATCAACAAGTTCTTTGATTTCACTAGCTATATAATTTAAGATTTTGGTATCAATACCGTATCCATTTTCACCAGCCAATGCTTCACCGGAAAATTTTACTAAAATTCGTTTTATCACGACATATACCTCTTTGATTTATCGCGAGTATACCAAAAAATCATTTAGAGGATGTTGAAAAGATCAGATCTGTATCAATTTCAAAGGATCAATATGCTTGGAATTTTTAGTAGCTTCAAATATAAGCCGCTTTGAAACCTTACCTATGGTATAACCCTTTGAAACCGTAGAGCCCACTCTGATCGTAGGTGGGATTTTGGACAATCCGGCATATACGGTATGCATATTTCCGCTATGAGCTATCACAACTACTTTACCAAGCATACTGCTATTTCCTGCATAAACTACCTTGCCGGCCAAAACACTTACTACTTGAGCATCAGATGAAGGAGCTTGCAATGTAACCGATTCATTAAAAATCTTTATTTTATAGACAGGATCTTCGTATGTACCAAATCTTTTTGCTACTGTTGCTCCGGAAATTGGCGATATGGTTTTGCCGCCTTTGTAGTCAAATACCTCTTGGGCCTGATAAGAAGAGTTGATTTGTCTAACTCTGTCACTTTGTTTACTGGCTTCAAGAGTGGTCATGTCTACTTTTTTACCTGTTTTACGTTCGTAATTTTTGGCATTTGCCTGTTGTGCTCTTAGTCTTTTTTTACGTGCAGCTTCCAGTCTGATTGCTTCTTGTTGCGCCAATTCCCTACGGCGTGCTTCGGCAACTTCATGTGATCTTAAAATATTAAGTTTTACCAAAGTTGAACGTAATGCATCTTGTCTTTTTGCAATTCTATGCAATTCGGCTTGATATCTCTCTTCCTCTTTGTTCAGCTTCTCTATCATTTTCTCTTGATTGGCTTTTTGCATTGCAAATGTTTTTCGCTGTTTATTTATCATGCCAAGTTCTTCTTTGGCATGATTTGCTATTCTTGTTTTATGAGTTTTTGTAGCCTCAAGAGACAATATCTCTTTTTCTAGTGACATTATTTTCTTTTGGTTATAGAGTCTATATTGCTCATAAACTTCTTGTGAAATAACTGAAGATTGTGTCGTGTCATTAAATTGCTTCATAGCAGCTACGAGTGAAAGTTGTTCTGCAAAAAGCACTATAAGCGCGTCATGCTTGACTTTTAGCTCTTGATTAATTTGCATGAGTATCTTTTCATACTCCTTGACCTCTCTTGAAACCTTTTGATATTCATCTTCTGTATAAACATAATCTTTAGACAGCTTTGTCAATTTAACGTCAATAACCTTGATCTCATTTTTGGCTTTTGTAATATTTTGTTTTGTACCTTCTAGTTTTTGCTTGAGAGTTTTTACCTCTTTTGTGGTTTGATTGATAGCCTTCTTTGATTCTTTAATTTTTTGTGTTGTAGTCGTAGCTAGCAACAAACTAACTGCTATTACACCAATAGCTATGATAAGTTTCACGCTTCTTTCTCCCGAGAAGAAAACACTACCATATATACTGAAATCACCACAATTATAATTGCACAAAGCAATAAAATAAATGCATCTATAGGCTGAAATAACAATTGACTATTATTTACCAAAATATCCAGTTCAATAATTTCAGCCAATTGATATCTAAAATATAAAAAAAGTGACACTATTATTGAAGTAGCGATAAATGCATCAACGATCGCAACTTTAAAAAGAACGCCGCTTCTTAGCATTACTGGTGCTCCAAAGATCTCCATGACTTGCATTCTTTCTTTATGAACATAACCCCATACTTCCATTTGTTTGATCACCAAAAACAAACTCACAACGCTCATGAATACAATAAATACCTTGAGTATAAATTTAATAAAACTAAAAAGTTTATAATTGGAACTATAGCTGCTTCCAAAAGTTTCTACTCTTTTTATTTTCTTATTGGCGGTTAAATCTTTTTGTAATTTATTAAGATCGGATGTATCTAAATATTTTGCTAATTTTATAGTATAAAAATTTGGTAGTGTGCTGATTATCTCTTTGATATCTTCGGGGTTTTGCCCAAAAGAGATCTCTTTTAAAATCTCATCTTTTTCTATTTTAGTGCTTTGGCCTATATTTTTATTTATTGATTGAAGCTCTTGCAAAGTTATAGGTTTGTTACTTACAACCAGCATGGAATATCCTTCCCTGAGTCGCTGCTCATAACTAGCAGTCATTCTGTCAAATACTAAAAAAAACTCTATTCCAAGCAAAATCGCCACTAACGGCAAAATGAACATAACGTGATCTTTAATGAACTTCATAAACACCCTTATTTTCAATAATGAAATGTCTATATGGCAATGAAAAGATAGTAGGAATCCTATGAGTTACCACCACAACTGTAGTTTCCAATTGTCCGCATGCATTTTCCATTAAATCCCAAATTACATTGGATGAATATTCATCCAAATTGCCCGTTGGTTCATCTGCTAAAATCAGCATTGGATTTTTTGCCAATGCTCTTGCAATGCCAACTCTTTGCTGTTCGCCTCCGCTAAGCTCAAAGGGATGCTTGTTTCCATATTCGGTTAACTTCACATGCCTTAGGAGTCTTTGTGCTTGCGTCTGCTGTACATCTAGCGAATATCCGGCTATCATTAGCGGCAACACAACATTTTTAGCCACCGTCCATTCGTTGATCAATTTATAATCTTGAAACACCATACCCATATGAGTTCTAAGCTCTTGGAGCTTTGAAGTTGATACCCCAGCTAGCTCCAATCCGCCAACTACCATGCTTCCGCCAGCTGGTTTTAAATGTCCGTAAAAAGATTTCAACAAGGTTGACTTACCGCTTCCGCTTGGTCCTGTTATAAATACAAATTCTCCTTTTCTTACAGAAAAATTAGCATTTTTTATAATTTCATTTTTACCTCGATTGTAAGCAAGTGTCAAATCTGTAGCTTTAATAATATTAGCCATGCAGAAACTCCTTTATTGCTTTATGTGCTTTAAAGTTTGAACTAGATCTGATCGGCAAGGATGGATAATAGTTACAATTATTTATATTCATAATAATGTATTTATGCTCCGGTCTAGCAAAACTTCCAAATGCACATTTCATCAAAAACGTATCCTTATCTATCTCGTATAGTCTTTCAAAATGCACAAAATAATCATCAAACACCTGACTTTCTTGCGGCAATTGTTTGTTTGTATTTATATTATATCCTAAATCAGAAAAGGAAAAGTCAAATTCATCTCTTTTATCATCCGATTTTTCATCACAAAAAAGAGTTACATCATAAATATCTTTTGATTGTCTTTGCCATCTTGCTTCGTATTTACTGATAATTGGCAAAGCATAATTTTTATTTATTTGAATTCTCATTTTTGGAAGTTTACTAAAAATTTGCAATGCATACTCATAATAAAGGTCACTATCTGTGCGAAGCTCCAAAGTGCCGTCAACATCCAACACTCTCATTGCTTCAGCAGTAAACTCATCTCCTATTACCCTGCGGGATGGTTTTTTGTCCCACGGTACAGGAAAGTGGACAAAAATTTGTTTGCAGATATTTGATGGAAGCATCTCCAAAAAAAGCCTAGCATCATAATTGACTACCAATATATTGCTCAGTCCTTGGATTTCAATCTGCTTTAATAATTGTCCTGCAGATGGCGTATGGATCTCGATACCTATAAATAAAGTTTGTGGATTTTGCTTGGCTTGATACAAAATATGTCTTCCGCTTCCAAAACCAACTTCTATGGCTATTTTTTTATGTTCAAATTTGATATCGACAAAATCTTCTATTTTTTTAAAATACTTTGACGCAAACAGAGGTTCTTTGTGGCGGATATTTACAATATTTGAGCTTAATATATCAAACTCCAAAATATTTGCTACTTTTCCTATGGCTTCTTTGAGAAGTGATAGCTTCAATGGCCTTGTAATCTTCTCGTATTTGAGCATGGCTTCATTGTCTGTATATTTATATACCAGCAGAAACTTCTCATTTTGGTAATTGATGCCGATTAAAGTCTCTGGATAGCTTACCGAGTGCGCTACAAATTCTATAATCTCGCTATGTTTTTTTGCCCGACTAGAAAGCTCTTCTTTTGATATTGGCATTACTTTAATATGTGGCACTGAATGTTCCTTGTAGGTTATCGCTTTTTAGTAATTCAAATATATTCTCATCAAAATGTTTTGATATAAAATCTCGCATATCATCAAATAATGGTGCTTCAAATTGCATATTTTGCCCGCTTATAGGATGAATAAAATAAAGTGATCTGGCATGCAAAAATACTCTTGGCATCTCTTTGCCAATATATCCATAGAGTGTATCTCCCAAGATATGCCGTCCAAGAGTTGAGAGATGAACTCTGATCTGATGTGTCCTGCCGGTATATAGCTTAGCAGCAATTAATTCAATATTTTTATCACTTGATGCTAATTTCACAAATGCGCTTTTCGCACTTTTCCCGCCTTCAATTACTCCCATTTTTAGACGATTATGCGTGCTTCTGCCAATTGGAGCTTCTACTTCGCATGAATCTTTGAGTGGATAGTCTATCAATGCCACATAATATCTGCCCATACTTTTATCTTCTAACTGACGGCTGAGAGCTTCATGGGCCTCATTGCTCTTGGCAATTACCAGTGCGCCTGTAGTCTCTTTATCTATGCGATGTACTATACCATGTCTCTCTTCCCCTGAGAGGGTTGAAAGAGATATTCCTCTTTGCACAAGCCAATCAACCAAAGTAGGCTCTTTAACACTTGGCGCCGGATGCACCACAAGACCGCTTGGCTTATTGACTACCATTAAATGTTCATCTTCATATAGTACTTCTACATCAAAATCAACCTTCATTGCAACTTTGTGTTCAGCTTCAGGCAGCGAGTATGATACTTTATCGCCTACATGTACTTTATGGCTTGTCTTTGTCACATCTTTATAGTTGGTTTTTACAAAACCTTTTTCTATAAGCTTTTCTATCTGATTCCTGCTGGCATTCAGATGAGATGCTAATATCTTATCAATCCTGCCGGACTCATCTGCTATAAATTCTTCTTTATTTATCCCTAATTTCCCGCTCATATGTCATCCCTCTTCCATCTGGTAGGATCTAAAAAGGTATCATCATGTATATGAGATAGTGATGCTTGCATCATTTTAAAAAGATTTTTATTCTCTTTTTCCATCTCTAGCAACCACTCTTTTGTCTTTGCTCTGGCAAATGGCATCTTGACATCTTTAAGCATAGCAGGACACGCTTCATCACCTATTGCAACAAGAGCGTTATCTTCCACAAAAGCTCTGGTTTGAGACTCTCGTACTTGTATAAGAGGACGAATGAGATGAAATCCTCTCTCGGTTTTATATATAGGAGCTAAGCTTCTCATGGTGCCGTTATAGAACATATTCATAAAAAAACTCTCAACCGCATCATCAAGGTGGTGACCAAGAGCTACTTTGTTAAATCCGCCTTCTTGTGCATAGGTATATAAAGCACCTCTTCGCATGCGTGAAAAATAGCTGCAAAAAGAGCTATTTGGCCGTATGGTATCTTGGGAAATATCAAATATATTCGTTTCAAAAACTTTATGCGGTATACCGTGCTCTTTGCAATGCTCCGATAATGCTTCATACTGCTCATTTGGCATACCGTAATTTATCGTGCAAGCTTCATATTCAAATGAAAACGGTGCATGTCTATGGATATGTTTCATAATATGCACAAGAGCCAAAGAATCCTTTCCGCCGCTAAGACCGACAAGCACCTTGTCACCTTCATTTATGAGCTTAAATGTAGCATTCGTTTTGCCGACAATTCGCAAAAGTTTTTTGCTTACACTGGGTGATTTTTTAGCTTCGATATCTTTCAAATGCGTTCTACCATGTCCAATATAAATTCTGCACTGACTTTAGCAGAACTCTCCAAGAATGTATCAAAATCGATTCCTGCCTCATCGTTTGCGCTGTCACTAATAGCTCTTAGTATAAAAAATGGAATATTCAAAGAGTTGCATACTACGGCAACACTTGCCCCTTCCATCTCCAAAGCGGATGCCTTGAAAGTTTCAGCTACCCAGCTTTTTTTCTGGCTGCATGCCACAAATTGATCTCCGGTGGCTATAATTCCCTCTTTTAAGTCAATACCTTTGTCTGCTGCTACTTGCTTTGCTATTTCTCTAAGTCGTGTGTCAGTCGGTATGCATACTTCACCCTCAGGCACAAATCCATACGGATGCCCAAAAGCAGTAATATCCAGATCATGTTGACACAATCCATCTGCTATGATAAGGTCTCCAATTTTTAGATCACTGCTAATAGCTCCGGCAACACCTGAAAATAAAACCATTTCGCATCCAAATTTTTCTATCAAAATAGTCGCTGTCAGAGCTGAAAATACTTTACCTATCTTTGAATATGCGACAACAATTTCTTTGCCTTTATACGTTGCTTCATAGTATATATTGTTGGCATACTTTGTCTCAACGACACTATCCATTTTTGCCAAAAGAGGATCAATCTCCTCTCTCATTGCTCCTATAATTGCAATTTTCATTACATATCTTTTAGTGCAGCAATAGTAGCCTCAAGGCTTGCCATATCGCTAACATTGAAATGTGGTTTAGAAGTTGAACTCTTATTGAGTCCTTTAAGTACATTGCCGTGTCCAAATTCTATATAACAATCTACATCATTATCTATATTAGCGATCGATTGTTTATAAAGCACCGGCATAACAAGCTGTTTTGGCAGCAACTCCAAAGCCTCTGCTTTTGTGCTATATGCTTTTGCCGTAACATTCGAGATGACAGGAGCTATAAAATTATCTTTTAGCATCTCTTGAAGTTTTTCCTCAAGCGGTGCAACTGCACTGTTCAATAACGGGCAATGAGAAGCAACTGACATATTTAAAAGCATTGCTCTTTTTGCTTTTGCCTCTTTTAGAACGTCTACTAATTCTTCAAGGTCTTTTTTGATACCCGCAATTACTATCTGTCCATCTGAATTATAATTCACTGCCCAAACTTGTTTACCCTCCGCTCTGGCATCGGCACAAATGCTCTCTACTGTGGCATCATCGAGTCCCAATGAAACCAGCATCCCTACTTCTTGCTTTGAGCACGCTTCAGCCATTAATTTACCGCGAAGATTTACAAGCTCTACTGCATCAATAGCATCAAGTGCATCTGAGGCGACAAGAGCAGAAAACTCACCCAAAGAGTGGCCAAGCGTAAGTACTGGAACAATACCGGTTTGCTCTACAAAAAGCCTGTTTGCAATAGCGCTAACTAACAATATAGCCGGTTGAGTAAATGCTGTTTGAGCCAAATTTTCATTTTCAGTAAACAAAAGAGTTTCAAAATCAATACCTGTTCTCTCTTTTGCATCAGCAAACATCTCTTTTGCTACTGAAGAATTTTCAAAGAAATCCTTTCCCATACCTATTGCTTGAGAACCCTGACCAGGGAATACAAACGCACACTTTAATGACATATTTTTCCTTTGAATACATAGTTATAAATAATAAGATATTATACCATGTCATCGTTTAGGGTTAAGAATTGACAATAAAATAGCCTGTATCTGCATTTGATTATTTTTAATTTTGATCTGTTTTTATGATACAATATTTAAAACATCATTAGGAGCAAATATGTTATCAATTTTATGGTGGCATTGGATTGTATTTGGATTGATATTGCTAATGATCGAACTAGCAGTTGGTACTTTTTTTATATTAGGTTTTGCCATCGCAGCTATAATTATCGGTGTTATAACATTTTTTATATTTTTTTCATTTGCCACACAATTAATGCTATGGCTTCTTTTTTGTATAATCTTTATAGTCGTTTGGTATAAAAAATTTTCTGACACCACAATAACTAAAAGCGGTCAATCAGACTATTCTCTTGATACTTTGGGCACAGTAACACTAGATATCCCGAAACACTCTAGAGGCAAAGTGATGTTTGACACCCCGGTACTTGGCAATACAACATGGCATGCAACATCGAATATAGATATACATGCTAATACACGAGTAAAAATAGTCAAAATAAACGGTCAGCTTATAGAAGTTGAACCTATTTAAAAATACAAAAAAAGGATAAACAATGGAAATCATGATAATTTTAGTAGCAGTAGTATTGGTGACCCTTTACAAAGGTGTTAATATTGTACCGCAAGGAGAAGAGTGGGTAGTCGAAAGGCTAGGTAAATTTTCCCGTACACTAAAACCTGGGCTTAATATTATAGTACCTTATATAGAAGCCGTAAGACAAAAAGTCTCTACTAGAGATCTCATACTTGATATTCCGGGTCAAGAAGTTATCACTAAAGATAATGCTGTTATCCATACAAATGCGATCACGTTTATTCGTGTCACCAATCCTGCCGATGCTATATATGGAGTAGAAAATTTTAAACTTGCCATTCAGCAGCTCGTCATGACAACTCTGCGCTCTATACTGGGTGAGATGAATCTGGACGAAGCACTGTCTAGTCGTGAGCATATCAAAACGAAATTAAAAGATCAAATTATAGATGATGTGGCAGGCTGGGGAGTTACAGTTAAATCAGTTGAGATTCAAGATATTGCACCAAGTACATCCATGCAAGCTTCAATGGAGCGGCAAGCGGCCGCAGAGAGAGAAAGAAGAGCTATTGAAACAACTGCAGAAGGAACAAAAAATGCTATGATACTTGAAGCTGATGGCAAACTGGCAGCTGCGCAAAGAGAAGCACAAGCACAAGTAACACTAGCGAAGGCTTCAGCTGAAGCTATACGCGAAATCGGAGACAATATCCAAAATCAAGAATTGCCTGCAATGTTTTTGCTTGGAGATAGATACATCGCAACACTTGAAAAAATGAGTCAAAGCCAAAATTCTAAATTTATAGTTTATCCAGCCGATCTTCAAGGTGCCGTAAAAGGCATGTTAGGCAGTGTATTTAAAAAATAAATACTATCCTCTTTCTGTATGTCCCTTGAATGATACTATCCCATAAGCAAGGTTTGCTACCTTGCTGTATCCCATTTTTTTCATGATTTGCTGACAATATGCACTTCTGCTTCCACTAAAACAATAAACTATGATATTCGCATCTTTTTTATCGTCTATCTGAGAAAGGGCTTGATAAAATGAAGTGGTTGGAACCAAAAAGTCTGTACCTATGATTCGCTCCCCTTTATACTCCATCCACTCTCTGACATCAACAAGAATAAAATCAACTAAACCAATTTCTCTGGCTTCCAATAATGATTCAAGTTCGTCTGAATCTAGATCTTTTTGTTCCAAAAGTGCTAGACATTCTTCTTTGGATAATCCCCTTGAATGCGTATGAGATACTTGTATAGCACTCTTTTGCGTAGCATGTTTGGCTGCATATTCTGGTGTACAAAATATTCCACAATGGCAATGTCCATCATTTGGAATCTCACGCTCAAGGGCAGGTTTGCATGGGCATATTCTATTGTTGGCTGCTTTTCTTTCTTCTTCGGTTGCCCCCTCTACCATAAAACACGGACAATATCTTTTGCCATAAATAAGTTTGTTTCTTGTAAGTCCAGTTTTAACAGACTCATTTATCTCATCTTCGGGATTATATATAAATCCGAATTGATTACAGACTTTTTCTGTAAAAGAGAGTGTTTTGGCATATTCTTGTTGAAATTCTTCTGATTGGGTGTCTATTTTGATTACCATACAATTTCCTATATAATTATAAATATTTTTTGAAATTATAGTAAAAAAATTTGAGAGTTTTGTTATAAAATGAAAGAAAAAAAGTTAGTTAAGTTAGTATTATGAAAACAATAATTTAAACAAAAAATTCTGAGCGAATCCCCCTAAAAAAGGGAGTTGGCAATAATTATTAATGGCAATGACCGCCGCCGCAACAACCACCACTACTATGGCTATGCCCATGATCATGACCTGTGCTGCAACAACCACCTTGGTCATCGCATGCCAATTGTCCAGTCATTGCTTCATCAGCAGTTGCCTCTCTAGCATCAATTACTTCAATGGTAAATAATAGATCTTTTCCAGCCAAAGGATGGTTAAAATCAATTGTAACTTCATTGTCATTAAATGATTTTACGGTCACTTGAACGCTTTGTCCATGTTCGCCTTGTCCGTAAAGAACCATACCTTCTTTAAGGTCTATGCCTTCAAATTGGTCTCTTGGTAAAACTTGCATAGCTTCTGGATTTGTTTCGCCGTAAGCTTCTGCTGCTTTGACCAAAATATCACTTTTTTCTCCGACTTTCATACCAACAAGTGCATTTTCAAGCCCAGCTATGATATGCCCTTTGCCTGTTATGAACTCTAATGGAGCTCCTCCAATATTACTATCTATAATATCACTTTTCCCTGCTTCTGTTAAACTGTATCCTAATGATACAACACTATTGTCTTTTGTAATAATCATAATTTTCTCCGTTTAATAATTTTTTTGTCATTGTAGCTAAGCAAACTTTACAAACCCTTAGCTATTATTTTGAATGGTTTATTTAAAGCTCACTTCATGCCGCCTAATTTATTTTTTGCTATTTTCGCACTTTCCTTTGCAGGATATTTTTTTATTATAGTTTGATAAAAAAGTTTTGCCTGAGCCTTATCGTTTGTATTTTCCAAAGAAATTGCCGTATGCAATAAGAGTGTATCTATATAATTTGCTTTGTCATCAAGCCCGGCACTTTTTTTGTAATAAAAAATTGCATCTTTGTATCTTTTTTTATAATAAGCAATTTCACCTAAATAATAATTGGCCGATGCACTTTTGTATCCTTGTTTTTCTGACATCAAAAATAAATCTTCTGCCTTATCGTATTGTTTGGCCCTAAACAATCTTATACCTTCATTGTATGCCTCTTCTTTTGTTAATACCGTTGACGGCAATGAAGAATTAACTTTTGGATCGTCTTTCTTTAAAATTTCATTCAGCTGATCTTTTGTTACGCATTTTGTATTAATATCATCTATCATTTTGCCAAGATCTTGAATCAACTTTTTATCGTTTTGATGATCTGTATTTCTATTGATCTCCTCAAGTTCCATTATCTTGACATTCATTCCTTCCACTAGACTGGTAAGACCGTCTATGCGTTCGTTTTGTTCTTGTATTTTTTGCTCAAGCATAATTATATTGGAACTCGGAACTTCTTGTGCATAAGGCACAAGGTTCGCAATGCTAAATATAGCTAAATATATTTTTATATTCATCTTTATTGCTTATGTAGGTCAACTCTTCTATTTTGAGCATAGCACTCATCAGTAGTACTGTTGGTACAAGCTGGTGCACTTTCGCCTAATGAAACAATAGTAAATCTCTCAGCTGCTATACCTTGAGCCACCAAAGCATCTTTTACGGCTTTTGCTCTTTTTAGTCCTAGCGCATAGTTGAACTCATCTGTGCCAAATTCATCACAATTACCCTCTAGTTTGATATTTCCGCTATAACTTTTCAGAGTCTGTATGTTTTTGTCAATAGCTTTTTGCATATCATTTACTATACTAAAATCTCCAAATCCAAAATATACGCTCTGGAAGCCACCACTGCTGTTATTATATGATCCATCATTTGGCAATCCGCCGCTCGGACTCATTTTGG
>Ga0265295_1002467_pt1 | contig 29250 bp, 19 predicted proteins | sample Munlansysbiofilm_FD_192503 | JGI IMG/M metagenome (GOLD analysis project Ga0265295, IMG submission 192503) | Leachate microbial communities from a municipal landfill in Southern Ontario, Canada - Methane capture system biofilm | ecosystem: Engineered > Solid waste > Landfill > Unclassified ... | reverse complement strand
GTAAGTCTTTATATTTAGTTTTAACAAAATTATTAGTATTCATAGTTATATGATACAAAATAAATGGTAAAAAGAAAAGAGGCGATTATTAATCGCCCCGAGTGAAATTCATTTCACTTTTAGTTTTATAAAGTCTTTTCGCTTAACAATTGTAATCCCGGTTTCTCGATAGTTTCATTAATAACAAATCTTAGTTGTAAACGATTTGCCTTATTGTTAGTAAGAGTAATTGTTAGATAGTACTTTTTATTATTAATCTTCTCTTTTAAGGAACTGTAGAGTTCACTAGAAGAACTATAAGATAGTTCAATAAATTCTTCATCAGTAAAAGTTCCATCAACGTTAAGTGTGAAAAAGTAGTTATTACCTTCTAATGATTGTTCTATGATGTTAACATTAGTTCCACTTTCTTTTTTACAACTAATAAGGAAAATACTGGTTAATAGTAATAGTAAAACGAAAGATATTTTTCTCATACAGTAATTTCCCCCTTCAAGTTAATTTTGTAATGTTTTGAACCCTCAACTATTAGTTTGTATTCTAATAGAAGCGTATTACCATTTGTATCAACAACAACCGCACTAATTTGATAACTTCCTGCTACACTGGTGTTATAAAATGAAGATGTATAAACTGTTTGCTTAGTAGCGTCATAGTCAATATTATTTAAAGGATTAAAAGATTCGTTTTTCTTTATTTTGACTGTTGATTCTTTTACTGAAGCATTAACATCGCTATTCTCAATAAGAATAATTGAAGTGTTAGGGGTTGCAACAGCAACACCGGTTATAATATTTGGACTTATAAGACTAGCATTTTCATAATCAGTCAATTGACGGTAACTCTTTCCAGATGGAAGGTTAATAACAGCAGCGCTTTTTACCTTGCCTGAATGAATGACAATAACACTTGGTAATGAGGGGTTATTGATCTCGTATGCAATTATATTACTATTGTTAGTGTTGATAAACTTAATACTATTAATGATATCGTCAGCATTGTTCATTCTAAATTGTGCATAATTTTTTCTAATTGCTATTAAAGTCTTATAATATTCAAACACGTTATTATATTCCGCTTTGCGATCCCAGCGTAATTGATTGACTTTATCGGATGATTCATAAGAATTTTCGTCATAGCCACTACCGTCTTCTTTAGGTTTTGATCTCATGAAATCAACTCCAGCATGTAGGAAAGGAATTCCTTGTGAAGTCAAAACTATCGCATTGGCTTGAATCTGGTATTTTTCAATATAAGAAGTAGGGACTCCGGTTAATCGTAGTTTATCGTACAAAGTATTGTTATCATGAGCACTTACATAATTGATTGTTTTATTAGGATCTAAGTGCCATTTATTTACTGAAACTTCGCTGTGATCGACACCACCGACAATACCATATTTGACACCTTCAACGTAATTGGCGGGATTTAATCCTTGGAGCCAAGCTCCTTCATTAGCTGTGAATACTGATCCCTTAATAGCGTCTCTTGTAACATCATTGAATGCTCCAACATTTGCTTTGCTAAGATTATCTTTATCTGCGGCAATGGTGCTGTCAATAGCGGCATCACCTGCATCCCAAGGTTCACCATAAATCACGATGGTTGGGTCGATTTCATGTAACATACTTTCAATTTGATTCATTGTTTCAACATCATGTAAAGCCATTAAGTCAAATCTAAATCCGGATAAGTTGTATTCAGTAGCAAGAAACTTAATTGAATCTAACATGAAGTTTCTAACCATCGATCGTTCTGATGCAGTTTCGTTACCAGTACCACTACCATTTGAATATCCACCGTCAGACGTTAAACGATGATAATATCCAGGAAGTATTTTATTGAAGTTTGATGATTCTGACTCACCTGTGTGGTTATATACAACATCCATAATGACTCTAATATCTTTTTCATGAAGAGCGTTAACAAGTTGCTTGAATTCGTTTATTCTTGAAGCCCCATCAAAAGGATTAATTGAATATGAACCTTCAAGGGTATTGAAATGATAAGGCATATAACCCCAATTAAATGTATTTGCATAATTTGGGTTGGTTGCCATTTCGGCCTCATCAATGTAACCAAAATCAAAGATTGGCAATAATTGAACAGCGTTAACCCCTAATTCAGCAATATGATCAATACCAGTAGTCACGGTAACATTTTCTCGATTAGTATAAGTTGTTCCTGTTTCTGTAAAACCTAAAAACTTTCCACGATACTCTTCGTTACCATTCCATGTTTCGTGTGATGTTAAATCACGAACATGAAGTTCATAGACAATGTAATCGGTTAGGTTTTTGATTGTATCAGGTCTTGAACTATAATTCCATCCATCTGGGTTGGTAGCAGAAAAGTCAACAACCATTGATCTTAATCCATTTACACCCGTTGAGTATGAATAAGGATCGGTAACCTCATTTGTTGTTCCATAGTTTGTAACACTAAACGTATAATATTTGTTGGCTAAATCACCTGGGACGATTACTTCCCAAGCTCCATCAGAAATTCGATTCATTGAATAAGTCTTGTAAGGTAATTTTTCCTCATGCATATTACCATTATTTGAATAGTTAGGATGACCTTGTTCGTAAAGGTTTAAGGTAATCTCATCACTAATTGGCGCCCAAATTCGAAATATTGTTTGACTTTTTGAATAGATTGCTCCTAATTTATCAGTATAAGTATAGGCATCTTCAAATTCAACCGTGTCATAAAGATTATGAATCGATATTGCTTTTGAAACAACAGAATCATTAGAAAAGGTCACTTTAATAGTATATAATTTTGATAAATTAACCGCGAATGAAGGAGTTAGTAGTAACGAATCTGTTGAATTAGTTCCTGATTGAACTATAATGTTATCTTCGAAAACTTCATACTTAGTAATCTTTTCCGTCATTTTTGCGTTTATTTTCTTGTCTTTACTAAAAAATGAAGATAAAATTCTTGGACTATAATCAGGGATATTATTGGCTAAATCGTCAGAAGAAAGACCAATATTTAAATCTTGTTCAACGAAATAGGCATGAACTTTTTTATCTTTAATTTCCATATCACTCACTTTGAAGAAACGGTCACCACCCGGCTCACGATAACCATCCCATGCTCCTTTCTTAATGATAATCCCGAACTTTGTTGTATTAGGGTAATTCTCAGAAAGGTTAATTTCAATCCAAGCCCCATATTCATCTACATCAGTATTATTAAAATCAAATTGTTTTCCACCTAAATTAGCTGGTTCTTTTTCCCACAACCAAATATTGTAACCATCGTAAGTTTTATCATAACGATAATAGTGAATAACGATTTTTTCAATATCAGATTGTGCATAAACGAATGTCATAGTTGCAAATAAAAAGAACCATCCAAAAATGCATAAAGTTATAATTTTTTTCATATGTACCTCCTTGTACGTTAAATATAACACAAAAATATGGTATTCATAAAAAAATGATAAGGCTTTCAATGTGGAAACGGTTGCAACCACACATATTCATATAAAGCGTTTACATTTTTTTTGCTATATGATATTATCAAGGTGCAATGAGATGAAAAAATATCTCAAAAAGGAGGAAAAAATGAAAAAGTTTTTATTAGGTGTATTGATGATGTTCAGTTCGCTTTTTTTACTAGGTACAGTAAATGCAGCTGAAACAGTTACAGGAAAAATAGTTATACATTTTCAAAAGTGGAATGGAGATTATTCAGATGTGGGTATTAATACTTGGTCGTTTCCACAAGGGGACCCACTTTCGACTCAACAAGGTCCAACCGCATTAGGAGATAAAACTAAAACTGACAGTTTTGGTGTTTATTGGGAAAGTGGAGATATAACTACAACCGGTGAAGGATCATTAGGATTTCAAGTTGTTGGATTCGATAACGTAGGAGAAAGCAATGAGAGTGCTAACTTTGATAAGAAAAAATATACAAACCATCAAATAGATGCAGGTATTATCAAAGATGGTAAAACAGTTCATGTTTATATGTTTCAAGGTAGCAACAATAGAACTGACAATGAAAAAGATCCTAATGGAGTAGTTAATTATATAGTTGCTGATCCAGATAAACAAGGTATTATGGTTGTTTATTATGATTCAACAGGCAATTATGAAGAAAAATTAGGTGTTCATAGTTGGGGTTGGGCAGAAGGTGGAAACGCAAGCAGATGGAATGAACCGCTAAAATTGTTTACTGATGCAGGAAAATCTGTTGCTGGTGTTAGAGTAAAAGCTGGTGTTTTATATTATGCAGATCCTGTGGGAACTCCAGGGGCAATCGTTTATTACGGTGATGGTGATAATAGTAAGAAGACTAATAACTTAGAACCAATGAATAAAGATAACGCCGCATACGTTGAGACTCCAACTGCTAAAGGTCAATTAGATATCGTTTATACTGTTAATGCTGGAAATGGTAACGTTTCAAATGAAAATGTTTGGCTAAATGATGCACAAAAATGGTCAGAAAAAGCATTTAAGTTTGAATTGGTTGCATTTAAAGCAGGTGTAGACGGTAAAGATGCAACAGGTACATATGCGGCAAATCCAACGACAGTTATGGTTTCTACAAATCAAGAACTAACAAACATTTATGTTGCAGCGAAAACAGATGAAGAAAGAGAAACTGCAGATGCAACAATTAAAAGTTGGTTTACTGTTAAAGAAATAACTTCAGCAGAAGGTGCAACTACAGAAACATATGGTGATGCAATTAATATTAAAAATGTTGACTATGCAAAAGGAACAACTAATACAACATTAAAAGACTTTGTATTAACTTTAGGTTCACCGTTAGATAATTCAAAACGTTATAAGGTTTTCTTTGATGATAAAGGAGAAGGTGAAGCTGCTAAGAAACACGAACTTGAATTAGATTTAGATAGAGAAAAACCAGTTATTACATTCTTAGGAACAATCGCTGGTAAAGTTGAAGCAGAAAGAATCATCGTAGTTCCTTGGAATAAAAAGTTTGATCAAAACTTATTCCCAACATATTTAATTTCAGATGATCGCGATGGCGACTTAAAGAGCTATGCTTATGTACCTAAAGGTGACTTTTCAACTCTTAACACAAATGAAGAGGGAGATTATGTAATTATGCTTCAAGTAGAAGATAGTTGGGGTAATGTTACACAAGAAAAATTCACATTTAGAGTGACGAAAGATACAAAATAGGAGGAGAGTAAAATGAAAAAAATATTAACACTATTATTAGTTTTAACAGGTGCCCTATTTTTAGTATCTTGTAAAAAAGATAAAGTAGGTACTGACGGAGAAACAATTGATTTTTCAGATAGTTATTCTAAAAAATCAGTTATTAGAGTTTGGATAGATGACGAACAAGGCGATTACATGAAAGAAGTAATTAAAGAATTCAATAAAGTTTATCCAAATATTATTGTTGAACATCAACATAAAGGTTCAGTTGATTCAAGAGAACACTTAAAGACTTTTGGTCCTTCAGGAAATGGTGCTGACGTATTCCAGTTCCCTCATGACCATTTAGCCCAAGCAGTGTTAGAAGATCTAGTTTTACCTCTTCCGGATGCTACTGCAACTAAGATCAAAGAACGTTCTCATGAACTTGGAACAAGTATTGCAACATTAAAGTATGATGAAACTACAGGATCATTTGATCCAAATAATCCTGATGCAACAGAAAGACTTTATGCTGTACCAATGTCACTTGAATCTGTTGGTTTATATTATAATAAAGATTTAGTTGCAACTCCTGCTACAACATATGAAGAATTACTAGCAGCAGGTAAAATATGGAATGCACAACCTTCAAAAGATAATGACCAACAAACAAATGCTCAAGCTGGATTGTTCTATTTAGCTACATCAAGTCACTGGGCAGATAGTTATTTTATGCAACAATACTATTCTGCATTTGATTGGACACCATTTGGTAAAGATTTAAATGATCCATCAGAAGTTGGATTTGCTAAATTGACTAGTGCTGTTACTTGGATTAGAGATGAATTGAAACCAGTTGTTACTGGAAATAGTGCTCATGACTCAATTTCTGGTGGAACAAACTTTGAAAATGGTAAAATTCCATACATTATTGCTGGTCCTTGGAATGTTGAAGCTTATAAGAAAGCAGGTTTAAATTTTGGAGTAGTCAAACTTCCAACTATTAATGGTAAAGAAACAAAGACATTTGCGGGAGCAATGATGGCAGCTGTTTACAAATATTCTAAAAATCAAGCAGATGCAATCAAGTTTGTTGAATTCTTGAATTCTGATGTTGCAATGGAAATTCAATATCGTTTGAAATCAAAATTGCCAGCATTAAAGACAGATTTATTAGCAAACATCGATGGTGTATTAGCTGATACTGAATTAATGGCTATGTCAAACCAATTAAAATCTTCAGTTCCAATGCCAACTATTCCTCAAGTAACTTATTACTGGGGACCAGGTGAAGCAATGCTTAAGGAAGTATGGAATAATGCAAAACCGATTGCAGAAGCTTTAACTGAAGCGGAAGCATCATATAAGACAAATCTAGGTTTAGCAAGTTAAAAATAACTAAAATGATAATTTAACAAATGATGGCAGCAGGAATGACTGCTGCCTCATTTTGTTTTTATGAAAAGAGGATTAGTATGAAATTTTTAAGTTATTTAAAAGCCATAGGATCAGGAATAGTTTGGGGACTAGGACAACTTTTTAACAAACAGTTTTTAAAAGCGTTGTTCTTTTTTGCTATTTTTATTGTCTTCGTAAGTGTCGAATTAGGAACCAGTGATTATTTTTATAAAGAAGAAAAACCAGGCGAGTTAGCTTATAATTCTATTCCTGGTGAAGATTTTGGTGATTCTTGGTTTAATAGAATGCCAACATTTTACTATCAATTACTACAAGAAAAACCATCTGAAAAGGCAAAAATACAAAGCGACAGTTTTGAAACATATTTAGATGAACTAGGAATAGTAGTCCAAGAAATTAATGGAAATAAGATTCCTGTTGCCAACACTGATAATTTTACTGAAGATAAAGCTATTGAATTTTTTGCTAGTGAATTTAAAAGAGTTAGTCCTAGCACATATACCGATTTAGTTTCAAAAGCAGAAATTAATGCAGAAGATTTTATTAAAGAGAATTATGAATATATAAGAACAAATGAAACATTATATTTAAATGAATCCACGAATAAATTTTATTATGAGTTTAATGAAACAAATGAAAATGGCGAAAATAATAAAACATATATTGAAAAAAGTTTTTTAACTAATAAAGCTATTGAGAATCCTAGTATACTTAATAGTAAGGAAGGGTTAGTAACATTTGAAAAAAAGAATGAATTTTTTAAAGATGCAAGCAACAATTACTTTTTAAAGGTAGTTGAGAAAAGAATAAATGTTAATGGAGAAACTGATTCATTAACAAAGTATATCAAACTTAATTCTAATGATGATTTGATTTATTATTCAGGAGAAGTTGGAAACTTAACTAAGGTTACCATTTTAGGTCCAATTTATCTTGATGATACAAATATATTTGAATATTATGAAGCGGCTTTAGTGCATAATGGAAAAAGATTACAATATAAAACTCCAACAATAATGTATACATTTAGGGAGTTAATGCAATCGACGTTTCTTTTAGCCAATAATAAATACACAACAACTGATTTTGAAAGATTAATGTTAAAAATTAGTTTTGAAATAAATCCAGAAATGCGGGATGAGTTTTTGAACTATTATGACAATTTCTTTTATAATCGGGCAGGAATGTTTTTAAAGGGTTATTGGGCAGTTGCTACACTAGGAACTGCAAAGAAACAAAATTATACAAGTTACATGGCACTTAGTAATGCCATGATTGGCTTAGATAAGGATAGTAATAATCTTTCAACACATATTAATTTAGTTGAAAGTATTCCAATCCAAGGTCACATTTCAACGATGTTATTGATTGAAGGGTTAATTGGGATATTATTATCATTATTTTTCTTTATCTTCATGATTTGGTCAATTAGAGATGCGTATCGTGTCTCCGAACAGAAGCGATTAAATCAAGAGGTGATTGGTGATCGTAAGTATTTTAAATCAGTTTGGGACAATGGATTTGAATATATTGTTTTATCGCCAGCAGTTTTTGTATTAGCATTTATTTCCATAATGCCAATTCTATTTGGATTTGTTATTGCCTTCACATCGATAAGTGGTAACCAATCAATGGTTGAGAATTTTGAATATGTGGGATTAAGTAATTTCTTTGCATTATTCAATTTTAATACCGGACTTGGGGCGAGCTTCGGAAAAGCTTTTTGGAGTGTTTTGGTGTGGACAATAGTATGGGCGGTCTTATCGACAGCCACAGTTTTCTTTGGAGGATTTATTCAGGCGCTAATTTTAAATAGTGAAAAAGTTGTTTTTAGAAAACTATGGCGCACAATTTTAATCTTACCTTGGGCAATACCAGCATTATTATCACAAATGGTTTTCTCAGTTATGTTTAAAGAAACGGGATTTATTAATCAACTTCTTATGGATGTGGGTATATATGATCTTTTAAGAAATATTGGAATATTAGGAAAACCGTATGCGGAGATGAGTGGGTTTTTAAAGTATCTTTGGTTAGGGCATGACAATATCCAATGGTTTACAAATTCTTATAATATTGCTTTTGTTAAAACGACATTAGTATTAGTTAATATTTGGCTAGGGTTCCCATATTTTATGGCATTAATGACAGGTATTATGACAGCAATCGATAAAACGCTTTATGAAGCTGCAGATATTGACGGAGCGACAGGTTTTCAAAAGATTAGGAAAATTACAATTCCATTGGTCTTATATTCGACCGCCCCGATCTTGATTATGACATTCTCTGGTAATTTTAATAATTTTGGGGTCATTTACTTTATTACTGGTGGAGGACCAAACACAGGTTTAGCTTCAAAAGGATATGCAGGATCAACAGATATTTTAATATCATGGATGTATAGTTTAACGGTTGATTATAGTGTTTATAATATGGCTTCAGTGTTCTCAGTTTTAGTGTTCTTGTTTGTAGGATCAATTACAGCGTGGAACTTATCGAGAACAAGAGCATTCCAGGAGGATTAGTATATGACATTTTTATTAGTTATTATTGGATTAATTCTTGTTTGGGCATTACTAGTACAGTATTTTGGCTCGTTTGAAGTCTTGAAAATAAAAGACTACTTTGGTAAGAAAGAACGTCTCATGGCTCTTATTCCTGTATATGGACACATTTATACTAAGAAGTTGCCATTTAAGGGACGTGAATATACAGAAAGACATTATAAACATATTTATAGTGGTGAAGAGATAGGAAAACGAATTGGACTTACAGGAGTATTATTGTTAATAGCAATCATTGTTATTGTTCCATTATCAGTAGTTTTCTATCTTTCATTTAAGAATAATAAAATGCAAACGTTAATCACAACGTTTATAATCATGATACTAATATTGTTAAACCAAGGATTAACAGTTGACTTTGCTAAAAAACGTGATTATGAAGGATGGAAGTACGGAATAATTGGATTAATTCCAATTGGAAGTTTTTTCATTATTAATAAAATATGCCCGCCTAAAAAGGGTAATCTGACAGGTAGAAAATTAAAAGATGTCTTTTCATTTAAAAATATTTTAGGAAGAATTCTTGTCCAAGGTGAAGTAGCATTAATGGCGATTATCGTTATTGTTCCAGTTATTTATATCTTTGGAATGGCGTTCTCAAATCTTAGTACAGGTATTCCTAATGCAATATGGCCCGATAAACCATCGTTTGCAGCCTTTACAAGATTGTTTAACGAGACGAAGTTCACAACTTGGTATGCAAACACAATTAAAATTGCAATTATTAACATGATTGTTGGAACATTATTAATTACAGGAGCTTCTTATGTCTTTGCGAGATTTAAGTTTAAAGGTAAAAAGGCCGGATTATTAACAATCCTTGTATTACAAGCATTCCCATCATTCATGGGATTACTTGCAATGTATGTACTATTTTGGAAGTTCGGATTGTTAGGTAAACCAACAGCCTTGACCATTCTATATATTGGGGGAAGTATACCAGGAAATCTATGGTTAATTAAAGGTTTCTTAGATCAAATTCCAAAAGATTTAGATGAATCAGCGATGATTGACGGGGCAAGTAAAGTTAAGATATTTGTTAAGATCATCTTGCCACTTGCAATTCCGATTTTAACATTTGTCGCTGTATCAATGTTCATGGGTCCATGGATGGATTATATGTTACCAGGTTACTTATTGAACTACCGTCCAGTCGGTGCGGCACCAGATTATGATATTCAACAACAATGGACCTTGGCTGTCGGGATATTCAACTTTATTAATGATAACAATAGTTTAGATTATTCTGCATTTGCGGCAGCGGCATTAATAGTAGGTATGCCAATTGCAGTCTTGTACATGGTATTCCAAAAATACTTAATCGAAGGAATCATGTCAGGGGCAACTAAAGGATGAAAGCGATGAAGAAAAAACAATTACTTAACAGATTCGGGGAAATAGGGAGAAATTTAAGTCAAGATGAAGATGCAATCGCATTATTAGGCTTAGGTTCAATTGGGAAAGAATTAGAAAGATTGGACGATTATTCCGATTTAGATTTTTTCGTAATTGTTAAAAACGGTAAACAAAAAAGATTTATTGATGATTTAAGTTGGTTAGATACCAATAGTAGTAAAGTTGGTTATGCGTTTAGAAATAGTAACGATGGATACAAAGTTTTATATGATGATGGTATCTACGGTGAGTTTGCAATATTTGATTTAGACGCTTATGCAAAAGCAGAGTTCACTGAAGGTAGATTTGAATGGATTAGGGATGGATATGAGCTTAATAGTAAGCCAAAAAAAGAAGAAACGCTTGATCGCCTATCTGATTGGTATTTTCCAATCAATGAAGCAATAACGAACATCTATATAGGTTTATTAAGGTATTTTCGAGGTGAAAAACTTGCAGCATTTGTATTTATTGAACGATATGCGTTTGATAATGTTTTAAGAGTTTTTCATTTGATTGAAAAAGAACAAAACTATTTTCCTGATCCATTTAGCAACCATCGTAGATTTGAACTTAGGTATCCAATTAATAGCAAGGAAGTTTTGAGTTCGCTAAAAGGGTATGACAATATTCTGTTATCGGCTAAAAATCTATTTGCGTTCATTCAAAAATACTGGGAAATTAATCCAGTTATGGCAAGAGAAATTATTAAATTACTAGAAAGGAAGATTTGAGTGGATAATATCTTTAATAATAAAGATACTTTTAAGCGTGCATTTTTGCAAGGGCTTAGAGAGTATTTTAATGTGAGTTTAGAAGAAGCAAGCATCAAACAAAAATATGGAGTATTAGCTCGTCTTACGTCCTTAGAACTTGATAAAAAGTATGAGGAAACGACAAAGTTTGTGAATAATAATAACCTAAAAAAGGCTATTTACTTTTCAATGGAATTCCTTATGGGAAGATTAATTACAAATAATCTTTATAATTCAGGAGTATATCCGATTGTCAAAGAAGCTCTTTTAGACTTAAAGATTGACATTAATGAATTAGAAGATAGTGAGACCGATGCAGGATTAGGAAATGGTGGTTTAGGGCGTTTAGCAGCATGTTTTTTAGATTCTGCAGCGTCTTTAGGGTTACCACTATATGGAAATAGTTTAAGATATCAAAATGGTTTTTTTGTTCAAAAAATTGTTGATAATAAACAAATTGAATTTTCTGACCCTTGGTTAAAGGAACCCTTTATTTGGGAAGAAAGAAAAGAAGATGAGACTATTGAAGTTAGTTTCTTTAAAGGTAAAGAGTTGACGTTTGTTAATGCGGTTCCATATGATGTAAAGATTGTTGGTGATAAAAATGATGTTGTCACACATCTTCGTTTATGGAAAACTGAACCATCTAGTAAAGTAATTAAACAAGATAAAAAGTATCTACGAATGGTTGAAAAAATTTGTGATTCATTATATCCGGATGACTCTGATGAAGAAGGAAAACTATTACGTCTTAAGCAACAATACTTGTTTAGTTCCGCGGGAATTAAATCGGCGATTATGGAACATAAGAGATTAGGAAGAGATATTAAAAATCTTAATGATTACTATGTTTTCCAAATTAATGATACTCATCCTGCTTTAATAATCCCCGAACTAATGAGAATTTTGATTGATGAAGAAAACTTGACATATGATGAAGCGTGGGATATTACGACAAGTTCATGTGCGTTCACAAATCATACAATTTTAGCTGAAGCTTTAGAAAAATGGGATATAAAACTTTTTGAAAGATTGTTACCAAGAATTTATGAGATAGTTGTTTTAATGAATGTTAAATTAGAGAATCTATTAGTTAGTGATAATCGTTTTAATAAACAACAAATCAATGGAATGCTGTTGATTGCTGATAATATGGTTCGGATGGCCAATATCGCTATCTATGGATCATTTAGCGTTAATGGGGTTGCAGCATTACATACTGAAATCTTGAAAACTATTGTAATGAAAGACTTTAACATGTTGTATCCTAATAAGTTTAATAATAAAACAAATGGTATTACCCATCGTCGATGGTTAATTCATACCAATCAAGAACTTGTTTCATTACTAGATGAAACGATAGGTACTAGTTGGCAAAAGGATTTACGATTATTAAAAGATTTGGAAAAATTTGCAGATGATGAAGAGTTTTTAGATAAACTATATAATGTTAAACAAATAAAGAAACAACAGCTTGCTAATCGAATATTTAAATATGAGAAAATTGATTTAGACGTTAATAGTATTTTTGATATTCAAGTTAAGAGATTACATGAGTACAAACGGCAGTTAATGAATGCATTGCACATCATTTATTTATATTTACGACTTAAAAATGATAAAGAATTTAAGAGTAAGTTTCATTCACAAAGTTTTATCTTTGGTGCAAAAGCGGCACCAAGTTACTTTATTGCAAAAAAGATTATTGAGTTAATCAACGCAGTAAGTAAAGTGGTCAATAATGATTTGGATACTAACAAACTGTTGAAAGTTGTTTTTGTTGAAAACTATAATGTTACATACGCTGAGTCTATTATGACGGCAGCGGATTTATCTGAACAAATCTCCACTGCCAGTAAAGAAGCTAGTGGAACAGGAAATATGAAGTTCATGATGAATGGCGCATTGACGATTGGAACATTAGATGGCGCTAATGTGGAAATTAGTGAATTGGCTGGGGCTGAGAATGAATTCATCTTTGGTTTAACCGCTGGTGAAGTTAACAAAATCTATGAAACTAATTCCTATGACCCGGTTAAAGTTTATGAAAGTGACGATAGAATTAAGGGAGTTTTTAGTTTTATAAAAAAGATTGATAAGAAAAATGAATTTGCCGAAGATATTATTAATAACCTCTTAGGTAAAGATTACTTTTTAGTTTTAAAAGATTTTGATGCATATATCAAAGCACAAGAACTCGCAAACAAAATGTATAATGACAAAAAAGAGTGGTTTAAAAAAGTGGTTTATAATATTGCTAATTCTGGGTTTTTCACTTCTGATCGGACAATTAGTGAATATAATGATGATATTTGGCATTTAAAATCGATAAAGGTTGGAGATTAATATGGCAAAAAATTCAAAAGTTAGTTTAAGAAATATGGCTGTATATCAAGTTTTTGTTAGGCAACATAGTGAAACTGGTGATTTTTTAGGTGTTGTAAAAGACTTAGACAGAATTAAAGACATGGGATTTGATGTTGTATATCTATTACCATTTCATCCGATTGGCAAAAAGGACCGTAAAGGTGACGTTGGAAGTCCTTATGCAATCTTTGATTATTATGAGATTGATACGGCCCATGGAACATTAGATGATTTAATTACTCTGAGAAAAGAAGTCAACAAACGTGGTATGAAATTAATGATGGATATCGTTTTTAATCACACATCGCGTGATTCAAAACTTACGGTTGATCACCCTGAATGGTTTTATAAAAACAGTAATGGTGGATTTGCTAATCGTGTGGGAGATTGGAGTGACATTACCGATCTAAATTATGATATTAAAGCTGTTTGGGAATATATGGCTAATGTTTTAGCATATTGGGCAAAATATGTTGATGGTTTTAGATGTGATGTGGCGCCTTTAATAACGATTGATTTTTGGGAATATGCCAAAGAAATTGTTAGTAAGGTTAATAAAGACATGATCTGGTTAACTGAATCTGTTGAACCAAGCTTTATTAAGTACATAAGAGATATAGGTTACGATGCGTCAAGTGATTCTACTATGTATGATGTATTTGATGTTTGTTACGACTATGATATTTTTAAATATATGGATGACTTCTTGAAGGATGAAAGTAAACTATCTAGATGGTTAGAAGAAATAATGCGTCAAGAAACGATATATCCTAAAAATTACGTAAAACTAAGATCGTTTGAAAACCATGATCAAGACCGTATTGCATCAAAAGTTAAAGATTTAAAACAATTAATGCACTTAACAGCAATGCAAATGTTTATCAAGGGCATGCCAATGATTTATGCTGGACAAGAGCATTTAATTAAAAAAAGACCTGATCTTTTTGAGAAAGACTTAATAAAGTGGAATAAAGATAATAGTATTGAAGAAATTTTATTAACACTTAATAAGTTAAAAAAAGATCCAATCATGTCAACTGGTGTTTTTGAACTAAAGGATAAAGAAAATGCGATTTTTACTTTTAGTAATGATGAGAAAGTGCGATATGGAATCTTTGATTTACGTGATCGAAAACGATTATCGGTGCCTTTAAAAGATGGCAGATATGATAATCTTTATAACGGGAAAGAAGTTATCGTTAAGCAAGGGTATATTGAAGATTTGAAAGACCCTGTTATCATTGATATAAAAAATAGTTTCTAAATAACTAAGAGGACAATTTGAATTGTTCTCTTTTTAGTATTATACGTTCATGTAAATATATTTCTTTTGTTTAGGGTAGCGTTTTACTAAAAGTGTGATTTTATATAATGTAATGACCATAAATAAGGCTGTTTATAGCAAAAAAACCAAGTAAAACGTTAAACCATTTTATTCCTTTTTTAACTTGAAATACATTTGATATAGTATATAATGAATTTAGATAGAAAACGCTATCATAAAAAGGAGGATAAAAATGAAAAAGATTTTATTGGCAGTATTAGTATTTATAACAACAACTTTTGTTTTAACTACTAATAATAAGGTTTACGCAGAAGAAATTGATTCTAAAGATGATGTAGTATTATTATATTTAGAAGCACCTGAAGGATGGGATAGTCCTAATGTATGGTCTTGGAATGAAGCAGGTGAAAATGCATTCGGGACATTAGGTTGGCCAGGAAAGAAAATGATCAAAGATACTAACAATTCTGGGTGGTTCTATTTATATGTTCCTGCTACAATGGAAAAAGTTATAATTAGTAATGGCGATAAACAAACAGAAGCATTTGATATCGATGGGAAAAATGTTTGGATAACTGTTGGTGCAGATCCTACAGATGAAACAAAACTTCTTGCTAGTTTATCAGAAACACAAGCTACCACGGGGAATCTTCCCGAGTATGTAGCTACGATTTATATTTTGGCGTTAGTTCCGATTGATTGGGATTCTGCATCTTTATGGGCTTGGACACATCCTGCTGGAGTAAATGCATTTCCTGATGCAACTTGGCCAGGAGTAGAAATGAAGCTTTTAGATGATGAATGGTTTATATTGGAAGTTCCTGCAGTTGCTAATCGTGTAATTGTTACCAATAATGCTAAAACAGATGCACTACAAACAATTGATATTGATTTATTAGGTGGAGATAACTATATAGTGGTTGGTGAGGCAAATGCAGAAGGAAAGTTTGCTGTTGAAATTTACAAAGAGAAACCAATCATTATCGAAGATGGAGTTACAATTAATGTTACTGTTCCAAGTACTTGGACAGCTCCTAATGCTTGGGCATGGAGCCATCCTGATGGGACTAATTTATACCCAGCTTGGCCAGGTGAAGCTTTAACATTTAATGAAACTAGTAGCACATGGACTTTAATTGTTCCTACTTGGGTTAACAAAGTAATTATTAATAATGAAATTGATGGTACCGTAGTTCAAACAGTTGATATTGACTTGCCTACTGAGGGTGAAGAGTTTAATCTTTTAATTAAGGAAGCGAACGCAGAAGGAAAATATGAATTTGAGATCAACGTCGCTGGTAATGAAACTCCAGTAGAACCAGTAGACCCTGAAGATCCGGAAAATGATCTTACTTGGCTATATATAAGTTTAGGAGTATTAGCAGCTTTGGGAGTCGCAGTAGCAGTTTTCCTTGTAATGAAAAAGAAAAGAGCTTAAAAATAGTAAAAAGAATGGGATAAATTATATGATCCCCTCTTTTTATAATTAGAAAGGAAAAAATATGAAAAAAATACAAGTATTAATTATGGTCTTATTACTGTCACTATTTGTTTCGTCGTGTAGTAAAAAAAGTAACGGAATTGTTATTTGGCACGATAAAGAAGCAGCAGTTATTAATATCTTAAAAGAATATTTGAATAAAGAAATACCGGATGTTGAGGTTGAGTTTTTAAGAAGGGAATCATTAACAGATAATTTGAAACTAGTTGGAAACTCTGAGTCGGCAGCACCGGATATGTATATTTTTGCTCATGACAAGATTGGTCTTTTTTCTGAGTTAGGTATTTTAGAACCAATAACAAGTTTTATTAGCAAAGATAAATTAGATAGTGACTATGTGAAACTGACTGTAGATGCAGCAACCTATAAAAATAATATCTACCAATTACCGATTTATTACGAAACAGTTTTATTTATGTATAATAAAGATCGAATGAGCGAATCCGAAGTTCCTAAGACAACGGAAGAGTTATATACTTATATGAAAAATAATACAGATTCTCGTCGTTATGGGTTTGTTGAACAACATTCAAGTGCTTATTATAGTGCGGGGTGGATTCATGGGTTCAATGGTAGTATTCTAGACGGAAGCGGAAAACCTACCTTAGATAATGAAAGCACGATTAAAGCCTTAGAATATCATAAAAAGTTTTTAGAGTATATGCCAAAAGGGCAGGCAGAATATGCCACGGTAAACACAATGTTTTATGAAAAAAAGGCAAATTCAATTATTGGTGGACCTTGGATAGTGCCGTTAGCAAAAGAAAATGGTATTGATTTAGGGTTTGCCTCAATGCCTATCGTTGATGAAACAAATTTGCCTATTTCTCCCTTTGCTGGAGTTCAAGGAGTTCATGTTTTAAAGATTGCAGCAAAGAATCCAGACAAAAAGGCAAAGATTCAATCTATAATTGATGTTTTTGCATCTTCAGACATGGGGATTGATTTAGCACTTGAAACTGGTTCGGCACCTGCACAAAGCGCGGCTTATGAAAAGGAAGAAATTATAAACAATGAATTAGTGATGGCGATGAAAGAAGCGGCAGAAAAGGCAATTCCTATGCCTAATTTACCAGAAATGGATATCATGTGGGTTACGGCAGCAAATATGTTAGTAGCTATTAATATAAATGGTAAAGATGTTAAAGAAGCAGTTAAAGAGGCGCAAAAAGAATCACAGGATTTGATTGATGCAATGAAATGAGAGGAAGAACAATGTTAAACAAAAAAAAGGTTTCGCCATATCTATATATTATTCCAGCATTTATCGTAATTGGCTTAATCATTGTTTATCCAATAATGTATACATTTTATATTTCATTTACAAATATGAATATCTACCATTGGTTTGATTTTGAAATCACAGGATTATCAAATTATTCAAAAGCATTATTTGTTTTTGATTTAGGATTTATTAAAGCATTATTAATAACGATCATATGGACAATAGTTAATATGGTGTTGCAATTAGTTATTGCATATTTAATCGCAAATCTTCTCAATAATAAATTATTGAAGCGTGGAAAAAACATATATAAGATGTTATTAATGGTACCATGGGCAATCCCTGGTTATGTATCAATCTTGTTATGGAAAAATGGGATATTTAATGTTCAATTTGGGCTTTTAAATCAATGGCTAAATACATTAGGATTCCAGTCTGTGCAATGGTTAAATCAACCTGTTGTAGCCTTCACAAGTATGACTGTCTTAAACCTTTGGTTAGCCCTTCCTTTTATGATAATGATTATGGATGGGGCATTACAAAGTATTGACCGTTCTTATTACGAAGTCGCACAAATCGAAGGGGCAAGTAAATTTGAACAATCAAGATACATTACTATCCCGCTAATTAAATCAGTGATTGGACCTGCAGTTGTTATTACAGCATTTACAACATTTAAGCAATTTGATATTGTGTACTTATTGACCTTGCAACCAGCTTCAAGAACTGGGGCAGGAATACATACGATAATTACTTATGCCTATGAGAATGCCTTTATTACAAGTAATTATGGTTATTCATCAGCAATTTCTATTATTATATTCATAATGCTGGTATCATTTACGTTATTAACATCAAATGATTTTAGGAGAAAAAAACATGAGTAAAAAAAACAAAGAAATATTAATTAAGATTTTAATTCATGGCTTTTTCATTTTGTTTGCATTTATAACTTTAATTCCTATTCTTTATGCAGTTTCAGTTTCTTTTAATGGCAGTAATAGTATAGTTTCATCAGATTTTAGTTTTATTCCCAAAAATTTAACTTTTAATAATTATTTGAAAGTATTCAAAGAAGAACCTTTGCTTACATGGGCGTCAAACACATTGATACTTGCCATTGTTACATTATTAGTTTCTTTATCAGTCGGTATTCCTGCTGCATATGCTTTTTCAAGAAAAAGATTTAAAGGCTCTAAAAGTTTACAAAAATCACTTATTCTGTTAAACGCTTTTCCTTCAATACTTAGTATGTTTGCAATATGGTATTTAATGAGTGGCCCAATACCCTTAGTTAATACACACATAGGTTTAATATTGATTTATTCAGGAACGATGGGTATTTTTACAATCATTAATCTAAAAGGCTATTTTGATACGATTCCAGTCGCTTTAGAAGAAGCGGCACGTATTGATGGAGCTAATGAATTTCAAATTGTTTTAAAGATACTATTACCGTTATCAAGACCGGCAATTATTGTTACAGGAATGATGATAGTTATCTTTGTTTGGAATGAATATATCTTTAGTTCAACATTTATGACAGGAGAAGAAAACTATACCCTTGCCGGAGGGCTTTATGGATTACAGGCAGGAGAGATGAGTGGTTCTTGGCCAGTATTTGCTGCAGCTTCAATTATTATTTCAATACCAGTATTAATAATATTTTTAAAGGTTCAAAAATATATGACATCAGGATTAACAGTAGGAGGAGTAAAAGAATAATGAATAAAGGAATGATTTATCATCGCCCCTTATCAGAGGATGCACATGCAATTGATTTAGATACGATTGTTATTCGTTTGAAAACGGCGAAGGATGATATTGCTAGTGTAAAACTTATGTATGGTGATACGGCGTTTCAAGGAAATCCCGTCTTATTTACAGAATTAGAAATGAAAAAAATTGCATGTGATAATTTTGCTGATTACTATGAAGCAAGAATCATTAATGGGTTTGAAAGAATTGTATACTATTTTGATATTTATGGAGTTGATGGTACACATGTATATTATTATGCGGATATTTTTACAAGTGTTATGACAAATGAACGTAACGACTTATTTAAGTTCCCATTTAATAGAAGAGAAGATATAATTTATATTCCCGAGTGGTTTAAAAAAGCCACGATTTACAATGTATTTTTAGATAGTTATTCATTTGATAAAGACACTAAACCAGTCGTAATTAATAAAGATAATTATCAAATTAAGAATAAGAATGGCGGAACAATAAATGGTCTTTTGAATAAACTAGATCATATTCAATCAATGGGTTTTAATACGGTTTATTTAAACCCTATCTTTTGTGCGGGGGAATATCATAAGTACGATACAATTGATTATATGAAGATAGATCCTTTGTTTGGGACAAATGAAGAGTTTAAGAAGCTTGTTGATGAAATTCACAATCGTAAAATGCATATAATTATTGACGGTGTATTTAACCATTCGGGTTGGTACTTTAAACCTTTTGATGATGTCATAGAAAAACAAGAAAAATCAAAATACAAAGATTGGTTCTATAATTTGAAGTTTCCGATTCATCGACCCAAAAAAGGAGAAGAACCACGTTATGCAACTTTTGGATATGAAAGATTAATGCCTAAATTGAATACGTCAAACCCTGAAGTTGTTAGTTATTTTATGGAAGTATGCCGATTTTGGATGGAAGAGTTTAAGATTGATGGGTGGCGTTTAGACGTTGCAGATGAAGTCAATCTTGATTTTTGGAGAGCGTTTAAAAAAGAAACCAAACGAATTAATCCTAATGCTGTTTTGATTGGCGAAGTGTGGCAAAATGCCCAATACTTTTTGGATGGTTCAATGTTTGATTCGGTTATGAATTATGATCTATTAAAACACGCAAAGGCCTTCTTTGCAAAAAGAGAAATTGATGCTAACGAGTTTAATGCCCGTATAACAAAAATGCTTTTAAGGTACCGTACAATGTATACTTATGGACAAATGAACTTATTAGATAGTCATGATGTCCCAAGATTTTTTTCAGTAGTGAATGAAAATACGGAAGTCTTTAAACTAGCGATTATCTTTTTAATGACATTTATAGGTGTACCTTCAGTTTTTTATGGAGACGAGGAGGGCTTAACAGGGATTATCGAAGATGATTATCGAAGAAAGCCTTTAGCAAAAAATGATGAACTACGTGAATTTTACACGAAAATCATTAATCTAAGAAACGAAAACGAGGTCTTAACTAGTGGTAAATTTAAGGCTGTTTTACATGATGAAGATACATATATATATCAATATATTCGTTATAATAGTTATAAAATGATTGGAATTGTACTAAATAATTCCCAACAAGAATACGTTATAGGTGATATTAAAGAGGCGGAAATTATAATGTCAAATAAATATAGTGGTGGTAAATTAGGGTCGTTTGGATATATAATATACGTAAGAATAGATTTTTGAGGTGATTATGAATGCCGCCAACAATTAAAGATGTAGCAAGAATAGCCCAAGTTTCAATTACAACTGTATCAAAAGTTATTAACAACCATCCTTCAATTAGTGAAAAAACTGCAAATCGCGTGAAAGAAGTTATTAAAGAAATTAACTATACACCAAATTTAAGAGCACGTAACTTTGCAAGTAAAAAAACGATGAGGGTTGCTTTTGTGGCACACATCAAAGTAAATACCGCCTTTATTAACCCTCATTTATTTGAAATAATGATTGGTTGTCAAAAGCATTTGCACAATAATAATTATCAAATGGAGTTTATTGGATTAAAAAGCGGGGACTTTGATCAAGAGATAAAGTACCTAATTGATTCGAAAAGTGTGGATGGAGTTATTGTTCACGTCTCAGCACTGACTATTGAAACGTCAAGGTACTTAATAAAAACTAATTTTCCTCATGTCGTTATTGGTGAACCAAATTTCTCTAGTTCTGTGTGTTGGATTGATAACAATAATGAGTTCTCAGGGCGTCTTGCTGCAAAGCATTTAATTGATATTGGGGTTCGAAAAATTGCTTATTTGGGTGGCTCAAAAAAAGATCAAATATCTGAAACTAGGCTTTTAGGAATTAAAATTGAACTTATGGAAAGAAAGATTAATATTATGGATGACCACATTATTAATACTAATTCAACATATGAAGATTCTTATAATAAAACGCAAGAGTTTATTAACAATATCGGTATTCCAGAAGCAATCATTTGTGCTAATAATACGATTGTTTTAGGATGCATGGATGCACTTAATAATTTAGAGATTGCAATTCCGAAAGAAGTTGCGGTGGTTACGTTTGATGATTACCCATATGCGGTTATTACAAAACCACCAACAACATCAATTAATATTGATGTCTTTGATTTAGGAAAACAAGCTGCACAGTTTTTGTTAAATAAGATTCGTAAGCCAAATTATTGGTTTCAAACTTATGTAACAAGTCCATTATTAGTTGTGAGAAAAACTACTCAGAGTGATTAAAGAGCATAAAAAAAACACATTTAGTTCGCCGCTAAATGTGTTTTCATTATTATCTATTAAACAGATTCTCTTTCAACTAATTCAACTTGAATAACATCATGTAATGTTTCTAAATCTAATTCTCTAATAAGTTTAGCTAATTTTATAAATGTTTGTTTACCCATTAGATTGACAGGTTGATTGATAGTTGTTAATTGTGGGGATACCCACAAAGCAAAAGGACTATTATCATAACCAACAATTGAAACATCCTTTGGAACATTTTTTCCTAATCGTTTCAACGTATTCATTGTTGCTAAAGCTAACGTATCAGAAAAGGCAAAAATACCATCCACATCGGGATTATTAATAAGTATCTCCTCAATAAATCTAACATCAGGAGTTACAATATCAAAATCAAATATTTCTACATACAATCCTGCTTGTTTAAAAACCTTTAAAGCACCAATTGTTCTTTCCATTGTAGTTAAGAGAAAGGATGGGCCTCTAAAGATCATTATTTTCTTACGGCCTCGTTTTACTAAAACTTCTGCCCCTAACTCTCCGCCTTTAATGTTATCAGAAGTAATAGATGGAATAGTTTCATCTAAAATATGGTCGACAGTAATGATTGGTATGTTTAGTTCAAAGAGTTTATTAGTGTTTGAAAAATTTGAAGCAATAATAAGACCTTCAATATTGTATTGTTCGAAAAATTTTAAGTACTCTAATTCACGCTCAGGATCATCTTGGGTATGGCAAAACATTGTTTTGTATCCTGAAGTGGCAGCCTGAGATTCGATACCTTCTAACAACTCGCCATAAAATGTCGGGCCAATGTGAGGAACAATGACACCAATAATTTTAGAAGAGCGATTGGTTAGACTACGAGCAAGTTGATTAGGAATAAATCCTAATTCTTCAATCGTTCTTAAAACAGTATCTTGTGTTTCTTTATGGACATAACCTTTTTTGTTAATCACTCTAGATACTGTCGACACACTAACATTAGCTTTTTTGGCAACATCTCTAATGGTTGGTTTCATGCTACTCCTCCTTGTATAATAAAATGAATTTGTATGGTTCTAAATGTATTTTATCATAAGAAGAAGAGTTATTGTTAAATAAGTCAATATAGTTTCCTTTTAATACGGAAGGAATTTCAAAATCTTTAGTATTCTCACTATTATTAATCACGCATAAAACAGTTTCGTTAGCACTTTCTTTAGTGAAGACTAACAAATCATTGCCAGTTTGAACAAATTGGTAATCAGATTCTTTAAATGCTTGATAAGAACTTCTTAGTGATATTAGTCGTTTAATAAAGTTATAAAGATCCATGTTTTGTTGGCTTGAATCCCAAATCATACAACGACGATTGTCAGGATCATTATCACCAGTGAGTCCAATTTCGCCACCATAATAAATGTTTGGAGCCCCAGCTGATAAGAACATAAATAAGTAAGCAAGTTTTGTCCGATCAACATTGTCATTTAACCGTCTAAGAATCCGTATTGTATCATGACAATCTAGAAGATTAAACATATTTTCCATGGCATGTTTCGGTGTTAAGGCTAAATAGGTATTGATAATATCAATGAACTCATTAGTATTAATAATATGTTCAAAATATTGCCATATCGGATATGATAGATCATAATTCATAACTGAATCTAATTGATCGCCTTGAAGCCATGCTAATGATTGGTCCCAGTTTTCACCTAAGATGAATGTATTTGGATTAGCTTTACGAGATGCTTTTTTTATCTCTCTTAAGAAATCGTGACTTACTTCGTTGGAAACATCTAATCGCCAACCATCAATGTTATAATTCTTAATCCAATATTTTATCACACCAAGAAGATGTTTTTTTGTTAAAGGATTATCCGTATTCCATTTTGGCATGTGAGGAGTATAAGCAAATGTTCTAAAATTCAAAGAATAAGAACCATTGATTTTAGGTTCGCCAGTTTCAGTTAATGGAAAATTTACAACCGGAAATCTATCGATGTAGAAACAGTCTTTATAAATGCTGTTTTCACCGTTTTTGACGACATCTAAAAAATAGGGATGAAGATAGCCGGAATGATTAAAAACGCCATCTAGCATTACTTTAATGTTGTGTTTATGAGCAATCTTGACAAGTTTTTTAAAATCAGCGTTTGTTCCAAAAGAAGGATCGATTTTGTAATAGTCGATTGTATCATACTTGTGTGCAGTTTTTGCCTCAAAGATTGGGGTAAAGTAAATACCGGTTATTCCGAGATCAGACAAATAAGGGATTTTGTCAATAATTCCTTGGATGTTTCCACCGTAAATTTCATTATTTCTAACTGGAAGTTTCCCCCAAGGCAATAAACTCTTTTCTGTGTAAAAACGGTCAGGAAATATTTGGTACCAAACAGTGTCTTTTACCCATGAAGGAGTCTTTGCTAAATCCTCGTGATTTATGTAAGGATAATTAAATAGATTTTGTAAGTCTAAAGAGTTATCAATAGTTTCTAATGTAATCATCTTTTTCGATCCATAAAAGTATTTAGCACCATCAAAATCTTCCAAAATAAATGCGTATTTGACACGATAATCTTGAGGTTTAATTTCTAAAAAATAATAATCAAAAACTGACGTTTGATAACGTTTATTCATTGGTTCGATTTTATATTGCCAATGAGCGTCTTTACTCCACATAAAAGGATTTCCGTAAATCAAAGAAACGGATTTTAAATCATTTCTTGCAGTTCTAATTGTAATATTTAAGGTCTTTTCATCAGTCGCATATGCATATTCAGATTTTGCACGATGCAGTAAAGCTTGTTTGTTCATATTTATCACCAAATTAATTATACCATCATTTGAAAATGGCAAAATATGAAACCGCTAACACAATTCATTTGGAAGTATTTTATGATAAAATTAATATAGATAGGAAAGGCGACTAAGATAATGAAAAAATGGTGGATGGAAGCAGTAGGATATCAAATATATCCGAAGAGTTTTTATGATACTAATGGTGATGGAATTGGTGATCTTAATGGTATTACTAATAAGCTTGAGTATTTAAAAAAATTAGGGATAACTCTTATTTGGATAGGACCTTTTTATGACTCTCCAATGGATGATAATGGGTACGATGTTAGAGATTTTTTTAGTGTTGCAAAAGAGTTTGGAACACTTGATGATTTTAAAAAACTTGTTGCAAAAGCAAAAAAATTAGATATTAAAATTATTTTAGACTTTGTTCTTAATCACACTTCAGATGAACATCAATGGTTCATTGAGTCGAAGTCTTCTATTAATAATCCCAAAAGAGATTATTATATTTGGCAAAAGGGAAAAAATGTTGATGGCAAGAAAATGCCTCCTACAAATTGGGCTTCATTCTTTGGTGGTAGTGCATGGAAATATGATCAAACTACTGATATGTACTATATGAAAATTTTTTCTGACAAGATGCCAGATTTAAACTGGGCAAATAAAAAAGTAAGAGAAGAAATGGCTAGTGTTGGAAAATGGTGGTTGAATCTAGGGATTGATGGTTTTAGAATTGACGCCGTTAGCCATTTAGATCGGGCGCCATTTGAGGATTCGCTTTTAGATACAAAGACTGTATTAGATTGGAATAAGTTTTCAAATCTTCCTAGAGTTCATAATTATTTAAAAGAGATGAATAATGATCTGTTCAAAAAGTATGATGCTTTAACAATTGGTGAGGTAGGTGGAGCAGCATCAATTGATTCAGCAATCGAATACTCAGCTTTTGAAAGTAATGAATTATCAATGGTTTTTAATTTCGATCATAACTGGTGTAATAATCTACACGATATAGATAATTACAATGATTTGAAAACAAATGTTAAAGCGTTAAAGACCGTGTTTACAAAATGGCAAACAGCTTTTGAGAAAATCGGCTGGATTCCCCTAAATTGGCTTAATCACGATCAGCCAAGATTAATGAGTCAATATGGTGATTCTGATTATTTTAAAGAGTCAGGGAAGATGTTAGCATCGGTTCGGTATTTGATGAGAGGAACACCATTTATTTTTCAAGGTGAAGAGATTGGAATGACTAATTATCCTTTTAAAGAGTATAATGAGTTTAGAGATGTTTCAAGCAAAAACTATTATCATAGCATAGAAGGGATTAATGAAGAAGAACGAATCTTTCAAGTAAGAAAAACTTCTCGAGATCACCCAAGAACCCCGATGCAATGGAATACCAGTAAATATGCAGGATTTTCAACAAAAGAACCATGGATTAATGTTAATCCTAACTATTTAGAAATAAATGTTGAAAAATGTTTGAATGATTATGACTCAATATGGTATCATTACCAAAGAATAATAGATTTACGAAGTAACCCACTATATAAAGATGTTATTGTTTATGGAACGTTTGAAGAACTAGATTCTAGGGATAATGTTTATGCCTACAAACGTGAAAACGCAAATAAGTGCATGATTGTAGTTAGTTCGTTCACAAAGGAAAAAGAAGAATACAACCTTAAAAACTATGAAATAAAAGAGGTTATATTATCAAATTATCAAGATATAAAGATTCAAAATAATATTATAGAACTTAGACCTTATGAGTCGGTTCTTGTGGAGGTAATGAAAAATGAGTAGAGAAAGTGGAATATTATTACATGTATCTAGTTTGCCAAGTAAATATGGAATTGGGACGTTTGGCAAGGAGGCATACCGATTTGTCGATTTTTTAGATAAAACAAATCAATCATATTGGCAAATTCTTCCACTCGGACCAACATCTTACGGGGATTCACCGTATCAGACATTTTCTGCATATGCGACAAATCCCTATTTTATTGATCTGGATATTCTTGTTTCAGAAGGATTATTGCTTAATGAAGAAATAATTTCATCGGAAACAGGAACAAAAGTAGATTATGAAAAAATCTATAATGATAGATATATTGTTTTAAGAAAAGCATTTAATCGGTTTGATAAAAATAACGATTCTTATCAAACATTCTTAAGAGAACAAAAAGAATGGCTTGATGACTATGCACTTTTTATGGCCCTTAAAAAGAATTTTGATGGTGTATCTTGGCAATTTTGGCCGCAAGAAATTCGGGTTCGAGATGAAGAAACTATTAAAAAATTGAAAAACGAATTAAAAGATGAAATCTGTTTTCAATTATTTTTACAGTATAAGGCCCACGAACAGTTCTTTCAATTAAAAAATTATGCTAACGCTAAGGGCGTAAAAATTATTGGTGATATTCCAATTTATGTTGCTTATGATAGCAGTGACGTTTGGACTAACCCCAAGTTATTTCAACTAGATGAAAGTCGTAATATGACCAATGTTGCAGGAGTTCCACCAGATGGTTTTACGGCCGATGGACAGCTTTGGGGGAATCCGTTGTATGCTTGGGATGAACACGAAAGAAATGGTTTTGATTGGTGGATTAAACGAATTCAAAATCAGACAAAACTATATGACATGGTACGAATTGATCACTTTATTGGTTTTGAAAACTATTATAGTGTTCCGGCTAAAGATAAAACAGCTGTTAATGGTGTATGGAAGAAAGGTCCTGGGATTAGACTCTTTAATAAAGTAAAAGAAACATTGGGAGATTTAAATATTATTGCCGAAGATCTAGGTGTTATTACTGATGACGTACGAAAACTATTAAAGTCAACCAATTATCCAGGGATGAAGTTATTGCAGTTTGCTTTTGACTCTAGAGAAGTAAGTGATTATATTCCTTATTTGTATAATGAAAATACGATCGCTTATACAGGAACTCATGATAACGAGACGACAAAAGAATGGTTTTCAAAATTAAATGAAAAAGATTTAGAATATTGTCGTAGTTACATTAATTGTCAAATTAAGGGAACTGAAGTTGATAGTTTAATAAAAACAACGTTAGCAACCAAATCAAAGATTGTGATTATTCCGATGCAGGATTACCTGAACTTAGGTAAAGAAGCAAGAATGAATATTCCATCAACCTTAGGCAATAATTGGGTCTGGAGGATGAGTGGAGAGTATTTAACCGACGATCTTATAGTTAAAATTAAAGAGTGGGTTAAAATATATGGAAGAAACAAGTAAAATAGGTGAAACATTCGCCTATTTTTTTGATTTAATGATATAATTGATAGGAAAATGATTTTAAGGGTGAGGTTGTATGAAAAACGGATTAATTAAGGAACTTCGTAACTTCAGTAGAAGAGTTGCACAAGAAGGGGTTATCCTCTTAGAAAATAAGAATAGTATTTTACCAATTGTCAATAAGAAGGTTGCTGTATTTGGTAGAATTCAAACCGATTATTACAAGAGTGGAACAGGATCAGGCGGATTAGTAAACGTTACTGATGTGCCAAGTATTATTGATGCGATAAAAGAAAATCCGCGCTTAGAGATTAATGAAGAACTATTAACGGTTTATTTAGATTGGATTAAAGACAATCCTTTTAATGCTGGAAATGGAATGTGGGCAAGTGAACCTTGGACCCAAGAAGAAATGTTAATTTCTAAAGAAGAAATAATGAAGATTAAAAAGGAAGACGAAGTGCCAATCGTTATTATTGGAAGAACGGCTGGTGAAGATCGTGATAATGCTAATAGTGAAGGAAGTTACTTATTAACAAATAAAGAGTATGAATTAATCAAGACGGTTAAAGATGTTTATGGTAAAGTGGTTGTCTTATTAAACGTCGGGAACCTTATTAATTTAGACTTTGTCAAAAAACTTGATGTTGATGTATTAATGTATATTTGGCACGGAGGTCAAGACGGTGCACGTGCGGCTATTGATGTTGTTACGGGGTATGTAACTCCTAGTGGTAAGTTGCCGGCAACGAGTTTTAAAGACTTAGATCTATATCCTGCCAATAAAGATTTTGGCAATAAAAAAGAACTTATCTATGAAGAAGATATTTATGTCGGATATCGATTTTTTGAAACGTTTTATCCTGAACAAGTCTTATACCCTTTTGGATATGGATTAAGTTATACAACGTTTGATTTATCATTAGTAAGTAATAAGGTTTTGGATAATAAAATTGAATTGGTAGTAAGAGTAACGAATAAAGGTAGTTTAAGTGGAAAAGAAGTTGTCCAAGTCTATTATGAAGCCCCACAAGGATTATTAGGAAAACCAAAGGTTCAGTTAATTGCTTTT
>Ga0265295_1002466_pt1 | contig 29252 bp, 21 predicted proteins | sample Munlansysbiofilm_FD_192503 | JGI IMG/M metagenome (GOLD analysis project Ga0265295, IMG submission 192503) | Leachate microbial communities from a municipal landfill in Southern Ontario, Canada - Methane capture system biofilm | ecosystem: Engineered > Solid waste > Landfill > Unclassified ... | reverse complement strand
AGTCCCGTCCAACGAGAAACAGTCTCTATAGGGTCACCTTCCCGCTGTCAAAGACTTTTTTCGAAAAATTTGAATATTTCGATAAAAATAATAATTTCAGATTGTTACAACATGACCCAGAAGCTCGAAAACAGGCCCCAAATACCTATAACCACTCACAACCATCTCGAATCAAAGAATATTTCCATAAAAACCCGTAACAGCTCTTTGCATGCAACCGCGCACTGAACCGTCACAGGCCGCAACCACGCCCGTCAGTACCCATTCCCTCCTCCACCACCAGGGGCGCGACCCCGGAGCGCTTGCGCAGCCAGTTGATGCCGCGCAGCACAGGGCCGCACGAGATGATGTATCTTTCCAGACGGTATTTTCCGGGAAAATCCATGAGCATGATGCCCAGGAATATGGCCAGCAGGCCCTGACCGGGCAGAAAGAGCATGAGCACCCCGGCCAGAAAAAGGGCCAGGCCCAGCATGTTCTTGAGGACCAGCACGCACAGGCGAAGAACCGGCCTTCGCGTGCGCCACAGGGTCCGGCCACGCCTGTGCGCGCAAAAGTAGTCGGCGGGAATGCGCGCGGCCACCAGGGGGATGACCAGAAGCGAGGCCACGAACATCAGGGCGGATGCGGCGGCCAGCCAGCCTAGCCATTCACCCCACCCCTCGATGCCGCCGAACATGCCTTCCTACCGGGCCCGGAATTCGGCCAGGGTCTGGGTGTACTGTTCGGGCTTGAGCCTGGGCCCGAAAGTCTGCACTACCTTGGACGCGGCCAGGCTGGCGAACTCCCCGGCCTGCACGTGGGTCATGCCGTGGGTGATGCCGTGCAGAAAGGCTCCGGCGAACATGTCACCTGCGCCGTTGGTGTCCAGGGGAGTGACCGGACAGGGGTCGATCTCGTGTACGGCGTAGCCGTCGAACACCAGCGCCCCCTCGCCGCCCATGGTGACCACGAAGGCTCCTGCCTTTTGCCGCAGCGCGTCCACAGCCTTGGCCAGGGTGCGGCATCCGCCCCAGAGCAGGGCCTCCTCCCGGTTGCAGAACAGCAGGTCAACGCCCTCGCCGACAATCTCCTCCAGACCCAGGCGGAAATACTTGACCATGGACGGATCGGAAAAGCTCAGCGCCGTCCTGACCCCGGTCTCGCGCGCCATGTTCATGGCCGCCACCACCGCCGGGCGGGCCGTGGGCGAAGTGACCAGATAGCCCTCGGCATACAGGAATTCGGATTCGCGCAGCGCATCCGGGCAAAGCTGCTCCACGGACAGGGATTCGGAAATGCCCAAATACGTGTTCATGGTCCGTTCGGCATCGGGCGTGATCATGACCAGGCACTTGCCCGTGACCCCGTCGGCGCGGCGCTCGGCCAGGTTGGTGTCCACCTTGGCCCGGGCCAGCTCCTGGGCGTAGAAATCGCCCATCTCGTCGTTGCTGACCAGGCAGGTGTAGAAGGACGTACCTCCGAAAAAGGCGTTGGCCACGACGGTGTTGGCGGCGGACCCTCCGCCCGAACGCGCGCTGCGTTCACTGCGAAGATACTCGAGCAGCTCGAACTGTCGCTCTTCATCGACCAGCGTCATGAGCCCCTTTTCCACGCCCATGGTTTCGAGAAAGGCATCGGGCACTTCGAATTCCATGTCGACCAGGGCGTTGCCCATTCCGTAAACGTCGTATTTTTTCATCACCTCTTCCTGTAATCTAATGATTTGCGAAACATTTTATAGGTTCCGGAGGACGCATAAAACACTCTCAACTTCCCACTGCCACGCATCCCCGTCTCAGTTTCCAGGCTCCCAGCACCGACTGCACCAGAGAGGCCAGGGGGATGGCGAAAAATACGCCCCAGAAGCCCCAGACTCCCCCGAAAACCAGAATGGCGGTGATGGAGGCGATGGGGTGCAGGTTCACGGCCCCGGACAAAAGGAGCGGCACCAGCACATTGGCGTCGAGGAGCTGGATCGCGAAATAGACGATCATGGCCCAGGTGAACTGCGCGTCAAAACCCCACTGGATATAGGCGATTATGAGCACCGGCGCGGTGACCACCACCGCTCCGATGTACGGGATGATGACGGACAGGCCGACCAGCAGGCTCAAGAGCATGGCGTAGTCCAGGCCGAAAAACAGGAAGCAGGCGTAGGTCGCGGCCCAGACGATGAGCACTTCCCAGATGCGGCCGCGCACATAGTTGCCGGCCTGGGTCTTGACATCCATCCAGACACTGCTGGCCAGGGTGTGGTCCTGAGGCAAAAAATCGCACAGCCAGCCGAGGATCACGTCTTTGTCCTTCAAAAAGAAGAAGACCATGATCGGCATGAGCACCATGTAGACCACGAAGGAAAAGACCGAGCGCACGGAGGACAGAGAAAAGGCCAGCACCTGCCGCCCGTACTGCGAAAACTGCGCGGTCAGGGAGTCGACCACGGTCTGGATCTGGGCCTCGGTCAGAATCGGATACTGCCGGGGCAGATGCGTAAGGGCGTGCTGCGCCTTGGACACGATCCAGGGGATATTGTCGATCAGATCCGTGATCTGGGACACCAGCAAGGGCACGAGGGCCAGGATCAGTATGGCCAGAAAAAGCATGAACAGCCCGAAAACCAGAGCCACGGCCAGGATTCGCGGCCAGCGCAACGCGACCAGAAAGCGCACCAACCCTTCCAGCAGAAAGGAGATGACCACGCTGGCGATGACAGGGGCCAGCAGATTTCCCACCGAGAGGATGATCGCGCAGCCCACAACCAGCACCAGGAAAAGGATGACAAGTTGCGTGTCGGAAAAAACGGCGTGCAGCCATTGGCGGAATATTTCCATGGGGTACTCACGAGCTCGGAGGAAAGACGCCAGAACTATCTAGACACACGGACGCGCCCCGTCAAACACGAAAAAGGCCGCCCGGAGGCGGCCTGAAATTCCGTGAACCGGCCCGTATTCGGCAAAAACCTGGCGAGGGGAGGATGCGCTTCGACAGGCCGGTTCGGCGGAAAAGGAGTTAACGGATGAAGAGCATCTCCTGGTAGCTGGGCAGGGTCCACAGATCGTCGGCGACCAGGGTCTCCAGGATGTCGGCATGCTTGCGCACCTCGTTCATGGCCGGCAGGATGGTCTTGTAGAAGTAGTTGGCGTGGTCAAGGGTGGTCTGGCCCTTGTCCCCTTCGAGCAGGGCCTCAAGCTCATAGGTGACCTTCTGCATGAGGCGCAGGTTGGTGGTCAGCTGATCGAGGGTGGTTGTGCCGTATTCCTTGCCGATGGCCTTCAGGTTGGCGCAGGCCGTGGCCAGCTCGTTCTGGTAGCGGAAGGAGGCCGGGAAGATCACGGTCTTGGCCATGCGCAGCATCAGGTTGGCTTCGGTTTCGACGGTCTTGCAGTACATCTCCAGGTAGATTTCCTGGCGGGAGCGCAGCTCGGCCTCGGTCAACACGCCGTACTTGGTGAACATCTCTATGGTCTCGGGAGCCGAGAGCATGGGCAGGGCGTCGGGAGTGGCCTTCAGGTTGGCCAGGCCGCGCTTCTCGGCTTCCTTGTGCCATTCCTCGGAGTAGCCGTCGCCGTTGAAGATGACCTTCTCGTGCTCGATGATGATCTTCTGCAGCAGGGTCTGGACGGCTTCGTTGAGCTTGGTCTTCTTGCCGCCGGTGGCCTTTTCCAGCTCCGTGGCGATGTAGTCCAGGGATTCGGCCATCATGGTGTTCAGGGCCACCTGGGAACCGGCGATGGACATGGTCGAGCCCACGGCGCGGAATTCGAAACGGTTGCCGGTGAAGGCGAAGGGGCTGGTGCGGTTGCGGTCGCCCGGATCCATGGGCAGGGGCGGCAGGGTGTCCACGCCGATGTTCATGACGCTCTTCTTCTTGGAGCCCTTGACCTCGCCCTTCTTGAACTGCTCGAAGACATCGGTCAGCTGTTCGCCAAGATAGACGGACATGATGGCCGGCGGGGCCTCGTTGGCGCCGAGACGATGGTCGTTGGAGGCGCTGGCCACGGTGGCGCGCAGCAGGGAGCCGTACTTGTGCACGGCGCGGATGGCGGCGGCGCAGAAGACCAGGAACTGGGCGTTCTCATGCGGGGTGTCACCGGGATCGAACAGGCAGCCGACTTCGTCGTTGCCGATGGAGTAATTGAGGTGCTTGCCCGAACCGTTGATGCCGGCAAAGGGCTTCTCGTGCAGCAGGCAGACCATGCCGTAGCGCTTGGCCACGCTGCGCAGCACGGTCATGACCAGCTGGTTGTGGTCGGTGGCCAGGTTGCCCTGCTCGTAAATGGGCGCGATCTCGAACTGGCTCGGGGCCACCTCGTTGTGGCGGGTCTTGACCGGGACGCCGAGCTTGAACAGCTCACGATCCACTTCCATCATGAAGGACATGACGCGGCGCGGGGTCACGCCGAAATACTGGTCTTCGAACTCCTGGCCCTTGGGGGGCTTGGCGCCGAACAGGGTACGGCCGGCGATGAGCAGGTCGGGGCGGGCGAAAACGAAATTGCGGTCGATGAGGAAATATTCCTGCTCCGGACCGGCGTAGCTGGTCAGGGGCAGCTTGGTCTCCACGCCGAACAGTTTCAGCACGCGCTTGGCCTGCTTGTTCAGGGCCTGCATGGAGCGCAGGAGCGGAGTCTTCTTGTCCAGGGCCTCGCCGGTCCAGGACACGAAGGCCGTGGGGATGCACAAAAAGGTGCCGTTGGGATTTTCAAGGATGTAGGCCGGGCTGGTCACGTCCCAGGCGGTGTAGCCACGGGCTTCGAAAGTGGCGCGCAGGCCGCCGGAAGGAAAGCTGGAGGCGTCGGGCTCGCCCTGGATGAGCATCTTGCCGCTGAACTCGGCCACCGCCCCGCCCTTGCCGTCGGGAGTCAGGAAGGAATCGTGCTTCTCGGCGGTCAGGCCGGTCAGGGGATAGAAGACATGGGTGAAATGGGTGGCGCCCTTTTCGATGGCCCAGTCCTTCATGGCGTTGGCTACGACATCGGCCACGGAAGCATCAAGCTTCTCGCCCAGCTCGATGGTTTTTTTCAGGGACTTGTAGACGGTCTTGGGCAAACGTTCGCGCATGACCTTGTCATTGAACACGTTGCTGCCGAACATTTCGGTGAGAGACGTCTCGCTGAAATCAAGGGGGGCATGCATGGGTTTGTAGTCGGTGATGGCCTTGATGGCGTCCCTGCGAGCCGTGAGTCCGTTCATGATATCCTCCAGGACAAGTTAATGTATGCGTCGTGAAATTATGATCCGTGAATACAGTTCCACAAGCAAAAGCAATTCAAATGCCACAATCGTAACGCATTGAAATATAATGATGTAGCAACTGAGGCAAATAAATAGATTACATTTTTGAAATATGCAACCCGGGCAAACCGAAAAATAATGAAATGAAAATTACAAATTTGCAAAATCAGTAGCAAACCGCAAAAACCGCCTCATGTCACGCCGCGCCTCGGGAAAAGGGACGCCTCCGAGGGCTGCGAAAGGCCACGGCGCTTCGCAGCCGCAAATCATGAACATATTTGTCAACAAACGCCTGGGCCCGCAAATACCAGTTCAAAAGCGCGCGCCCCTGTGCTAGACGCAGCAACGACCCACATCTCCAACCGGGAGCCATCCATGCCTTTTGCAGCGTCACGCCCGACAAACCTGCACCTCTTGTCCCGAAACCCGATCTTCACCGCCGCCAGGACAGTTTGGGGCTACGAGATCGAAGCCACGTCGGGCATCGCTTCGGACGCGACGCCGGGTCCGGACCCGGCCTCCATCGGAGCCGCCGTCGTCTCGGGCGACTACATCGGCCTGAACGCCATCCTGGCCCGCAACAAGAAAATCCTGCTCTCCTACGGCCGGGAGCAGCTCTTGAAACAGACCCCCTACGCCTTTCCGCCCTCCTCCTCGGCCATTCTGATCTCCCCGCGACTGCACAACGATCCGGATCTGCCGCCGATTCTCGGACAGATGGCGGCGGATGGTCATGCCGTCGTCCTGGAATGGGCGTCCGGCCTCACGCCGCCTCCCGCCCTCCTGGAACTGGCAACGGCAGTCTGCATGGCCGATCCGGCCATGGCGGAGGAGATGGGCGGCATCAGGGGAAGCGGAAAAACGATCATCGCGCGCGGCGTGAGCACGCGGGAAGAAGTGGAGCGGTTGCAGGGGCTGGGCGTCACGCTTTTCCAGGGACGCTTTTTCAAGAACGCCGAGATCATTCCCGGCAAAAAACTCTCCGCGCACCAGAACTCACGGCTGCAAATCCTGCGCGTCATCGAAGGCGGCTCGCCCGACCTCGACCACCTGGCCCGGACCATCCAGGCCGACGTGAGTCTTTCCTACCGGTTGCTGACCTATCTCAATTCCCCGGCTTTCGGGTTCATGCGCAAGATCGACTCCATCCGCCAGGCCATATCCCTGCTGGGCTGGGTCAACGTTCGCAACTGGCTGCGCGCCGTGCTGCTGGCGGATATCGTCCGGGGCGAGGAGCAAAACGAGCTCCTGCATCTTTCCCTGTGGCGCGGGAAATTCCTGGAACGCACCGTGACGGACCACGACTACTGGGATTTCAAGCCCGACGAGATGTTCCTCCTGGGCATGTTTTCCCTTCTCGACGCCATCCTGGGCATCCCCATGGCCGACGCCCTGGCCTTCCTGCCCCTGGACGAAAGACGGAAAAAGGCCCTGCGCGGCGAGGGAACGACGGAGTACGCGCCGTTCGTGTCGCTCCTGCTCGCCTTCGAGGAGCGCGACGAAACGAACCTGGAGAAAACGCTGCGGGAGTTGAACCTCGCGCCGGAGGCCATGCGCCGGCTGCACTGCGAGGCAGGCGCCTGGGCCTCCTCCATTCTTGAGATCGGCCAAGGCGCCTGAGGCTGAAATCACTCCAGTGGGCTCACGTTCCAGATGTTTTCCGCATATTCCATGATGGAACGGTCGCTGGAAAATTTCCCCATGTTGGCGGTGTTCAGAATGGACATGCGCGTCCACAGGGCCTCATCCTCGTAGGTCCTGGAGACCTGCGCCTGGGCGGCCACGTATTTCTCGTAATCCGCCAGCACCAGATAGTAGTCCCCATGGGCCAGCAGCGAATCGACGATGGGCCGGAACAGCCCCGGCGCCTCCGGCGAGAAGAATCCGGTGGCGATCATGTCCAGCGCCTTCTTGAGCTCGATGTTGTTCTCGTAGATCCGGACCGGGTCGTAGCCCCCGGCATGCAGGCGCTGGACCTCCTCCTCCGTGTGACCGAAGAGAAAGAAATTGTCCTCCCCCACCACTTCCCGGATTTCCACGTTGGCCCCATCCAGGGTGCCGATGGTCAAGGCCCCGTTCAGGGCGAACTTCATGTTTCCTGTGCCGGAGGCCTCCATGCCCGCCGTGGAGAGCTGTTCGGAAAGATCCGCCGCGGGAATGAGCTTCTCGGCCTGCGAGACGCAGTAGTTGGGCAAAAAGACGACCCGCAGCTCGTTTCCCACGGCGGGATCGCTGTTCACGGCCTGCCCCACGGCGTTGATGAGCTTGATGATCAGCTTGGCCAGGAAATACCCCGGGGCGGCCTTTCCGGCGAAAAAGACCGTGCGCGGGACATGGTGCCCCCGGCTTTCCGAACGCACCCGATTGAAGAGCGTGATGACGTGCAGGACGTTGAGCAGTTGGCGCTTGTACTCGTGGATGCGTTTGATGTGCATGTCGAAGAGCGTGCCCGGATTGATGCCCACGCCGAGCTTGCGCAGCACGTAGCGGGACAGCAGCTTCTTGTTGCGCTTGCGCACCTCCTGCCAACGCTGCTGGAATTCCGGATCGTCGGCGAATGCCGCGAGCTTCGACAGCTGCGACAAATCCCTGATCCATTCGTCGCCGATGACGGAGCTTATCAGTTCCGACAAGGCGGGGTTGGCCTGCATGAGCCAGCGCCGGGGCGTGATGCCGTTGGTCACATTGATGAATTTCCCCGGATAGAGGGTGCTGAAGTCCTTGAACAGGCGGGTCTTCAAAATCTGCGAATGCAGTTCGGCCACGCCGTTGACCGTGTGGCTGCCGACAATGGCCAGATGGGACATACGCACCTGCTTGCCGTCATCCTCGGCGATCAGGGACAGGGAACGCAGCAGGTCCACCCGGCCCGGAAAGCGCTTGGCGACATCTTCGAGAAAGCGGTGGTTGATCTCGAAAATGATCTGCAGATGCCTGGGCAGCATGCGCCCGACAAGCTCCACGGACCACGTCTCCAGGGCTTCCGGAAGCACGGTGTGGTTGGTGTAGGAGAACGTCCTGCGGCAGATGTCCCAGGCCTGGTCCCAGCTCAGGGCTTCCTCGTCGATCAGGATGCGCATCAGTTCCGCGATGCTGATGGCCGGATGGGTGTCGTTGAGCTGCACCGCGACCTGATCGGGAAAGCAGTCGAAGGAGGAATAGTTGTTCTTGCGGAAACGGCGCAGAATGTCCTGAAAGGTCGCGGCCACGAAGAAATACTGCTGCCGCAGGCGCAGTTCCTTGCCGCGCGGGCTGTTGTCGTTGGGATAGAGGACCTTGGAAATATTCTCGCTCTCGACCTTGGACTGGACCGCCCCGATGTAGTCGCCCCGGTTGAAGTGCTCAAGTTCGAGATCGCGGGTGGAGATGGCCTTCCACAGACGCATGTTGGTCACGTGCCCGTTCTGGTGGCCGGGAATCATGATGTCGCAGGCCATGGCCATGACCGATTCCGTATCCACCCAGCGGAAACGCTCGTGCCCGGCGCTGTCCTCGTAGGCCTCGCTGCGCCCGTAGAAATTGATGAAATACATGAAATGCCCGCGCCGAAGCACCCAGGGGGAATCCTGACGCAGCCAGTTGTCGCAGCCCTCGTGCTGATAGCCGTTCACGATGGTCTGGTAGAAGATGCCGTAATCATAGAGGATGCCGTAGCCGTAACCGGGAATCTTGCAGGTCGCCATGGAGTCCATGTAGCAGGAGGCCAGCCGCCCCAGGCCGCCGTTGCCCAGCCCCGGATTCCACTCCTCCTCCAGCAGGTCGTCCAGATCGAGCCCGAAATCCCGCACCGCCTCGCGGCACTCCTCCTCCATGCCCAAGGCCTGGATATAGTTCATCAGGAAACGGCCGGGCAGAAATTCCAGCGACATGTAATAGACGCGCTTGGTGATGGAATCGTAATAGGAACGCTGCGTCTCCAGCCATTTGCCGAGCAGGCGGTCCCGCACGCTGTAGCACAGGCCGAGGTAGTACCTCTCCTTGCGCGGGGGGAAGGGATCGCTGCCCAGGGTCAAGGCCACGTGTCGCTGAATGTCGTCCTTGAGCGTCTCCACCAGATTCGTATCCGGGTTCATGGTCATGCCTCCTGAAATGTTCTTTGCGTCGCGCGAGATGCTTCAACCTAGCACAGAAAAGCGCCAAGAGAAACAGCCACCTTTACAGTCCGGGCACAGGCCTTAGAATCTTCAGGAAAAGGAGGCCCGCCATGACCCCGATCAAAATCATCCTTATCCTGACGCTCGCCGTCGTTTGGCCCTTGGGAGGATACGCCATGGAGAAAACAACCAGGACCGACGCCCAGTGGCGTGAGATTCTGACACCCGAACAGTACGCGGTGCTGCGGGAAAAAGGCACGGAGCCCGCTTTCAGCGGAAAATACAACGACCACCACCAGACGGGGACCTACGTTTGCGCAGGATGCGCGACGCCGCTCTTCCATTCCGACGCCAAATTCGATTCCGGCACAGGCTGGCCCAGCTTTTTCAAGCCGGTGGACGAAACGCATGTGACAAAGCATGAGGACCGGTCGTGGTTCATGGTCCGCACTGAAGTGCTCTGCGCTGTCTGTGACGGCCACCTGGGCCATGTATTTCCAGATGGACCACAGCCCACTGGATTGCGATACTGCATCAATTCCCTGGCGTTGCGTTTCGTACCCCAAAAATCGGAATGAAAGCTCAACGCATTGAAATTAAACGATTTTAACTCCAAGGCATTGGCTTTGACCGGGTGCGAATCAAAGGGTTGCGTCCCGGTGCCTCATCGGGTAAAGACCCTAATCGTTATGAAGTACTGACCCCCTGATCTCATGCCGTCGGCATCTTCCCCTTTCCCTTCCTCTTTCTTCACCGACAGCATCACCCCAAGCACAATGAGGTATACATATGAGTAACCATGGCGCTTTTGTCGTCACTTCGCTTTTTTTCATCCTGTTCTCGGCGCTGGTCGGATTTGCCGCCCACACCGGAACCAGGCTGGAAGTCAGCCAGCGTTACGATGCACGCATCGACGCGCTCAACGAGGAACGAGCGGAATTGACCCGTCAGGTCGCGGAACTCAAGAACATGTGGGTCCGGGAAGTGACCGTCACCGCCTACAGCCCCACCGTCGAGGAATGCGGTCCCGATCCGCTGAACACGGCCAGCATGGCCAAGCCCCGGCCCGGCATCGTGGCGGTCAGCCGCGACCTGTTCGACGCGGGATGGGTTTTCGGCAAGAAGGTCTACGTGAAGGGACACGGCGTCTTTGAAATCGCGGACCTGATGAGCAAACGCTACACGCAGCGCATGGACATCTTTTTTCCGGACACCGACCAGGCCAGGCGGTTCGGAAAGAAGCAGGTCACCGTCGCCCTGCTGGCCAGCTAGAGGCCTAATGAAAAACCCCGCTTCAAGCGGGGTTTTTCATTGGGCTCATCGCGGAGAAACCGCCCTTAAAAAGTGTAGTCCACCACGCGCCTTTCGGCGGCCACGGCCGAGACAAAGGCCACGCATTTCTGGTGCTCGGGATGAACCTGATAGGTCTGGAGATCTTCGGGAGAATCGAAGACCGTGTACAAAACCACCTCGGTCTCAGGAGCGGAGGCGAAGATGTCCGTGCTGACCACCAGGGTGCGCAGCTGCGGAATCAGCCCCGGCAAAGCCCCGAGCATTTCCTTCATGATCTGGCCGTTTTCGGCGGCGCTGCGGCCTTCCGCGCTCTCTTTGAGTTTCCACATGACGATATGTCCAACCATGATTCCTCCATTAGGGTGACACGTTCCAGCTGTCCTTGAAAAGATGGGGATCGGCCAGCATCCGCCCCCGGACGGCTTCGGGCACGAGGCCGCTGGTTTCAAGGCCCGCGCAAAATTTTTCCCGGACCATGCTCGCGCTGATGTCCAGACGCTCCATGGGCACAAGGACGATCCGCCGTCCGCCCGTGATGCGTCGCGCGCCGCCCTCTTCCACGGACCAGTCCCAATGCGCGTCCAGGAAGGCGTCCACCGCCTCCTGGCCGAGCCCCAGCCGGTCGACCACCGCCATGTCCGTGACCAGAGGCAGTTCAAGCCCGCGGTGCCACTGCGGCAAGGTCAGAAAATCGGTGCTGCCGAGGACGAAGACGAACGAGGCCGACGGGTCCAGCTCGCGCAGACGGGCCAGGGTGGCATAGGAATAGGACGGCACGGGCAACTGGCCCTCCAGGGCGCTGGCCTCAAGGCCATCCACTCCCTGCACGGCCAGACGCAGCAAAGACAGCCGCACTTCGAACGGAAGCAGTCCGCTTTCGCCCTTGTGCGGCGGAACCTTGGCCGGCAGAAGCTCCACCCGAGACAGACCGAGAACCTCCCGGGCCTCTATGGCCAGGCGCAGATGCCCGTTGTGCACGGGGTTGAACGAGCCGCCGAGGATTCCGACCGCGCCGCCAAACGGACTAGCCACGCACCTGCCCTTCGCCGAAAACGATGAACTTGAGGCTGGTCAGCTCCTTGACGCCCATGGGCCCGTAGGCGTGGATCTTCGAGGTGCTGATGCCTATCTCCGCTCCGAGCCCGAGTTCGCCGCCGTCGTTGAAGCGGGTGGAGGCGTTGATGAGCACGCAGGAGGCGTCCACGGTGCGCAGAAAACGCATGGCCCGCTCGTGGGAGCGGGTCAGGATGGCCTCGGAATGGCCGGATCCGTACCGGGCGATGTGCTCTTCCGCTTCCGCCTGAGTCGCGACGACCTTCACGGCCAGGATCAGCGCCAGAAATTCACGCCCGAAGTCGTCCGCCTCTGCGGGAGCGGCGCTCGCGCCCAGAAGCGGCAACGAGCGGGGACAGGCGCGGAAGGACACGCCCAGGGGCGCCAGGGATTGTGCCAGGCGCGGAAGGAATTCCCGGGCAACGCCCTCGTGCACGAGCAGGCATTCCAAGGCGTTGCACACTCCCGGTCGCTGCACCTTGGCATTCTCGATGATGGCCAGGGCCTCTTCCTGATCCGCGTCCTGGTGCACGTAGATGTGGCAGACCCCCTTGTAGTGCTTGAGGACCGGCATGGTCGCGTCCTTGACCACGGCCCGGATGAGCCCTTCGCCGCCGCGCGGGATGACCACGTCGATGTACTCGTCAAGGGCCAGCAGGTGTTTCACCGCCGCGCGGTCCGTGGTCGGCACGATCTGCACGCATCCCTCGGGCAGGCCGGCCTCGTCCAGGGCCCGGCGCAGGAGGCCGCCCAGGATCTGGTTGGAATGATAGGCTTCTGACCCGCCGCGCAGAATGACGCTGTTGCCGGCCTTGAGGCAGAGAATGGCCGCATCGACGGTCACGTTGGGGCGGGATTCGTAGATGATGGCGATCACGCCCAGCGGAATGCGCATGCGCCCGACCAAAAGACCGTTGGGCCGCTTGATCATGCCCTCGACCTCGCCCACGGGATCGGACAGCCCCGCCACGTGGCGGCAGGCTCCGGACATGGAATCCACTCCGGCGTCGGTGATGCGCAGGCGATCGATGCGCGCCTCGTCCAATCCCGCGGCGCGCGCGGCTTCCAGGTCGCGGGAGTTGGCCTCGAAAATCTCGGATCGCGACTGGTGCAGCAGATCGGCCAAAACCAGAAGCGCCTTGTTGCGCCGCTCTCCTGTCGCCGTGGCCAGGCTTCTCGCGGCGGTCCGCGCCGATGCGGCCAGATCGCGCATTTGTGATTCCAGATTCATCCTGAGCTCCTGTGTACTTTTGAAAAAACTGCCGTGAATAATAGACTATTGATAAGCGTCTATACCAACGTCGCCCCACAGGCAAGATTTCGTGCTTCCCGCCTCCGCGTTCAACAAAAATAGTCTTTTATTTCAAAATATTTACCAGCTCACCATTCTCTTTGACCTTTTCCCGGATTGCCTATACACAGACGGGGCTTTTACAATAATGGCAATTCGAATCAAAGGAGCCGAGGCATGGAAGAACACAACCAGACAAGCGATATCCTGAAAACGCTCGAACAGGAAATGGACACCGACATCCATCCCCTGCTGAAGAAAATACTCGACAACCTCAAGCCCATCGGCATCACCATCGGCGGCATCGTCACCGCCGTGGCGGTCTACGCGGGCGTTTCCTCCTATCAGGAGACGCGGCACGAGAAGGCCGTCAGCGAACTGGGCGGGATCATGGTGCTGGCCGACCAGGCCGCGCGCACCGGAAAGCTGCAAACCTTCGCCCAGTCCGGACCCAAGGAATTGCGTCCGGCGGCCCAGCTCGAACTTGCCCGGATCTTCATGGATCAAAACGAGTTTGAAAAGGCTGCCGAAGCCTGGCGCTCCGTGGGACAGAACGCCGATGTCCGCGTCATCGCCGGCCTGGGCGAGGCCAAGGCCCGCATCCTCGGCGGCGAACCCGCCAAGGCCGTGGAAATACTCAGCGCTCTGAAAAAAGACGCCGGCGAGGAATTCGCCCCCGCCATTTCCGCCAACCTGGCTTTCGCCGCCGAGAAGGCCGGTCAGATCGACCTGGCCATCTCCGAGTACGAGGCGCTCAAATCCAAGGAAAGCGGCAATGAAGCCTTCCTGGACTACAAGATCGGTTCGCTCAAATCCAAATCGTAGATGAAGGTCCGGCGCGGCTCCCGCGACAGCGGAGCCGCCCGCAATGGATAACTGAGGCGATGCCCCCAGAAACGGATCGCACGCATCCCGAAAACGATTTGGAAACCCACCCATGATGACCGCCGAATTCCTGCATTTCCTGCAAACGCTGCAAAGCACGGTGCAGCACCTCGACCCCATGAGCCCCCTGCAATCGAGCCTGGACAGTCTGCTGGGCATGACCGCCGAGGCCATGAAGTACAGGCGCATGGCCCTGGCCATTTTCGACCCCAAGGCCAACACCATCCGTTTCGACCTGACCTACGGCCACAAGGGCCCGGTCAAGGCCACGTACCTGCCGGGCCAGGGCGTCACCGGACAGGTGCTGGACACCGGAAAGCCCATCATCATCAAGGCCATGGAGCATGACGAACGCTTCCTGAACAAGGCCATGGGCCGGACCCAGAAGGAACTTTCCGAGCTGTCCTTCATCTGCGTGCCCATCAACAGGATCAACGCGGAAGGAATCCACGAGGCCCTCGGCGTCCTGAGCGCGGACATCCCGTGCCAGCCGCCCGAAGTGCTGGACGTCCACTGCGCCTTTCTGGAGGTTTTGGCCGCCGTCATCGCCAGGCAGACCGCATATCTCCAGGAGAACATGGCCCAGAAGGAGCTGTGGGCCTCCATGGGCTTTCTGGGCGAAAGCCTGGATCGGGACACCGCCATGGCGCAGGCCAAGATCGTGGCCACGTCCAAGGCCATGGCCTTTGTCATGGGCCAGATCATGCAGGTCGCCTCAAGCAAGGCTTCCGTGCTGCTGCGCGGCGAATCGGGCACCGGCAAGGAACTTCTGGCCGAAGCCATCCACAACGCCAGTTCGCGGCGCTCCAAACCCCTCATCCGGCTCAACTGCGCGGCCCTGCCCTCGGAACTGCTGGAAAGCGAGCTTTTCGGGCACGAGCGAGGCGCCTTCACCGGCGCCGTGGGCACCAAGAAGGGCCGCTTCGAGCTGGCCCATGGCGGCACCCTGTTTCTGGACGAAATCGGGGAACTCAGCCCCGAGGCCCAGTCCAAACTGCTGCGCGCCCTCCAGGAAGGGGAGATTCAGCGTCTGGGAAGCGAAAAAAGCATCAAGGTCGATGTGCGCATCATCTGCGCCACCCACCAGCCGCTGGAAAACCTGATCAAGTCCGGCCAGTTCCGCGAGGACCTCTACTACCGCATCAACGTCTTTCCCATCTTCATCCCGCCCCTGCGCGAACGCCGGGAGGACATCCTGCCCCTGGCCGAATACTTCCTGGAGTTCTTCGCCAAGGAATACTCGAAGAACATCAAACGCATCTCCATGCCCGCCATCGACCTCCTGACCCAGTACCAGTGGCCAGGCAACGTGCGCGAACTGCGCAACTGCATGGAACGCGCCGTCCTGATCTGCAACGAGGAAGCCATCCGCACCTATCATCTGCCGCCCACCCTGCAAACCGCCGAGAGCTCGGCCACGGACAACCAGCTTTCCTTTGGCGAGGCCGTTGGCAAGTTCGAGCAGGAGATTCTGGTCGAGGCCCTGCAGAAGTGCGGCGGCAACATGCTCCAGGTGGCCAGGGAACTCAGGGCCAGCTACCGGATCATCAATTACAAGATCAAGAAATACAACCTCGACCCCAAGAAATACGACGGACGGGGCAAACCGCGCAAACCCTGATTGCGGGAGGGCATATCCTGGGTTATGCCGGAAGCGATCCTCAACCCGGGATACGCCATGCAACCCTCGCTCCATGCCCGCAAGCACATCAGGGCCTACCTCCAGGAAAGGCTCTCGGGCCGCGCCCGCGACGACCGTGCCGCTGATCGCGACGCGGCGCTCAGCCTGTTCTTTCAGGCCAGCTTCGAATTCGAGTCCCTGCGTGACCTGAAATCGCTGTGCGTGCTCGTGCCCGACGTCTGCCTGGGCACAAGCGCGTCGCTGTACATGCGAGATCCCAAGGACGAGCTGAAACTCCGGCGGACCACAAGCCCTCACGCGCGCAAACTCGTCACCTTTCCGGAAAACGCCTGCCCGAACTCCACCTCCATCGCCCGCCTGAACGGCATGAGCGTGGTTCCCATTTGCCAGACCGGCGCGGAACCGCGGCTCATCGGCCTGCTGTGCCTGCACAGAGAGCTTTTCCCCGAGGAGGAAGCCTTCTACCTTCTCTTCGCCCGCAGCGCCGCGCAGCTCATGGCGGTCAAGCAAGTGGCCATCAGCAACCGTCAGCGCCTGACCTTCATCAACAATCTGGTCCGCGACATCGGTCACAACGTCATCGTGCCCAACATGCACTTCAAGCTTCTCTTTCTGCACATGGAAAAGCAGCTTGAACGCCTCGCGCGCAAAGTGGACGCCCTCGACCCCGCGCGCGCCGATTCCCCGGACCGGGAAATACGCCGCGACTTGCCGTCCATGATCAAGGATTTGCAGGCCAGGCAGCAGAGCATCTCGCGGCGTTTCCAGCAGTCGAGCCTGTTTCTGGAAAGCCTGTTGCGCCGCAGCCACTTCGAGAAAGGGAGCTACGATTTGCGGTTGCGGCCCTGCAGATTCAAAAGCCAGGTCTTCGAGCCGCAACTCGAACGCTTCCGGCCCCTGCTCAAGGCCCAGGGCATCGCCATCCGCATCGCGCCCGACGTGCGCATCGACGAGGACGTCGTGCTGGAGGCCGATCTCGGGCTCATCTCGCAGGTCTTCGCCAACCTGCTGGCCAACGCGGTCAAATACACCACGGCCATGCCCGGAGAATTCGGAGGCGAAGAAAAGCTGGTCCTCTACGGATGGGAAACCTTGCCCCGCGCCTTCGGCTCCGGCCGGCCCGGCATACGTCTTTTCGTCTCCACCACGGGACAGGAAATCCCCGGAGGGGAACAGGCCAGGCTTTTCGACGCCGACTTTCGATGCAGCGACGCGGAAAACGTGGAAGGGTCGGGGCATGGGCTGTATTTCGTCAAACAGATCGTCGAACTGCACCAGGGGCGGGTCGGCTATTCCTACGCGCAGTCCATGAACACCTTCGAGGTGACCCTGCCGCGCAAGAACCTGTCCCCGGCATCCACGGAGGCGGAACCATGGCCCAGTCCATCCTGATCGTCACGGACGACCCCAAGCTGCGGGCGTCCGTGGGCGCGAAGCTTGAAGGCGCCGGATTCGAGATCCATGACGCCGGGGAGGCGTGGCAGGCCTTGGACATTCTGGAACACCGCGTTCCGGATCTGACGCTTCTGGACCTGGACATCCCCGGCGACGCGGGAATGGGCCTGCTGCACGCCATGAAAGCCAAACGCCCGGCCACTGCCCTCATTGTCGTCTCGGGCCGGACGGACATCGACTGCCCCATCGAGGCCTTCCGGGGCGGGGCCTGCGATTACGCTCCCAAACCCATCGCGGACACGGACGCCTTTGTCGGCAGCCTGCGCGATTGCCTGATCCGATCCGGTCTGCAACGCCACGTCCGGGTCACCCAGGACCATCTCTTCCGGCTGGTCCACAAACTCCCCCTCATCATTTTCATCATCAACCGCGATCTCGAGTTTGAATTCCTGAACCAGGCCACCACGGAAATTCTCGGCTATCCGCCCAAGGACATCCTGCGAACGCCCCGGATCTTTTTGCGGCGCATCGCGCGCCAAGACCGGAGACCCTTTCTGCAATCCCTCAGAAAGAGCCTGCGGCCCGAAGCGGTCGAATTGCGGCTCGAGTTCCGCTTCCTGCACAAAAAAGGATACATGGTCTCGCTCGCGGCGCAGTCCATCGCCTCCCCCCTGCGACCGGGATCCGCCCCGCAGCGGATCGAGGGCATGATCATGGACATGACACGCAGTTCCTACATGGACGAGCTCCTGCGACAGAACGAAAAACTGAACATGCTGCGCAGCATGACCGAAGAGGTGGCCCACGAGATCCGCAACCCGCTGGTCTCCCTCGGCGGCTTCGCCAGGCAACTGCGCAGCCGGCACCCCGAGGCGGTGGAAACCAGGGTCATCCTGGAAGAGTGCAACCGCCTCGAACGCCTCCTGCAGCGCATCACCGCCTATCTCGAACCCATGGACGTCTCGCTGACCCGCTGCCTCGTACCGCCCACCGTGAATTTCATCATGAACCTGGTCTCCAGGCGTCTGGAGCACAAATCCATCACCTGCGAAATCGACCTCGATGACGACCTTGCGCCGGTCCTGGGCGACCAGGAATTCCTGCACCGGATCTTCATCTACCTCATCGGCCACGGCGCCGAAATCACGGAACCTTCGGGCGCGATGCGCATCACCGGCAGCGAATCTGAGGGCCTGGTCCAGGTTTGCGTGGCCATGGAGCCCGTGCGCGGCAAGCTTGGGAATGACCGGCTGATCATGCCATTCGAGGACGACGAGATGAACCTGGCCATGTGCCTGCGCCTGGTGGAGCGCATCGGCGGACACTTGCGCATGGAGCAGCAGGCCGGCACGGCGCGGCTGACGATCTCCATGCCCAGGCACGACGCCCCGGTCTGAGGCGGCGCGCAAGACGCACCCCCATCCTGCGCGGTGGAAAAATTTCCTCCATCCATCCACCCCATTATGGACGAAGAGAAGCGCATGCACTATGCTCTTCCCACACTCGCGGCCATTCTCCGCAAACCGGGAATGCCCTCATGAACCAGATCCACACAAGGAGCCTTCATGGCCAAAGATATCAGCTGCGTCAGCGTCGACGACCCGAACCTCTCCAAGCTCTTCCGGCCCTTCGCGCTGAAGATGGAGCAGCAGGGGCTGCCCGCCATCGTCATCAACACCTTCAAGTGTTACTTCAACCAGTTCCTCTATGGGGCCCAGGGCAAGCTTTCGGACCGCGACGTGCTGGCGGTGCATGACGACGAACTGGCCGACTATGATTCCATGGAGCAGTTCAAGGACAAGGGCGAAAAGGCGCTGGACAAGACCGCCGTCATCAAGCTCAACGGGGGCCTTGGCACCAGCATGGGGCTTGAGTCCGCCAAATCGCTCATCCCGGTCAAGGACGGACTCAGCTTTCTGGACCTCATCCTGCTCCAGGCCAAGAACGTGCGCGCCCACTACGGCGTGGATTTTCCCCAGGTCTTCATGAACAGCTTCAAGACCCACATGGACACCATGCTCCAAATCGGGGATTTCCATAACGGCACCACCGGCATCGATCTGGCGTTCCTGCAGCACCGCTACCCCAAGATCGTGGCCAAGGACCACACTCCCGCCTCCTGGCCGCAGAACCCGGAACTGGAATGGAACCCGCCCGGCCATGGCGACATCTACACCGCCATGATCACCTCCGGCATCCTCGACGCGCTGCTGGACAAGGGCTACCATTACGCCTTCATTTCCAACTCCGACAACCTCGGCGCGATCATGAACCGCCGCCTGCTCGGCTACATGGTGCACCACAATCTGCCGTTCCTCATGGAAGTGGCCCGGCGCACGGAGCAGGACAAGAAAGGCGGGCACCTCTGCCGCCTCAAGAAAAACAGGCAGCTCGCCCTGCGTGAAGTGGCCCAATGCCCGGACCAGGAAATGGACTCCTTCTGCGACATCGAAAAGTACAAATTCTTCAACACCAATTCCATCTGGGTGGACCTGCGCGTGCTGCAGTCGGTGTTCGTGTCGCACCGCATGATGCCGCTGGACCTGATCATAAACCCCAAGACCCTGGATCCGCGCGACCCGTCCTCACCCAAGGTCTTTCAGCTGGAAACGGCCATGGGCTCGGCCATCACCAATTTCCTGAACGCCCAGGCGGTCATCGTGCCCCGAAAGCGTTTCGCGCCGGTCAAGACGACGGGCGACCTGCTGCTGGTCATGTCCGACTGTTTCGTGCGCACCGACAGGGAGACGATCATCCCCAACCCGGAACGCGACGCGCCCATGCCGTCGATCTCCCTGGACGGCAATCTGTACAAGAAAATTGACGCCTTCCTGGCCCGTTTCCCCAAAAATCCGCCCTCCCTGCTCAAATGCGACAGCCTGGTGATCGAAGGCGATGTGCTCTTCGAGGAAGACGTACGCTGCGTAGGCGACGTGCGGCTCGTCAACAGGGGGCCCAAGCAGGCGGTGATCAAGGCGGGCTCGGTGCTCCAGGGAGAAACTGTCTTTGCGTGACGCGGGGCGACCCTTCCGGCGCCTTTCGCGCTGGCGTCTGCGGGCGCTCTGGACCATGCTGCTGCTGGTCCTGAGCCCTGCCGGCGCCCTCGCGGCCAAGCAGGTCTTCATTCTCAACTCCTACCATCCGGACTACAAATGGTCGGCGGACATCATCCACGGCCTGCAGGCGACCCTGCACGCCAACGACCCGGAAGTGCGCATCCGCATCGAGCACATGGACGCCAAGCGCAACCTCGATCCCGACTATCTCGACAATCTTCCGAAATTCATGGAGCTCAAATACGCGTTCCTGCATCCGGACCTGGTCATAACCATTGACGAAAAGGCATTTCACTTCATGCTCGAACACGGAAACCGCATTTTTCCGGACACCCCGATCGTGTTCTGCGGCGTGAACAGCAACCCTCTGCCCGCCCTGCCCAAAAACATGACCGGAGTGCGCGAATACGCAGACATGAGTTCCACGGTGCGCCTGATGCGCAGGTTGCAGCCCCAAATGCGCGAACTGCTGGTCATCAGCGACAAAACCGGCACCGGCCTCGCGGCCTTGGCCGAGCTGCGCAAAAATGTTCCGCGCGACCTGCCCGTAAGGGTGCTCGACGACCTGCCCCTGCCCGAGCTGGTGAACAGGGTGCGGGAAATCGGGCCGCGGACCGGGCTCTTGTTCCTGCTTTATTTCAGGGACCGCGAAGGAAACGTCTATGACGCCACGGAAGCCGTCACGGCCATTTCCGAAGCCAGCCCCGTGCCCACGTACGGGGTATGGAATTTCCTCCTGGGGCACGGTCTGTTCGGCGGGTATCTGACCAACGGATACGAGCAGGGCCGGGTTGCGGCCGACATGGCGGGCCGCATCCTGGCCGGGGAGAATCCGGCCGATCTGCCGGTCACCTACGATGACGGGATTCAGCTGGAAGTGGACGTGCGCCGGATGGAGCGTTTTCGGATCACTCCGGACCGTCTGCCCCCCGACACCCGGTTCTTCAATGCCAAATCCGAAGCAAGGCACGAGGTCCTGATCCTGCATTCCTACCATGAAGGCTTCAAATGGACCGACGACATCCAGGCCGGAATCAGGGAAAGCATGGCCGGGACGGGATCCGCCCCGGAATTTCATGTCGAATACATGGACACCAAGCGCCATCCCGACCCCGAATTCACCTATCTGAACTATCTTCTTCTGCGCGAGAAATACCGGGACGTCACATTTTCGATGGTCCTGACCTCCGATGACAACGCCTTCAACTTTGCGCGCCATTACCGGCAGTCGCTGTTCCACAACGCGCCCATCGTGTTCTGCGGCGTGAACTACCTCCCGGACCCGGATGCCGTCTCCGCGCAGGGAATTACGGGCGTGCTCGAATCCTACGACATCGTCGGCACCGTGCAGGCAGCCGCCCGGCTCCTGCCCGATGCCCGAAAGCTCTACGTCATCAACGACGCCACCCCGACCGGCATCGGCAACCACAACCGCTTCGAGGAGGCGCGCCACCTCCTGCCGGAGCAGCTCGACATCGAACTGCTTGAGAACATGTCCATGACCCGATTGCTGGAACGCCTGCCTTCGCTGCCCCGGGACAGTCTCATCCTGCTCATGAGCTTCAACCGCGACCGGGACGGAAACACCTATTCCTACGAAGAAAGCTGCAGAAGAATCGTGGACAAAAGCCCCGTGCCGGTCTTTTCCTTCTGGGACTTCTACCTGGGATCGGGCTCGGTCGGCGGAATGGTCACCAGCGGCCGCCATCAGGGACTGGCCGCCGGAGATCTGGCCCGGAGCATCCTGAACGGGCGAAAGGCCGCCGACCTGCCCATCATCGCCCAAAGCCCCAACGCCTACATTTTCGACGCCAGGGCCATGAAGAAATACGGTTTGGACGCGGGCCTGCTCCCGAGCGGTGCCAGCCTGATCAACGACGACTCGGATTCCTCCAGGTATGCCCGCGCCGTGTGGACCATCACCGTCCTTACGCTCATCATCGCCCTGCTGCTTTTCATCTTTGTCTTCGTCTATCGCCACCAGCAGCGCAAACGCCGCGCCCTGGAGCGATCCGTGCGTCTCGACCCCCTGACCGGAGCCTGCACACGCAGCGCCTTCGAAGCGGAAGCCCCCCAAACACTCAAGCTCGCCGCCCTGCGGAACGAAAGACTGACGCTCTGCTATGTCGATGTCGACAAGCTCAAGCAGGTCAACGACACCTACGGACATCAGCATGGCGACACCTATCTGAAGGATGTCGTCACCATCATACGTTCCCGCGTCCGCGCCGGAGACGAGATCTACCGCATCGGCGGAGACGAGTTCGTGCTGATCTTTCCGGGATGCGGCCCGGACGAAGTCTCCCGCATCTGGGCAGAGGTGCACGCGAACCTCGACGCCATGAACGCTTCCGGAAAAATCCCCTACACCATGGGCATCACCCATGGGTGCACCGCCTTCAACCCCCGGAGCCCGCAGGACATCGCGACGCTGCTCAAAAACGCGGACCAGTCCATGTACACGCGAAAGGCGCCGGAACCAGACGATTCCTGAAAACCGCGACGCAATCGGAGGGAGCGTCCCCGCGCATCGGAGACAAAGATGCGCGGATCGGCGTTCGCAACCCGGCGGTTCAATCTTGCCAACAATGACTCATCTGGTATAACCAGCGATAATAGAAACAATTTCACGTCCGGAGGAATCCCATGTCCATTCGATTCGGCATCCGCAACCGATTGCTTTTTCTGGTCGGCATCATGCTGGTCTTCATGGGCGCGGTAGTCGCCTTCTTCGTTTACCAGGCCAATGGAACCAAAGAACAGATGATCGAAAAAGTCGGGCAGATCATGAACGCCGACGCACGCGACAAGATCATGGTCGCGACCACGAACATGGCCGCGAGCCTCGGTTCGGCTGTGGAGGGGATGAGCAGCGATGCGGAGCGGATTCCCCTCATCAGCGCGCTCATCAACGACATCCGGTTCGAGGAGGACAAATCCGGCTACTTCTTTGTCTATCAGGAGACCATATGCAGGGTCCTGCCGACCAAGAAAGAGGTCGAGGGCAAGGATCTGGGAGGAAACAAGGACGTCAACGGGCTCATGTACGTGCAGGAACTGCGCAAACAGGCCCATGCGGGCGGCGGTTTTGTCGAGTACGTCTTCGACAAGCCCGGCAAGGGCGACCAGCCCAAAATCGCCTACTCGACCATGATCCCCGGCACGGACATGTGGATCGGCACCGGCGTGTACATCGACAACATCGCCGAAGCCCAGGCCGCGGTGGCCGCCGACCTGGAAAGCGCCGCCTCCAGATCCCTGACCATCGCCCTGTCCTTCATCGGGGCGGGATTCGCCTTCCTGGTCCTGCCCCTGACCATTTTCCTGATCCGCTCCATCATCACGCCGTTGCAGCGCATGATCGGCATGCTCAAGGACATCGCCCAGGGCGAAGGCGACCTGACCGCACGCCTCAAGGACACCTCCGGCACGGAAACCCAGGAACTGGCCGAATGGTTCAACACCTTCGTGGAACAGGTCCACGGCATCATCCGCGAGGTGGCCGGGAATTCCACGCAGGTCAACCAGGCTTCGGCGGGCCTGTTGAACCTGGCCACGGGCCTGCGCGCCGCCTCCGGCGACATGACCGCCAAATCGACCACCGTGGCCGCGGCCACGGAAGAGATGAGCTCGAACATGAACTCCGTGGCCTCGGCCATGGAGGAGTTCTCCATCAACATCGGCACCGTGGCCACCGCCTCGGAGGAGATGACCGCGACCATCGCCGAAATCTCCCAGAACGCCGGCAAGGCCAAGGAAATCACCGGACACGCCGTGGGCAAGGCCACGGAAGCCTCGCGCCGGGTGGACGAGTTGGGCCACGCCGCGCGCGAAATCGACAAGGTCACCGAAACCATCACCGCCATCTCCTCACAGACCAACCTGCTGGCGCTGAACGCCACCATCGAGGCCGCGCGAGCCGGCGAGGCCGGACGAGGATTCGCCGTGGTCGCCAACGAGATCAAGGAACTGGCCATGCAGACGGCGCGGGCCACGGAGGAGATCCGGGACAGGATCCAGGGCATCCAGGGCGCTACGGGAGTGACTGTCTCGGAGATTCAGCAGGTCAGCCAGGTCATCAACGAAGTCGATTCCATCGTCGGCACCATCGCCGCGGCCGTCGAAGAGCAATCCGTGACCACCCGCGACATCGCCGATAATGTGGGCCAGGCGGCCCAGGGTGTGCAGGAGGTCAACGAGAACGTGTCCCAGGCCGAATCCGTGACCCGCGACATCGCCAGGGAAGTGGCTTCCGTGAACGAGGCTTCGGGTGCCATCGCCCAGTCGGCGGAAGCGGTTCAGGGCAGTTCCGAGAGCTTGAGCGGTTTGGCCCGGGACTTGAACGCCATGGTCGGCAAGTTCAAGATCTGATCCGGCGCGCCCAGCGCGCCGGACCGCGCATTCAGGGGCGGGACAGCGCGGAGAGCAGCGCCGTCCTGCGCAGCAGGGCCTCGAAATCCGAGGCGGGCACGGGCGGGCTGGCAAGATACCCCTGTAGCACGATGGGTCCCATGGAGGCGAGCAGCCCTCGCTGTTCCTGGGTTTCCACGCCCTCGGCCACCAGCCGCAGATTGAGGGTTCGGGCCATGGACACGATGGCCGCGACGATGGCCAGGCTGTCGGCGTCTTCGGTGATGTCCTTGATGAAGGAGCGGTCGATCTTGAGCCCGTCGATGGGCAGGCGCTTGAGGTAGGACAGGGACGAATAGCCGGTGCCGAAATCGTCCAGGAAAAAGGTGCCGCCCGCTTCGCGCAGGGCCAGCAGGGTCGCCTCGGCTTTGGCCACGTCGCCCATGAGCATGGACTCGGTGATCTCGAAGTAGAGCCTGCCGGGTTTGAGGTTCGTGAGCTGCAAAACCTCGCGCAGGGTCGCGGCCAGGTCCGTCCCGGCGAACTGGCGCGAGGAGATGTTCACGGACATGGTCAGGTCGTGCCCGTCGTCCTGCCACTGCCGGGCCTGACGGGCCGCCGTGCGCAGCACCCAGTCGCCCAGGGGCAGGATGAGCCCGGAATCCTCGGCCAGGGGGATGAACTCCGCCGGAGAGACGATTTGACCGTCACAGCGCCAGCGCACCAACGCCTCGGCCCCGAGAATCCTTCCGCTGTCCATGTCCACCAAAGGCTGGTAGAAAAGTTCGAATTCCTGCGCCTCTATGGCCTTGCGCAGCTTGTACTCCAGGGAAATGCGCCGATGCGCGGCCACATCCATTTCCGGGGTGAAGAACTGGTAGTTGTTGCGCCCCAGGCTCTTGGCCCGGTACATGGCCATGTCCGCGTTCTTGATCAGCTTGGGCCCTTCGATGCCGTCATCGGGGGCGACTGTCAGGCCGATGCTCGCGGTGACGATATACTCGCCGTCCTCATGCCGAAAAGGGGCCTTCAAGGCATCGAGCATGCGGGTCGCGATATGGCTGGCGTCGTCGATGGACTCGATCTCCGGGAGGAGGATCAGGAATTCATCGCCGCCCAGGCGGGCCAGGGTATCCCCGCCGCGCAAAAGAGCTTCCAGGCGGCGGGCCAGTTCCACCAGCAGCTTGTCCCCGACGCCATGCCCCAATCCGTCGTTGATGGTCTTGAAATTGTCGATATCGAGAAAAAGAAGCGCGAGCTTGCCGCCGCTGCGCCCAAGCTGCGCCAGGGCCATGCGCAGTCGGTCTCCGAGCAGGATGCGATTGGGAAGGCCGGTCAGGGCGTCGTGCTGGGCCTGATATTCCAGGGCGTCCTGCTGGCGTTTGAGTTCGGTTATGTCGTGAAAGATGGAGACGTAGTTGGTGGTCTGTCCTGCCTCGTTCTTGACGGCGGTTATGGTCAGCCATTCGGGGTAGGATTCGCCGTTCTTGCGCCGGTTCCAGATTTCCCCGGCCCAGTGCCCCTCCTCCACCAGTCTGGCCCACATCTCGCTGTAGAAGTGCTGCGGGTGCCGATCGGATTTGAGAATGCGCGGGTTGCCGCCCACGGCCTCCTCGGCGCTGTAGCCGGTGATGGCCGTGAAGCCGGGATTGACCTGCTCGATGGTGCCGCTGGTGTCGGTGACCACGATGCCCTCGACGGTGTTCTCGAAGACCTTGGCGGCCAGCAGAAGCTTATCCTCGGCCTTCTTGCGCGTAGTGATGTCGCGGACCACGGCCAGATAGAACTTCGGATGCCCCGCATCGCCCCACAGGGCGGAAATGGTCGCAAGGCCCCAAAAAACGCTTCCATCCTTGCGTACATAGCGTTTTTCCAGAGTGACTTCCTTGCGCGCTCCGGACGCCAGGGGCGCCATGGCTTCCTCGGAAGCCCGCGTATCGTCGGCGTGGACCAAATCGCGCGGGCTGAGAGCGGCCAGTTCCGCCTCGCCGTACCCCATCAGCTCGGAGAATTTTTTGTTGACCTTGATGAAACGGTGCGAAACGCCCTCGAACTGCGCCACGCCCACGCTGGCCATCTCGAAAAATGCCCGGAAGCTGCGTTCGCTGGCCGAAAGGGCCGCGGTGCGTTCCTGCACCTGTCGGCTGAGCCGGGCGTTGAAAAAGAAGAGCATGCCCGTTATCACGCTGCCCACGAGCAAAAAAGCCGCCAGCACGGACAGGGTGAGGCTTATGATGCGCTGCTTTTCAGCGCGCAGATTCTCCTTGAATTCGGTATAGAGAAACCCGGAAAGATCGTAGTCCGGTCCCATCATCCCGAGTCTTACGTAAAGGCTGGCGATGTGCCGCCAGCGCTCGGGGTTCATGTGTCCGACCTCCACGAAATCGGGCCGGATAAGATGCGCCATGCTCTGGGCTTCGAAAAGAAGATATTCCCTGGATAGATTCGAGGCGTAGCGCGAACGGATCAAATCGACCATTTCTTCCGGGTTTTCCATGGCGTAGCGCCAGCCGCGCCGCACCGCGCGCAGAAAGGACTCGACCTGCTCGGGATTGTCGAGCAGATAGCTCTCGGTGGTGGCCAGGCAATCGCCGTAGAAATCCACTCCGTAGTTGATCGGCCTGATGAAGGACGGGGAAAAACCGCGCTGCGCCATGAAATACGGTTCGCTGGTCAGATAGGCGCTCATGGCGTCGACCCGCCCCGACACGAGATCGTCGATATCCCAGGAATGCGGCATCTGGATCACGCTCTTCATGTCCATGCCCTCGCTGACGAGCATGGCCAGGCATTCCGGGTCCGTCTCCGGTGTGATCATGATTTTCTTGCCGCGCAGATCGTGGGGAGAATCGAGACGCGAATCCTTCAGGGTCATGATGACGTTGGGCGAATGCTGAAAAATGGCGGCCAGGGCGACCAGTGGATCGCCCTGCTGGCGCTTGATGAGGATGGCAGGCGAATCCACCGCGAACTCGGCCGCCCCGGAAAGCAGGCGCGAACAGGGATCGATGCCTGGAGAGCCCTCAAGGATCCGCACGTCGAGCCCCTCTTCCCGAAAGTAGCCCAGCGCCTCGGCCGCGTAATACCCCGCGAACTGGAACTGGTGCCGCCATTTAAGCTGAAGCCGCACCGTCCGCTCCGGCGCGGCCGCGAAAGCGCTGCACGACAGGGCCGAAAAAAAGCCCAGCAGAAAAAAAACGGCGGCGCGGCGCGGAAAAAAGGAATACGCATTGCGCGCGGGCAGCGTGCAGGGATCGAAGCGGAATCGTTTGCTCATAGAGCAAAACTACCATCACGGCACGATGGGTCAAGAACAAACACGGTCCCCGCCCCGGCGGTCGGCGGGGAATCTTTTCTGATGACCGCCTCCCGCTTCACGTGTAGGCGAGGCCTGACGATTCTCACCGAGGACTTTACCGATGACCAACAACGACATACTGCGCCGCTTGCGCTATGCGCTGAATCTGAACAACGCCGGGATCATCCGGCTCTTCACCCTGGGCGGGCACGCTCTGAGCCAGGAAGACCTCGATCTCCTGCTGAAAAAGGACGAGGAACCCGGCTTCGTGGAGTGCCCGGATGTGCTGCTGAGCGCCTTTCTGGACGGGCTGATCACTTCCCGGCGCGGGGCCAGGGAATCCACTCCCGAAGCGGCCGAGACCCTGAACAACAACCTGATCCTGCGCAAGATCCGCATCGCCCTTGAACTCAAGGACGCGGACATGGTCCGCATTCTGGAGGCAGGCGGCATGGAGATTTCGAAATCCGAACTCTCCGCCTTTTTTCGCAAACCGGGGCATCGCAATTTCGTGCATTGCCGGGACCAGCTTCTACGAAAATTTTTGAGCGGACTGGCGACAATCTCGCGGGAGGAACTCTCATGATCGAATTCGGCAAGCAAGCGACCCTGAAGGTCATGAAGCTGGTCACGGGCGGCGCCTATCTCGACGGTGAAAACCTGGGCGAGGTCTTCGTGCCCAAGCGGGAGCTTCCGGCGGGCACGGCGGTGGGCGACAGTTTGAACGTCTTTTTGTACCGCGACTCCGAGACCGTGCTCACGGGCAGCCTGGCCAGGCCCAAGGCCGAGGTCGGCCAATGCGCCTTCATGAAGGTCGTGGCCGTGACCAAGTCCGGAGTCTTCGTGGACTGGGGCCTGCCCAAGGACCTCTTTGTCCCGTCAAGCGAGCAGTACAAGCCGCTGGAGGAAGGCCGGTCCTACGTCATCCTCGTCTACGTGGACGAACGCACCGGACGCCTGGCGGGAACGGCCAAGCTGCATTCCTATCTGAGCGAGGACGGAACCGGGTTCAAGCCGGGCCAGGAAGTGGACCTGCTCGTGAGCGGCTTTTCGGAGCTCGGCTTCAAGGCCGTGATCAACAACACCCACCTCGGGCTGGTTTTCCGGGACGACGCCCCCGGCGAGCTGCGCTACGGCCAACGCATGAAGGGATACGTCAAGGCCATCCGCCCAGACGGCAAGATCGACCTGTCCCTCCTGCCCCCCGGCATGTCCGGCCTGGACATGCTGGCTGACCGCATCCTCGCCCACTTGGCCCAATGCGGCGGAACCTCGGAAGTGACGGACAAAAGCCCGGCCGAACACATCGCCGCCGCCTTCGGAGCCAGCAAGTCCAACTACAAAAAAGCCCTGGGACGTCTCTACAAGCAAAAAAAAATCAGCATCGAACCGGACCGGATCGTGCTGCTCTGATCGAAGTCTGATCGCAGACGAAACGAAGAAGCCGGGGATGCGCGAACATCCCCGGCTTCTTCGCGATTATCAGGCGAAAATATCCTGAGGCACGTAGGGATGCGTGCCTTCGATGACGCGGATGCCGGCCTTGGCCGTGATTTTTTTGATGATCTCTTCCTTGTGCGGACACTGCTCGGCAATGCAGGGCGCGATGTGGATCACGGTGGGCTTCTCGTTCATGGGCGCGTTCCAGAGCTTGACCTGCATAAGCCGGGTCACGATG
>Ga0265295_1002463_pt1 | contig 29275 bp, 23 predicted proteins | sample Munlansysbiofilm_FD_192503 | JGI IMG/M metagenome (GOLD analysis project Ga0265295, IMG submission 192503) | Leachate microbial communities from a municipal landfill in Southern Ontario, Canada - Methane capture system biofilm | ecosystem: Engineered > Solid waste > Landfill > Unclassified ... | reverse complement strand
ATTCGTTTTTTGTAATGCTCTTGGCAATGCTCCTGATCGTACAAATCTTCGGCAACATGAACATGAATACCCGTTTTGGTTTGATTCATAAGCTCAACCGACTGTTTCAACGTGTCGTCTCCAACGGTAAAGGAGGCGTGTAATCCAACCAATCCTTGGCGATTTTTCAGATAATCTGCCGTTTCATCCAAACCCTGTTTTGATTTCTCCATTCCATCGCGGTCGGTAATTTCGTAACAAAGTAAATGGTTCACGCCAACACGGTCAAACGCCTTTGCCATCAGTTCCAACGAGCCTGTGATGTAGTTTGGTGACGCATGATGATCGATTACAAATGTGCTCCCTGTTTTGGCACTCTCCAAAGCAGTAATTAATGCGCTAAGCTCGATGCTCTCTTTGTCGAGACATTTGTCGAGCGTCCACCAAACATATTGCAATATTTCGCGGAAATTTTGAGGCAACTTTTTTGAGGCAGGCATTCCTTTTGCCATTGCCGAATAGGCATGATGATGCCCAATGGCAAATGATTTTGTTACCAATTTTCCACTGCAATCGATGGTTTCGGTAATGTCTGATAGATCGTTGATGTTATTTGTGAGTAATATACGTTGATTAACACCCTCATTGACAATTATATCTGTTTGTGTAAATGATAATGTAATTGGATCAATATAGGTTGCATTTTTTAGTAGAATAGCCATAAAAGTATCTGTTTGAGAGTGATTAAATTTGGGTGAGAATCGTTTTTTATTTTCGTTTCATGGGTAGTTTTTTTCGTTGTATGCCATCGAAATTATAGAACGCACACGCAACAGCGGCAGCGGTTGGCACAAGCCCAATCTCTCCAATTCCTTTTGCGCCGTAGGGACCAACCGGATCGGTAACTTCAATGCCTTTGACCACTATTTCAGGTATTTCATGGGCTCGTAGGAGCTGTAAATCGCGCATTTTGTCGCTCACTAAAAAGCCATCTTTCATGGGAAGATCTTCGGACAGAGCGTAGCCCAATCCCATGGCAACGCCTCCTTCTATTTGTCCTTCGAAGAGCATAGGATTCATGATTTTTCCGGCATCGTGAGCCGCCACAATTTTCTTGATGTTGCCCTCGTCGTCGAGTATACAAAGTTGAACCGCATAGCCATATGAGTAGTGCGTTTTTTGTTCCACATCGGGGTTTCCCGGCTTTGTGGTCCAGTCGCAAATGTATTGTCCAAAGTAGGATTTTCCTGCCAATTTGTCGATTGAATTTTGCGCTAAATCATCTTTTAACGATTTGCATGCGTTTATGATTGCCAATCCCAGCAAGGCGGTTCCCCGCGACGATGTGGTCATTCCCGTTTCGATGTTGGCATTGGTGTCCACCTCAACAGTAACGATTTGTGGATCAATTCCAGTCTCCTCGCATAAGGTTTGCAACGCCATGGAGTGCACGCCCTGACCCATTTCTGTCCAGCCGTGGCGAACAACTACATTTTTAGGCGAGATGATATCGATAATTACTTTCGACTCATCGACCATGCCATTTCCAACGCCCGAATTTTTTATGGCGCACGCAATTCCGGCATATTTAGCAGCATAGAAATCTTCTTTCACCGCTTCCATACAAGCCTGTATTCCAACGCCATATACTTTTTGTCCGGTGGAGGTTGCCAATCCGTCTCGAAGGGCGTTTTTGTAGCGGAACTCCCAACGGTCAAATCCGGCTTGATAGCAAATATCGTCGATACAGTTTTCGATGGCAAAGGAGACTTGATTTGCCCCAAATCCGCGCATTGCACCGCAAGGAACGTTGTTTGTATAAACCGTTTTGGCTTCAATATCCACATGGGGAACAAAATATCCGGCAGTGGCATGTCCAGCAACCCGTTCCAGCACTTTCATCCCTACTGATGCATAAGCTCCAGTGTCGCCCACAGCTTTTAATCGCAAGCCAATCATATTTCCCTCTTTGTCGGCAGCCAACTCCATATCCATGAAAACAGGATGGCGTTTTGGGTGCATTTTTAACGATTCGGGACGTGTCAACGACACTTTAACCGGAGTTTTAAGCAAATAGGCAAACATGGCAGCGTAACCCTGCACCGTTAAATCCTCTTTTCCTCCAAAACCACCGCCGTTGGGAACTAAGGTGACGCGCACCTTCTCTTCGGGCAGATTCAATATGGCGGCAATCTGTTTTTGATCCACATAAACGCCTTGTCCTTGGCTAAGAACTTCAATTCCATCTTCCTTGTCGGGATACGCCACCGCCGACTCTTTTTCAAGAAAACCATGTTCAATTCGTTGCGTCTCAAAGTGTCCTTTGGCGATATATACTGCGTTTTGGAATGCTTCATCGGCATTTCCAACCCTGAAACAGGTAGTGTTAAAGTTATTTGGTTTGCCAGCATGCACTGGATTGCCCTTAATGGCTTCGAAAACATCGGTAACTGGATTCAAAACGTCGTACTCTATTTCAATCAGCTTTACGGCCTCGCGAGCAATGGCTTCGGTTTCGGCAACCACTCCGGCAATTACATCGCCAATAAAATGGGTTGTCTCTCCCTCGGCAATCATAACCGACTGATCTTTAAGGATTAATCCAATTAGGTGATCGCCCGGAATATCGTTGGCGGTGAATACTTTTTTCACTCCCGTAAATGCCACGGCTTTTGAAATATCAATCTTTTTAACAACGGCTTTTGGATGATCGCTGAATTTTAGCGCGCCAAAAAGCATCCCTTTCATATAGTAATCTTCGGTAAATTTCCGTTCTCCAAGGGCTGTTTCGTATGCGCCATACTTTGGGTGACGAACGCCGATTTTTGCGTTGGTCAGTGTTAATTCGATAATGCTTTTTGCCTTGAGCGCCTCGGCAGCGGATAAGATCGATTCTTCAATTTTTTTATAACCTGTACATCGGCAAATGTGGGGTTTTAATGCCTGCTGAATCTCGGCAAGTGTGGGGTTTGGGTTATTTTGGAGCAAGACTTTTGTGCGACTGATAATTCCGGGAATACAAAATCCGCATTGAACCGCTCCGTGGTTCACAAAGGTTTTGACAATGGTGTCGCGCACATATTCCGGAAATCCCTCCATGGTAATAATGTTGGTATCGTGCAGTTGCGACATCTTGGTAACGCAAGCCAGCTTTGCTTTTCCGTCAATTTCCACGGTACATGCGCCACAGGTAGCTTGTCCTGAACATCCGTCTTTGACAGAGGTAATATGTTTATCGTTGCGTAAAAAGTCGAGTAGATTTCGGTTGGGATCGCCTTTGAATACTGTGGGTACAGAGTTTAGAGTGAATTTTATCATTATATTTGAGCGTAAAGTAAAAAATACGAAATGGCATAAATTTACATATAAAAGTTAAAATAGAGTCACATATGAGCGGTTATTTTGTTTGTTGAGATTTCGCGAGGTTGAATTGTTGAGTCGAAGAATTTCTAATTATTTGGGAATGTTCCAAAAAGATTCTCCTTCTCCTGCGCCAAAACAACGTCTTTTTTTCGTCATTTGTTTCACCATTCTCCCACTCTTCTCCCACCTTTCTTTCACTTTCTCCCACCGATGGTGAAACAACAGTGAACGGTGAGTGAAAGGAGAGTGAACGAAAGTTGACAAAACGCCATATGGAATAATGATGTTTTTCAGTAATAAATAGAAACGAGAAATAAATGTCCGGTAGTTTTTTTAAGATTCTTTGTTAACGCTATCAATAACATATATTGGTGGAAATCAGAACTCAACGGCTAAAACCAAAATTGACGGATTGTAACTAACTCCAGCTTTAAAGCTGGAGTTAGTGATCGTTACTAAGCTTCGGATTTTAGCCCAATATTCTTTTTTGTCATTACATATTGCGATTTGTTTTTAATCTACCCCTCTCTCCTTAGATCGAACATGTTGTTCCCGATTCATTTGGGAAATGTAACGCCGTAAAGTGAAGGATCTCTAAAACTACATTGATTCATTAGTTGCTAATTCTCAGGATAATTTTTACTTACAACACAACATGTAAACCTGCGAAAAGTGTATCTGCCACAGGGCAGATATAGTTCAACACACTATAGACTCTTCCCCCACAGTTTGCTAAATATGGTACATTATTCAAAAATCATGGGGCATAAAATCTAAAAGCTGTCGAAAAAGAAGCCTTCTTATTTTTGTTTTGCTGGGAGAGTCTCCTAATTTACCCTGTTTTTTGTTGAACTCAAAAATAAGAAATCCGAGGAGTTTTTAAGAAACCCATCTTTCGGATGCTAGGGATAATTTGTTTATCTTTGCATTTGAATTAATTGAATTAAACAATAAACGTTATTAGTAAATTTGATTTTATTATGGATAAGCAACAAATACGTGAGACTATTGCCCGTAGAGCGGCTTTGGAATTAAATGACGGTGACTTGGTTAACCTTGGAATTGGCTTGCCAACAGTTGTTCCCGAGTATATTCCTAAGGGTGTAAATGTTATTCTACAAAGCGAAAATGGGTTGATGGGTCTTGGGCCGACGCCTGCTCCGGGTACGGAGGATAAAAACTTATCGAATGCTGGAGGAGGCTTTGTTTCTTTAGCTCCCGGAGCAGCATGTTTCGATAGTGCTACCTCGTTTGGGATTATCCGTGGAGGTCACGTTGATGCTACAATTCTTGGCGCACTTCAGGTTGATGAAAAAGGAAACCTTGCCAATTGGATGATTCCCGGCAAATTAACCCCCGGAATGGGTGGAGCTATGGATCTGTTGATTGGAGCTAAAAAAGTAATCCTTGCAATGGAACATACAGCGAAAGGAAGACATAAGATTATGAAAGAATGCACCCTTCCTTTAACTGCCGCAGGTCAGGTTAACCTTATTATTACCGAAATGGGAGTTATGGAAATTACCCCCGAAGGCATTGTTCTGATAGAAATAAATCCAGAATTTACGGTGGAAGAGGTACAGACTGCTACGGAGGCCAAACTTATAATTTCAAAAGATCTTAAACCCATTAAAAATTAGAGCTATGAGTAAAGTATTTATTGTTGCTGCTAAACGAACTGCTGTTGGTAAATTTTTAGGTGGAATCGCAAATGTTTCTGCTGCCGATTTAGCGGCTACTGTTATAAAAAATATTCTTGCCGAAACTAAAATCGACCCGTCAAAACTCGATGAGGTTATTGTTGGAAATATTTTAATGGCCGGTCAGAAACAAGGTATCGCTCGTCAGGCTGCTGTTAAAGCAGGCATTCCTGTTGAAGTTCCCGCTTATGGCGTAAATATGATATGCGGTAGTGGTATGAAATCGATAATTAATGCCGTTTCTAGCATTAAAGCTGGAGATGCAAACTTAATTCTTGCTGGAGGAACTGAATCAATGTCAGGAGCAGGTTTTGTGCTCCCTGCATCAGTCCGTAATGGATACAAAATGGGCGACATTTCCGCCTTAGACCATATGGTAACCGATGGATTAACCGACGCTTTCGAAGGGTATCACATGGGAATTACAGCCGAAAATATTGCAACCAAATATAATCTCTCTCGCGAAGAGCAAGATGCATTTGCCTACGGTTCACAACAAAAAGCCGTTGCTGCAATCGATGCTGGTCGTTTTAAAGATGAAATCGTTCCCGTCGAAGTGGTTTCTAGAAAAGAGACTATAATTTTCGATACCGATGAATTTGTAAATCGCACTACCAACCCCGAAAAGTTAGCAAAGTTACGTCCTGCATTTAAAAAAGACGGAACTGTAACTGCGGGAAATGCTTCTGGTATAAACGATGGGGCATCGTTCGTTCTTGTTGCTTCTGAAGAAGCGGTTGCTAAATATGGATTAACCCCATTGGCGGAGATTGTTGCAACCGGACAGGGTGGAGTGGAGCCTTCACTTATGGGTATGGGACCCGTTCCCGCAATTGGCAATGCGCTGAAAAAAGCGAATATGAAATTAACCGACATCCAAGTCCTTGAACTCAATGAGGCATTTGCATCTCAATCGCTTGGAGTTATTAAGCAACTTTGTGAAAATCATGGAGTTACTGCTGATTGGTTTGCCAAAAATTGCAATCTTAATGGTGGAGCAATTGCGTTGGGTCACCCAATCGGAGCTTCAGGAAACCGTATTACGGTTAGCTTGATTTATGAAATGAAACGAAGCAAGAAAACCTACGGTATGGCATCATTATGTATTGGTGGAGGAATGGGAACCGCCATTATTCTTAAAAATGTTTAGTGGTTGCTAATCTTAATTATGAACATAAAAATAATAACCCGATGATAAAACAAGGAGATACATATGCCACAAGCGTAAAATTTACGCAAGCTGACGTGCAGAAGTTTGCAGAGGTAACGGGCGATTTTAACCCCATACATATCGATGCGGAGTATGCTGCTAAGACAATCTTTAAAAAGCCAATTGTACATGGTTTCTTATCTGGCGCAATTTTCTCGAAGGTGTTTGGAACGCTTTTCCCCGGAGAAGGAACCATTTATCTATCGCAGGAAATGAAGTTTTTTGCCCCAGTTTTTGTCGAAGTGCAATACGAAGCTCGTTTTGAAGTAATGGAAGTAAATGTCGAAAAGCACATTGGTATTGTTAATTGTTCGCTTGTAAGCTCCGATGATACAACTTGTATTGTTGGTGCTGCCAAACTTAAACACGATACGCAGTTTATTTAAAATTTATAATCTCAAAATGGTATGAACTGGTCAATGTCAGGAACGCACCATTAGTTAAAAAAACGGATGGTCAAACGATGGGTGTTTGTTTTTAGTGAAATCTTCGGGGTCATCCGTTTTTTAAATATGAATACAATTCACATAATTAGAAACTAATAAAACGAAATACGATGAAAAGATTGGATAAAAAAGTAGCTATTATAACCGGTGGTGCAGCGGGTATTGGTGCAGCAACTGCAGAGAAATTTGCCGCCGAAGGTGCAATTACTATTATTTGGGATCTGGACGAAGTTCGTGGTAACGAATTGGTTAAGAAACTAACCGCTGAGGGTAAAAATGCCGTATTCGCAAAGGTTAATACCGCAAAATACGAAGAGATTGAAGTGGCCGCAAAAGTAGTGGCCGCAAAGTTTGGGCAAATTGATATTTTAATCAATAATGCCGGAATAACTCGCGATAGCTCTTTAAAGAAAATGACCCCCGAACAATGGCAACAAGTAATTGATGTCAATCTAACGGGCGTGTTTTATTGTACCAAAGTTATTTCTGAGTATATGGTCGAAAAAAACTACGGGAGAATTATCAATGCTTCATCGGTTGTAGCGCTTTATGGAAACTTTGGACAAACCAATTATGTGGCAACTAAAGCCGGACTTATTGGTATGACTAAAACGTGGGCTCGAGAGTTAGGACGTAAGGGAATTACCGTTAATGCCATTGCTCCTGGTTTTATTGCAACCGAAATGGTGGCTAAAATGCCCGAAAATGTAATTGATGGAATGAAAAGTAAAGTGCCTGTTGGACGATTGGGTGAGCCCGAAGAAATTGCATCGGCATACTTATTCTTAGCATCCGATGAGGCTGCATACATCAACGGTACAATCCTTAGTGTAGATGGCGGAATGACAGTTTAATTCCTTGTATAGTATTGCTCAATCTTAATTTTACAATTCATTTGTAATTGTTTAACAAACAGGGTAGGATTGAACAGAGAAGATTGTGGCGAATAATAAGAACCTTCATTAAGCTGAAAAGGTGTAATTGTAGGGAGTTATGTGTGGCGAAGTTTTGCTTCACAATAGCTTTTGCTAAGGCATGTTTTAACGAAAGTTAATTTGTCGATTTGTAGTATTGCTTTTTAACATACATAATTAATAGTTATGTTAATAATACTCTCTTTACCTTTGAAGCTTTAAATAGAGTTCAAAACAAGAAGATAGCATCAGATAAGTTCATTTCTGAATGCTATTTCTTATATATTTTTCATACGTGAAACAGTGCATTAAAACATAAAAGAGATGGATTTTAGTTTAACAAAGACAGAAAACCTCTTCCTTCAGATGATTAAGGATTTTGCAGAGAATGAGGTTAAACCTCTTGCAGCAGAGGTCGATGAACAGGAGCGATTTCCTGTTGAGACAGTAAAAAAAATGGCCCCACTGGGAATTATGGGAATTCCTATTCCTGTGAAATACGGGGGTGCCGGAGGTACTAATATTCTATACTCCATGGCAGTGGAAGAACTTTCAGCCGTTTGTGCAACTACTGGAGTAATTGTTTCGGCACACACATCGCTTTGTGCAGTACCCATACTTGAGTATGGTACCGAAGAGCAAAAGCAAAAATATTTACCAAAACTTGCTTCGGGCGAATGGCTTGGTGCATTTGGTTTAACTGAACCCAATGCAGGAACTGATGCCTCTGCACAGCAAACCGTAGCCATTGAAAGTGGGGATAATTACATCCTTACGGGCTCTAAAATCTTTATCACAAACTCAGGCTATGCCGATGTGTATATCGTTTTAGCAATGACCGATAAGTCGCAGGGAACAAGAGGAATAACTGCATTTATTGTAGAGAAAAACTTCCCCGGCTTTTCAGTGGGTAAAAAAGAGAAAAAACTAGGTATTCGTGGATCTGCAACCTGTGAGCTTATCATGGAAAACTGTGTAGTTCCTAAAGAAAACATGCTAGGAAAACTAAGTAAAGGATTCTCTTTGGCCATGAAAACTTTGGATGGTGGAAGAATTGGCATTGCAGCTCAGGCACTTGGTATTGCACAAGGAGCTATGGACGAAACCGTTAAATATGTTAAAGAACGTAAACAGTTTAATAAACCAATTTCAGCATTCCAAAACACACAGTTTCAAATGGCCGATTTAGAAACACGTATTGTAGCAGCTCGTTTGTTGGTTCGTCAGGCCGCATTCAAAAAAGACAAAGGGCAAGCCTATTCTGTTGATGCAGCCATGGCTAAACTTTATGCCTCGGAAACAGCAATGGAAGTTACCAATAAAGCAATTCAGTTTCACGGTGGATATGGTTATACTCGTGAGTATCCCATAGAGCGGATGTTCCGTGATGCCAAAATTACCGAAATATACGAGGGAACCTCAGAGGTTCAGCGTATGGTTATTGCTGGTGCGTTACTTAGATAAATAATTAGGAATTAATAAACTCAGAACATATTTTGATATGAATATCGTAGTTTGTATAAAACAGGTTCCGGATACAACCGAAATAAAAATAAATCCCGTAACAGGAACACTCATCAGAGATGGTGTCCCTAGCATTATAAATCCAGACGACAAAGCAGGTCTCGAATTGGCACTGAGCCTAAAGGATAGTTTCAACGCCCATGTTACCGTAATTACAATGGGTCCGCCACAAGCCGAGGATGTGCTTCGCGAAGCATATGCAATGGGTGTAGATAGAGCAATTCTCCTCACCGATGCCAAATTTGCCGGTGCCGATACACTCGCCACTTCACATGCTTTGGCAGGTGCACTTCGTAAACTAGATTTCGACTTGCTTGTTACCGGTCGTCAAGCCATTGATGGGGATACTGCACAAGTAGGCCCTCAAATAGCCGAGCACTTAGACCTTCCTCAAGTATCGTACTTGGAACATCTTGATTTTGATGGCAAAAAAACATTTACTATTAAACGTAGAATCGAAGATGGTTACGAAATGCTTCAGGTTGATGGACCATGTGTAGTTACTGTGCTTTCAGGAGCATATCGCCCACGTTATATGTCTGTTAGCGGTATTGTTGAAGCATATTCTAAAAATGTTGAAATTTGGGGATTTGCTCAAATTGATGTTGACGAAAAAGATTTGGGACTTAATGGTTCACCAACACGGGTACACAAAGCATTCTCGCGTGGTGTAAAGTCGGCAGGTCAGCTCTATGAAGTTGATTCCACCGAAGCGGTAGGAATAATCATGAGTAAGTTGAAAGAGAAGTTCATCATATAATCTTAGGTAATTATGGAAAAATCAGCATATAAAGGCGTGTTCGTATTTGTAGAACAACGCAAAGGTATAATTCAGAATGTTTCACTCGAACTTATGGGTAAAGCCCGTGATTTGGCCGATGCCCTTAATGATAAAGTGTACGCCATATTGGTTGGAAATAAAATTACCGACAAAGCTCAAATGCTTATTGCACATGGTGCCGATGTGGTAGTTTGTGCCGATGCGCCTGAGTTAGACGATTATTTAACCGAACCTTATACACAGGCCATTTATCATATCGTAAACGAGTATAAACCAAGTATTTTAATGCTTGGCGCAACTACAATTGGTCGCGATTTGGGACCACGTTTATCGGCTCGTCTTGGCACAGGATTAACGGCCGACTGTACGAAGTTGGAAATTTCAGAGGAGAAAGAGTTGTTGATGACTCGCCCTGCATTTGGTGGAAACCTAATGGCAACCATTGTATGTAAAGAGCATCGCCCTCAAATGAGTACTGTACGCGCAGGTGTTATGCGTAAATTGCCTGCCGACAATAGCCGAAAAGGAGAGGTAATCAAAATTGAAATCCCATTTAAAAAGGATAAGTTTAGGGTTAAACTACTCAAGAGTGTTAAAGAAAAAGGAGCCATGGTTGACATTAGTGAAGCCAAAATACTGATCTCTTGTGGTCGCGGAATGGCCAATGACGAAGGCTTGAAAATCATCGACGATTTAGCTAAAACACTCAAAGCACAGGTTTCAGCTTCACGAGCAGTTGTTGACGCCGGACTCGTTCCTCACGACCGTCAGGTGGGACAAACAGGAAAAACCGTTCGCCCCGATTTGTACTTTGCAGTAGGAATTTCTGGAGCAATTCAGCACCTCGCCGGAATGGAGGAGTCCGATTTTATTGTTGCGATCAATAGAGATAAAACAGCTCCTATTTTTCAAGTTGCCGACCTTGGTATTGTAGGCGATGCAAAACAAATACTTAAACAATTAAATGAACGATTAAATGGGTAAGCCTATTTTGGGTTAACCTAAAATTGAATTAGCACTAATCTACGGAGAATTGATAATAATGAATATTAGATTCTTGACTCCACCGCGTTACGTTCCCAAAAATTGGGAATAAAGTGTTAGACATAAGGTGAGAAGTTTGCTGACACGAAACTGCCAGCAAGCTTCTCTTCTAGTAATGCCCGTGTTAACCCTGTTAATTTAGGTATTAGCGAGGAATCTAAAAGGATTTACCAGACACACTTGATAAATTATATTATCGGTCCGGAGCATTTTGGGTTGGGTACGGTAAGGTTAATTGGCAAGAATATTGTAATTTTACAAATATTCTTGATTTATCATACTCAAATGTTAAAAACATTTATTTATGTGAGTAATAATGTTATTTTATATGAACGTATAGCGATAATAGATTTATTACTCTAATAAACTATAAACCTTATTTCTGAAACAATCGAAAAACAATATATATGAAAAATAAACTCATTTCAGTTGAAGAAGCTGCGTCAATGGTTAAAGACGGCATGACCGTTATGATTGGTGGCTTTTTAGCCGTTGGTAGCCCCACGAGCATAATCAATAAAATTGTGGAATCAGGGGTTAAAAACCTAACCATAATTTGTAACGATACTGCATTTCCAGACAAAGGAGTTGGCTTGCTTGTTGCTAATAAGCAGGTTAAGAAGATAATTACATCGCACATTGGAACAAATCCCAGTACTATTGAGCAGTTAAATAACAAAGAGGTAACAATTGAGTTTAGCCCACAAGGAACTTTGGCTGAACGAATCAGAAGTGCCGGTGCTGGATTAGGTGGTTTTTTAACACCAACGGGATTAGGAACAATTGTTCAAGATGGAAAACAAATTTTAAAGGTCGATGGTGTTGATTATATTTTAGAAACCCCATTACGTGCCGATATTGCATTAATTGGAGCCAGCGTATCCGATACCATTGGGAATTTAACCTATAAAGGGTCATCGCAAAATTTCAATCCAATTATGGCTACCGCAGCTAAAACTGTAATTGTTGAAGCTGAAGAGATGGTTGAAGTTGGGCAAATTTGTCCCGATAATGTTAGGACGCCATCTATTTTTGTAACCCACATTGTAAAAAAATAAATAGAAAGGATATTATTATGAGTAACAAAGTTGTAATAAGACTTAGAATGAGCACTCAAGATGCACATTATGGTGGAAATTTAGTAGATGGTGCTAAAATGTTAGCATTGTTTGGTGATGTAGCTACCGAGCTTCTGATCAGAAACGACGGTGACGAAGGTCTATTTAGGTCTTATGACTCCGTTGATTTTTTAGCTCCAGTGTATGCCGGAGATTTTATTGAGGCTACAGGAGAAATTACAAATGTTGGCAATTCTTCCAGAAAAATGATCTTTGAAGCACGCAAGGTAATTGCCCCTCGTGCTGATATCTCAGCTTCGGCTGCAGATGTACTTGCTGAACCAGTTGTAGTTTGTCGCGCCACTGGTACATGTATTGTTCCCAAAGATTGTCAACGTAAATAACCCATTGAATCATGGATAAATTAATTATTACAGCCGCTATATGTGGTGCTGAGGTAACCAAGGAGCATAATCCTGCGGTTCCCTATACTGTGGAAGAAATTGTTAGAGAAGCTAAATCGGCCGTTGATGCCGGAGCAGCAATTGTTCACCTGCACGTTCGTGAAGACGACGGTACACCAACACAGAGCAAAGCTCGTTTTAAAGCGTGTATTGATGCAATTTATAAGGTTTGTCCCGATGTAATTCTTATTCCATCAACGGGTGGGGCAGTGGGAATGAGCGCCGAAGAGCGTCTTCAACCTACCGAATTGCCCATCGAAATGGCAACCCTTGATTGCGGTACATGCAACTTTGGCGACGAAGTGTTTGAAAACACTATGCCTATGATGCGCGATTTTGGAAAACGTATGATGGAAAACAATATTAAACCCGAATACGAATGCTTTGAAATGGGGCATCTCGACACCATTGTACACATGGTGAAGAAAGGACAAGCGCCAGGTGCACCTATGCAGTTCAATTTTGTTCTTGGCGTTCCAGGCTGTACTTCAGCAACCGTTGGAAATCTTGTTTGGATGGCAAATGCTATTCCAGCCGGATCAACCTGGACAGCTACAGGAATTGGACGACATGAGTTTTCACTTGCAGCAGCTGCCATTGTAATGGGCGGACACGTTAGAGTTGGTTTCGAAGATAATCTTTATATTGAAAAAGGCGTACTTGCCAAATCCAATGGAGAACTGGTTGCTAAAGTAGTTCGACTCGCAAAGGAATTAGGTCGTGGCGTTGCTACTTCAGCTGAAGCAAGAGAAATTTTAGGACTTAAGAAAAAATAATATTTGAAATATTTTAATAGCTACTTATATGAAAAAAGGGAATAAATACGGAACTCATCGGGTTATAGAGCCTAAGGGTGTTTTACCACAACCAGCAAACAAGATTGACAATAACATGGATGAGATCTACGATAACGAAATCCTTATCGATGTTCAAACCCTAAATGTTGACTCGGCTTCATTTACCGATATAGAGGCTCGCGCCAATGGTGATCATAAAAAGATTGCTGAAATTATGATGGATATTGTTGAAAAACAAGGAAAACATCGTAATCCATGGACTGGTTCAGGAGGGATGCTTCTTGGTACAGTTGAGAAAATTGGAGATGCCCTAGTTGATAAAATCGATCTTAAAGTTGGCGATAAAATTGCAACCTTAGTCTCTTTGTCATTAACCCCATTGCGTATCGATAAAATTAAAGAGATCCGCCCTGATGTTGACCAAGTGGATATTGATGGTAAAGCCATTCTTTTTGAAAGCGGTATTTATGCTAAGATTCCTGCTGATATGCCCGAAAAACTTGCTTTATCAGCATTGGACGTGGCAGGTGCTCCAGCTCAAACAGCAAAACTTTGCAAACCCGGCGATACAGTACTAATTATTGGTGCAGGCGGAAAATCGGGAATGTTATGTAGCTACGAAGCTAAAAGACGTGTTGGTGTTACCGGAACGGTAATTGGCATGTGTCACAGTCAAAAATCAACCGATCGATTACAAAAATTAGGATTTTGCGATCATGTATTTGCAGGCAATGCTACTGACCCAGTTGGTATGATTGAAAAAATCAGCAATTTAACCGATGGAAAAATGGCAGACATTACCATCAACAATGTTAATATTCCCGATACTGAAATGACCAGTATCCTTTGTACCAAGAACGACGGTATAGTTTACCTCTTCTCAATGGCAACAAGCTTTACAAAAGCTGCTTTAGGTGCCGAAGGTGTTGGTAGCGACGTTACTATGATTGTTGGTAATGGATATACAAAAGGCCATGCAGAAATCACTTTGCAGATTCTACGCGAAAGCGAAATATTACGTAAAGTATTTACTGAATTGTACGCATAATTAATGATATATCTGATTGATAAATTATTGTTATTTGAATGAAATTAGGATGCAAATACGGAACGCATAGAGTTCTTGAGCCAAAGGGAACATTGCCCCAACCAGCGCAAAAACTGGATAATACCATGGAAATTTACGATAATGAGGTTTTGATTGATGTCAAAACACTCAATATCGATTCTGCCAGCTTTACACAAATTAAAGAGGCTTGCCATGGTAATGTTGAGGTGATGGAGAAGATGATTGTATCTATTGTAAATGAGCGTGGTAAAATGCAGAATCCGGTTACCGGATCTGGTGGTATGCTCATTGGTACTGTGAAGGAGATTGGACCAAAGTATCCGGACAAAAGTTTACGAGTAGGCGATGTTGTTGCCACACTGGTATCCCTTTCATTAACACCATTGAAAATTTCAAAGGTTCTTAATCTGAATTTTCATAACGATCAGGTAGATGTTGAGGCACAAGCCATTCTTTTTGAAAGCGGTATTTATGCCGTATTGCCAAACGATATTCCCGAGAAATTAGCACTTGCCGCACTCGATGTGGCAGGTGCTCCTGCTCAGGTTAAACGACTGGTGAAAAAGGACAATACTGTTTGTATAATTGGCGGTGGCGGCAAATCAGGTGTTTTGTGCTGTTATCAGGCAATGGAGAATGTGGGCCCCTATGGTAAAGTTATTGTAGTTGAGTTTTCGCAGGCCAATGCTCAGCGCATTTTAGATATGAAACTAGCTACTCACGTTATTATTGCTGATGCAACCAATGTAATGGATGTTTACACCAAAGTGACTGAAATTACAGGAGAGGAGGGCTGCGACGTTACTATTAATAATGTAAACGTTCAGTCAACAGAGATGACCTCTATTCTTATTACTAAGGACAATGGTTCTGTTTACTTCTTTTCAATGGCTACGTCATTTACTAAGGCTGCGCTTGGTGCCGAAGGAGTAGGTAAGGATATTAATCTTATTGTAGGCAATGGTTATGCTAAAGGGCATGCCGAACTTACACTTGATATAATAAAGAAATCAAAGGATATACGTAATTTATTTAATAAGCTCTATGTTTAATATTGAAGATAAAAGCCGACGTAAGGAATATTTTCCTAACGTGTCTGACAGTGATTGGAATGATTGGAAATGGCAAGTCCGTAATCGCATTGAAACACTTGAGGAGTTAAAAAAGTACATTAATCTTACTCCTGAAGAGGAAGAAGGTATCCGTAAGTCTTTACAAACTTTACGTATGGCAATTACGCCATACTACCTCTCTCTGATCGATCCGAATGACTCTAACTGCCCTGTAAGGAAACAAGCTGTTCCTTCGATTGCAGAAACTCATCAATCGTCAGCTGATTTATTAGATCCGCTACACGAAGATAAAGATTCCCCTGTTCCAGGATTAACACACAGATATCCTGACAGAGTTCTTTTCCTAATTACCGATATGTGCTCAATGTATTGTCGTCATTGCACCCGTCGTAGATTCGCCGGGCAAAACGATGCGGCTTTACCAAAGAACAATATCGATAAAGGAATTGAATATATTGCCAACCACCCCGAAGTACGCGATGTGCTTTTATCGGGTGGCGATGCTTTATTAGTGAGTGATGATGTTCTTGAAGACATTATCAAACGTCTTCGAGCAATTCCGCACGTTGAGATTATCCGTATTGGGACACGCACCCCTGTGGTTCTTCCTCAACGGATTACGGACGGATTGGTAAATATGCTTAAAAAATATCATCCAGTATGGTTAAATACGCATTTTAATCATTCCAACGAAATTACTGTAGAAAGTGCCGCAGCTTGCGAGAAAATGGCAAATGCCGGTATTCCTTTGGGCAACCAATCTGTACTTCTTCGTGGAGTAAATGATTGTCCATATATTATGAAAAAATTGGTTCACAAACTGGTAATGATACGGGTACGTCCATATTATATTTACCAATGTGACCTTTCAATGGGTCTTGAACATTTTAGAACTCCAGTTTCTAAAGGTCTTGAAATTATTGAAAGTCTGCGTGGTCATACATCTGGATTTGCTGTACCAACCTTTGTAGTGGATGCTCCCGGTGGAGGAGGTAAAACTCCAGTAATGCCCCAATATTTGATTTCTCAAATGCCGGGTAAGGTTATTCTACGGAATTTCGAAGGGGTAATAGCTTCATATACAGAACCTGCAGATTATGTAAATAATTGTCAGTGCGAAGATTGTGAAAAGGAGAGAGCTGAGGATGGTATTGCAGGCTTAATGCATAGCGATAGAATTTCTATCGAACCAGCGGTTCTATCCCGTAATATACGAAACAAACATTAATCAATTTCAACACGATGGCACGTTTTTCAATCCTTATGATGTAAAATGTGTCGTCGTGTTTTTTTATACTAATACTAAATAGAGGTGAGCTAGAATGCCATTTATTAACGATGTACTTACTTTCAAAAGCCTTTCCATTGTAGGACTCGAGAAAAATACTGGCAAAACAGAGACACTGAACTATATTCTTGGTCGATTGAAGAATATGGATACGCGAATCGCCCTCACGTCCATTGGCATTGACGGAGAAAGTACCGATATTGTTACCAACACTAAAAAACCGGAAATTCGCATTTATCCGGGAATGATTTACATATCAGCGGAGCAACATTATTTACAAAAGCGAATAATTTCCGAAATATTGGATGTGAGTAAAATCCACACGGCATTGGGGCGTTTGGTCATAGCTAAAGCCATAAATTCCGACAAAGTACTACTTTCAGGACCTGCTGATACACAAAACCTTAAAGCACTCATTTCCGACATGGAAAAGTTCAATGTCGATTTAACAATTGTTGATGGTGCATTGTCACGGCTTAGCCTTGCATCACCCGCCATAACCGAAGGAATGATTCTTACCACAGGCGCAGCGTATTCTGCAAATATCCCAGTGTTGGTACGAAAAACAAAATATGTTTACGATTTAATAAATTTGCCAGAAGTTGAACCCGAATTGAAGCAAAAACTCGATTGTGTTGAATCCGGGATTATTGCAATTGATACTGATAATAATTTACACGACTTAAATATAAAGTCTGTTTTTATGTTAAAAGAGGCTAAAGACCGAGCTTTTAGTTTTGGTACTCGATTGTTTGTAGCAGGGGCAACTAGTAACTATTTGTTCGAGTTTTTGCGCATGCAAAAAAATGTTGATACAATTGAGTTAGTTGTCAAGGATTTTTCTCGGATATTTGCTACTCCAGAAGTGTATTACTCTTTTATAAAAAAAGGAGGTAAAGTGAAGGTGGTTAATCAAACTAAACTTGCGGCAGTTTGTATAAACCCCATATCACCTCAGGGATATAATTTAAGTTCCGATGAGCTTAAGGAATCGATGCAGGAAGCCCTTCAAATTCCTGTTTATGATGTAAAAAAAATATAACAATGCAACTTAAAACGGCACTGACGGAAATATCGGGATTGCGGTATATGATTGATAGACTCGATTTAAAATCAAGTTTGGCTCATCGTATGTTGTTGGCTTCCCCTTTTTTGATAAGCACAAAAGACGTTTCATATCAGCTACAACAGATAAACAGAACCGTTAATGAATTCAAAATTGAGGATAATAAATCAACTTTCGAGAAGGTTTCCATTAAAATTTCTGATATCCGCGATATTTTTGGAACCATTAAAAATATTCAAAATCGGTTAACGCTGAACGATATAGAGTTGTTTGAGGTCAAGAGTTTTGCTCTTCTTTCCGAAGATATCCGAGAATTGCTAAAACCCATTCAGTTTCTTTGGGAGCAATTGCCAAACCTTGCACAGGTAGTTGAAATTCTTGATCCTGAGGGAGCTCGAATTCCCTCTTTTTATATCAGTAATTCCTTTTCACCAGAATTGGGCAAATTGCGGAAAAAGTTGTTTGGTCTTGAATTTTTGCTCGAAGATGCTGAAGATAATTCAGCTAGCAGTAAAGAATTACAACAACAATCCGACGAGTTAAGGAACAAAATAACGGAGGTCGAAGATAAAATCCGGCAGGATTTGTCAGATAAATTATATAGGCTCGATTCTGAGTTGGATAAAGCACTTATAGCCATTGGTAATATCGATATACTTATCGCTAAAGCAAAACAGGCCATATCGGAAAAGTTAGTCATTCCCGATGTTGAGGGAGATGTCACTTCGTATCAAGGACTTTTTTATCCACAGCTTAAAGCAACATTGGAACACGATAAAAAGCGATATCAACCCATTGATATTGACATTTACAAGGGGACTTGTTTAATCACTGGTGCTAATATGGCCGGAAAAACGGTATTGCTCAAAACATTGGCACTAAGCCAAGCATTGTGTCAATATGGATTTTTTGTACCTGCAACAGATGCAAAAATTGCACTTGTTGAACAAATTCTTTTTAGTATAGCCGATGAACAGTCGGAGTTGTCTGGATTATCGTCCTATGCCTCTGAAATGTTAAAGGTGAATCGCATTGTGCAACTTGGTAAAAAACAAAAGCGAATCTTGGTGTTGATTGATGAGTTGGCGCGTACAACCAATCCCACCGAAGGGCGAGCAATTGTAAGTGCTGTCGCAAATATTTTAGATAATTGCAACGTCAGAGCAGTTATTACAACCCATTATAGTGGATTGAGTACTCAATGTCGGAAACTTCGAGTTAAAGGGTTTATGGAAAATAGCAACGATGCCGTAATAACTATAAAAAATATTGGTGATTATATAGATTATTCGTTAATTGAAGACGATGGAATTAATGTACCACACGAAGCGTTAAAAATTGCGCAAATACTTGGTATTGACAATGATATACTCTCCGAGGCAGAGAAGCATTTGGAGATGGATAAAAATAAAAACTAAGAATTTATAATACTAAAGTTCTATTAATGTTATGCGAAAGAGTAAGTTAGGTCTCGATTTTGAGAAAGTAGGATATGCAAAGAATATCGCCAAAAAAATCGCTGATGATGTTCAGGGTTTTGTGGAAAACTATACAACGGTGGCAGTAGAGCGAACCCTTTGCCGTTTGTTGGGAATTGATGGGGTTGACGAAAATGAGGTTCCATTGCCCAATGTGGTCGTAGATTCTCTTAAAGAGAATGGTGTTTTAAGTCAAGGAGTAATTTTCCATATTGGGAATGCAATGGTTGAAACGGGTTTAAAACCGCAACAAATTGCAGAGCAAGTTGTGGAAGGCAAGTTAAATATTGCCACCTTGCCAATTCATCCAAAGGAGAAAATTGATGCGGTTATTATGCCGATCGTGAACGAAAGTCTTGACCGAATTAAGACACGTAAGGCTCGCCGCGACAATTATTTGGCAACTATTGGCGAAGGATCAATGCCATATTTGTATGTAATTGTAGCCACAGGCAATATTTACGAGGATGTTGTTCAAGCGCAAGCTGCTGCACGACAAGGAGCCGATATTATCGCTGTTATTCGTACAACCGGACAAAGTTTGCTCGACTATGTACCCTTTGGCGCAACAACCGAAGGATTTGGGGGAACCGTAGCTACTCAGGAGAATTTTCGCATTATGCGTAAAGCACTCGACGAGGTTGGCGAAGAGGTTGGCCGATATATCCGTCTTTGCAACTATTGTTCAGGTCTTTGTATGCCTGAAATTGCCGTCATGGGTGCATTTGAGGGTTTAGACGTAATGTTGAACGATGCTCTATACGGAATCCTTTTCCGTGACATTAATATGAAGCGTACGTTAATAGATCAATATTTCTCGCGTATCATTAACGGATATGCCGGTGTAATTATCAATACCGGTGAAGATAATTATCTTACCACTGCCGATGCTTTTGAGGAAGCACACACCGTTTTGGCGTCTGATTTTATTAATGAGCAGTTGGCGTTAATTGCTGCTATTCCTTCCGAACAAATGGGATTGGGCCATGCTTTTGAAATGGATCCCGAAATGCAAAATGGATTCCTTTACGAATTGGCACAGGCTCAAATGACTCGGGAGATTTTCCCCGATGCACCACTTAAATATATGCCTCCCACAAAATTTAAGACTGGAAACGTTTTCCGTGGACATATTCAGGATGCGCTCTTTAATCAGATTGCAATCTGGACAGGACAGGGACTTCAACTTTTGGGAATGCTCACCGAGGCTATTCATACGCCATTTATGTCGGATCGATACCTCGCCATTGAAAATGCCAAGTATATCTTCAACAATATGAAGAACATTGGCGATGAAGTGGAATATAAAGAGGGCGGAATTATTCGTCAACGCGCCCAAGAGGTGTTAGGAAAAACGGTTGAATTACTCGAAGTCCTGCAGGAAGAAGGTCTTTTTAGCGCACTCGAAAAAGGCAAGTTTGCCGATATCAAACGTCCAAAAAATGGAGGGAAAGGACTTGCCGGAGTGGTTGAGCGAGGGGCTAATTATAGCAACCCATTTATTGAATTAATGAAAAATCGCAAGTAAACTTGCAATAAAGAGATAGAAATTATGAGCGAAGGATTATATTCGATGGAAGCGCGAGATTTTGATACAACTCAAGATCTTAAGAAAACAAAGCCTTATGGCGATACAATGAACGACGGTAAAACGCAAGTAAGTTTTACGCTCCCAGTTCCTGTTGGTAATGAGGCTATTGAAGCAGCTAAGCAGTTAATGAAAAAAATGGGTTTCGATAACCCACAAGTTGTTTTTTATAAAGAATTAACCAAAGGATTTACCTTTTTTAATTGTTATGGAAATTGCGTTCATACGGTTGATTTTACCTCCATTCACGTTCCAAAAGTGGAAGCAACAACTTGGGATATGGACAAAACCGATGAGTATGTAAAGGAAAACATTGGTCGTAAACTTATTATTGTTGGAGCAAGCACCGGTACCGATGCCCACACTGTTGGAATTGATGCCATTATGAACATGAAAGGCTATGCAGGACATTTTGGCTTGGAGCGTTATGCCGGTTTTGAAGCCTATAATCTGGGCAGTCAAGTACCAAACGATGAGTTTATTGCTAAGGCCATAGAGTTAAAAGCGGATGCACTCCTTGTTTCGCAAACGGTTACTCAAAAAGATGTGCACATCCAAAACCTTGTGGAGTTGGTAGAGATGCTTGAGGCTGAGGGTTTACGAAGCAAAGTAATTCTTTGCTGTGGAGGTCCACGTGTTAATCATGAACTTGCTAAAGAGTTGGGCTATGATGCTGGTTTTGGGATGAATACCTATGCTGACGATGTTGCTTCATTCGTTGTGCAGGAATATGTTCGTCGGAATAAATAATCTGATTTCAACAGATAAATCTAATTTTTCGAAAGCTCATTTTGAATTATTATTTTCAAAACAAGGGGAAGAATTTCTACTTCCCCTTGTTCTGAATTACTAGTGTCCGGTAAATCTTTTAAGATTATTTGCTAACGTTATCAATGTTACCTCTTGTATATCAATAGTATCTATCTTGAGTTCTTCCGTTAATTTATAAAATGCTTTTAACTTATTTCTCATTACTCGTTTCTGATAACGTTTCATTATTTATTATGTCAACATAAAGATAAGGTTTTGACGATGTTGCTTTTTCCCAAGGTTCTGGAAATAAATGGGATGGTTGTTTGTCTCAGGCGTTGCTTAGGGCTATTACTATTCAACCCACTTTGGGGTTGACAAGCCCATTCCGAACGTTACATCCCACTTGTAACCTCCTTTCAGCGATACTTTCCTTGAAAAATTACTCACTTCGGAGCGATATTATGGGATCTTGACCAGCAGCACGTTTTGCGGGAAGATAGCCGAAAATTATTCCAATGGCAACGCTTATGGCAAAGGAAATTAAAACAGAAGACATGGTGACTACGGTTTTAATTTCAGCAAATCGAGTGACCATGGCGGCACTTATTAGGCCTAATAATACGCCTACAAATCCGCCAGTAAGACTAATGAGCGACGCTTCGGCAATAAATTGAATAATAATATCGCGTTTGCGAGCTCCAACGGCCATTCTAATCCCAATCTCTTTAACGCGCTCCATAACACTCGCAAGCATAATATTCATAATTCCAATTCCACCAACAAGCAACGATATGCCAGCAATAGCGCCCAAAACAAGATTGAAAATATCCCGTGTTCGTTGCTGTTGTTTTAGGAGGAGTTCGGGAATAATAATCTCAAAATCAACGGTTTGATGGTGGTTACGATAAAGAATTTTATCTAATACTTGCTTCACACTATTTAGATGCTTGCTCTCGTTGAGACTGACAACAATTTTATCGAGCTGATGAATGTTTTTCTCCGTGGGTTCTGGCTCTTCCTTTTGAGAATCAGGCTTTTCGGCGGCTTTTTTAATCTGGCTTTGCGTTACATTCCCTCGGTTTGCAATGCGTAAAAGCATGGTCTCTATTGGAATATAAACAAGCGACGACGAGGTTTCAATCCCCATTTCGCTGAGTTCTGATTTTGTTGCAACTTCCTTGTAAACGCCAATAATCGTAAACCACTCATTTTTGCTTTTAATAATCTGATTTATAGGAGAGATATCTTGAAATAGTTTGCGGCTTAGGCTTTCGCTAATTACACATACCGAGCGAGTGGTTTCTTGATGTTTTTGACTGAAAAATGTGCCTAGAATTAACTCCACTCCAAAGAGATCGAAATAGACATGGTCTGTTCCAATGAGTTTTACTGAAAACTGTTTCCCGTTTGCCATGGCATAGGTTTCCATGGTAACCTGTGGGCAAATATGTTTTATATTTGGGATCACTTGCTGAATGCTCCGAACATCGTCTAGCGAAAGTCCTGGCGAGGATTTCGAGGGGTTGTCATTTTCTCCAATTCCGTTTTGTGATGCGTATTTTGGAATTACAATTATATTATTTACTCCCACTAATTTCATTTGATCAAGAATCTCTTGTTGCGCTCCGTTTCCAATGGCGAGCATAGCCACAACAGCGGCTACACCAAAAACAATCCCGAGCGCTGTAAGTATCGATTTTAGTTTATGGGCCAGGATTGACTCCACAGCAATTCCCAAATCGAGCCAAAAGAGTTCGATCTCTTTCTTGTTGAGTCGATTTTGAAAAAAGTGCTGAAAAAATACGGTTATATTCTTAATCATTGTGCGCAAAATTGTGGGTAATTATTCAGGTCTATTTATTGAAACCACAGCGCCATCATCGAGTCCTTCAAGGATTATAATAAAATTTTCGTTCGATTCGCCTGTTTTAACAGGTGTTTTGCGATAACCAACCCCTTTTTTCTGATATACAATTTGTTCTTTCTGATCGGTAAATAGGGCATCAAGGGGAACAAAAAGAACACTGTCGAATGAGTTGACAAAAATTTGATTTGCCGTTGTCATGGAGGGTTTTAGAATGGAATCGGAATTACTGAGTCGAATTTGAACTTCAAAAACTTTGGCATCGCTGTTGGGTTTTTGCTCGCCCACATTGGCAATTTTGACCACCTCGCCGTCAATTTTTTTATCGGGAAATGCGTCAACACCAACGGTTGCTTTTTGTCCCATTTTAATTTTACTGATGTCAACCTCGTTAATATACGCTTTTGAAATAAGTTGCGACATGTCGGGAAGCGTTGCAACGCTTGGATCCCACGGACTTATTTCTGACCCAACTTGTCGTTTTTTACCACTCCACTCTTTTTTGTAAATAACCATTCCTTTTTTAGGAGCTAGAACGGTGAACTCGTTTGCAATTTCTAGTAAGTCGTCGGTTTGTTGTTTTACTTTGGTTAGTTGAGCTTCCACCTCTTTCATTTTGGTAATGGCCTGCTCGTGTTTTATTTTGTAATTTTCAACCGACTGTTCGTATGTTCGCTCAGCTCTTATGAGGCTAATTTCTGCCTGACGAATCGATGCCGGAGGTTCGAATTTGGACTGTTCAAGCTTAATTTTAGCCTCTTCGAACGCAAATTTAAGGTTTATCAACTCCTCTCTATTGGCTCGTAATGAAAGTGTTGTGTCGAGTTCGGTCTGCTTCATTTGGTTTTCAACTTTCTGCAAGTCCAATTCATTATCTTTAAGCAGTCGGGTGAGTTCGGTTCTGTCGAGCGAAGCCACAAATGCTCCCGAGTCAACAAAAGTTCCCTCAGGCACAAGGTCTGCAATTTTAACGCTATAAATTCGAGCTCTGCGTAATCCCATTGGACCATTTATCTCCTCCGATTTCTCGGCTTGCAATTCTCCCGTGGTGTTTACGATAATGTTGAATGTCTCCCGTTTAACCGTATATTCGAGATTTATGTTCTCCATTCCATCGGGGTTGCCAACAAAGTAGAAAATAATTACAATGATTAAAATTGGGATGCCGAAAAACAGTAGTTTTTTAGTCATAGGGTTGGTTATTAGTCGTAGAAAGTCCAGCTAACTCCAAATTTCATGGTAAATGGACGTGCCGGATAATTATAGGCTTCAAAATAAGTAGTTCCTCTTGAACCTGCTGTAATATGTTCCAATCGTGTAAAAAGTACCATTCGTTTTATGCGAGCACTTATAAAAACATCTACAAATGGATAGTTTCCTATTTTCATGCTGCGTTGCATAAAAAATTGATTCAGCGCAGGATCAAAGTTTGGGACGTAATAACTTGAATTGAGCCAGCAATCAATTCCCATTTGCAAATGTGCTTTTCCGCCAGTTGATTTAAAGTGCAACGGAGTTTCAAACATCAGTGTTGCTGAGGTTGCAAATTTGGGTAAATCAATTATTGTATCGGAGCTGTTTTGGTAGATAACTTTGGCACGCAACGAGAAATGTTTTCCAAAACTTTGTGTTTTTTCAATGCCAATGCCAACAACATCAATGTAATAGGGGGTTAGATTCCATATTCTGTTTTGGTCGAGCCAAAGATGATTTTTAAAGGAGTTCAGTTCCACAGAGGCAGTAAATCGTGACTTTAGCAATGTCCAGTTTGCCCCAACATTAGCTCCTTTTTGCATGGGCCATCGGTTTTTCCATTTATAATGATTGGAGTAGTAGTTCATCATAAAATAGTCGGGCATGGTATTGTGAATTTGATACCTTGCACTTAACAAAGCTGTATCTTTGAAAATCCGATGTCGAAAGGAGATATTTATACTACCATTATACTCATCCTTTTTGTATCCTTTAAATGGATTATATTCAAAATGGGAGGTGAGTTTTATAGCTTCGTTTTTCGATTTTCCGTTTAATCGAACCAGGAATGAGTTTGTTTCAATCAACGTATCGTTTTTGTAGTTGAATAGTGTGTCGCGATATGAGTTGCGATAACGCTCTTGATTTTTTTGAAGCATTGCCGCCACTTTTATTTTATTTCTTTTGCCCATGGACATATATATTCCGGCTGCATTCTTCAGTTGTCGGGTTGAAAGGGTATCCTCTGTTTTTAAGCTGTTGTAACGGGATGTGTAAAAATCGTAGATTTGATTTGTAAATATATCATTATATTTGGTTGACAAGGGATCGTAATATTTACGCTGTGTTAGCGCAAAGTGGATTTCATGAGCCAACCCAGTTTCAAGGTACGCCAATTTCTCATCGGTTCTTACTATGGCTATTTCATGTTCCATAAAACCATCGAACATTCGGATATCGTTGCCCGAATTCTTTAGTCTAACATCCGTTTTGTCCAAATCAAAATGGGTTGAGTCTGTTATATAAGCATTGTTTACTACTCCGCCATTGTTTGAAATTTTTAGACGATTAAAATTTATGGACAAGACATTTCTATACCGATAGTTTTTAACATTGAACCAAAAAGAGCCGTTTCGGTTTCTTGCTTCTTGGGCCACAAAATAGCCCATACTTGAATAAATATCGTAGCGCGCTCCAAAGTTGATGTTTTTGTTAATATTTTGTGTGTGAATAAAATGGAATGTTTGCCATTTTTCGGCGCCGCTAATATAGTAGAGCCGTGTGTATGGAGTTTTAGTATTGAAAAACACGGTTTTATCGTAGGTTCTTAAATATGCGTCGTAGTGTTTTATTGACCAATGTAACTTACTGGCATATATGCGTTTACTGAACTCGGTTTGTAGTATCGCCTGTCCAATATTTCCCAATCCCACGTTGTATATCATTTGATCTTTAATCGGATCGTGATATACAATATTTATTTGATTTGTGTCGGCATCAACAAACTGTTCGGTTCCTCCTTTTAGATGTCGCCATGCAAAAATGGTTGTATCGGGAATAATTGAATCGCGGTTAGTATGTTCGCGTACAATCCCACCCATAGATTTTAACGAGTCAGAAACCTCTTGGGCGTTCAGCATTAGTAGAGCAAAGAGAAAAAGAGTAGTTATAGTAAGTTTATGCATCGGCATTTTTTTCAGAACTGCAAACATAACGAAATAGACTCAAATTTATGCGTAAACACATCGGAACTTGCATGGACGTACTTATTGTTTTTTACCCTGCCCAATTTTCTCTATCGAGTGTCCTATATTGAATCGCTTCTGCAAGGTGTTGAGGGAGAATTGATTCAGAATTTTCCAAATCGGCAATGGTTCGTGCCACTTTTTGAATTCGGTCGTAGGCCCGTGCCGATAATCCAAGACGCTCCACGGCATTTCGCAAAAGAGTTTGTCCCGTTTCGTCTATTTTAACATACTTACGCAACATTTTGGAGCTCATTTGAGCGTTGCAATGAATGTTATCCTTAGCAAATCGTTCCGATTGTATTTGCCGTGCTTTTAGAACACGTTGTCGAATATCTTCGCTTGATTCTGAAAGCTTTACTATGGCTAAATCAAGAAATGGGACGGGCACAATTTCGATATGAATGTCAATTCGATCGAGGAGTGGACCAGAGATTCGGTTTAGATATTTTTGCACCATTCCCGGAGCACATACACATCGTTTTTCGGGGTGATTGTGATATCCACACGGACACGGATTCATGCTGGCTACTAACATGCAACTTGCGGGATATTCAACGGAGAATTTTGCCCGGCTGATGGTTATCTTGCGTTCCTCGATGGGTTGTCGCATTACTTCTAATACGGTTCTTTTAAATTCGGGCAGCTCGTCGAGGAAAAGCACGCCATTGTGTGAAAGCGATATTTCGCCTGGCTGGGGATAAGTTCCTCCACCTACTAGAGCCACATCGGAAATGGTATGGTGTGGCGATCGAAAAGGCCGTCGAGTCATAAGCGATGTGCCACGGCTAATTTTTCCGGCAACCGAATGAATTTTCGTGGTCTCCAAGGCTTCTTGGAGGGTTAACGGGGGTAAAATCCCAGCAATTCGCTTTGCCATCATTGTTTTTCCTGCTCCCGGAGGGCCAATCATTATTATGTTGTGTCCACCTGCTGCTGCAACTTCCAGTGCTCGTTTTACACTCTCTTGCCCTTTAACTTCGGCAAAGTCAAGTTCATACTCTTGCGCTGCCGATTCAAACTCCTTGTCAATATCAATAATTGTAGGTTGCAGTTCAATTTCACCATTTAGGAAATTAATGACTTGACCAATATTTTCAACTCCATATACTTTTAAATCTCCCACCACAGCAGCTTCGCGTGCGTTTTGTGCCGGAATTATTAGACCTTCGAAACCCTCCTCAAGGGCATTTATGGCCATGGGAAGAATTCCTTTAATGGGTTGCACACTACCATCGAGCGACAATTCGCCCATAATCATATATTTAGCAATTATATCGTTATTCATCTGTTCGTTGGCAGCCAAAATTCCCATTGCCAATGTTAAATCGTATGCTGATCCTTCTTTTCGGATATCGGCAGGCGCCATATTTATGACCACTTTTTTGCCCGGCATTTTATGATTATAAACCATAAGTGCACTTTCAATCCGATGTTGACTCTCTTTTACAGCACTGTCAGGCAGACCTACGAGAAAAAACCCAAATCCGTTAACCACATTTACCTCAACCGTAATTTTGGTTGCGTTTATTCCGTAAACCGATGATCCATAAGTTTTTACTAACATAGCTCGCGTGTTTGGTCGCCGACAAAATCGTCGGAATAAAAAATTCGATTAACTTAACAAATTTGCATAAAGTTAGTAAATTTGTGGGGGAACGTAATAATTGTTTATGTTTTCGATGAAAGAATTTTGAAATTGCTTGCTATTGTTGCCCTATCTCTTTCAAATTGGTATTTCCTGACACTCTTGTCGGGTATTTTGTTCTGCAGAATAGGAACATTGAAAATAAATTAGTTGCCATTGAAAACTTGTAAAATATAATGATCACAAATAGCGTTTCTCTTTTTGGATATTAAAACATTTTAGGGTAATTTCGTTGCTGTAAATATATCAACATAATTCACACATCGTTGAGTAAATAAGAGAATATGATACAACGCACATTAATAGGATTAATAACACTTACATTAGTAGCCATAACATGGTCATGTGTTCCAAAACGACAGTTTATTGAGCTGGAAATGAAAACCGAGCGAACCATTGATGATCGCGATTCATTGAAAACGATTAATGCTGATTTGACGGTTGAAAAAACTGAACTGCAATCGGAACTTGATCTACGGAAGCAACAAGTACTGCAATCAAGAAATGAGTTGGCAGAACAACTCGACTCCATGCGATTGTATCGTAGTCAGCACAATTTGATGAAAGCCCTAAACGATGACCTCACAACTCGACTCGATGACATGGTCAGAGGCGTTGAAAATGAGAATAAACAGATGTTGTCGGAACTGCACCAATTGCGCGAAGATCTGCACCAGCGCGAAGAAAATCTTAATAAAGTACGCGATAGCTTGGTGATTGAACGCAATAATTTGAATTTAATGGGAGCACGCCTTGAAGACCGTAATCAAATTCTGGCATCGCTGGATTCGATGTTGCAGGAGAAGGAGAAACACTTGGAGGAGCAAAGCAATCAGGTAGCCGAACTTCAAAATATATTGCAACAAAAAGATGCAGCAGTCAAAGCTTTGAAGGATAAAGTATCGAAAGCGCTTATGGGATTCGAAAATGAAGGCTTAACCGTGGAGCAT
>Ga0265295_1002462_pt1 | contig 29276 bp, 26 predicted proteins | sample Munlansysbiofilm_FD_192503 | JGI IMG/M metagenome (GOLD analysis project Ga0265295, IMG submission 192503) | Leachate microbial communities from a municipal landfill in Southern Ontario, Canada - Methane capture system biofilm | ecosystem: Engineered > Solid waste > Landfill > Unclassified ... | reverse complement strand
AGATAGTTTTGTGCACCCAAATGGTGAAGTGTTATTTATTAGTTTTGATACCTTTAAATTACACATTATCAGGGTATTAAACAAACTATCTTTTATCTTTTTTTGCACAAATCGCTCAATTTAGGTATAAGTAATGAGTGGGTTGATAACCTGCTAATAGAATTGAACAAGGAAAAATGTACCGAAGATATTGTCATAAATGATTCTTGTTTCATAAAACCAGAATTTAGGAACGATAATGATGGTTTTCATCTTTGTTTTTGGGGTTTTTATGAAAATGAGAGAAAAACTTAGGACATAATTTAGTTGCTGAACCACAAGAAATTTATCGAGGTGGTAATGGCTTTTATATCGGTAATTCCAATGATTTCAACGCTCAATTTGCATTAGATGAAATACGGTTTTGGCATTTTTTAGAAAACACACAAAAAGAAGAACTTGATAAACTCAAACGTACATCAGATTGGAAATTGAAGATTGTTGAACGACTTGACAGACTCATTAAGAAATACGGTTTGCTTCGATTACTTCGCAAAGGCTTAGAAGTGGAAGATGCCCATTTTACGCTGTTGTTTCAAGTACCTATGGCAAGTAGTAGCCAAGTGGTGAAAGATAATTTTGAAAAAAATGAATTCAGTGTAACTCGCCAAGTTCGTTACAATACAGAAAACCAACGGGAAGAAATTGATATGGTGGTTTTTGTAAACGGCTTGCCAATTGCAACTTTAGAACTGAAAAATGCTTGGACAGGTCAAACAGCCAAAGTACAAGGTATTAAACAATACAAATACGATAGAGATATTCGTCAGCCTTTGCTCAATTTTGGTCGTTGTATCGTGCATTTTGCTGTGGATACAGATGAAGTTTATATGTGTACCAAATTAGATGGAGCAAACTCTTTCTTTTTACCCTTCAATAAAGGCAATAACAATGGAAAAGGTAATCCACCCAATCCATTTGGACATAAATCATCTTACTTGTGGGAAGAAATATTTACCAGAGAAAGCTTAGCAAATATCATTCAGCATTTTGTCCGATTTGATGGAAAAGCAACAGACGCTTTAAGTAAAAGAACTTTGTTTTTTCCACGTTATCACCAATTAGATGTAGTAAGAAGATTACTCCACCACGCTACAAAAAATGGGGTTGGTCATACTTATCTCATACAACATTCCGCAGGTTCGGGTAAGTCCAATTCTATCACTTGGGCAGCATATCAACTCATTGAAACTTACCCAGAACGAGATGGCTTGCCTGGAGCAAAAGGCATTCAAAATCCCTTATTTGATTCGGTCATTGTGGTAACTGATAGACGTTTGCTAGACAAACAATTGCGAGAAAACATCAAAGAATTTTCAGAAGTTAAAAATATTGTTGCACCAGCCTTTTCATCCAAAGACTTAAAAGATGGTTTGGAGCAGGGCAAAAAAATTATCATCACCACCATTCAGAAATTCCCTTTTATTGTAGATGGCATTGCAGACCTAAGCGAAAAGCGTTTTGCAGTCATTATTGACGAAGCACACAGTTCACAAAGTGGAACAGCAGCAGGAAAAATGAATGAGGCAATGGGTAAAAACAACGCTGAAGAGGAGGAAGAAGATGGGCAAGATATTATTCTAAAAGCCATGCAAGCCCGTAAAATGAAGGGTAATGCATCCTATTTGGCTTTTACAGCAACACCCAAAAACGCCACACTTGAAAGGTTTGGCACAAAACAGGAAGATGGCACATTTAAACAGTTTCACCTGTATTCTATGAAGCAAGCCATTGAAGAAGGATTTATTTTGGATGTGCTAGCAAATTATACGACCTACAAAAGCTACTATGAAATAGAAAAGTCAATCCAAGACAATCCTTTATTTGACACGAAAAAAGCACAAAAGAAATTACGTGCTTATGTTGAAAGACACAAACAAACCATTGGCACAAAAGCGGAAATTATTGTAGAGCATTTTATCAGCAAAGTATATAACACTAAGAAGCTAAAAGGAAAAGCCAAAGCAATGGTAATTACCCAAAATATTGAATCTGCAATTCGTTATTACTTAGCCATCAAACAAATCATCAAAGACAAAGGAAATCCGTTTCATGTTGCGATTGCATTTTCAGGAAAGAAAACAGTAGATGGAATTGAATATTCAGAAGCCGATTTGAATGGTTTTTCTGAGAACGATACACGCACATATTTTGATTCTGACGATTATCGCATGTTGGTTGTTGCGAATAAATATTTGACTGGTTTTGACCAACCTAAACTTTGCACCATGTATGTAGATAAAAAACTACAAGGTGTTCTGGCTGTGCAAGCATTAAGCCGTTTGAATCGAGCAGCAGACAAATTGGGCAAAAAAACGGAAGATTTATTTGTACTAGACTTTTTTAATGAAGTGGACGACATTAAAGCATCTTTTGACCCTTTTTACACCTCTACTTCACTAAGCGGTGCGACAGATATTAATGTTTTACATGAATTAAAAGGAACACTAGATTATGTAGGCGTATATGAATGGGAAGAAGTAGAAGATTTTGTCACAAAATATTTTAATGGCCTAGATGCACAGCAATTAAGTCCGATTATTGACATAGCAGCCAATCGCTTCAATTCTGAATTAGACCTTGAAGACGAAGAAAAAGCAGACTTTAAAATCAAGGCCAAACAGTTCGTGAAAATATACGGACAAATGGCTTCAATCATGGATTATGAAGTGTTAGAGTGGGAAAAATTGTTTTGGTTTTTAAAATTCCTGATTCCTAAACTTATTGTAAGAACCAAGGAAGACGAACTAATTGACGAGTTATTAGAATCGGTTGACCTATCTACTTATGGACTTGAAAGAACAAAGTTGAATCATGCCATAGGTTTAGATGATTCTGCGACAGAATTAGACCCGCAAAATCCAAATCCAAGAGGAGCACATGGAGGAGATGAAGAAAAAGACCCATTGGATGAAATAATTCAATCATTCAACGAAAGATGGTTTCAAGGTTGGGACACGACACCAGAAGACCAAAGAGTAAAATTCATTTCATTGAGCAAACATATCCAAGCTCATCCAGATTATCAAACCAAAGTTGCAGACAACAAAGACGCACAAAATCGTGATTTGGCTTTTAAGAAAATATTGGATGATGTTATGGGTCAACAAAGAAAAAAGGAACTTGAATTGTACAAACTTTATGCAAAGGACGAATCATTTTACCAAGCACTATTCGACACCATGAAAAGAATGATTGACAACCCAAGAATTGGACAATAAACATAAAACAATGAAGCCAACGCTCAACAGCCACACACATTGCCAAGCCGCACCAGCCAACGCTCAAACCCAAGCTTGGCAAAGAGTATGGCTGCCCCAACGCACGGTTGAAGAAAGAAACAACGAAGGCACAACACGGTATATAAAACATTTGGCAGATAGTGCTGATTTTAAGGGCGGTACATTTAATAAACATCGCAACGGTTTGATAGGAAATCGCTTTGAAATGCCAAACGTTTCATATACCCATCCGTTAGGGCACATAATCTGACCGAAAAACGAAAATTCATCGAAACTTGTTGAATTGTAACTTTTAAGTTACAATTGCGTTTAGAATATTAGTTGGATTATGGAAAAAATTAGAGAGGTTGTAGCGTACAAACACTACTTTGAAGAATTCTTATTAGGACAGCCCAAGAAAGTTCAGGATAAGATTTACAAGGTTCTGGAAGCAATAGAAACTCTTGAAAGGATTCCATCGAATTATTTGAAACTGATTGTAGGAACAAATCAATTGTATGAGGCATGAATTCAGCTAGGGAGTAATATTTGGAGGGTATTTTGTTTTTTTGACAGCGGAAGATTGGTAATTCTACTGAATGGATTTCAGAAGAAGACTCAGAAAACGCCCAAGAAAGAGATTAACAGAGCAGTAAACTTAATGAATGAGTACTATGAAAACAAAAGATAGCAAACAGGAATTAAACTCGTGGTCAGATATTAAGGACAGGGTTTATGGAAAAGAGGGAACTGAAAGGAGAGATTCTCTTGACAGGGAAACTGAAGGTTTCAAAATAGGATTGCTTTTAAAGAAAGCGAGAGAATCCAAGAAGTTAACCCAAGAAGATGTGGGGAAAATAATAGATAAGAAAAGGACATACATTTCTCGTGTAGAGAATAATGGAAGCAATATTACGCTGAGAACACTATTTGAAATTGTTGAAAAAGGATTAGGAGGGAAAGTCAACATTTCGATTGAGATTTAAACTCGGACATAAAATTACGTGCCCATAACAACGGGTGTAGAAAAATGCTGGTTTCTAAGCAGTATCGGTTACTTTTCGTTCCAATTTAGCTTTTTACTGTGGAATGAAAACGCAGCTCCGCACTCCGCTACATTTCATACCGCCACCCGTTACCTATACTTCGTATCGTGATCGTCGAGTATGCTAAGGTAGCTATAGTACCTTGAGGGATTTATGGTGCTGTTTTCAACGGCTTCTTTTACTGCACACCCGGGCTCGTGGTCGTGTGTACAATTCTGGTACTGGCACCCCGAGGAGGCTTCAAAAATTTCTGGAAAGAAATGAAATATTTCTCGTTTGTCCATATCCACCAGCCCAAAACCTTTAATTCCAGGCGTGTCAATTATATAACCCCCATTTTCTAAAGGAAACATTTCACTAAAAGTAGTGGTATGCCTTCCCTTATGGTGATAGCGCGAAATGTCTGCTGTTTTCAGATTAAGAGATGGCTCCACAAGGTTAATTAGGGTGCTTTTGCCTACCCCAGAGTTTCCTGAAAACAGGCTCACCTTACCCTCTATTAAACTTTTTATGCTACCAATACCCTCGCCTGTTATTGCCGATACAGTATGGCAGGGGTATAAAGGTTTGTAGATGGACAGGTAGTGATTTAGCTTTTGCTTAAGCTCAGCGCTGGTATACAAATCCACCTTATTAAAAAGCAGAATAGCAGGTATTCGGTAGGCCTCGGCTGTGGCTAGGTAACGGTCAATAAAAATGGTGTGGGTTTCTGGAAAATCGATGGTTACAACCAGCAGGGCCTGATCGATATTAGCCGCTATAATATGTGCTGCGCGCGAAAGATTAGTTGACTTGCGAATTATGTAATTTTTTCGAGCCTCAATGGCCACAATATTACCGGTTACACCATCATCCTCAACATCAAAAACAACCTTATCGCCCACGGCTACCGGATTCGTGTTTCGCGATGATTTTAGCCTTAGTTTACCCCTAATTTTGCAGCTATAAATTTTGCCGTCCTCATCCTGGACGGTGTACCAACTTCCTGTTGATTTTAATACTTTTCCTCTCATTGTGAAAAACCTGTTTTATGGGGTAAATTTGGCTGTTTAAGCCGAGCATTAGGCAACAAGACCCACATCCGTAAAAAAGAGCCACAAAAGCCTTTAAACGCCCTCTTTCCCCCTTTTTATGCTATGCGCTAGGAACTATTGATCACGAATTGGTTTAAAACCGTTACCTAAAATCTCGTTGGCGTCAATTACTGTAATAAATGCCTTTTCATCTATTTTTTCAATTAGCTCTCTTATTATGTACACCTCTCTTCGGCTAACGTTGGTAAAAATAATCTTTTTTTCCTGTCCTTTGTACATACCTACACCCTTAATCAGGGTACCGCCCCTTTCTAAATCATTAATAAGTTTATCGCGAATTTGCTCATATTCGTCCGAGATAATGAACAGGGTCTTATCGTAGCTAACCCCCTGTATGGTCATGTCTATCACCTTACCCGTAATATAAATTACAAGCCAAGAGTATAGGGGTATTTTCCAGTCTTTAAATGCAACCAGCGCCAATAGCACAATGACTGAATCAACATAAATCATAAGCTGACCAAGAGATATGCGGGTGTATTTTGCAATAATCATGGCGATAATGTCGGAACCACCGCTGGTAGCTTTGGTTTTAAAAATTAGCCCCAGGCCAAAGCCTATAAGAACACCTCCAAAAATTGATGAAAGTAAAACATCATCAACAAGGGGGTTGTACCCAGTAAGGTAGTGCAAAAGGTCGATAAAAGCCGAGGTTAATACAAATCCAACCACCGTTTTTACTCCAAATCGTGGCCCAAGAACCTTTATACCAATAATAGTAAGCGGAATATTTAGGGCTAGTCCAACAGCTCCAATTGGTAATCCTTCGGGAGCCCAACTAAATATCCCCTCCGTAAGGTAATGCACAACAATGCCTATTCCATATACTCCACCAGGCGTAATACGGTGGGGGTCAATAAAAAAAACGAAACCCGATGCAAGAATAAAAGCACCAATAACTAGGAGGCTCCACGATTTAAACCAGTCTTTAGAGAATAGTTTCTCTTTTGATATGTAGTTCATGTTGAGATGTTTTTGTGGTTTTTATTTATAAACAAAACGGCGAAAAATTAACATAAAAAAATAACTTTCTAGGTTAGGCTCAGTATGAAAACTCAATACTTTTGTTTTTTGATAACAAAAGTGCCAAATACAAGTTAAAACCCGCCTGACAATAAGATGTAAGGCAGGAAGTTCAATTGCTTTATAACCATAAAATTATACTAAAACCTGTAGATATAGGTTAGTTTTTCCTACCCATTATCTTGTTTGCCAAAGAGCTCAGTACTTCTCTTTTTTCGGGATTTACATTGATTTTTTCAAGTGCATTTAATGCATTATCAAAATACTCCTTAATTTTCTCTTCGGTCTTTGTTTTTACATCAAGCTCATCGTAAATTTTACGCACCTCTTTTACCTTTACCAAGGGGTCAATATTTTGTGCTTTAAAGTAGCTATTCAATAGCTTGAGCGACTGCCCTTTTGCCATCGAAAATGCTTGAATTGTTAGAAAGGTCTTTTTGTTTTCGACAATATCACCACCTATCTTTTTCCCAAACGTGTTGACATTACCGTACGTATCGAGCAGATCGTCCTGGAGCTGGAATGCAAGGCCAAGGTTTTTTCCAAATTCGCCCAGCCTCATAATATCAGCCTGCGGCGCATTACCCATTATGCCTCCAATTTCGAGAGCACCCTTAAGCAGCACCGAGGTTTTGAGCTCAATCATGTTAATATATTCATCCTGGGTAACAAATTGGGCTTTCTCAAAATCCATATCGAGCTGCTGACCATCGCAAACGCCAATCGCAATTTTATTAAATGTGGTAAGTACCTGCACAAGGTGCTCCTTATCGGTTTTTGCAACAAGCTGATAAGCTAAAATATTAAGCGCATCACCACTTAGAATGGCAATATCCTGTCCCCACTTTGCAAAAACCGTTGGCTGATTTCGGCGTATTGAAGCGTTATCCATTATGTCATCGTGAATAAGCGTAAAGTTATGAAATAGCTCAATGGCTAGCGCTGGGTAAATGGCCTGGTCAATCGAATCTGAAAACACATTACATGCAGCCAGAACCAGTACGGGTCTAATCCTTTTCCCCCCCAAGGCTAAAGTATACCTAATGGGCTCGTACAGTCGGCTGGGTTCATGGGGTATGCTAACATTGAGGATTCCTTTGTCGACAACATCAATAAGTTCTTCTATGCTATACATTTTAGCTGTAGTTTTATTTGGTTGATAAAGTAAAGGTACAAATTTTATAATATAAAAAATTATTTCAGGGCCCACTTATGCCTTTGCCTCCGAAGGTGTGGTAATAGCAAAAATCATAAGCCGAAAATTAAGCCACAAAGGTAACAAATTTGCGCAACGTGAACCAAGCACGCTAGCACGTAACAACAATTTAATCCGTATTATTCATCAATTTTGTTAAAGATGAATGCAAAGGCGGTTGCCAAGATATAGTCGCTGTCGGAAACCCTAATTATTCGAATGAATAATTAGGGTTAAATAACTTAGCTTTAACTTAACATTGCACCTAAAGTTAGGTTAAATATGTTTAGCTATTTTTGTGGCTTACCTGTTCAAACATCTTTTGATATGGACTATAGTTTTATGCAATTCTTAAGCCTAGTGGGCTCATTGGGCATGTTCCTTTTCGGAATGAAAATGCTTAGTGAGTCGTTACAAAAAGTGGCAGGCGATAAGATGCGAACCATTTTAACCGCAATGACCTCAACCCGATTTATGGGGATTTTAACTGGTCTTATTGTAACCTCGGTAGTTCAGTCGAGTTCGGCAACAACGGTAATGCTGGTAAGCTTTGTAAATGCTGGGCTCATATCTCTTACACAATCAATTGGCGTGATAATGGGTGCCAATATTGGTACCACGTTTACCGCATGGATGATATCACTACTAGGATTTAAATTTTCTATTAGTGCCATTGCACTTCCCCTTATTGGTATAGCACTTCCGTTGGTTTTTAGCAAGAAAAATAGCCGTAAATCATGGGGTGAACTGCTAGTCGGCTTCTCGCTACTATTTATGGGGCTCGACTTTCTAAAAGATTCGTTTCCAAATATTAGCGAAACACCTGAAGTCCTATCTTTTTTACTAAAGTATACGGATCACGGGATGTTTTCAATACTACTATTTGTTGGCATTGGCACATTACTAACGGTAATAATACAATCATCCAGCGCAACTATGGCCCTTACCCTAATTATGTGTAATAGCGGGTGGATTAGTTTTGAGCTGGCAGCCGCCATGGTGCTTGGCGAAAATATTGGAACAACAATTACGGCAAACTTCGCGGCGGCTGTTGCAAATGTTTCGGCAAAACGCACGGCCTTGGCACACCTTATATTCAACCTGTTTGGTGTGATTTGGATGCTTGTAATATTTAATTTTTTCACCAACACAGTAGCACACTTTACCGTTAAAATGGGCGGATTAGATCCGTTCCAAACCCCAGAGGGTGTACCTATTGCCCTATCCATTTACCACTCGGCTTTTAACATCATAAATACCTTAGTGTTAGTTTTTGCCACCCCATTAATAGTAAAAGTTGTTACCCGTATTATACCCTCACCCGAGGGCGAAGAGGAGGAATTTCGCTTACAGCATATTAACATAGGGCTTCTATCAACTGCCGAACTATCGCTTATTCAGGCCAAAAAGGAGATAATAACCTATGCTAAGCGAACCTATAAAATGTATGGTTTTTTTAAGGAACTCTTTGTTGAAACAAACGATAAAAATTTCTATGAAATTTTTGAAAGAATAGAGAAATATGAGGATATTAGTGACCGGGTTGAAGTGGAGATTGCCAGCTACCTTACCAAAATATCAACCTACCACCTTAGCGACGAAAGCTCAAGACGTTTAAGGACAATGTTAAATATAATTGATGATATTGAGAGCGTTTCGGATAGTAACTACAGCCTGGCTAAAACCCTTCGCAGAAAGCGAAAAGCGAATATTTGGTTTAATCAGGAGGTTCGCGATAACCTAAACCATATATTTCAACTGGCCGATGAGGCCTATCGGGTTATGCTTCATAATCTTGAACAGGATTACAGCGAAATAAATCTAGGGCAGGCCTACGAAGCAGAGGATAACATTAATAAATTTCGCAATAAGCTACGCAAGCAGCACCTTAAAAATGTGGAAGAAGAGAAGTATAAGTACCAAGCAGGGGTTATATATAACGATCTGTTCTCGGAGGCCGAAAAGTTGGGCGACTACATTATTAATGTTTCGGAAGATATTGCAGAGATTAGCATAGGATTAAAAAAGGGTGTAGCACAAAAATAGTTGAGCTAACCATTCAGCGCCTCGGCACCCGAAACAATTTCGAGTATTTCTGAGGTAATGGCTGCCTGTCGTGCCTTATTATACTGAAGTTTAAGCTCCTTACTAAGTTCTATTGCATTTTCTGTGGCCTGATGCATGGCTGTCATTCTAGCACCATGTTCTCCAATAGCATTTTCGAGCACTTTTTCATAGAAAAAGGTTTTTAGCGCCATGGGTATTATCGTTTCTAGTATTGATTTTTTGCTTGGCTCAAAGGTTATTTCCGGAACTTCAAAACTACTATCCCTACCATCTGTCTCTTCTTGCGGCTTTACGTAGGGTAAAAATCGATTAATAGCTGGTTGTTGAACAGCAGGGTTTTCAAACTCATTATACACTATATAAACAGCGTCATACGTACCCTGTTCAAACGGATTAAGCAGCTTCTCTGTACAAAATTTTATAGCGCTATCGTAATTAGTAGTATGAACAATCTCTTCATCAACAAAACAGGTTTCTATCCCCTTTCTATTAAGCAGCTGTGCTCCCTTTTTGCCTAGCGCAAAAATTTGAACATTTTCGGTATTCCAAATATCCTGAAAAATTTCAGACCCCGAATCCGCTAGCTGTTTTGCTATATTCTGATTAAAACCAGCACACATACTAGAGTTGGATGAAAGTACAACTAAGGCAATGCGTTTCAGTTGCTGAGGCTCGTTGAACCATCTATCCACCCATGAACCATCTGCCGCTCCCGAAACCTGAAGAAAAACATCATTTAACTTTTGCGAATAGGTTTGAAATCGAAAGAACGTATCCTGTGCTCGATGAAATTTAGCAGCAGACACCATCTTCATGGCGCTGGTTATCTTTTGCGTCGAAGCAATGGAACTAATCCTAGTACGTATTTCTTTAAGCGACATCTTTAGCGTGCAAATTTTGTGGTTGTTTCCTTAGCCAATTCGGTAAGGGTTGAGGCGATGGTATCGTTAAACACACCCGATGCAAGTGACTCTAGTATATCTTTATGGTTTACCCTTAAAATATCCAGAAACTCCCTCTCAAAAGCCTTAACATCTTCAACTTCAATGCTTTTTAGCAGTCCCATGGTGCCGCAGTAAATAATAGCTATTTGCTCCTCAACGGGTACCGGGCTATTTTCGCCCTGTTTCAAAATCTCAACGTTCTTAGCCCCCTTATCAAGCACGTTAATCGTGGCATTATCCAGGTCGGATCCAAATTTCGAGAAAGCCTCTAGCTCTCTGTACTGAGCCTGGTCCAGTTTTAGCGTACCGGCCACTTTTTTCATCGATTTAATCTGAGCCGCACCACCAACTCTCGATACTGATATACCCACGTTAATGGCTGGGCGAACCCCGCTATTAAAGAGATTCGATTCGAGGAATATCTGTCCATCGGTAATAGAAATTACGTTGGTAGGTATGTATGCCGAAACGTCGGCTGCCTGCGTTTCAATAATAGGCAATGCGGTAAGCGAACCTCCACCCTTAACCATTGGCCTAATTGATTCGGGGATATCGTTCATTTGGGTGGCAATGCTATCGGAGTTAATAATTCGGGCGGCCCGCTCAAGCAGGCGGCTGTGCAGATAGAAAACATCACCTGGGTACGCCTCACGCCCCGGCGGACGACGTAGCAACAATGAAACCTCTCGATACGAAACAGCTTGTTTCGATAAGTCGTCGTAAACAACCAGGGCATGCTTTCCTGTATCGCGAAAAAACTCACCTATGGCTGCACCTGCAAATGGAGCGTAGTACTGCAGAGCGGCAGGTTCTGCTGCTGTTGCCGAAACAATAACGGTGTAATCTAACGCACCGTGCTTTTCGAGCGTTTTAGCAATTCGGGCAATCGTTGAGTTTTTTTGACCTATAGCTACATATATACAAAATACTGGTTCACCCTTTTCAAACAGCGATTTTTGATTAATAATGGTATCGATGGCAATGACTGTTTTCCCTGTTTGGCGGTCGCCAATAATAAGTTCTCGCTGACCTCTGCCTATGGGTATCATGGCATCAATAGCCTTTATACCCGTTTGTAAAGGTTCGCAAACGGGCTGTCGATATATTACACCTGGTGCTTTTCGTTCCAAAGGCATTTCAAAGGTTTCGCCAGCTATTGGCCCTTTGCCGTCAATGGGTACTCCTAAAGTATTAATTACCCTTCCGAGCAGGCCGTAACCCACCTGTATTGAGGCAATACGCTTGGTTCGTTTAACTTTTTGCCCCTCTTTTATTAGCTCTGTGGCGCCCAAAAGTACGATACCGACATTATCCTCCTCTAGATTTAAAACGATGCCCATAACGCCCGATTCGAACTCAACCAGCTCATTAGACTGAACATTTGATAATCCAAATACGCGGGCAATGCCATCACCAACCTGAAGAACTGTTCCTATTTCCTCAAATTCTGTCCTAAGGTCAATACCCTCTAACTCTTTTCTTAAAACAGCCGAAACTTCTGATGCCTTAATATCTGCCATATTGCTTCCTTATAGTACTAACTAAATGATATCCACTAATTTTTTTCGAAATATTTCGAGCTCTCCCCTTACGCTCTTATCCAGGTAATTATCGTCAATGGTTAGGGTAAAACCTCCTATTAAATCGGGGTTAACAATTTGCTCAATTTCAATACTTTTTTTAAACTTATCATGTAATGACCTCTTGAGGTCATTAACCAGTTTGGAACTTAGCAAAGCTACGCTCTCAACAACTACTTTTGAAATACCTGTTTTTTCACGGTAAATTTTTTGGTACTGACGAAGCGTAAGACCCAAGTTGCTCTCTCTCCCGTTTTTTATATGAAGCGATATAATTCCTGTCAGATCAGGTGCAATTTTACTTACAACCTTTTCGCAAATAGATTGTTTTTTGCTGATGGAAACGCTCTGGGAGTTAAGTAATTGAGTAAAATCAGGGTTTTGATTAATAAATTCTATTAATTCGGCAGATTGATTATACACCTGAGCGGCCAAACCTTTTTCGTATGCCCACTCCCAAAGTGCACGTGCATAGTTAGCCGAAATCCTTCCCTGATTCATCTTAGTTTTGTGCTGAAATTTCGTTGATAATTGCGTTAATCTGATGCTCAAAAGCCTTCTTACCCTTTAACTCCGTACGCAATATTCGTTCAGTAGCTTGAAGAATAATGGCCGATGCGTACTGCTTAACCTCATGTTGAGCAACTTCCTTTTCGCGAGCAATTGTCTCGTTTGCTCTATCAATAATACTCTTTGCCTGCTTTTCGGCCTTTGCCGTAGCTTCTAAAATAATATTATCTCCAGCTTTGTTAGCTTGGGCCAAAATTTCGTTCCTTTCGACTTGTGTCTTAGCAATAACCTCAGCTTTCTTATCCTCAAGGTTTTCTACTTCATTTCGAGCAATTTTAGCCTCGTGCAGTGATTGAGAAACGTAATTTTCTCTTCCTTTTATTATACTGAGTATAGCCCCCCAAGCATATTTTTTGAGGATAAATGCAACTATCGCAAAGGATAGTATCATCCAAAAGAGTAGTCCATAATCGGGAGTAATTAAACCCATAGCTTAACAGTTTTGTGATTAAAGAAGGATAACTAAAGCACAAACGATAACTGCAAAAAACGAAACCCCTTCAATAAGAGCCGCTGCAACCACCATACTGCTTCGTATATCACCAGCTGCTTCGGGCTGCCGAGCCATTGATTCGAGAGCCGTAGATGCAATTTTTGCGATACCCCACGATGCACCAAATACTATGGCAGCTGAACCTACTACTGCTGCAACGTTTGAGTATATAGCAACATTTGCTACCTGTAATAAAATAAGAAGTGTTGTCATGTTGTGAAATTTTTATGGTTAGTAATTAGTTATGTTCTTCGGTTGCCATGCCCAAAAAGATTGCGCTAAGCATGGTGAAAATATAAGCCTGAATAAATGCCACAAGCAGTTCGACAAATGTCATAAAAACGGTTAACAGAACCGAAACTACCGAAATACCGTAGCCATAGTATGTATTAACTGCCCCAAAAATAAATATTAGGGCAAAAAACACCAAAACAATCATATGGCCAGCCAAAATATTGGCAAATAAACGAACCATTAAAACCGCAGGTTTAATAATCCAACCTACTGCTTCAATAACCGGCATAATGGGAATAGGCAATTTTAAAAAAATGGGAATTTCTGGGGGGTTAACAATACCTTTCCAAAAGTTTTTATTAGCATAAAAAAATATGGTAAATAAAGTAATTAAAGCCAACCCCATTGTAACAGCTATATTACCGGTTACGTTTGCTCCAGCCGGGAAAATCGGTATTAGCCCCAGTAAATTATTAAAAAAAATAAAGAAAAAGAGCGTGAGCAAAAAGGGTGTAACCTTTAGGTAATGCTTTTCGCCTATTGATGGTTTGGCAATATCATCTCGAATAAATAGAATTAGGCTTTCCATAAGGCTTTGCATTTTTGTTGGAGCCTTATGAGGGTTCGATTTATACTTACGTGCTACAGGAAGCAAAACGAGCAGTAGAACAACTATTGAGAAAAAAATTCCAACCACGTTCTTCGTAATCGAAAAATCGAGTGGCAATGGCAAATCTAGCGTTTGTCCCTTATCGTTTACCTCAACAATTTTCCCCTCTAAATCGCCCTCTGTAACCAATTTAAACCCTTTATACGTGCTGTGCCCGTGATTAAATTTAGCGGACCAAAACGAAAAAAGTTTATTCTTGGTGCGACTATATAAAATTATAGGTAATGGTACTGTTATGTGTGTCTCGTCAATAGTGGCAATGTGCCACTCGTGAGAGTCGCCAATGTGACCAAAGAGAAACTTACCTGCATCAAACTTCTTTTTTTTAGAAACCTCCTGGTTAAGCCCTTGGCTTTGCTCTTGCTGCAAAGTATCTAGCTCTGCAGATAATACAGAAGTAGATGCAAGCAAAGCAATTGCTAACAGGAGCGGGTAAAAGATATTTATCCTATTCATTAAATTCAGTAGTTGACGGCAAACCCAAATATAATAACTTTAAAATGCAAAGCAATGCTTAACCCTTTTTCTTTTGTTTTGTGAAGTTAAGAAACCCCCTAACTGTTTGAATAAGAGAAATGAAGTAGAGAGTGATAAAAATCACCAGAAAGGGAACTATATAATCTGGCGAAAAAATTATAAAAAGAATAACAAATGCGAGCGAGCCCAAAAACTTTATCGAGGAAACTGTTAAAAATCGAGTATAAAATTTGCCCGTGGGTAGCTCATGCGATTTAACTAAAATAAAGTAGCTTATTAAGCTGGTTATGTAAAAGTAGATAAAAATTATGGGTACCATGCTAAAATAGTGCTGCTGCGCAGCAAAGTAAAACACAGCAGCACATATCAAGCCTAAAACCAAAAAATGAATGGTTGATTTTTTTACAAAACGCCTTATCGAAGCGGATGTATCCATGACCCAAAAAATTAGGCTTTTTTGTCGGGTGCGCTAGGAGCTGAGGCTAATGGTTTTTCATTTTTACTACCCGATTCAATATTCATATCGCAATAACCTGTAAACCTACTTCCAGGCTCAATAGCCAAGCGACCAGTATTCATATCGCCTATAACCTTTGCTGTTGCTTTTAAAGCAAGCAACTCGGTAACGATAAATTTGCCATCAACTAGTCCTGACACATCACTATTTTTACAGGATATTTCTCCCTTAATTTTACCCGTTTCACCAACAACAACCTTACCTTTTGCCGAGATGTTACCAACGATGCTCCCATCGATTCTTAAATCGCCGTTACACATGATATCACCGTGAATTTCAGTGCCTAAACCTATAAGGTTTATATTATTCGAAGCTGATTGGTTCTCGTTATATTTTGCCATAGTAAAATAAATTTGGATTTAATAGTTTCAATAATTTTTACAAATGTAAAAAATGAATTTGAGTATTTTCCTTTTTTTTGAATTATTAGCTTTTTATTGTGTAGTTAATATCTTTCTCTCCTGAGCTGGAATGGCTATTTTCAGCGGGCTCTTCATCGAGAAATTCTTCCTCATCTTCTAGTTCCCAGCTATATATTTTACGTTGTGGGCCCTGATGCCTGTAGGCAATTGCACAGGCAAATCCAGAAATTCCGCCAAAAAGATGACCCTCCCACGATATGGCTGGCCATAACGGGAATACTCCCCATATCATTCCACCATACAAAAAAATAACAACCAACGATATGGCAGCCAATCGTGTATCGCGCCTAAACACTCCGCTAAAGAACAGAAACGCTGCAAGCCCATATACCAATCCGCTAGCACCTATATGATAGCTGGGCCTACCGCCAATCCACAGGCAAATACCCGAGGCAATCCAAATAATAGTAAATACTTTATAGCTAAGTGCCCGATAGAAGTAAATAGTACCAGCACCCATTACTAGTAAAGGAACCGAATTTGCTATCAGGTGCTTAAAATCGCCATGAATAAAAGGGGTGAGCAAAATTCCGGGCAACCCTTTTAGGGTACGTGGATACGTGCCGAGATGATGAAAACTTACCCCTAAGGTGTGCTCTATAATTGCCACTAACCAAAGAACCACTACGAATAGTGCAGGGAGCAGTATGCTGTGTTTAAATATCTTTTTTTCTATTGATGCCAAAACATTGTATTTTAGGGTAACTTAAATTCGGAATTAACGCTATATAAGCCCTCCATTGATGAAATCCATAAACAGTTGTTTAGGTCGAGAAAGAATGATATTACCCGCTCGGCTTTTAGCTGGGGATGATTCACAATTTTATGCCATTCAGTACCGTCGAAAACGGTAATTCCCTTACCCTTACGATGGGTAAGCGAACCTCCAATCCAAATACGATTATGGCTATCGGCGATTATGGCATCAACACATGGTTTTGCAAGGGGGTGGGGCGAACCGTAGCCCAGCCACTCAGTACCATCGAAAACCGATAGCCCACCCCTAGACCGATGGTAACAGCTGCCAATCCACAGCTTACCATCGGGCGACTGGTAAAAAGTGCTTGCCGAATTGTCGAAAAGGCCGTGCCTACCCGAAAAGGTTTGCCATATTTCGCCATTGTAAACGCTTACCCCCTCGGATGAGAAGCGTGAGCCACACCATACGTAACCTTTGTTATCGCTATAAATAGTTGTTGCCGAGGTTATAGCCCTATTGTTTTGCGGTAGTACGTGAATAGCATTATCCTGAAAAAAAGCCAATCCCGATTCGGAACCTATCCATACAATCCCTCTATAGTCCTGATGAATAGCAGTAATAAAATTATCGGGCAACCCGTTTTGGGTAGTAAAACGCGACCACTGGCCGCGTTTGTTAACAAGCAAACCGCTTGCTGTTCCTATCCATATTTCAAACTTATTAGCTATGGCTAAGCAGTTAACAAATGTTCTGGATAAATTAAAAGGGATATGTATGGTATCGATCCTATTCTCCGAAATCCATACCAGAAAAGCTTTGCCATTACTATCCACCAAATTACCACCAAAAATAATGCTGCCGTCAATTAGCTTTATGGAGGTGTGGTACGAACCATTAGGAATGCCGTTGCTGCCCGATACCTGATAAAACTCTCCGTTACGGATATACCCCAACGCACCATCGTTGTTACCATCGCTAAGCCCAACCCACAGCTGCGTTGTATCCGTTTGCTGAAAAGTAAAGGGGTACAACATGTTGGGTAAAGCCACCTCGGTAACCTGAGGGTAAGCCAAGGAAAAAGTTGAAGCAACAAGTAGCATTAAGCAAAGGGTGCGTTTCATCAACAGCTTAAGTTTATAAAGAGAACTAAATTTATTGAAAAAGTTGCAGGTTTTACAGCTTTATCGCAAATACAATTTTAAACAAAATATTACGGACCGCATACCCTTTTAACCCTAAACTTTGAACATTAACCCGCATTTAAATTCAATCTTTACCCAATTTGATGAATAGTTCGGGTGAAAGAAACCTCATAGCCCTAGAAATCGTATAATGAAAAGTTGTATCAGCATATAACAAAACACTATTGTCCAGTAAAAACAAAGTTAAACATTATAGATTCTTCGCTTCATTGCGTTTCGCTCTGAAACGTATGTTCGACAAAGCCGTTGAAAATAGAAAAGGCTTTGTCAATGACAAATGTTTAGTTTTTAGGGGAGGGCTTGGCTAGCGGCGAAGCCGCTAGCCAAGCCCTCCCCTCCCAAATACAACTCAACGCCCTGTCATTCCGACCGTAGGGAGGAATCTATAAATATTAACCGGACACCAATGATACCAAAGAAGTAAATTTAGATTTTCAATAATTGGCTTAAAATGAACTTTTAACCATTCACATTTATTGTGAAAATGTAGCTTTGTAACCTTTTAAAGCCGTAGTTTTTCTTTTATGTTTGCAGTACAACATTCTTAACCTGCATAATTTGGCAAAGATGAATGCAAATGCGGGTTACCCCGACATGGTCGAGACCAATTTTGGGCAGCAAAATTGATTGTTAGGCATAGTCGCTGGCGGAGGCAGCAACTATTCGAATGAATAATTGGGGTTAATTGTTTTATAGCTATTTTTACACCACATTTTTTTGTTTAATTGGCATTTGCTATGCGTTTGGTATTTAAAATTATCCTGTTTTTGCTATCTTTTGTACTGGCTTTTACCATAAGTTTAGGCATAGCTGGTTACCTGCTGCAAGACCAGATAACGGCAAGTACACTAGAGTTTATTAACAAGAATTTAAAATCTCACATAAGCGTAAAAGCAATTGATGTCTCGCTGCTCAAAGGTTTTCCTTACGCATCGGTTAGCCTTACCGATGTAGAAATTTTTGAGGGAAGCATTGAAAGTGCGGCCGAATTTGAACCGGGTCTACTATCAATTGATAATGTTACTATTAAGGTTAATTTTAAAGGGTTGCTTAAGAACGATTTTAACATTAAAAAATGTATCATTAGCGATGGTTGGATAAACCTTTATTTTGATAATAAGGGCAAAGGGAATTTTGAAATATTCGAAAAAAACGAGAACACCAAATCGAGCTGGCTTTTTAACCTCGATGCCTTTGTTTTACAAAACATCAATCTGAGCTATATCGACTTACATACTGGTTGGATTTTTAAAGGATTAATAGAAAATGCCAAGCTAAGCGGAGAGATTTCGAGCGATAAGCTGCTGCTCGACACCAAAATAAGAACCTCTGTTGGTATATTAAGGCAAGGAACATTCCACTACGTTCAGAATCAAAAAATGAGCCTTAATACAACCTTTATGATTAATGAAACCGACATTCAGGTATGGCCAAGCCAGGGAGTATTAGGCAAAATTAGTTTAAACGTGTCGGGAAATATTGGCCGAACGCTAGGTTCGCAGGTAAGCCTCTCGGTAAATAGCGACAACTTTGATGTTGAGCAGCTAATCGGATTCCTATCACAACACCATGTAAAACTTCCCCCCAACACCAAAACGCAAGGGGATTTCGCATTCAACCTTAGCGTTGATGGTTTTGCCAAAACCGAAAAACCATACCTTATCAACCTTAACTTCTATACAATTGGGCTCAACATGCAGCTACCAAACAAACCGGCGTTAAAATTCAATAAAATGGTGGGAACATTTAACAACGGAAAGCTGGGCACACCCGAAACATCGGAGGTTAACATTAGCGAGCTAAATTTGTCATCGGGCCTATCGAATGTAAGCGGCATTATTAGGGTAAAGAACCTTACCTCGCCACTGTATCATGTACAGGTGAACCAAAACGTTAACCTACCCGATATAGCCGAATGGGGCGCTACAATACCCGTTGAAAAAGGAGCTGTTTCGGGAAGTTTTGAGGCGTTAGGCTTACTGAATAGCATCGAAAATATAAACCTGGAGTCGTTCGAAAACTCGAAGTTTTACGGACATTTGCAGCTGGCCGATATTGATTTTGAGCAGGTTGGTTACGTACCCGACCTCAAAAAGGTTTCGGGTTCAGTAAGCATTAACAACCAGGATATTAGTAACGCTAACATAAACGGACTATTTTTTGGTTCCTTTTTTGAGGCCCGTTTTAACGCAAAACAGGCATCGGCCATTTTATTTGGAAAGGAAAAAACAGCTATAAATGCTGATATTACGCTCGATTCGTTAAATACCAAATGGTTAAATTTCACATCAGCTAATACCCAGCTTGAACCAGATAAAGAAGCTACTTGGGATAGGGTTGAATCGTTATCGGCCAATGTTTTTATTGATAATTTTGTTCACCATAGATTTAGGGCAGTTCCTCTAAGCGCTAATATTCTTATTGAGGGAAAAAACTTATATTGTAAAAGCCTGCTGGCAAGGGCTTGCGGCGGGCTAATCACTGGAAAATTAGAGCTTACAGCCAACCCACAGAACCAAAAAGACCTTACAGCCGATTTAGATGCTGAGAATATTGATATCAGCAACCTGTTCTACTCTTTTAAAAACTTTAAGCAGGATGTTATAACCAGCAAGCACATTATGGGAGAGCTAGAGGGGTCGCTGGTTTTTTCGGCACCCATAGTCAGCCAAAAGGTGGTAACCGAAAATGTTGAAGCTAACGGAAATATAAAAATACAGAACGGCAGACTAGTGGATGTTGAGCAGCTGAATAGCCTATCGAAATTTATTGCTGTTGAGGAGCTAGAGGATATCAAATTTTCGACTCTCGAAAATTCGTTTAGTATTAGTAACGGTATGCTAACCATACCAGAAATGGATATTAAGTCATCGGCACTCAACCTTAAAGCTATGGGAACTCATGGCTTTAACGGGAATTACGAATACCTAACCCAGCTATACCTATCAGATGTAATTTTCAGAAAAGCGAGCCAAAAGAAAAGGGAGGTTTTAGAGTTTGGAGAGGTTGACGACGACGGGTCGGGCAGGGCAAAGCTATACCTCAAAATAGAGGGTAACAAAAACGATTTAAACGTATCGTACGATAGAACCTCGGCGCGTGAAGCGCTAAAGCAAAACCTTAGGAATGAGGGGAAAGTGATTAGAGATATCCTACGTGATGAATTCTCATTCAAAAAAAACAAACCCGACTCAGCAAAAAAGGATTCGGTTACTAAAAAGCCAAAATTTACCATTGAATGGGAGTAGCACCTAAAAATTTTAATTGCTGCTTAAACACTAAACCGAAATATTATTAGTTATCATTCTATCGATAACATTTAAAAACTCGCCTTATTGGAACCCTACCTAGTAAAACAACGATGGAAAATTTTGCTGCTAGTTGCGGCAATTGCCATAGGATTTACCTCGCTTTTTATTACCAACAATTTGGTAAACGACCTTGCCCTTGAGGAGCAAAAAAAGATTGAGGTTTGGGCTGAAGCCATACGAGAAATTTCGCTTATCACCGACCTATCCGACTCAATCCAGAACTTCTCACTAATTGTTCAAGTTCTGCAAAACAACACCACCGTTCCCGTAATGCTTACCGACGAGCGTGATAGCATCCTGTCGTACATCAACATTAACCCCAAAAAAATTAATACCGAAGAGAAAGCGAAACGGTACCTCAACCGCATGAAGGCGTCTAAAAATCCGATAGTGGTAACGCTTCCGGATGACAGTAAAAATATTGTTTACTATAACGATAGCTCAACGCTAGTTAGGCTAACCTATTACCCCTACATACAGCTGCTTATTATTGTGCTATTTATTTTGGCATCATACTACGCCTTTAGCCATTCGCGAAAAGCAGAGCAGAATAGGGTTTGGGTTGGATTGGCTAAGGAAACAGCGCATCAGCTGGGTACCCCCACCTCATCACTTTTAGCCTGGTTCGAGTTAATAAAAGATTCGAATCTTGAACCAGAACTTGTTGAAAACCTAGGCAAGGATATTGGTCGTTTAGAGAAGGTTACAACCCGGTTTTCGAAGATTGGTTCAACCCCATCGCTTATTGAAACCAACTTGGTGTCAGTGGTTAATGCTACGGTTAACTATTTAGATGGCAGGGTATCGAAAAAGATTTGCTTTACAAAACATTTTAACGAATCGGATTATGTACCAGTGCCCATAAATGAGACCCTATTTGAGTGGGTACTCGAAAACATCATAAAAAATTCTGTTGACGCCATACAGCAGGAGGGTGAGGTAAGCATTTCGATAATTGACAATACTCAGGTAGTGTTTGTTGATATTACTGACACTGGAAAGGGAATTCCCCGTTCGCACTTTAAAACAATTTTTCAGCCAGGTTTTACTACCAAATCAAGGGGCTGGGGTTTAGGTCTTTCTTTATCTACCCGGATTATTGAGGAGTACCATGGCGGAAAAATTTTTGTTAATAGCTCCGAAATCAATAGGGGAACAACTTTCAGAATAGTGCTCAGGAAGTTCCTCGACAAGAAACGTCGCCTTTAGCCCACATCATTCATCAAACTTGTTAAAGATGAATGCATATACGGGTTACCTCGACTTAGTTGAATCCAATTTTGGGTAACAAAATTGGTTGTGAAACTTTGTCGTTGTCGGAGAAAGCAATTATTCGAATGAATAATTGGGGTTAAGTAATGCTAATATTTTTACGATATAACTTCGGGCGAGCTATTTTGTTTTGCCACCAAATTACGTTGGGGTTTACGCACAAAACTTGTCGTTTCCTGTCGCTTTGGATAGCTCGCAATACTTTTTTCGTTAGAACCGGTCAATATATCATTATACCTATTGCTGTTTACAAAAATATCGATGCATTTATCCATTATAGAGTCGTTGTTTATATTGTATTCAGCCTTGCCTTTCTGAAAGAAGTATCGTCCAACAATCTCTTCCTCAAGCAGAAACTTTATTTCTGATTTATACTCCTCAAAATCCTTATCCGAATTCGCCCTAATAACCAGCTTTAAGCTATCGGTAATAGGTTTTAGCAGCTTATCGTAATGTTCAGATTTTGATGCTTTTATAAACTCGTTTAGCACGTATTCGGTTTGACTCTCGTATTCAAAATCTCTTTCGTTTAAAAAGGCAACAAAATCGTTGTACTGGCTATCGGACAAAGAGAATTCCGATGAGCTAGCAATATGAGGTTGCTGAGTATAAAAATGGGTGGCATAATCGAACAGATGGTTTTGGGCATACAGAACAGAGGTTAGCCTGCTATATGACGAAATATTATGCTCAATATCAGGGGTTATACCACCACCATCCTTAACCAGGCGACCATTTTGCGTTTCAAATTCGGACATTAGCGAATCGGGTATAAAGCTGATGCTCCCATCCTCGTTGCGATGCGAGAAGTCAACCGCCTGAATACACCGTCCGCTAGGGATATAGTACTTTGCTGTGGTAATTTTAAGCTGCGAATTATAGGGAAGCGGTCGGGTAGCCTGTACCAACCCCTTGCCGAATGTACGTTCACCTATAATAATGGCTCGGTCTAAATCCTGAAGCGCACCGGCAACAATTTCCGAAGCAGATGCCGACCCTCTATTAACCAGAACAATTAGAGGTATTTGTGCATCCATAGGCCTTGTTGAGGTTTTATACTCTTGGTCAAAATCTTTAATCTGACCCTTGGTGTATACCACCAGCTCATCTTTCTCTACAAATAAATTTACAACCTTAACCGCTTCGTTAAGCAATCCGCCTGGATTGCCTCTTAAATCGAGGACTAACTTACTGGCATGGTGGCTACGTTTTAAATCTTTTAGCGCCTTTTTAACCTCGCTGTGCGAACTCGACGTAAAATTAGATAACCTTATGTACCCAATGCTATCGTGCAGCATTCCGTAATATGGTACGCTGGGAATGTGAATCTTATCACGTTTAAACGAAAAGATAAGAGAATCAGCCTGGCCGTAGCGCTCAATTACCAAATTTAGGTCGGTTTTGGGAACACCTTTTAGCATGGTACTCACCTTTTGAACGGGCAGCTTGTGGGCACTAGTGCCGTTTATGCTGATTATTTTATCGCCATTAATTAATCCCGCCTTGTGAGCCGGGCTATTCTCGTAAACCTCAGCAACTATTGGATAATCATCACTTTGCCTAATCAGTGCTCCCATACCACCGTATTCACCAGTGGTTTGAAATTCGAGATTCTCCATCTCCTCCTCAGGTATAAACTGATTATAGGGGTCGAGCGATTGCAGCATGGCATCGATACCTGTTTTTACAAGCTTTTCGGGGTCTGGCTGATCAACGTAAAAGATACTTACCTCGCGCACAAATGCAAAGAATGTATCGAGGCTTTTGGAAAGCTTAAAATCAACCGATTTAAACGAAAACACACCCAATAGCAATATTGCAGTGGCTACTAAAAGTAGGGGTTTTCTCAATTTTTTTGAAATGAATTTCATCTTTCTATTATTTTCAAAGGTACAGGTGGAACTTCCATGGAATAGTTATTAGCATATGTGGTAACCTCATAATCATGGATGGTTCATCTGTTTTCTTAAATTCGAAGGAGCAAGTTGATGGTATAAATCTTGTACCAAAAAAACAAAGTAAGCAAATATTAAACCAAATAGATGCCTACAAACTCATAAATACTGCAAAAAACAGAAAATATTTAGAGGATTTACGGTACGGGGTCGTAACCACTGCCACCCCAAGGATTACAGCTTAGCACTCTTTTTAAGCCAAGCCAAAAGCCTTTAAATGGGCCATGTTTTTTTAGCGCTTCGAGACAATATGATGAACAGCTGGGTGTGTACCTACAGGTAGGCGCAAAGTAAGGACTTATAAACATTTGGTAAGCCTTAATGGGTAACGACAAAATAAAAACTAGTATGCTTCGTATTTTGCGCATTCCTACGGTTTAACATCTTTTTGGGCTAGCTGCTGCATAATTTTTATTATTGATTCCTGTATCTGCACAAATTCAAGCAAATCGGAGGCAACATATAAAAACACTATTTTTACTTCAACGTTACTCTCAAGGCACCACTGGGTTAGTATTTGTTTGTTGAGCCTGTAGGCTTCGCGCATTTTGCGCCGTATGGCATTGCGGCTAACCGCCCTTTTAAATTTTCGCTTAGGTACAACAAACAGTGCTTGGCAGCATGCAGTGCTTGGGGATGGTTTTGATACGTAAAACAGCGCCTTTATGGGGTACGTAAATATACTCTGCCCCGAAGCGAAAACCTGTTCAATGCTTTTTTTACTGCAAAGACGTTCGCTTTTGGGAAACCCATAAGGTTTTTTAACAGCTTGTTTTTTATGCACAATGCACCTTTTTTAGCTATTGAGATGCTGAAGTAAAATGCTTGGAATACAGGTAAAAAAGGTTAATCCTCTTACTTGTTTTTCTTGTTATGCTCTTTAATAAAATCGTCTAGCGCTTGCGTCATACTTGGACAAGCAGGTGTTGGAACCTGAATATCAACTCTAAGGTTGTTGCTTTTTGCTGCTTTAGCTGTTGTTGGACCGAATACTGCGATTTTTGTGCTATTCTGCTCAAATTCAGGGAAGTTTTTGAAGAGCGATTTAATTCCGCTAGGGCTATAAAATACGATAATATCGTAATTAACATCTTGTAAATCCGATAAATCACAGCAAACAGTACGGTACAGGATAGCTTTGGTATACTTAACCTTCGCTTTATTTAACAGCTTGGGTATCTCTGCTTTGTGGGCATCCGAAAGCGGCACCATGAACTTTTCGGTTTTGTGCTTAGTGATAACATCCATAAGCTGCGCAAAGTTCCCTTCCCCAAAAAAAATTTTGCGCTTACGATACACTATATACTTTTGTAGATATAGGGCAATGGCCTCTGTTATACAAAAGTATTTCATGGCTTCGGGAACTGCTATTCTCATCTCCTCGCACATACGGAAAAAATGGTCAATGGCAGTTCTACTAGTAAAAATTACAGCTGTATGTTCAAGTATATCTATTCGCTGTTGACGAAATTCTTTAGATGAAACACCTTCAACCTGAATAAAAGGGCGGAAATCAATCTTCAGGTTATGCTTATCGATAAGGTCAAAAAAGGGAGATTTTTCGCTTTTAGGCTCAGGCTGCGAAACGATAATCGTTTTGATTTTCAAGATTATAGATGTTTATATTCAACAACACATTATTCCACAAAAATCTCTTTAAAAACTATAAAAAGAGGAATAAATTCAAGGGCACAAAGGTATAAAAATAAATAGAATATTGAAAGTTGGTTAGAAAGAAATACTTGAACAATTCGAACTAACCGGAAAAGAATGGCTATGGCTGATATAGCAATAATTACATAAACCACAACGAGTTGAACAGGGTCAAAGGTATATAAAGCCAAAATATTTAAAGGGATTAACACTACACCTAAAATTCGAGCGTATAGTAGCTGGTTTAGATGTAACTCTTTTAGCTGTTCGCCCCTATTGGAAATAAACCCTACTACACCAGCTGTAATAAAACGAAATATTCGAAGCAACACTAAGCCAATAAGGGTATAACCTCCTATATAAAAAGTTTGAACTACTTCAATGCTAACACCCAACGTATTTAACGCAATAATCACAAAAATTGGGACGGATAGGTAAAAAGAAATATCGAGTAGGCGGAAAAGATTATTTAGCCCGCTGGGTTTTTCCCTAAACATCTTTTTAGCATTGTAGAAAAAAAGTGCGCTACGAAAAATATCTTTTAAAGACCTATCAAAGAATATTTTAACGAAAATTAGTAGGGCTAGTAAGCTAAATACTGGGTAGAATAACCACGACATTGGAGATTGGTACTGCGCCAACGGCTTAATGCTTATTGATACTGGTTGCCTATGGTTTTGCGATGGCAGAGTTTCGATAAAAACTTGCCGATTAACGTCAACCTGGTTAAAATAGTGCTCGGCATCGAAAAGATACTGGTTAGTAAACTGATCTAACTTTTTTGATTTGGCCGTTTTATAAACCGAAGTAAAGGTTTGTGGTTGACCTACAGGACAAATGTAGCAGGTAGTGTCAAGCTGCTTAGGTTTAGGTTTAGGTTTGGGTTTACGAGCTACGGTGGTTTTTGCTTCAATGCTATCCTTGATGGCCTCAACCTCTGCCGATTTTCTTTCAATCATTATGAAAAGAGGATTGATGCCCTCGGGTATGGTTTCGCTCGTATCTTGTTGTGCCTGACCCTTGGGAATAGTATCTTGTTGTGATAGAACCTTAGGAACCGTGTCCTGCATGGCACACCAAAAATTTGGTGTATCCTTATCAACGGGCTCAGATTTATATGTGCTTTTATGTAGATTTCCCATGCAGCTTGACCAATATTCGGGTTTGCTGGCAAAGATAGTAAGGTTTTTCGCTTTTTTATGAAGTGCGAAGAGGTAAGAGTAGGTTTTTGCATTTTTTTAACCCGCATTATTCATCATCTTTTGTTAAAGATGAGTGCGAATGGGGGTTATTCCGACAGAGTTGCTGTCGGAAGCCCCAATTTATTCGGTTGAATAATTTGGGCTAAATGCCTATACCTGATGGCTGGCTATTTCGGTCTAATGGTGCCACCCTTTTCGGTCAAACCGTGCCACTTTGAAAGATCTTGCAATTGTACTTGATTTAGAGTTCCAAAATTTGGTTGAGTATATTTTCTAAAATCTTTGATTATGCTCGTGCGGAAGTATGGGTTATAATTTGATGTTTTATCTCTTCGAAATCCATTCCAATTTGGAAATGTTCTGTTGCAAACCCTGTGTTCAGCACGTTAATGAAATCTTCTATAGAATAATCACTTTCACCTAATCGATAATTTATTTCAATAGAATCTAATTTTGAGATTAGGCAGATTGCTTGATAACGTTCATCAATAACAGAGGTTTTATTGTTTGGATGAGCTCTATAAAAATGTTGATTTGGAGTGAGAATAATAATGTTTTCAGGTGAGTCCGCAATTTCAGGAAATTCGCTTTCCATAAAAATATGATGAGCTTGAAGGCCAGGATATTCTGTAAATCTGTGAATTTCGCTAAATGGGTGGATTTTTTTAACAAACCCTTTAGCCTTTTGGATATTGTATTTGAAATACCCTTGTACTTCTGCATTTTCCCCCAATGCTGCTTCAAACTCTTCCCTTGTTATCCCTTTATCTTTCCCAATATCTCGCCAATTAATTCTATTGTAACGTATTTCCTCAATGGGTAGTGTGAATTTAGAAACTGTACCACGGGTTGTACCTTTTAGTTTCTTTTTAAATGCCAATATGTTAATTATTTTATTGAAAATTCTTGGTGGTTCATACTCCTTATCAATACTCGTGTTTGTATAATAAAAATCGAATAGTTGATTTCTTAAAATTTCGAGACCTGCCTTGTCCTGCTTTTGAAAAAAGTTATTAAAAATATTCTGAAGGCCACTTTCTAAGATGACTTTAGATAGATAAATTTCTAAAAAATTGAGGGCATTCCTCTCTCGTAACGAAATGAATTCAAGTATATCAAAACGTTTAACTTTGTAAACGTTTGTATTTCCTCTTTTAGTTTCAATCAAAACTTTTGAGTATGCTAAAGTTTTTAATGGTTGAGCGAAAAACTTATCGTATTCACTATTAGCATCCTTTAGATTTGGCTTATTAAACGATTCTGTAGTAAGAGTTTGAGCATAATTAGAAAACCGAATATCATTTTTAGTGAACTCTTTATCCAAATTATCGCCTAAAAATTCGATAACACATTCTGTTACGGCACAAAGCACATCTGGCGTAACCTTTTGGTCCATGAACCTTGCATCCTTTGTTTTTCTTACATCAAAATCGAATTTTTAAAAGTGTTCGTTAATTTGTGTTATCATTAAGTAAGTTATTTTAGTAAGCCAAAGAAAAAAACAGAGTTGTTGTCAATGTTTAAAGACCTTGTGCCGTAGTTTCTTGCGACTCGATAATAGTTTTTAAATTCCTCTGTGCTGTAAAACTCTAAATCTTGTTTAGTTGGTAATCGACTTCCGTTTTTTAAAGTTAATAAAGCGACAGAACCATCTGTAATTGTATTTTTAGGTAAGAAGCTTGCCCTTGGGTAATAGGTTAAATTTGGTACCATTACAACATCAGATTCATTGTAGAATTTTGAAACCGCCAGGTCATCAATTTTATCAATGTAGCAATCATATCCATCAATTTCTTTAATTTCATTATTGCCTATGTTTCGGGATTTTAAAACCCTTATCTCACCTGTACTTTGTGTAATGGATTTAGTAATTTGTCTATCTCTAAAACTATTGAAAACATCAAGTTTCATTTTCGAAACGACCGTGTCAAAACTACTATCTCTATAAATTAACCAATAGGGAAATTCTTCAGAAAAGATATACTCTTTGCTTTCTTCTTTATATGTGTTTTTAATGTAACTTTCTATTATAACTTTATCGTTTGAGGAATTAGAAGAAGCACATAAAAAGCTAACGGTTTCAATTTTCACTCCTTTAAACGCTTTTTCTCCGTAGTCACAAATCTTTTGCAAGTCATGTTTCTTTAAAAGCGCTCTTGTCTTATCAAATTCAGGTGCATTTAATAAGCTCTTAGGAACGATTAAAGAAACAAAGTTGCCTAACCGCAAAGATTTTTCTATAAAAAACGAAAAGATGTTATTTGTGTTAGAATTAAACGCTCCAAATTTATACAAATCTAATAGTTCTTTGTTTTTAGTTACTTTTCCATAGGGCGGATTCCCAACAACAATATCATATTTAGTTTTACAATTCCAACGAAGAAAATCT
>Ga0265295_1002461_pt1 | contig 29288 bp, 33 predicted proteins | sample Munlansysbiofilm_FD_192503 | JGI IMG/M metagenome (GOLD analysis project Ga0265295, IMG submission 192503) | Leachate microbial communities from a municipal landfill in Southern Ontario, Canada - Methane capture system biofilm | ecosystem: Engineered > Solid waste > Landfill > Unclassified ... | reverse complement strand
GCATGGTCGGTGAAAACACAATGCCAGAAATCAATTCATCTCTTCAGAATAATAGCTTTGCCTATCACACAATTAGCTATTTAAGCAGAAATTATAATCACAGTAATAATAGCAGAAAATAAAAAACTGTTTCCAGCCAGGGTGCTACAACACCCTGACAGGATTCCCGAGAAGGGGATGTTTGCGTATGTCAGAAATAGCCTCAGCTAGCATAAATACCTTGCCATCCGCCGTGAGGCAAGCCGGTTTTGAATCGCCTTCAGATGAAGCTATCACCATCTCAGTTAGCCAGCTCCAGGACCTCATCAAAGAAGCTGTAGAGCAGGCCATTGAGCCATTACAGGATCGCATTGAAGCCCTAGATGCCACAGTAGCCAACCAAGGCGAAGAGATAGCTGCCTTGCGCTCCACAGTGGCCTCTCTAGAGAAGGACAGGGATCACCTCTCAGAGAATCTGTTCATCCAGCTCAAGCTTATCAATGATCTAAGGGAGCAGACCAACAAGAAAGCGCCCGGTAAGACTGAGCTATCCCGAGCTGAGAAGATCGAGAGGTATCTGGCAGGAAGACCGGACCACAAGGCCACTTTTGAGACCTTGAAAGGAGTGCTTCAAATTAACAACGTGCTGCTTAATCAAACGATCAAGATCCTCATGGACGGCTCTCCTGGTCGATATGGAGTAACTAAGGCTCCCGGTGATAAGAGGAAGCGAACCCTCGTTATGCTTCCCAGATAGTTAAAATTTAACTATAACTATTTCCGCTATCCCCTGTAGAGCAGCAAAATAAAAGCAAAATCTGAGGTGAATTTCTCAGATTGATTGATATTGATTACTTTTGAGAAGAGAAGAAAAGTATTAGATGTATATAAATGAATAGAAAAGAACTATCTTGCTCTTGGTTTGACCAGATAGTTAAGGTTAAATTTTAACTACTTCTAGAGTCCTGGTCTCGTTAATCTCACAGAGAAATCACCAAGGAGGCCCGTCTCCTTCAGGGGACGGGAGGAATTGGGTACACTTCCCAGTTTACTTTCGCTCTGCTCTGCATACCTATTTAACATCTCAAATCCATCTCCTGCTGTACTTGGGCATCTCAGGCACCCACTGGGTAAACCGCTTGATGCTGATCCTGTACGGCTCTGCCAGACTCTTGCCCGAAAGGGTGCGGTCGAAACACGATTTGAAGCCGTCTCTGGCAGATCTGAGGCCAATGTTCCTGCAAGACAGGAACCTCTGCAGATCGTCGCTGCATGTAGGCTGGCCTGGAGGTCCGGGCAGATCTCTGATTTTGGAACAGATCTGCTCAGGGCTGCTGAAAGCCCCTCTCTTTCAAGGGAGGGGTAGCTTACTTAGGCAAATAAGAATTTATTCAATCTCATGTCTTCATCCATCCTTTGTATCTTAATCGCTTATTCCCCTCATGAAAAAATGGTCGCTTGATATTGATTTCTGGCCAAAGTACTTATTCTCATCCGGCCTGTTTGCTCATCATGGCAGGAGTCTTGGAGCAGCTAATCAGGCCACAGCAGAAGACCATATACCAGGATCAGAAGGCTATGGAGCTGGAAGCTGCTAAAGAGATACTGGCTGAGGTCTTCAAGGTTCGGCTCTCAGAGGTAGAGGAGATGATCTGGTGCCGGTATGAGGTCGAGGTCAGCGTAAAAGAAAATGGGTTGTGGCCACAGGAATTCCGGCTCTAAATACCGCGTTTGGCATAGTACTCATCAAGGGATATGTATTGGTCTTTTTCCTTCTGAAGCTTCTTATACTGCTCATCGGCGTAGGCGGCCAACACGTCCTCTTCGTGAACTTCCACAGTTGCCATTGATACCTCTAATATCCATGCTTGGTTATTAATGTTCCCTATAGGCAGAGTCTCTCTTCTTCGGGAAGAGATCTGTGACATATACGGCCTGGCCCTCTACAAAGTACATGGCTCTGAATTCGCCCATCCTCAGACGGTACATTGGCGGCCTACCGCTACCGGCCACGATGTCCATATCACAGCCAGCGCGTGGACTGAATGGTTCCTTTTCCAGCTCCTTGAGATGCTTCTTGATGTTCTTAGCCCTCTTATCATCGAGACCATCAAGGCACTTTCTGGCATCAGACGAGAGCATCACGGTGAACGGCATTGTTTGCACCACACTGCAGACTACCTCTTCATCCCTTCCCTTATCCTCTGCACCAGCTCGGGATATTCCCTTTCCAGTCCTTCCTCAATCCAGTGGCTTGCTGCCTGGCTGATGGAGAACCGGGGAATAGTCCCTTTCAAGTACCACATGGCAGCCGCTATAGTAGGGCTCCATACGCCTATCATTCGCCGCTTGCTATTTGCAGTCTCGATAGCTTCGTCTAGGAGCTTAAGGTCTAATCCCTTAAGGCTTAAGGCTTCATCACTTAATGTTTGGTTGCTTAAGGATTTATCACTTAAGGATTCTGACTTTTTGGCCTTGATATCACTAAAAACACGGTCCATTAAGTCTCCTGGCATTCGATCACCTCATCAGCAAGTTGTGCATATGCCTTAGATGCTAGCGCTTCAGGATCTATCAGGTGAATGGGCTTCCCATAGCTCGGAGCTTCAGCTAATTTGATGCTCCTCGGAATAACTACCTTAAAGACATCATCTCCTAAGAGTTCTCGGACTCTCGTGATTACCTCTTTGCCCATTTTTGTCCTGGCATCGTACATGGTCAGCAGGTATTTTAGCTTCAGGTCCTGTCCTAGCCCTTCAGAGATCGCCTTTGCCAAATCCAGGATCATCGATAAGCCTTGGATTGCAAAGAACTCTGTCTGGACGGGTACAAGGACCGTATCGCTTGCAACCATCGCGTTAATGGTCAGGAATCCAAGATTGGGCGGCGTATCGATGATGATAAAATCGTATGCGTTTTGGGTCCGCACCTTTGGCTTCAGGATTCTCTCCCTGGCAATGGATTTACCTGCAATCTCCATCTCAGCCTTGCCTAGCCGCTTGTCTGCAGGGATCATATCCAGCCCCTCGATCTCAGTGGGCTTGGTGATCTGTGATAGGCTCAGATCGCCCATCATGGCCTCATACATGGTGTTATCGAACTCACTGATTGCCAGGTGAGTTGTAGCCGATCCCTGAGGATCTAGGTCTATTAGCAAGACCTTCTTCCCTTTGGCAGCAAGGCAGGCCGATAGATTGACGGCGGTGGTAGTTTTGCCACAGCCCCCTTTCTGGTTTGCTATTGCTACTACTTCCATGCATTAAGAATTACGCCTTAAGACTTAAGAGGATATCCATTAAGGATTAAGCCTTAATGCTTAAGGAGAGAAAAGGGTGAAGACCTCAGTGCCTACCCATGGTTCTTATGATTCTGGCAAACTCTTCTCAGATTCGATTTGTGGAATAACTGGCATTCCCAAAGGCGCATTGGAAGAAGATACGAATCACAAAACATCATTGAGCGCATCAATAAGGGATTGAAGCGCAGAAGCAGCCCTGTGGGAGCATTCCCGAGTGATCAATCCCTGATGAGATTAGCAGGATGCATCATGATAAATATAAATGAAGAGTAGATCATGGGTAAAAAGTATTTAACGATGGACGAAGAATAATGATAATAGGATACATGCAGTTACGAAATACCATGAAAATGTCCGGTGAATCCGGAGCAACAGATTATCCACGCTCCAGATTCGTCAAACTTCTGACCTCGTAGCCTGTTTTGCATATGACCTGAATCATCTCATCAAGACTCATTGAGGGCTGCGTACAGCAATCGAGTCTTAGCGGAATCAATACCGACCACAGCGTCCTCCGAAGAGGACATCAGTGACTGATCCTGCCCAAATGCCGAACCAAGAGCGGGGGTGATCGGCGAGAATCTAAGCAAATAATTGGGACAAAAGGAACAATAGGTTTGATAGGACTAACAAGTTCCACTGGAAACATATATATAGGAACGCGATCCGTAGTGTGTATATGGAGTTAACTTTGCAGGTCAAAGAGGATAACGGAAAGGAAATCTCTTACAGATGTGTACCATTCATGGAAGGTCATGTGATCGAAGAACCCCTTTCCCAAATCCAAACCACACCCTCTGAGAATGCTATAGACAAGACAAAAGTGAGAGTTGTCATTGAGGGAGATGAAAGGGTTCCTTTGAAGGTGCTTCGAAGAACAAGCGATGGATACGGGAGGTTCTCTCTTGGGAAAGGCGATGAATGTGTGACAAATAAAGACCTTCTTGTTATTGTTCTGGAACCAAGAGACCCAAATGATAGAATATTCATGGAGCCGACTAGGCGCAGAAAGACTCAGATCTGATTCAATCCCTAAGTTGGACACGGATGCCCTTTATCCCCGATGCAAGCATCGGGGTATTGCTATAAAAATAAAGTCTCTGAGTGGATCGATATGCTCTCTTGCTTCCGTTAACGTACACTACATGAAGGTATCCTCCTTCAAAGCTGCCAAAGCTGAGTCTTTGCCGGTCTTGTTGTCCAGGTCCAGGAAGACCCGCCTATCTTGTAGCCATTGCATAGCTTCTTGTGGCCTCATACTCGAAGGCAAGCATGTCGTATTAGATATAGATTACGACATCGATATCAAAAGACGATACGATTTTCGAGGATTGGGAAATTCTAAGTGGTACACAAAGTGATGCGCCATTTCGTAAATAAGACCACATTTGTTAGGCACTTTTGAGCCCAGTTCTGGGTCGAAAAGGGCAAGGGAATCAATGCCAATTATGTCTTTGAAATTATGGTTCTATCACATTCGCACCACTCACAGCTCGACCTTTAATCCTCAAAGCTCACTATCCTTATCCATGGAAATCGAGCTCCACCCAGCAGTCTCCTTGCTCCCCGAGACCTTCAATATCCTTGTTGCCCCAGTGGAGATGCTGGTCGAGGCCCTGAACAGTCACCTAAACCTGCAGAGATACAAGGTCCTCTACATCCCTGGCAACTACTCCCGCATACTCAGCCGGCTCGACCGCAAAATCACCGAGCTGGAGATCCGCCGGGCCTTCACAGTCTTCCAGCTCATGACCATCCTGGAGGAGAACCACCATAGCTTTCTAATCATTGAGCATGACCCTATGCTCTACGAGGATGCCAAAGAGATGGTCGAGTATGTGGCCCAGGCCCTGAAGCAGACCTCTAGGGAGGCTACCATCCTGCTCTACTCGCCTGCTCTGGATCCTCATCTGCAGAAGATAACCGAGCTGGCCGATAGAGTGTTCTGCTTCTACGAGATGCCCAGAGCTCCGGCAAAAAGCCGAGCAAAAGCCGAGCAGAAGATGCAAGGGGCTCAGGCCACTCTGGAGGCTTTCTCATGAGTCTCTGGAAGCGGCTCATTGAGCCCAGGAGGGCAGTCAATCCCAAGGTCCTGGAGCTCGAGACGGCCAAGGAGATTCTGGCAGAGGTCTTCCATACCCGGCCTGCAGACATAGAGGATATGATCCAGAGGAGGCTTGAAGAGAGGAGCTTGCCCAATGAGGGGAACATCTGGCCGGAGGAGAGCGAGGCGAAGCTGTGGCCTGCGACGTTCTGTGTGGGTGAATAATCATGGGCCGGAGTTTCGAGAGCGTGAGAATGGATGTAAAGAATGTTTCAGCCAGATGGCTGAATGCCAGCAAAGCACTGAAGAAAGAAAATCAGATTTACGGGTAGAAGCTTGCGTAGATGTTGAAGGGAGACTAACAAGCTCAATTCCACTCCACAATCCAGATCTCCTCTTCTGTCAGCTCATAAGCTCGTGACCAGGGCTTCAACACCGAAGCATTTTTCATAGTTAGTGACATCGCCAAGTATAGCATCAAGGGATTCGACGTTTTGTCTAGTAGTTATGGATAGAGAGAAGAGGTACTCATGTCACGCCTGACCGAAAAAGAACAACAAGAGATAATCCGCTACATCGAAGCCGATAAGCCTCTGCCCGACAAGTATCGCTTTCTGCTTTTTGAGGATAAACGTGAGGTAGAGCTGGTTTGGAACGGCAAGACGAATGAAGTCTGCAACATCGTGCTTCCTTTTCAGGTGATCGAGCAAGTGGACGAGCCGCGAGCCGAGAAGGACACTAATTTCCAGAAGACACTCTTTGACCTGGACAACCGCGGCCGCCAGCTCAAAGGCTGGACTAACAAGTTGATATGGGGCGACAACAAGCTGATCCTATCAAGTTTGAAGAACGGCCCGCTCCGTGAAGAGATAGAGGCGCAAGGCGGCATTAAACTGATCTACATTGATCCGCCCTTCGACGTTGGCGCAGATTTCTCGATGGACATCGAGATCGGCGGCGACACATTCACCAAGAAGCCCAACATCCTGGAGGAGATCGCCTACCGTGATACATGGGGGAAGGGAGCAGACTCCTTCATCGCAATGATCTACGAGCGGCTGATGTTGATGCGGGATTTGCTTGCTGAGGATGGGAGCATCTACGTGCATTGTGATTGGCGGGTGAGTAGCTACATTCGGTTAATTCTGGATGAAGTGTTCGGAAAGGACAGCTTCAGGAACGAAATTATCTGGCAACGGACAACGGGACATAGTGATTCGAAAACTTACGGCCATGTTCATGATATGGTCTTCTTCTATACCCGTTCAAATATATACAGATGGACTAAGCAGTATACGCAGTATTCGGAAGAATACATCAATGGATTCTATCGTTACAAAGAGTCCGATGGCCGAGAGTATAGAGTTAGCGATCTTACGGCAGCAGGAGTAAGAAATGGCAGCTCTGGATTACCTTGGAAAGGTATTGATATAGCTGCACGGGGAAAGCATTGGATTTATGCGGTCGAGAAGTTGGATAAGTTGGATGAGGAAGGGAGGATATATTGGCCTGATAAAGAAGGTGGCATACCGGGGTTGAAGCGGTATCTGGCAGAAATGCCAGGAGTGAACTTACGGAGCATATGGACAGACATCCCTTCCATTTCACCACAGGCAAGAGAACGCACCGGATATGATACCCAGAAACCTGAAAGTCTGTTAGAGAGGATTATCACTGCGAGTAGCGAAGAGAACGACCTAGTAGCCGATCTCTTCTGCGGATCCGGTACTACCGCAGCCACGGCTGAGAAGCTGGGTCGCAAGTGGATTGTCGCCGACCTTGGCAAATTTGCCATCCATACGACTCGCAAGCGCATGATCGGCGTGCAACGCCAACTAAAAGTGGAGGGCAAGGGATACCGAGCCTTTGAGATCCTCAACTTGGGCAAGTACGAACGCCAACACTACATTGGTGTCAATCCCAACTTGCGTGAGGCCGAGCAGCAAAAGCAACTTGAGGAGAAGGAAGCCGCTTTCGTTGACCTGATCCTGCGAGCCTATCGGGCGGAGAGGACCGAGGGCTTCACCACTTTCCACGGCAAGAGAGCTGGGAGACTGGTGTCAGTGGGACCGATCAACATGCCCGTGACACGCCTCTTCGTCGAGGAGGTCATTTTGGAATGCCGGAAGAAGCACATATCTCGTGTTGACATCCTCGGATTCGAATTCGAGATGGGCCTATTTCCAAATGTGCTGGATGAGGCTAGGACGAAGGGGATCGACATCGCTCCCAAGTACATTCCCGCAGAGGTATTCGATAAACGTGCGGTGGAAAAAAACCAGGTCGTCTTCCACGACGTGGCCGCGATAGAGGTCAAACCTCTAGTCAAGAATAACCGCGTAGCTGTGGAGCTGACCGACTTTTCTGTCTTTTATTCACAGGATTCGATTGCTGCTGCGGAAGCTGCGCTCAAGAACAAAGCAAGCAAGATTGTTGTCGAGAAAGGCCGGATCGTCAAAGTGAGCAAGGATAAAGACGGCATCGTCAGTCGTGAAGTACTCACTCAGCACTGGACTGACTGGGTTGATTACTGGGCAGTGGACTTCAACTTCGAGAGCAAGCGCGAGATAGTGCGTGTGCGGAATGAAGATAGCGGCGAATATGAGGAAGTCTGGACTGGCGACTACATCTTCGAAAACGAGTGGCAATCCTTCCGTACCAAGAAAGATCGGTCTCTGGAACTGACAAGCGTATTTCACGAATGCAAACCTGGACGGCGAAAACTTGCCGTCAAGGTGGTGGACATCTTCGGCAATGACACCATGACTATTGTCGACATCAACGTAGGAGAGAACAAATAATGGCACTCCATCCCAACTTTCCCGGATCACCACATGCTATCCTTGATCCAGCAGTTCGCTGGTTCCCAGCCGATGAATCCTTGCGTGAGACTAGCATGGACAAGCTCATGCCACCATTAGTGTCAGATCTTCGCAAGAAAGTAAAGATATGGCGCGACAGTGGCTATACGGGTGCAACTGACACCAGCAAAAGCCTGTTAAATTGGTGGTTCAACACCCCGCACCTGTTGCCCAAAGCAGACGGCACAATGGCCGAATTTCAGTACTTCTTTGCCCAACGCGAGGCCGTGGAGACAATCATCTACCTCTATGATGTGGCAGCCGTTCGTGATAAATACGACCTGATGCGCTTCGACAGTTCCGGTTCGGTTACCACAAGCATGTTCGACGAAACCTGGCGGCGTTTCGTTGTCAAAATGGCAACGGGATCTGGAAAGACGAAGGTTTTGAGCCTGGCGTTGGCCTGGAGCTTCTTCCATAAGCTGTATGAGCCTGAATCAGGGTTATCTCGCAATTTTCTGGTAATTACTCCCAATATCATCGTTCTGGACCGCATTAAAAAGGATTTTCAGGGCCTGAAGATATTCTATGAAGATCCAGTATTGCCTGATGATGGTATTGGAGGCCGCAATTGGCATGATGACTTTCAACAACTTAATCTGCACATGCAAGACGAAGTGCATATCATTCGCCCTACAGGTAATATCTTTTTGACCAATATCCACCGCGTCTATGCTGGCGACGACATCCCTGCATCTAGTGACGATGAAAATACGATGGACTACTTCCTGGGCAAACGACCTACGGGAGCCACTACCGACTCCAAAGTAGATCTGGGTATGATTGTGCGTGATATCGATGAACTGATGATCCTCGATGACGAGGCACACCACATCCACGACCCGCGCATGGCCTGGTTTAAATCCATCGAAGACATTCATAATCGCCTTAAACTAAAGGACTCGGCCCTTTCTCTCCAAATAGACACGACTGCAACGCCAAAGCACAGCAATGGGGCCATCTTCGTGCAAACCGTAACCGATTATCCATTGGTTGAAGCCATCTCTCAGAATGTCGTCAAACACCCCGTACTGCCAGATGCCGCCAGCCGGGCAAAACTGATGGAGCGCCAGAGTGCCAAGTTCACCGAAAAATATGCCGACTACCTTCACCTGGGAATGATCGAGTGGCGCAAAGCCTATGAAGAGCATGAAAAGATGGGTAAGAAGGCCATACTCTTCGTTATGACCGATGACACCCGCAACTGCGATGACGTTGCCAGTTACCTGGAAGGCAATTATCTCGAATTGCAGGGCGCAGTTCTGGTCATCCATACCAAGAACAATGGCGAGATTTCTGAAGCAAACTCCGGCAAGGCCAAAGAAGAACTGGATAAATTGCGCCAGCAGGCGAATGCTATTGATAGCTGGGATAGCCCCTACAAAGCCATAGTTTCAGTGATGATGCTCACTGAAGGATGGGATGTACGCAACGTCACCACCATCGTAGGGCTGCGTGCCTATTCGGCCAAGAGCAACATCCTACCGGAACAGACACTTGGGCGAGGGCTGCGCAAGATGTATCCAGGGGGCCTAGAGGAGTATGTCAGCGTGATCGGCACAAATGCCTTTATGGATTTTGTGGAATCCATCCAGGCCGAAGGTGTAGTGCTGGAACGCAAACCGATGGGCGAAGGCACAGGGCCAAAGACCCCATTGGTGGTAGAGGTTGACAAGGAGAACGTCAAGAAGGATCTCGATGCCCTGGATATCGAGATTCCCGTTCTGACACCTCGCATCTACCGGGAATATAAGAACCTAGCTGATCTGAATGTGGCTGCACTGGGTAGCGCAAAGATTCCATACCTATCATTCACTGAAGAACAACTGCGTGAGATAGTCTTCAAGGATCTCACTACGGGCGAAATAACTCACACAACCATCCTTGATACAGCAGGGATTGCCGATTACCATAGCGTTATCGGCTACTTTGCCCAGACCATAATGAGAGAATTGAGATTAGTCAGTGGTTATGATGTGCTTTATGGTAAGATCAAAACCTTTGTGAGGGATGAGTTATTCGACCGACCGGTAGATCTGGAAAGTCCCAACACACTGCGTAATCTGTCAGAATTGGAAGCCACCAAAACTGTGATCGAGTCTTTCAAGAGAGCTATCAATGCTCTTACCGTGCGAAATAAAGGTGATGCCGAAATACGGGACACCATCAAGCTGCGACAGACCCGTCCATTTGTGGTTAAGGATCAGGAATACCTTATCCCCAAAAAGAGTCCATTCAATCGCATTATTGGGGATAGTCATTTAGAACTGCTGTTTGCCGCTTTCCTAGAAGGATGCGACGATGTAATCTCTTATTCCAAGAATTATCTAGCAGTGGGTTTTAAGCTGGACTACGTGAACGCAGACGGGGATATCTCCAACTACTACCCGGACTTCGTGGTTAAAGTGACGGACAGAGAAACATTCATTGTTGAGACGAAGGGACAAGAAGACCTGGACGTGCCGCTCAAGATGCAACGTCTAAGGCAATGGTGCGAAGATATCAACCGGGCGCAGACCGACAAAACGTTCGATTTTGTTTATGTCGATCAGGAGAGCTTTGAGAGATACAAGCCCACTAAATTTAGGCAACTGGTTGATGGTTTCAGGGAGTACAAAGAGAACATATGAGCTCACTAAGGTTGGCCAGTAGATTGATAGATTAATCTGGAAGGTTCGGAATGCGGGTCATGTAATTCGGAAGGATGCGAAGGTGCACCTCCTGCAGCTCCCTTAAGGGCCTCTGCCTTTATCTTCCTAGCCTTCTGTAATGCTATCTCGTGGTCTACCTTCCTGCAGCTCCCTAGGTGCACATTTCGGACCTTCCCGCCTTCTCTCCATGAGGCCATCCAGTAAAGATAGGTCTTGCTCCTTTTCTTGGTGGTCTTTGCCTTCTCCATCTGCCAGAGGGTGAGATCTTCCAGCCTGGCAGCTCCTTTGAGGGCCTCAGCCTCAGCCTTCAGCTCATCGGCCCGCCCTTCCATCCTACGGGCCTCTCTCCTGGCATCTGGCAGGATCTCAGCCGCTTTCATGGCTGCTCGTGCATCTCTCTCCGGCGGCGGTCTTGTGCATAGTAAATAGTTCTATGACATTTTACTTAAAGATTTAGATAATGTAATAGAACAATTCCCTTCGCATGTTTCAACGTTTCAGATTGTTTCAATCGCCCTCTTCCTCCATGCTACAACGCATTTGCTACGTTGCATCCCTGGCAATATCTCCTGCTCGGATAGGGATTTGTACGCCGGGCCAAAGAAAGTGTCTTAAATCAATTTTAAAAGAGCCGTGAATAAAAATAGTTTATTTCGCCTTCCAGTATGGCCAATTCCTGCAGAAGTAGTTTTGATTTCGATATGAGGATCAATCGTTATCTGTCGCCGTTGCTCTGGTGAAAAAGTGCTTTTGAGGATACTTTCCAGCTCGATAATCGTAGGGTTAAGCGGAGGATATAGTCTATTCACATAGTGTCTGGAATGATCGAGTTAGCAAAAGAGAATTTCCAGCCAGAATAGACAGTCTAAAAAAGATGGCGGAAGTGGTCAGCCGTCCAGCTTGCCCCTCAGAGCATCCAATTGTACGGTTTTTAAAATAAAACCGCGAATAAACCGCGATAATAGGGGTGTTTTGTTGTGCATGATTTGGCCACTGCATATTTATTTTCTGCCAAAAGGGGGGGAGGGTGGTTTGCGTTTTGTGTCATTCATGCATCTCAGCTTGTCGGTTTTTGCAGAAAGGAGGGGGGTGCCTTGACTGCACCGCCGCGAGTTTCATTCCCTTTTTATATATGCGAAATTTGCGAAATAACTCTTTTTTGGGTTGCACTGGTGCACGCCTTGACTGCTCCCTGAGACCAGGGCTCTAGGTCTCCAGCTCCCAGGTGATGCACGCATCATTGCATGATCTTGACTGCTCCCTTAGACTCATCAATCAACAGTGCTAGGCTCTTAAAATCGATTATAGAAATTATAATTAAGAGCGGATTTTAAAGTCTTGTTTTTTTTTTGGTTGCGTACGTACGCGTTTTTGTTGTGCAACGTTGCAGGCCTGCCTAGATTCATGTGCCGATCATTTAGTTCTGATCAAGGTGGAACCGACCCATCTATTTGAAAAAAGATGTAAGTTAGTAATTATTTATTTTGCTGCCATTTCCAGTTCCGTCATGGGTCCACTATACCCTAGCTCACGCGCTTTAGTATAGGCAGATTCTGCTTCAGAACTGCGATGCAACATCATAAGAGCATTGCCTATGCGATACATAGGTAAACTTTCATCAGGAAAGCCCATCTCAATGGATTCATTGTATAGTGCAATAGCCCCTGTATAATTGCCCATTCCATTAAGGGCATTGCCTTTGTTAAACCGAGCTATTGCATCTTCAGGAGCTAATCGAATTACTTCATCGAATGCGTTATTCGCCTCATCATACCTGCCTAGATCAAAGAGAGCTGTGCCTTTGTTGTTCCAGGCAGCGACATCTCTAGGTTGTAAACGGATAGCCTCATCAACCGCTTTTATGGCATCCTCGTTTTTTCCTAGTCTATTTAGAATAAGACCTTTATTAGTCCAGGCGTCGATATAGTTTGGATTCAATTTGATGGCTTCATCATATGCATTGATAGCTTCATCGTACTGCCCATTATACATGAGTGCATTACCTTTACTGTACCAAACACTAGCATCGTTGGGATTTAGCTTAAGGGCCTCATCGTAAGCTTTAATGGCAGCATCATATTTGCCCTGATCCGAGAGAACAAGACCTTTGTTAATCCAGGCATCAACAAAGGTTGGATCTAGTTCAAGAGCCTCATTATATGCACTAATGGCTTCGCGATACATACCTTGTAAACCAAGTGCAATACCTTTATTATTCCATATGCGGGCATCATCGGGATTTAGCCTAAGAGCCTCGTTAAGAACAGCAATGGATTCATTATATCTACCAAGTTGACCAAGGACTCCCCCCTTACAGGCCCATGCTATAGCATCTTTTGGATCTAATTTGATGGCTTCGTCATAAGCTTTAATAGATTCATTAAATTCACCAATTGCTTCTAAAGCAAGGCCTTTATTATACCATGCCACAAACATTTTGGGATCTAGTTTGATGGCTTCATCAAACGCTTTGATAGCAGCATCATACTGACCATTCTCATAAAGCTCGACACCTTTGTTATAGAAATCCGCTGCTGCCTGATGGCCATGCGCAGGCATCAGTAATAAAAGAACGAGCGCAAAGAAGACTAGTCTCATAAATTCTGAAATGTCCTTTTAAGATATACGCTTACCTATTAACTAATACAATGGCTATTGATCTATTGCAAATTTATCCAGAGTATCTTGGATAGGGATTAGGTTAGCTCTGCTTCACTCTCAGCCGTCTACATTGGTCCCTCACTTCCAAAATTTCCATCAATGCTTGCCCTTTCTCAATCGAGAATAGCATGGCCTTAAAACGCATTACAGAAATTATAATTAAAGATAGATTTTAAAGCTAATGAGATCCTTTTTTTACCTGCGTACGTCCGGCTTTTTTTGCCATGCATTGATGCTTTTTTGTGGGCGAACGTTCGCCTTTTGGTAGTGGTGCTAAGCCATCTGATATTGATTTTCCATCAACCCTCCCCCGTCCCCGCAATGAACGTTCATTTTTGATGCAATGGCCCGCTATTCCACAATTAGAAAGCGGTGGAAAATAGTGGAAGAATTCCTTTTTTTGGTGCCGATTGATCGATCCAATGTGCAACTAGGGAAGGTTCAGGGCCCTTTTGGGAAGGTTGCGAAGCTTTGCGTGTCAATTGCCCTCCCCCCGGTCTAAAGATACATCGAGGAAGAAGAAAGTCGATTCTAGAGGCACTCAGAAAATATTAAAATGAACGGATTCAAGCCGGTGGACATTTGGACAAAATTGGACAAAAATCCATTAACCCGGCTTATCAAACCACCCATGCCGGCTCATGATGTCCCAGTAGGTATTTTCAATCTCTGGATCAGCAAATGGGTCAGGTTTTTGAGTGATCTCAATTATCCACCTAAGCTCATCATCAGTGCACCTGGAGAGAATGCGCTCCATTTTCTCATGCAGCCGATCCCGTGGTGGATGTTTGCGCTCGATTTCAGAGAGCCGCCGATCAAGAGCCGCCGCTTTCATGTTTGCTTCTCCAGCAGTTGCTCCAGGGAGATGGAGAATTCCGGACTGAGATCGCTTTTATGATCTTCATCGACCATGAATTCGACCCATGTGGATATCATGGGCGGCTTTGCTGTCGTCTCTAGGCTATCTAGCCTGCGCATAAATTGCCGGATCATCGCCAACTATCCCCCCGCTTCGTGCATGCATCATAAATATCTGCGAAAACCGGATCCCATTCCACATCCTCTGCATTGGGTGCCCTTGAATCACCTCTCTGCCGCCATGCTGCTAAGATAACTACATCGGCAAGGCTGGCGATTCGATAAACTCGCCGCTGTTCAAGTTCCCGCAGTCTTTTGTCAAAGGTCGTCGCCTTCACGGTCAACGCTCCCGGTCCTTGGCTTGTTCCAATGCCACAATTCTGGCTTCGATATCCGAAAGTTTATCAATTTCCCACAATTTCGCCCAAATACCTAAGAGCTGAGCAATCCGCCCGGAATACTCCAGTTCTTGCCCTTCGGCGAATGCTCGATCCACAACGCGCCGTATAAGCCGCCTTGCATCTTTCGGCTCATTAAGTGTGATTCCCCTTCGTTTAGGGTTTTTATTCTCTGACATTTATCGACCTCCTGATATTGAATAGTGCCTTGACGCCCCCTGTCATGCTTCCGGGCTCTCCGCCGGGCATTGGCGGCATCGCGTCTCACCAAGTCCATTCTTGCGTTGCGGTTTCTCGATTTACCTTTCATACTGCTCCTGATCTCCTGCCTTCCAGTCTCTCATCAACCCACCTGATCTCATCCGCCGCTCTGGATAGCTGCTCAAGAAGGAATTGGCGGCGATCCTGGAGGGCTTCAGGTTCGGTCATGCGCTGGCCTCCGCAAAAGACCAGTCAGTTCAGCTCGGCTATGAAAAGAGGATCACGATTTCTCCATTCCCATACCGTCTGCCGGCTCACGCCCGCCGCCTCAGATACGGCTCTATCACTCTTGCCCTGCAGCAGATGCTCGATGGCATTCATCTGCTCCTGAGATAGCTGTCGGATTTTGTCTGATTTTGTCGTCTCGGACATTGTATCACCTTATTTTTATCAGTCTAGTTATCCATAATAACATCTGTTTTGTCCTATTTACGGTTAAAGCATATAAATATTTGTACAATAAGGACAATATTTTGCAATTTGTACCCAAAAAAGAGAGGTCAGGTTATCCACCCCAGCTATCCAAGACTTCAACATCAGCATCTACAGGGACTGGAGAGAGCAGCTCAGAGCCTACCCGCCTCATTATCCCCAGTAGCAGGGAGGCCATATCCTGGGCCAGAGCCTCTGGAGCTTCCAGGATAAGCTCATCATGAACTGAGCCGATCATCTTAACCTCATCAGGAAGGGAAGAATAGACTTCAGACATTACCGCTTTTAGGAGGTCTGCTCCTGTACCCTGGGAAGGAGAGTTATAGAGCTCAGTATCTCTGGCCAGAGTCCGCCCGTCCTTCCAGCCCCAAACCCTTTTCCGGCCTGCTAAGGTGCTACTGCATACCAGAGGAGAGGAATAAAATCCTCTCTCTGCATTATGGAAGAAATGATTTTTAGGATACCTCTTTGAAGTCTTCTGCCATAAATGGAAGGAAGCAACTCCTGGGTAAGTGGAGAAGAAGGTATCTCTCACCTTTTCCGCTTCCTCCAGGCTCATCTCTATCCCGTACTCGTTCTTTGCGTTCTCCCTAAATCTGGGAGCAGAGACTCCATATATCAGGCCAAAGTTTGCGCTCTTTGCGCTCTGTCTCTGGGCCTTAGTGACCTGATCTAATGGAACCCCAGCCAGCCTGGAAGCTGTCAGTTTATGGAGGTCCTGACCGCTCTGGAAGGCCTCTATCATAGTCTTATCATTGGAGAGCCTGGCCATGATTCTAAGCTCGATACCTGAAAAATCAGCCTTGATAAGCCTCTTCCCTGGAGGAGCCCTAAACAATCTCCTCATGGCCTGGCCATCCTCTCCCCGCTTCGGTATCTGCTGGGCATTAGGAGCCTTAGAGCTAAACCGGCCTGCCCTGGTAGCTAACTGGAAATATCCAGGATGGAGCCGGTCATCAACTGGGGAGAGCTTCAAAAGCCAATCCTCGATAAACTTCTTCTGCCTGGCCAGTCTGCGATATTGAAGAAGATCCCCCGCAAAAGAGCAGTCAGCCTGAGCCAGATCTTTGAGAGAAGCCTCTCCTGTAGAACTGATATTATGACCCTGGGACTGGAGGAAGGCTAGGACATCCTGAGAGCTATCTGGATTCAGAAGGGGAGAGTACTTCTTACCCTTCTTCCTCCTGGGCTCAAAGCCTGCATTCTGGGCCTCTGCCTGAAGACTCTGGGCTATGGCTAGGGCTCGAGCTTTTTTCTCCTCCATCATGGCTCTACAGGCCTGAGCATCCAGAGGGAGGCCCTGGAGCTCGAGCTCTATTACAGAGGGAAGAGCCCTAAACTCTAATTCTGCTATATGGATTAGGTTATTCCTCTGAAGTAGCTCCTGGAGGATTGCATGGAGAGGGAGAAGTACTCCAGCATCTCTAGCAGCATACGCTTTTTGCTCTGGGCTCAGGGTCCCAGCTCCCCAGTTTGAAGCTTGGAGTTCTTTGGAGAGGGAAAAGCCCAGGTGCCTCTCTGTTAAGGCCTGAAGAGTTTGCTCTGGGAGCTTCTGTTTCCAGAGGTTCTTTATAGCTTTTGAAGCCTTCTGAAGGTCATAATAACCGGCCCAGCATACTTGAGAGGCCAGCATAGTATCAAAGAGGCCAGCCATCTTTAGCCGTCGATCCTGGGAGGCCTGGATAAAGGCTAGATCGAATTTCAGATTATGGCCTACTTTTTTTATGTCCGAACGTTCGGAAAGCTGGCCCAGGTCCTGGAGGGGAGCCTCCAGCTCCCATAGATCAGCCACATAAACCCGCCCAGAAGGGAGAGAGAGCTGGGCTAGCCTGGCTCTGCATGATAGAGGATCCAGGCCAGTAGTCTCGAGGTCTAAGCCACAGATCCCCGCCGCCTCTACCTCATGGAGAGCAGAGGCCCAGGCCTCCTGGCCGTGTACCTCGATTATATCCAGGGATAAGGGGAAGACCTGAGGGAGATCCCCAGCTCCTGAGAGAGTAGCCTGGGATGAGGGCCTCTTTTTTGGCTCTGGTTGGCTATGATACAGTGATACAGGATTGATACACCCTGGAGCCCAGATAGTAAGAAGGCTCATTTCCTGATCGCCTCCATAACGTTAGAATCAATGGCCAGTACATCATAGATCCGGCCCCCTATCCGCTTCCTTACCTTCCTGGCCAGGCCATGAGAGATAAGCCGCTCCAGAAGCTCCTCCTGGGAGAGGCCCAGCTCTGGAGAGAAGTCCCCGCTCATATGCGGGCCTCCTGAGGGAACCTGAGGGAACCTTTTACATGTAGAGGGAACCTGAAAACCGATAGCTGTAAACCTCTGGTTCCCTTGGTTCCCTCAGTTCCCTCTAATTTACATAAGGTTAGGATATTTTCACAAATTATTTGCATGCTATACAGTGTAATCTTTCCCGCGCGCGCGAGGAAGATGATAGAGGGAACTAAGGGAACTGAGGGAACTTTAGATTGATTGATATTGATTTTAGAGGTTCCCTTTTCCTCTAAAGGTTCCCTTGGTTCCCTCTTCAACCCCTCAAAGAGTCTAAGCTTCATTCTCTCCCTCCCCAAGGTTGAAAGCCTTCTCCAAAATAGGAAGTACTCTATACCCATTTCCTGCTATTTTTTTCTTAATCACTCTTCTTTCTGCTTGGGTCCTATCAAGGAGGCCTTGCTGCTCTATTGAATCCAGAAGGGAGTTTTTGGAGAGGGAGATCCCCTCCTCCTGAGTTCGGAGATACTTTATTACCTGTTCCCAAGCAGGTCCCCATAGGAGGTAATAGACCCCTTTATCATCAGGTCCCCAGCCAATTTTTACCGCTCCCAGCGTTCGCTCTGCAACCTCTGGAGTTGCATCCTCCATATTGGCAAAGTATATCCGGCCCTGAGTTTGCAGCTCCTGGAGGGCCTCAAAGAAGCGTTTAGTGGGCTCTTCCCGCTCTGCAACCTGGGCCAGATCATCAGCCACTTGATTGAGTGTTTCCCAGGCCTCCTGGAGGAGATCAGCCGCTTCCTTCTGAGAGAGGGCTCCCTGGGAGAGTGCAAAGTGAATGAAGGTATTTAGGCCTAAGAAGAGATGAGCCACCATCTCATCTAACCGTCTATGTCTGGTTCTGGTCTTGGAGGTTTTCCTGGCCTCTTCTCTTAGGCGCTCAAAGTCTTCTGCAAAGTGGGATGGAAGCTCATCAATCTGAGGAGCCAGCCATTCCAGGTATCCCTTCATGGCCAGGGAGAGGAGATCCTTCTGGGCCTGGGCCTGAGTGAGCTTTTCTTGGTTTATGTCCTCTTTGAGGAGATGGAGTACTAGGTTCCTGGCCAAACTGGATCCAGAGAGAGGCATAATCTCCCCTGAGCATAGGGCCAGGCCCCTAGGAGGATGCCCGGCCATTAGGGATATGTTTGAAGTTAGCCGGCCTCTCCCCTGTCTATCTCCTTGATTTCGGGTAAGGTATTCCAGCACTCCCTCCAGCTTTACCCGTTCTCTGGGGTCTTTAGCTGGATAGAGATCATCAACCACCAGAAGAATATCCTTAGTTTGAAAAGCCATCTCTTCTATTGATTTAGGGGTGTCTCGGAAAGATGCAGGAAGAGATTTAGGCCCAAAGTCTCCAAAATGGCAGAGCAGAAGGGCTATTAAAGTGCTTTTAAATGATCCAGAGGTTCCCCATATGTAGGTAACGAATCCCGGCTCTATTCTGGCCAGCCTCAAAGACTCCAGGAGAGGTGGGAGCCAGATCAAGGCATAGAGAGGGCTCATTATCCGCTTAGGCCCCAGCTTCTGGAGAGACAAGGAAGCTCTCAGAGCCTCTTTTATGTCTCCAGCTTTTGGAGGAATGGAGTACCTTCTGAGCCTATCACTCACTTCAACTTCTACAGCTTCAGAGCCTACTGCCCCTCCAGCATGGAGGAAGACCCAGGAGCCGTTTACCGTCCTCCATCCCAAATGTGTAAATATGGTGCTCTCTGGGATGCCCCCTTCAGCCATAAGCTGAATAGCAAGCCGTACTTCATCCTCCATTTTTGGTTTTATTGCTGCTCTGATTCCCCAGGCCTCAATAACCCATTTCATTTCTAAGAAATTTTTACCAGATACTTTAAAGGGCTTGCAAAGGGTCCCTCCTCGGAGGATAGCCTGGAGTTCAATAAACCGCTCTGTAGAAAGGCCATCATCTTTGTGTATTTCCCTGAGAGGCCAGGCTACAAAGTTACAGAGAAGACGAAAAGTTATCTTCTCTTTCCCATCAGGAGTTTTGGTATGGATGATTTGAGATAATCCTTCTGGGCCTATTGAATATTCCTTAATATGGTCTTTCAATAGAGCTATGGGAATATCATATTCCGGCCCCAGCTCAGAAGGAGCCTCTGGAGAGCTGGAGTCCTCACGCCTGGATTGAAACTCCTTCAGCTTCTTTTTTGCTTCAGAGAGGAGGGCCTTCCTTACATCGCTCTGGAGGCTTGTTTGATGTTTCAGCCAATCTAAAGCGAATACTTCCCCTTTGCCTCCCAGATAGGCCACTACAGCCTTTTGTTTGTCCTCTAAGCTGTCTGATTTGATCAGCCTCTCTGCAAAGGCTACTCCCCCATCTCTAAAGGGGAGATAAGGCTCTGCTCTGTCTTTCATGGCCTGGAGATCCTGAAGAGCCCGCTCCTTCCTGGCCAGAATAAAATCATCTAAGCCGGTCTTTCCCTCTTTGGCTAATGGAGGGAGGGTAAGAACCCGCACCTCTTCGGCTCCCAGCCGGTATAGCTGCTCTGCCAGCCTGAAGAAAGCATCTCTAGCCTTATGGCCTGGGACTATATCGCTATCATAGAGAAGAGTAACCTTCTTTCCATCCCAGTTCACCTGGGCTAGCTCAGGGAGGAGGGCCTCATCATCCTTTAGCTTCTCCCCATTGGCCAGGAGAGAGGCCTCCTCCCCTGAGGTCCTCCAGCTCCATACTCCTCCCAAAGCTGCTATGGGAAGGCCCAGGAGAGAGCCAGCAAGGGCCTTTAGCTCCCCCTCAGTTATCCAGAGATCCTGGGATTTGGCCAGATCAAGGCCAGGAGGGATGAAGAGATGATTAGGCTCTTCCCTGGGGTGGATGTATTTAGGCCCATCAGGGAGAGGATTATCTGGCCTGATAACAAAAGCTCCATTCCCAGGGTATCCAATGTAAATGCCTGAGCCTTCCACCCTCCAGCCTGAAAGCTGCTCTATCTCCAGAGAGGTAACGGTCTTGAGCTGGCCGCTCTTCTCCAGGTCCTGAATCTCTGATCGCTCTGGATCTATCGCATAATGGAAGGAGAGCCTCGATTTATGAGCCTCACAAAGCAAGATTACTCCTCCGCTCCCCGAAATAATCCCGCTCTGACTGGAAGAAAAGAGCCCGCTCGTTCCAATAATACAGATCGTTAATAGCTTTACCTAGTTGCTGCTTCAATCTGGCATTATCTGCTTGAAGCGGTATATTTTTATATCTTAAATCAGAGGTAGTCATGGCAATCACTTTTTTTAGAAAAACCGTCCACTATTGTATCAAGCTAAATAAATATTTAAGTTAAATTATAAAGGTTAAGCTATCTCTAAGAAGCCTAGGCCCAGAGCGTCACAGATCTTGGAGGCCTCCAAGAGGAGAGCATATCCATTAAAAAACTCCACCCTCCTCTCCTGGGCCTGAGCTCTAAGAGCCTGATTTCGTGAGAATTCCGAAAGAATTCTGAGCCTGGAGCCAATTTGATAAAGCTCTGTTGCTATCTCCTCTGGAGGAGCTTCTGTAATAGAATGATTCATCTTTACGTCTCTCCTAACAATCCAGCACGCTCTCTACAGCTTCTCTCTCATTATTTCCCTCTGCCTGAGGTCTAATTACCCTTGTCAGGGATTTTGCACGCCTAGAAATGCGTCTAGAAGCATTATAGGGATGGAAGGGGAAGAGAGGGCACTCTGGCAGTTCGCACGATATCCGGCCATCTGCATAGTTCCCAGTGCAATCAGCACACTTTGCCTTAATGGCCTGCATAGCGGTCAGATCCTGGCCGGCCAGATGCCGCTTCAGATCAGTACTACCTGCTCCTGACATACTCATCCTCCTCAAGTTTTAGATGCCTATCTACCATTCGCATAACCTCATCCTCAAAAGCTTCCTCACCTTCGATTTTTCGAAACTCATTTAATCGATCAGCTTCAGCTAAAATTTTTCTTTTGGAGCCCCGCATTAAAGTCATATAGGGATTAGATTCTGAGCTTATCTCCAAATACCAATCATTTGTTTCTCTAGCTACGAAAACCGCTAGATCCCCCAAATGAAGAGGCCATCTATCAAGCAGGCCCCAACGTCCTCCCTTATCGTAAACCTCAGGAGAGTCATCATACGCCTCATATTCTTTCCGCTCTTCTTCAGAAAGGTCATACTGTCCTGCCTGATTGATTATTAAGCCAGTAGCAGCAATATCTAATTGTTTTAATAATTTATCAGGTATTTCCTCTTTACCTGGAGGTATCTGCTTAAGAAGCTCAATGAACCTACTCAAAGATATCACCTTGAAAATCGATAGGGTATACCAACTCGTGAGAGCCCGTTTCGGCTTCGGTGGGCCTACCTCAAAATCGATATGGTATACAAACATGCTCTGCTTATCCGTGCAGGTCACGTTTAGGATGAGGGAATCCCCTCTCATAAAAAACATAGGGGAAAATGAAAACAGGTTCGGGAGACCTCGTAAGGATTCAATCATATACAATTGAGTACCTCTTAACTGTCTGGTTACGCTCTTTCCTCTCTGAGCATCGGATCAAATCGGAAGCAGTAAGCTCTTTAAGGCAATCGCGTTTAAGCTTGTTATTGCCGCGCACAAGATTTAAGAGCCGGTTCTGAGTAATTCCACGGTTCCTAGCTACTGCTTGTCTTAAATCATACTTAATCCGCTCTATTTTGGTGGCCAGATCGTTCTGGGAAGGGTAATACAGTCTTACGTTCTCCCCCGCCGTTTGAGAAAGCACTTTGCAACGATACCGGCGCTTAGAATCCCTATCATTTTCACATTGTTCTTGGTCTTCTAGGCACTGAGGGCATAGCGTTTTCCTTACAGCAATGCTTTGATTTCTAGTAAAATCGTTAGTTCTCCATAAATATTTTAAATTAAGGTTATTTACCTTTATGCGATACTTACGCATCTTTAAAATTCGTGCCTGGGCCTCCTGAAAAGACTCACTTGAACTATGCATTAGTGAAAAGGTTTTATCATAAGTTCCTTTCATTTCATGCCTCTATCTAGTCCCTCTTAAGTCTGGTTCGCACTGTTTCCCAAAAAGGAGATTTACAATTTGGGTAACGCTTATGGCTATCAACCCTAGGCTGCCAGGTGTAGCCGCACCTTTTACAGATTTTGAGATACATATACTATGATAGTATTCTTTAAAATCAAATATAGTTAATGCATGGAGTGAAAGTAAAGTATCCAAAATAACAATGGAGGAAAAGCCTAGCATTTTGCTCAGACCTCCAAGAAGGGCTTAAACCCGCCTCTTTGGATGAGAGGCTCCTCCTCTATCTCAGGGAGAGCCTGGGCTCTAAGTGCCCTCTGCCTCCAGATATTCGCGGGCCTGGGCCCTGATCTGGGCTATGGCCTCTTTGGCCTCCTCCAACCTTCCCTCCTGGATCGCTCTGATCTTCTCTCATTTTATGGCCCACCAGGACATAGTGCCACATCTGGCGCGGAAGAAGGTGGTGCCGGAGGGGAGGAACCCTCAGGCCTCCACCGGGCCATTGTGACCGCCCGACCATCCTGGCAGGTTGTCCCTAATGCTGCTGCTCTCTGGTGGTCTGGCAAGCCTCTTCGCGGTGTTGTGGTGGGCCTCGAGGATTGCTTCTCCTTCGGCCTCAAGCTCCTCCCTGCTCTTCTTTGGTTGAGGGAAGTACTTTCTCTGATGCTTGCATCTTGTCCCAGGATGATAAGTCGCAGCTGGACAAGAACATGATTTCGCGGTCACCGTATAGTATGCATCTTTCTTGTTGCTCAGAACCAGCACCAAGCGGTTATCTCCCTCTCCCATTTCAACAAATTCGGGCAGTGGGTCGCTGGCTACCTTTTTCCAGGCTAATAGGCCCTTGATTGCTTCTGCGCTTTGCGTTTTTAGGCTAACTACTTGGTATTGCATGATTCGACTCACCAACTACTAATACGCCCTTATACTATTTAAACGTTTGTTTATGCTTTAAACCAAAAGTTTAAATAGTTTAAGGGCTAAATAAGATACCATGGCGCAAACCACAATAAAGGTATCAAAAGATGCCGTCGAATTCATGAAATCCGAAGGACGATACGGCGATTCACTAGCAACGATATGCGACCGACTTTTTGATGAACTTAAAGCACTAAGATCCGAAAAGATGAATCAGGGAAACTTTGAAAGCCTCCCTGTACACGCTTAGACATAATTTGATGGTGAGTCGAAATCATGTCATTGCATATTAGTCCAACCAAGCATAAATGCTTTTGTGTTGCATCAAAATTTTAGTAATCTTTATCATCAATGAAAGAAATCATAGGCAAAATAATAGTAATAATAAAAAACTAGGTCCGGCCAGGGCACTCGCAATGCCCTGACTGGGAGACTCCAGGATGTAGGAGAAACACCTTATGACAGAAGTAGCTTCAGCTAGCATAAATACCTTTGGGCCATCACCCAAAGCCATCGAATCGCCTTCAGAGCAGCTCATCACCCTGACCTATGGACAGCTCCAAGGTCTCATAGAAGCAGCTATACAGCCCCTACAAGCTGAGATTGCCCAGCTCCGGGGGAAATTAGCATCCCTCGATAAAGTCCAGGATATACTTTCTGAGAACCAGCTCATCCAGCTCCGCCTCATCAATGAACTAAAAGAAGGGAACCAAGAAAAGGCAGCCACTACCAAGAAGACCATAGACCATATTGATGATCTGCACAGGTTGATGATCGAGGATAAGACAGCTCAGATATCTGTCGCGAAAGCTGCCAGACTGCTAGGGATCAGCAAGGAAAGGATGCGACAGCTTAAGCCCCTCATACTCAAAGACGATCGTTTTGAGATGGGATGGGCATCTGTGGCAGGTAGGAAAGGAGCTGTCATCAGGATACGCAAATTTCTCTAATTACTACCAAATTTGGTATTGGTGGTTAATCAATAGCTGCAGAGAAAGATAAAATCAAGTCAGAATTATAAAGAAAGGCGATTTGGGATTGTCAGATTGCTTATGATATACCTTAATCGTAGATAGAGATAAAATAAAGAGTAATGTATATAAAACAACATAAACACAATAAAATACTAAACACCTAATTTTTCTATATATAAAGACCTATTTCTACTACCAATACCAAATTTGGTAGTACGAGCACCACAAACTTTATAAATTTATGCTGTTATAGCAGATTTGGCCCGAATGTCAATTCTGCTTGCACATATATTCTCTTCGGGCCTTGATATCCTACCAGCCACCTGGATCGAACTCATTATTCTTGAAATCCTCTATCACTGCATGGCCTGCATCTACAAGCATCTTGTTGAAGTTCCTGCTTGGCTGGTTATTCTCACTTAGGTAGACCACGGCAACCCAACGACCAAATGAGTCTTTACCGGTCTTATCATCCAGGTCTAAGAAGACGTATGTGCTCTGCAACCATGTCTTTGTATATGCTGATGCCTTCTTTCCAGCTTCGCAGGCTTCAGGGCCGCGAGTTTCGGGGCAGTCTATGTCTGCAAGCCTGACTCTGATGAGGTCCTCGGAGAACAGGCTATCCTGTAGTTGGACATCGATGGTATCCCCATCAACTACCTTGACCACGCGGCCATATGCCTCATCAGGTGACCCTGTTGCTAGACAGAACCAAAGCAATAATGCCAGAATCGGCATTATGACGGTCTTCGTCAGTCTCATTGACCCATTCACATCTTTGTATGTTATTCAAGCTTTCTCTCTGTGAAAAATGGTTAAATGATATTGTTTTCCGGCAAAAGTACTTAGCTTTGCACGCAGGAAAGAATTTCGTGGAATGGGCTAAAGTGTATAAAGAATGCAGGTGACTCCTTCTTGCCAAAGGAGCATATATGCAGGCCAACACATTCGACGTGGTAGAGAGGCGCAAGCGCATCACATTTTTCAAGCTCGGTAAGCTCTGGGTCTTCAAGCAATTCTTCGATAACCACGAGCTCTTCAATGCCCTCCTGGACTACTATTTCCATCCTGAAACTGTCTATCTATTTCCTCAAGCACGCTTTCCACGTCAGGAGATGTATCTGGGGACTCCTGCGAGGATTCAGAGCTTTCTGCAGGTTCTTGTTGCGTTTCCTGTGGTGTATCTAATTCCGGCGCCTGTACTATAGGAGGATTGCTATTCACATCACTTGATTTGCCTGCCAAAGGCATGCCAGTGATGAGGTTGGTATAAGTACCCTTGCTTGAATCCCATAGATATTCTTCACCTTTGACATTGGCGTAATAGTCATTAGGAGCCATGTGCACGATTTGTAATGGCAATTTTTTTACTCCATATGCAGTCAGTACATCTATCGTAGCACTGAGGCAATTATTATTAACCACATTATATCCACGTGTCGGAAAACTCTTAATCTCCAAATTTGCGAGATTGGGGTTGTCATCAATAACCTCGATAATCTTTAATCCGTCATAGCCGAGGGCGTGAAATATAACTGCAACCTCTTGTAAAGTCTTGTGTTCTTCTACCCATCCACCGTTATCTCCAAATGCTACAGCCCCCCATAGAATAGTTTTATCAGGGTCGCCTTCAACACCTCCAATAGTCCATGTACCATCATCATTCTGAAAGCCAACACCTACATGCCCAAGATTATCTACACTAGCCGTCCTAACGGCTACTATTGCATTCGCATCTGCGTTACAGGTGCAAATACCCATAGAAAGAGCCATAAAGCATATCGCTGATATTATTTTTGTTATTCGGAGCATTACATCGATCCCTCCTCTATGTATCTGGATTGAAGGATCTAACGAAAAACTTTTGGGTCGAAAAGAAATAGCCAGCCAGAGATACGCGTGAGTGATTCGGTCACGGGGGGAACAATGCCCTCAAGCTCCTGGAGCGCAACGGCTTCGACTACGACCTGGTGGAGGACCTGAAAGGCCATGTGGTCCAGCTCTCCAAATCAGCGAAATATGCGCAGGTCCTGAAGAACTCCGTGGCCTTCAAGGAGACTGCGAACGAGAGGCTATTCCTGATGAAGGACCTGGCGGCGGTCGAGGAGGCGGTGGGCCTGGGCGCAAAAATAGTTGAAGCGGAGGTTGCCTTCTGACCAAATGTCCTCAATTATTTCGGAGTTTTAAAATTAAATCTCTCATTCCTTCTTCTTTTTCCTTAAATTCATTTGAACTTATCTTTTCTAGTAGAATCTCGTTGTTTTTATCAAGTTTGTATATCCAAAAGCCTTCAGGAGATGCAATTACGAAGTTGTTGATCCCTAACAGCAACGAATAAGATTTTGCTTGCAGGACTGCTTCTTGAAGTCTTGCGTCATTTAGAATTTCTAATTTATCTTCAAAGAGTGTTAAAGTGCCTCTTTCGTCACGGATAATGAAATCCACAAAACAAGTATGGTACTGTCTACCGATTATAAAGTAACAAGGATATTGCCTTTGAAACTTAAATCCCCAATGCCGAAAAAGTGGTTCTAGGACAACATCTTCGAACTCTTCTTCGGTTGCATACTGACCTGAGCTAACCGTTTTTGCCACTGGTTCAGGGATTAAGTCGTTTTTCTCACATACATCTTTTCCGATTATCTCCAACAATCTGTTGTATATTGAATAAGGCACTGGTGCTGTAACAACTCCCTGCGAACTGCATTTCGCGAAGCCCCAATTGCCTAATACCGTATCATGTTTCATGTCAACCATTGTTATGTCTTTAATCGGTGTAATCTTTTTTAGTGGAACCCAAAAACCACCCCAACCACCGTAGGGGTCGAAATAGGGTGGTTCTGAGACAGAAAAAATGTCTGCTATCGCTTTTCTTGGAGCTTGTCTGTACATAAAAACCAGATCATTCACTTGCATCTCTTTTCTTCCTGACCAAATGACTTCGTTCTCTTTGTCTAACGAATCAAAATGAGTTTCTCCCGTAGCCATTATCCAATATCTGTTGTAACCATTTCTCTCCAAAAATAGGCTTCCAAGCCCTTGGTATAAGAAATAGTTTATTTTCTTGTGAATGAGTTTATCTTTTACATCTGGCCACGCATCTGAGGCAAAAGAACGCATAGCTTCGTTTAATATGAGGTAGTTGTCAAAGCTATCTTTATTTTGTCCTATCTTATAAAATCCAAACTGAAATTTATCATAAATTTCACTCAAAAATTTCAATCCTGAAAATATCTCATTTTCTAACATTGAAACGCGATAGAATATGTATTTTTCCGGGTAGATATAATTTAAAACTAGAGATATTTTAGATATATTGTTTTTGAAAGCCTCTCTTAATATCGAAATCGCCTTTTCTTCTTTCGGCAGGTCATTCAAAGATATGTCTTGCGGTAAATCGATATCTCTTCTCGAATTTAGCTCATACAAGCAATCTTCAAGTTTATATTGCCATATATCGGGATAAATCTCATTTGCATTTCGATCTGCGTCCTCAATTAGCCAATTTAAAACGTATTCTCCGTTCATGTGTTAACCTCCCGTCTTTGCTTATCGATAACTTTAACGAAATTTTCTGAGATTTATGCCGAACTCAGGTCCTTCAGCTTCTGGATGACCTCAGAGATCCTGGCAGATTCCCTGTTTTTCTCCGCTTCACAATAATTTATGATCTCATCGATTGTCGCTCGCAAAGCATAGGTTTTCAAAGGTCTGCCTTTTCCGCTGCTCTTGATCTCATGCTCCGTGAGCCAGCCCCTTTCCCGCAGGGTTTGCATGGCAATGCTGACCTCCGGCTGTCTCAGGCCAGTAGCCAACTCGATATCCTTGGAAGATCTCTCGTTCTGATCTTTGAGGAATGTTATAACGCAGGCTACGGTTCTTTTCATGCCCAAGGTCTCCAGGCCCAGCATGAACTCCAAGTCCTTTTTGTCTGCGACCTTGATAGTAACGTCTCTAATGGTGCTTCCTCCTACGCTTTTGACAAATATCATACTCATATTAAAATTTAGGCCCGATATCCATTCCTGTTTGGGCCTTCCCTCCTCGGGGTAACCTTCATAACCACCTTTTTCCCATATCCAAGCGGCCCGGAGCTCCATGCTACCCCCCTTAAAATTGCTTGGTTCTCTTCCGGGCCATCGATTCTAGGGCACTACAGAAATTAATCGTTCTACGATTATGAAAATAGCGGCTGGCCACTTCTTATGTAACAAGAAAGACAGAGTCCGTTACATAAGAAAGCTGCATTGGGGCACCGAGAGATATCTATTCAATTTCGTGTCTTCTTCCTTTCTTTGTATCTAAATCGCTTATTCCCCTCATGTAAAAATGGTCGCTTGATATTGATTTCTGGCCAAAGTACTTATTATCATCCGGCCTATTTGCTCATCATGGCAGTAGTCCTTGAGCAGCTAATCAGGCCACAGAATAAGGCAGCGCACCGCGATCTAAAGGCTATGGAGCTTGAAGCGGCCAAAGAGATCCTGGCCGAAGTCTTCAGGGTCAGGCTATCAGAGGTCGATGAGATGATCCGGTGCCGCTTCGAAGCTGAGGATATGGGCTATATGGCCTCAAGAGTTCTGGCTCTAAACACCACGTTTGGCACAGTACTCATCAAGGGATATGTATTGGTCTTTTTCCTTCTGAAGCTTCTTATACTGCTCATCGGCGTAGGCGGCCAACACGTCCTCTTCGTGAACTTCCA
>Ga0265295_1002460_pt1 | contig 29294 bp, 28 predicted proteins | sample Munlansysbiofilm_FD_192503 | JGI IMG/M metagenome (GOLD analysis project Ga0265295, IMG submission 192503) | Leachate microbial communities from a municipal landfill in Southern Ontario, Canada - Methane capture system biofilm | ecosystem: Engineered > Solid waste > Landfill > Unclassified ... | reverse complement strand
TACTTGGCGGTATGGGCATTGTCGTCATGCTCAACCCCTGGGAGTTGTCACCCGGGGTTAGAATTGATCCCCGTTCCATTCTACTCTGCATCACAGGACTCTTCTTTGGAACCATTCCCGTCGCAGTTGCCATATTCATGACAGCCCTCTATCGAATCCTGATTGGTGGAGCAGGTACATGGGTCGGCGTAGGGATAATCGTCACCTCAGGTGCAGTGGGCCTTGCATGGCGTTATTTGCGGAAAAAGAACCCTGGGGATTTTTCGATTGGGGAAATCTTTCTTATCGGATTGGTTGTTCATATTCTAGTGCTTGCCTGGATGCTGATCCTCCCCCAGTCCGTGAAGGGCGAGGTCCTTTACCGGGTAAGCCTGCCTGTTCTGCTGGTTTTTCCTTTAGGAACGGCCCTGCTTGGCAGGCTCGTGGTAAACCGCCATGGAAACAGGCAAATAAAGGAAGATTTAAAAAAATCCGAAGAAAACTACCGAACCATATATGAAAATGCCGTTGAAGGGTTTTTCCAGAGCACTCCCCAGGGGCGTTTTATCTCTGTAAACCCTTCATTTGCAAACATATTCGGCTATAAATCTGCAAACAGCATGATCTCAGAAATTGTTGACATTCCAACACAGTTTTATGTGAATCCAGAGGATCGACAGCGCTACCTTAAACTTCTCCAGAAAACGGGCCATGTACAAAACTTTGAATTCAAGGCTTTGCGCAGGGATGGCTCCCGGATCTGGGTATCTGAAAGCGCAAGGGTAATCCATGACGACGAGGGCAACCCCCTTCGTTTTGAGGGAAATATAATGGACATTACCCGGCAGAAGCAGACCCTGGAACGGTTGAAGGCAAGCGAAGCCTGGAACCGGTCCGTCATCCAGACGGCCATGGACGGGTATTGGCTCACGAGCAGCGATGGAAATCTTCTCGAGATCAACGATGCCTATTGCCGAATGTCAGGCTATGACGAACAGGAACTTCTATCCATGGACATCAGACAGATAACATCCGACCATACGGCAGATAAAGTTCTTGCCCGGATTAAAACGATAATTGAACGAGGCGGAGACAGATTTGAAACCCGGCACCGCCGTAAGGACGGCACCCTGTTTGACGTTGAGGCAAGCGTTCAATACAGAAGGGACGAAGACCGGTTCATCTATTTTCTGAGGGATCTTACCCAGCGTAAACAGCTGGAAGAACGAATTGTGCAGGCCCAGAAAATGGAAGCCATAGGCACCCTGGCAGGCGGCATTGCCCATGATTTCAACAACATCCTGTTTCCCATCATGGGCATGGCTGAGATGCTCCTGGAGGACCTTGCCCCGGGCAGTCCCGAACATGAAAACACCCGGATCATTTTAGAATCCGGCCGTCGAGGCAGTAAACTTGTAAAACAGATCCTTACCTTCAGCCGTCAGGACGAATATAAGCTCGTACCCATCAGGGTTCAGCAGGTGGTAAAAGAGGTATTAAAACTGAGCCGCTCGACAATTTCGACCAACATCGAGATCAGCCAGGATCTTGAAGCCGGTTGCGGCCTTGTCATGGCTGACCCCACCCAGCTGCACCAGATTGCCATGAACCTTATCACCAACGCCCTTCACGCCGTGGAGGAAATCCAGGGAAAGATAGATGTCCGGGTCCATGGGGTGACCCTCCAGGGAAACGAGTGGAGCGACCCTGGACCCAGGCCTGGCAAATACGCCCTGCTCAGCGTATCCGACAACGGACACGGGATATCTCCGGATGTTATGGTCAAAATTTTTGAACCCTATTTCACCACCAAAGAGCGGGGCAAAGGGACAGGGCTGGGGCTCGCCATTATTTACGGCATCCTCACGGAATACAAGGGAGAGATCAAAATTTACAGTGAACAGGGCAAGGGAACGACCGTCAACGTTTACCTGCCCCTGATGGATAGGACAGCCGAGAAGGGAACCATGGAAAACCTCATATCCCCCAAGGGGGGTAACGAAAGGATACTTCTGGTTGACGATGAAGAACCCATTGTACGACTCCAACGGCTCATATTTGAGCGTCTCGGGTATCAGGTAACCGTGCGGACGAGCAGCCTGGAAGCCCTTGAAGCCTTCAGGGCAAATCCAGATCGATTTGACCTTGTAGTGACCGACATGAACATGCCAAACATGACAGGAGCACAACTTGCCAGGGAACTCATTGCCCTTAGACCTGATATACCCATCATAGTCTCAACCGGCTTCAGCGAAACGCTTGATAAAAAAGACATGAAAGAACTGGGGATAAAGGATTTTTTAATGAAACCTGTGGTTAAATCAGAAATGGCAAGGGTGGTTAGACGGGTTTTGGATGAGAGGTAGTAGTCTCTGCAGGCAGTGGGTAGAGGTAGGGGAGCAAGAAACTTGAAACAGGAGACAAAGTTCAGCCCTAATTCAAGTTTCATGCTTCGTTGTGACAGGATAGCCTGTCATGTGGGTTTTATAAGAAACAACTATTGTGTTTCATTGTTCGTTGTGTCCCTGGGGGCGTGTCGGTTATAAGAAACTCCCGTCGAGGCGTTGTTATTGGCGGTGTTTCAATATTCGTTGTGGTCGGATGCCTCTCTCGCTCCGGCCGTGCCGGTTATAAAAAACATTCCCCCGAACTTATTCCTGAATACCCAGGAGTTCAATCTCAAAAATCAAAGCGCTGCCCGGATCAATTGCGCGGCCTGCGCCACGCTCCCCATAGGCAAGATCCGAGGGGATATAGAGCATCCATTTGGATCCTACATTCATCAGCTGAAGCGCCTCGGTCCATCCCTTGATCACCCCTGTTACAGGAAATGATGCGGGGGTTCCCCTCTGGTAGGAGGAGTCGAATTCCTGGCCGTCAATTGTCGTTCCCCGGTAGTGGCATTCAACAGTGTCCGAGGAAACCGGCTTTTTCCCCTCACCTTTTTTCATGACTTTATACTGAAGGCCGCTCTCAAGGGTAACAACCCCATCTTTCTTCTGATTCTCGGCAAGAAAAATATCCCCGTCGATCTTGTTCTTCTCTGCAGCAGCCTTCATCTTTGCCATCTGGACTTCCTGCATCTGCTGCTGGAAGGCCGCCATGCTCTCCTGTATCTCCTGGTCGGTCATGAGCTTCTCACCTGCGGTGCTCGAAGCAAACCCCTTAAAAAAAGCATCCTGGTCAACGGAATAATCCTGCTTAATGTTGTTTCCAATGGTTGCGCCAAGTGCATAGCTGATCTTCTGATCCTCGGTCTTCAATGTTGCATCTGCGCAAAGGGCAGAGCCTGCGAAAAAGAGTAATGCTGCCCCTGCGGCAATGCCGAGGGTGAAACTTTTGTTCATCAAATTCTTTTTTATCATCTGGACACTCCTTTAAAATGGCTGAAAATTTAACAACAGTTTAACAACTAAAAATTGTTTTGCTACCAGAAATACCGGGTAATAGCAATCATAGATTTTTTAGCCAGCGATGCTCATTTTGACAGAGCAGGGTTATGAATACAGAAAACACGCACCATGGAAAAAAAGGGATGTTTCTTTTCAATAGATCATAGTATGTTGCTTAGGAATGCAGATTAAATAAGACAAGCAATTTCGTTCATGTTATTTAATCTGCGTTCCTTACCATAAAGAGCAAAACAGATACAGTGCTGACAGGATACAGCCGTTAATTCGGCTGTGGTTGTAAACAACAAGACATGATATTGCAGGAAAAATCGTTTATGAAAAAAATTTGTGTGTTTTGCGGTTCAAGCCCAGGCTCGATTCCCGAATATGTTCAAATGGCGGAAAAACTTGGAAAGGCCCTTGCAGAAAACGATATCGGGCTTGTATATGGCGGGGGCAGTGTGGGGATGATGGGCGTTCTTGCCCAATCTGTTGTAAACGAAGGCGGAAGTGTAACCGGCGTTATCACGGAGCATCTCTTTAAAATGGAAGTGGGATTTACAGAACTTTCCGATCTCAGGATCGTCCAGTCCATGCACGAGAGAAAAGCTCTGATGGCAGATCTTTCCGACGGATTCATCTCCCTTCCGGGCGGATTCGGAACCATGGACGAGATGTTTGAAATAATCACCTGGGCCCAGCTTGACCTCCACCAGAAGCCCTGCGGGTTTCTCAACGTAAACGGATATTACGACAAACTCATCGGATTTATCGATCACATGATCCAGGAAAACTTTATCCACCATACATGCAGGCCCCTGGTCCAGGTGGATGATAACCCGGAAGGGCTGCTTGAGAAATTTTACAACTACACAGCATTGCCCACACACAAGGGCGAATGGAGCAAGCAGATTGCCGCCAACCTGTGCATGGGATAATCGAATTAAGTAAGATGTCCCAGAATTTGTCCATCAGCATCAGCACGATCGACAATCAAATCAACCGCACAGCGTTTCAGATCATCCCCGCCTTTGACCAGGAGGGTCAGATAGTTGGAGGTGACCGCCTTGAGCATGCCAGTGCGGTCGTCCCGCCGCTCCTGGATCACCGCATTAAGCCTGCTGCCAACGTTTCCCAGCTCAAAGGCCCGGCGTTTTTCCCTGCCAAGGGCGCGCATGGCGGCGCACCTCTGCTTTAAAATCTCCGATTCTACCCTGTCTGGGAAATCAAAGGCCGGGGTCCCTTTTCTCGGGGAGAATGGAAACACGTGGAGATAGGAGATGGGAAGACCGGCTATCAGCTCATGGGTACGTTCAAAGGCCCTGGTTGATTCGCCGGGAAATCCCTGGAGCAGATCTACCCCCAGGGCGGCCCGGGGCATGGCTTCGTGGACCTTGAGGACGAGCTCCCTGAAATAGCCCGTGTCATAGGGTCTGCCCATTCTCTTCAAGATGCCGTCGTCCCCGCTCTGGAGGGGGATGTGAAGATGATCGCAGATCATGGAATGGGCCGCTGCAAGGTCGATGATTTCGTCACTCAGCTCCATGGGTTCAATGGAACTGATCCTGATTCTGTGGATGAACGAGGTTTCAACAATGGTTTTGACAAGGTTGAAAAACGAGCTTGGTTCGGGAAGATCAGCACCCCAGGCACCCGTGTGAATGCCCGTGATTATTACCTCCTTGTAACCCTGTTCGTGGAGATGGTTAAGATGGGCCAGCACATCTTCCATGGGCATGCTCCTGCTTCTTCCCCTGGCATAGGGAACAATGCAGTAGGAACAAAAGGCGTTGCACCCGTCCTGGATCTTTAAGTAGGCCCGGGTCATGTTGCCGGTCACAGCAGGGTCAAACCCCTGAAAGTCGGTTAACGAGCAAAAGGGCTTGTCAGGCGGTGGCAGAAAAGGAGCTCCCTGGCCCAATGCGATGACGGCCTCGGCAATTTTGAATTTATCCCCATGGCCGACCACATGATCGACATTCTCTATTTTGCCCACAAGTTCGGGAGCTGTCTGGGCGTGGCATCCGGTGACTATGACCCTTGCCCTGGGATTGGTGCGGATGATGCTTCGAGTCGCCTGGCGGGACTGCATGGCCGCCCTTGAGGTGACGGCACAGGTGTTGACGATGCAGACAGAGGCCTGCTCAACCGCATCCACCCGGGTCCAGCCGTGCTTGATCAGGACAGTTGCGATTCCATCGGACTCATACTGGTTTACCTTGCAGCCAAGAGTTGTGATGTAAAAAGAGTTCATTGAATTATTCCAGCTCCAAGGACCTGTTCGTCCCTGTAGAAAACAGCCACCTGACCGGGGGTAACGGCCGGCTGGGGCTCGTCAAAGACAAGGGCTGCATGGTCGTTTTTGATGGTCACAACCGATGGTACCCCCTCGTGGCTGTATCGTATTTTAACGGTTACCCTCTGGCTTGAATCTGGGGGGGCCGTGATCCAGTTCAGATCACCCAGGACGGCTTCGGTGGTGTAGAGGTCTTTTTTCCCACCCACCACAAGGGTATTGTTCGCAATATCGATGGTCTTGACATAGTAGGGCTCGGGCCCGGGACTGTTGAGGCCCCGCCTCTGTCCGACGGTGTAACAGTGCAGGCCCCTGTGGCGGCCTACCTGTCTGCCGTCAGCAAGGACGATGGCCCCGGGAGATGGGGGCAATGAAAGCCGGGACTGCACGAACTCTGGGAATCCGGATTCTCCGATAAAGCAGATATCCTGGCTCTCCGTCTGGTCGCAGGGCACAAGACTGTTTTCCAGGGCAATCTCCCGCACCCGGGCCTTGGTGAGCTGCCCAAGGGGAAAGAGGGCCCGTTTGAGTTGATCCCGGGTGAGCATGGCCAGAAAATAAGACTGATCCTTGACCGGATCCACCCCCCGCACAAGTTCAACACCTTGATCTTCTCCGGTCCTGATTCGGGCATAGTGCCCGGTTGCTATCCTTCCTGCCCCCAGCTCCTTTGCCCTCTTTGCTACAAGGCCAAACTTTATCGTTTGATTGCAGATGATGCAGGGATTGGGAGTCTTTCCCCGAGAATAGGTCTCAACAAAATAATCCACCACCCGGGCCTTAAATTCAGCGCTCAGGTCCATGGAATGGATTTTTATGTCAAGCTGATCTTCGATGGATGGGAGGTCAACCTCTTTTGATTCAAAGCCTGTGGTAAAATGAATGCCCACAAGATCATGACCCTGCTCTTTTAAAAGATGGGCCGCAACAAGGGAATCGACCCCGCCGCTCAAGGCTATGGCTGTCAGAGCGCTCACGGAAGGATCGATTCAGCATCCTTGGAAAACAGGCCCATGGCCCGGGTCGGGCAGGTGAGAATACAAAGCTCGCAGATGCTGCACTTGTCCCTGTCAAAGATGACCTCCATCTCCGGACGCTTGATCCAGAGAGCTGAGGTGGGGCATACAGCCGTGCAGGCACCGCAATGGGTACATTTATCCTCATCCCGGAAGATCTCCTGCTCGGCAAAGGAGACCCTGACGCCCTGGTCCTTTAAAAAACGGACACCTCTCTTGTAATTTTCCCGGGTGCCGCTCACCTCAAGCACCATGATCCCATCCTCCTTGGTTGAAAATTTTGCACCAAGGATGTTGAAAATCAGGTCATAATCCTTTGCAAGATAGCAGACCACGGCGTTGTGGGACATAACCGGTGGAAAGTTGAGAATTAAAATTTTTGAGTACACACCGTTCCTCCAAGGTTAAAACATATGGCAAATACTACCATTTCTGTCTCTATAAAAGGATTAATCTAAGCAAAATCCAATCCCCGGTCAAGACTTATCTTGATCATCCCTAAGTTTGTTCCAACCTTATCTGGTCAGCCCCAGCTGTCCCTGATTTACCTTGTTGACATACTTTCCCTTAACGACCTGCACCGTCGCAATTCGCTTATCGCAGGAAGGACAGTGGATGTCAGTACCTGTCTCTGAGTAGTCATTTATAAATATGCCGGTATAGTCTTCTGTAATGCGGTCCCGATGAATCTTCAACAACCTTCTTCCCGGTCCTTTTTTATATTTCACTAACTTTTGCCCGCACCGGCAATAAACTGTAAGAATCTTGTATTTGGTCAGCCTCTTTAATTTGGTAAGCTTCTTCAATAGAAAAACCTTTCTGTTTTGGTTGAAAATCAATTACCGCAGACACCCGCATTTATCGAACCAGTTTCTAAGGGCCATGGCCCTAACCTCGGTCAATCCGCAACGCATCAACGGAAATATTACTTTCAAATTCTTGAACCGTTAAAAAGAAGCAGGTTCTTGCTGTCCGGTTCACCCAATTGTTCGTTTCAGCTATATATGTTTTTACGATATCCAACTTTGACAATCCAAATGGAAACTTCGTCATCTTGAATGGAATAGATAATACGATATCTGCCGTATCTTAAACGATATTTTTCCTGGCCACTTAGTTTTTTGCACCCAGACTGATGCGGATTCTCACCGAGAGATTCAATACAGGCAAGAATTTTTGTCAAATCCTTATCAGGTATTGATTTAAAATCTTTCCAAACCGAAGACTTGAAAAAAATTTTATATGCGACCATCTTTTTTCAGCCTCTTAACCATTTGATCGTAGCTGATCAATGGCTCATCAGCTCTTTCATCAAAGGCAGAAAGATCCTCAGCATCCTCAGCAAGTGCTTCTCTCAATGCTTCATTGATTATCTCTGACATAGAGCGTGATGTTTCAAGAGATTTTAATCGTAATGCCTTATGAAGAACTGGTTCCAAGTAAATGGTCGAACGCTTTAATAATGCTGACATAATTTCACCCCCCTAAATTTTTATTTTAGCATTATAGCGTCATGACGTTTTAACGTCAAGGTTTTGGAAACGAATATTCAAAGTCACTTACGTCACCGGGATCTTGAAGAAGGATTCCGATAAGTCTACAGCAATTCTCATTATGAAATGTCAGCGTTGGGGGCGGCGGCCAGTGTCTCCTTGCTGAACATCAAGAAACAAAGGGGATCAGATTTTCTTCGTTCAGCAAGGGGACACTGGCTGCTGCCTATAGGAGAGAGTCAAAATGAGAATTGCTGACAAGTCTAATTTTAAGTTGCAAAACCACCCGGAATTAGGCATAAGACAGGGATCATGACACATTGGTACGAACCCACGAACTTTTCTACATGGCTCAGGAGAACCCTGTCCATGTTTAACCTGGTGCTCTTTTTCCTGGTGGCTGCCGTTGTTTTTTCCGAATTGAGATTCGACTGGGGCGAACAGCTCCTGGGCAGATATCTTGCCTCAACCAATGCCCTTCGACCGGAAACAGGTATCATCTGGACGACCGGGAACCAGACCCAGCGGGCCCACACCCACCTCGACACCATCGTGACCGAACGCCAGGACCAGGCAAGAGTTGCCCGGGAGGCGACATCGTTTGTCCAGCTTGCCCAGGTGGTGCTTCCCGGCCAGTGGACAGGTCTTGACAGGGAGAGATTCAAGGCCCTCTACCTTGACCTGCCCCAAGACGCTGCTGCTGCCCTGATCCCTCCTGTCGAGCTTGTCTGGCTGTTTGGAACTCCGGGCCTCACCCGGATTTTCTGCCAGGGCAAGACCGAGGGGCTTGAAATCTACTTCCTGGATTCCGACAACCGGGTTATACGGCAGATTGACCTGGATCACCGATTCCTCGCCAGCCTTGAAAAGGAGGAGAACTTTTTTTCGGAAAGACTTGAGAACATCCCGGGATTTGCAGGAAGGATCTACCCGGCAGACAGGTTTTTTGCGGCCCTTCTCTCCCTTCCGGCAGAGGTGATACCCGATCTTATCACAACCCCTGAAGTCCTTTTAAGGGAACGGGGCACCATTGTCCGGGCCGGCATCTGGAACGAGGCAAAATCAGGATATATACGCCTGGGTTTTGAATTCCAGGAAAACGGCGAGACCAGGATCATTCTTGTCAGGGCCAGGGAATGGGCTGTGTGGCGGATCAGCATGGCCCTGACCCGGGGGGAACAATGAGGGGAATCCACCTTATATATCGGGGCTTACGAGCTACCCTGTACATCAGCTTCATCCTTGCAGCCTTTTTCGTTCTTGCGGCGGGTGGTTTGATTCTTGTTTCGGTCAAGGATCTTCCCCGGGTTCCAGAGCCCCTGGGAAGGATCATCGATGTCCCCCAGACCGAGGTGTTTGACGCCGCAGGCCAGCGACTTATGACCCTTGGCGGGAGGGAACCTGTGGGCCTATCCTTTGTCTCCCCCCATTTTATCGATGCAGTGATTGCTACCGAGGATCACCGTTTTTTTGAGCACCATGGAATAAACAAGCTTCGAACAATCAAGGCCCTGTACGTCACCCTTTTTGAGCCGGGCAGGATACAGGGGGCATCCACCATCACCCAGCAGCTTGCCAAGAATCTTTTTTTCAGCTTTGAAAAAACCTATCTCCGAAAATTCAGGGAAATGCTGGTGACCCTGCAGATCGAAGCCACAAGCACCAAACAGGAGATCCTCCACGCCTATATCAACCAGATCCATTTTGGTGCCGGAGCCCAGGGAATTGAACGTGCGGCCCGGGTTTTTTTCGGCATCCCAGCTTCAGATCTCAACCTCAGCCAGGCAGCACTTTTGGCCGGACTCCCCAAATCCCCCACCTTGTACAACCCCTTTCGCCATTATGAACGGGCAATTACCCGGCGAAATTTTGTGTTACAGCGCATGGCTGAAGTTGGCCAGATTACCCGGCAGGAAGCAATCGCCGCCATGGCGATCAGGCCGGAACTTGCGGTCCGAAGGGCCGATTCAAGAACCGGCTCCTATTTTATAGATGCCCTGATTGGCCAGCTGGTGGGAAAATACGGGGAAGACGTAGTGTTTCATGGTGGAATAAAGATCTATTCCACCCTCGACTCAAAGCTTCAGGCGGCAGCCGATTCAGCGGTTGCAAAGGGAATGGAACGGCTGGACACGATGATGGAAATAGACAACCAGGACGAGGACCCCCCCCAGGCAGCCCTTGTTGCCATTGATACTGGTTCGGGTGCGGTCAAGGCTCTTGTGGGGGGAAGGGATTATTTCAAGACCGAATTTAACCGGGCAGTCCAGAGCCATCGAAGGCCTGGGTCGGGGTTCAAGCCCTTTCTCTACTATTGCGCCTTTAACGAGCTTGGACTCCATCCGGCAACGCTGATGACAGACGAACCAGTAACTATTCAGGTAAAAGGCACTACTGCCTGGAAGCCCCGGAATTTTGAACGGACATTCCAGGGGGATGTCATCCTGAAACAGGCCTTGACGAGCTCCATAAACACAATTGCAGCCCAGCTTGTGGAACGGACGGGACCCGCCAGCGTGATCAGGACAGCCAGACTCTGCGGAATCACAAGTCCCCTTGAGGAGGTCTACTCCATCGCCCTTGGCACCGGCGGGGTAACCCCCCTGGAAATGGCATCGGCCTTTTCCACCTTTGCCGCCAACGGTATCCGCCATGAACCCTTTATGATACGGCGGGTGGAGGACCCCTTTGGCCGTGTGATCTACGAGCACATTGCCCAGGGACGAAGGGTGCTCGATGCCGGGACAGCCTTCCAGGTCGTTGATATGATGCGTTCCGTGGTGGATATGGGCAGCGGTAAATCCATTCGCCAGCTTGGATTTACCCGGCCGGCTGCCGGCAAAACCGGCACCACAGACTCGTTCAACGACGCCTGGTTCACAGGATTTACCCCCTCACTTTCCGTGTCCGTGTGGACGGGTTTTGACCGGGAGAAAAAGCTTGCAACCAGGACGGGAATGGGAATCACAGGAGGACGGGCCGCCGCACCCATCTGGGCTGATTTCATGGATCAGGCCCTTAGGAACGAACCCGAACGGGACTTTCCAATTCCCAGGGGAATCCGATTCGAGGCCGTGGATACAAAGACCGGATGCGCCCCAGACACCTTTGGCGCCGACGACAATGCAGAAATAGTGAGAGTACCACTCAAGGAGAATCAAACCCTCTGCCAGGAGGCCAGACCATGATCCTCCTTGCGCGTCACCTGACCCTGCTGCTCTGGTTTTCCCTGATCCCGGCCCTTGCCCTGGCCTTCTGGATACTGCCCTGGGTCAGCGGCTTATTCCCAAACCATGATCTTCCTGCGGCAGTTACCATCATTGGAATGGTTCTGGTGCTCATTGAATGGGCCATGACCCGTGTTGGAGAAAGGCGGGTACTTTCTGCATTGCGGTTGGCTGAATCCTGGGACCGAGCGGGCATTACACCAAGGAGTGAACACCAACATCTGAAAGCCCTGGAATGCTACGAAAGAGGTTTAATCTCCCCCCTGCGGACACGACGTATCGAATCTGTTCTTCTGGCTTCCCTGGCAAAGTTCAGCCTGACCTCAGCCCCATCCCACCCAGAATTTCAAAGGGCGGTTCGGGCATTTCTCAGGATCTCACCCCAGGACGTTGAGATTGCATACCTGTGGTTGAAACGAATGTCCAGGAGCAAAAAGCTGTCAAGGCAGGATCATGAAACAATGACCAGGGTAGCCGAGGCTCACCTTGATAATCCTGAAATAACAGTTCTTTGCGCTCGACTGTTCCTTGCATCCGGCCGCACAGACTATGCTGCCCGAAAGGTTTACAGGGCTATCCAGTCAAGCTCCAGCCCCGACCAGGTGACACTTGCCAGTATCGAAGAGCTTATGGAGCCTGAGGTTCTTACCGATGTTAAGGCCAATGGTATAGCTGATGATATGCCCGACATTCTGGCTGAAAATCTGGCCGACCCCCAGCCTGATGTAATGTCTGGTCATACACTGACTAATACCGAACCTGAAACCCTGGGCTCAAGATTCTCCCCCCGCTCTTTCCCTGAACAAGGCATGAAATATGCCAATGGGTTCAAGGCCATTGCGAACAAAGTCAAAAAAAATGCGACTACCATACCCGGAATCTTTCAAATAATTACTGCCCGCCTGAAGGCATACCACGCTTTTTTCCAGGGGCGGGAGAGCCTTACACGATTTTTAAAGTGGGCCACAGCCCTTGCAGCTACAGCTGTTTTAACCGGCTTTGCAATCAACACCCTTGTTCATCTTATCCACACACCCCCCAAAACAACGACAGTTGAGTTAAACAGAATTGATAAAGTTGAAAAGGAAATGCCCGGACGGTTTACCATTCAGGTGGCAGCTTATTTAAAGAAAACCCATGCCGACGAGTTTCTGACAAAGCTCAAACAAAAAGGGCTTGACGCATATATTTACAGGGCCGACGGCGGTGGACGCACCTGGTTCATCGTAAGAATATCACACTTTCCGGACAGGGAAAGTGCAGCTGTATACGGCGCAAACCTGAAAGAACAGGGCCTGATCGATGATTTTTTTGTGGATAATAACGAATAATCCCGGTTGAGCCGAAACCGACAACCGGGATCTGCAGCATTGACAGTCCATAAAACCCCGTCAAAAATGCTTTTGGATATGATCAACCAGGGCGATAAACTTGTGATTTGGAAGCTGGGCAGTCTGGCAAGAGTAAGATGACCCATAATTCGAGGAGGTGAGAGACGATGATTCTACGCGGCCCCATAGTGGGGACAGTTATGGTCCTGATAATTACTCTGGTTTTTGTCATCCCAGGATGCAGCTTCATACTACCTAAAAATTCCGGTAAGCGATCAATTGCTCTACCACCTTCAGAAAAAGGTCGGATAGGGCAATCCATCTCTAAAATGATGGTGGAGCATCCCGAGTTAACCGGCATTACACCACTTGGAAACGGCGAAGATGCATTTGCTACGTGAATGCTTCTGGCCGATTTGGCAATTGCCTCCATTGATATACAATATTACATTTGGAGGTCGGATCTCACAGGTTATCTGTTGCTTGATCGCCTCAAGCGGGCAGCCGATCGAGGCGTGCAGGTGCGGCTTTCTGCTGGACGACCATGGTACTGCTGGCATAGACCCAGAAATCGCCGCCTAAATGCACACCCGAACGTCGAAGTACGGCTATGGAATCCTTTTACCCTGCGTCGTTTTAAGATGCTCTCCTACAGTTTCGATTTTTTCCGCCTCAATCGCAGGATGCACAACAAGAGCTTTACAGTTGATGGCAGGGCCTGTGTGCTGGGTGGACGCAATGTGGGCGATGAGTATTTCAGTACTTGACAGACACCTCTCTTTGTCGATTTAGATGTGCTGCTCGTGGGAGAGATTGTACCGGCCATCTCAAAGGATTTCGATCGTTACTGGTTAGTGACGATCAAATGAAGGGGCAAGGTGCAATTCCGAACGAAGATCTACTGGGCGACCGTCTGGTGAAGGTTGTCGGCAAAATTGAGCGGCGTCTGGACGCGGTATCAGCCTACTTTGTTCCGGGTGCACAAGGAGTTAAAGGCTTTACCAAACTCGAAAAGAGAGGTGTTCAGGTCCGGATTTTGACAAACTCCCTGGAGGCGACAGACGTACTTCCCGTCCATGCCGGATATGCCAAGCGGCGTGGGGCTCTTCTTAAAGGCGGGATTGAGCTCTTTGAACTCCGAAGACAAGCCTCAACCAGTGCGGCAAAGAACAAGCTTGGTCCGTTTGGTTCATCCGGAGCAAGTCTCCATGCCAAGACCTTCGCAGTAAACAGCCAACGCATTTTTGTCGGCTCCTTCAACTTTGATCCACGCTCTGCGACGCTCAACACCGAAATGGGCGTTATGATCGACAGCAAGCGTCTGCCTACAGGCGTTAACCAATCCTTTGACAAGGGTTTTAGGGGAACGGCCTGGCAGGTAAAAAAGCGCAGTGGAAGTTTGGTCTGGATCGAACCCGATGCACCCGCCACACCCCCGTTAACAGCTGAACCTGGTACAAACATATGGCGCAAGGCCCTGCTCAAATTCATCGGCTGGCTGCCGGTGGAATGGTTGTTGTGAATAACATGATAATATTCGTCAACAATTCCGGGGAACAGATTTATTTTGTTTAAAAGTTGTTTCAGGCAGCAAGATATAGAATTATTCGTTCATTTCCACCGGAGGTTTAAAAGAATAACAACTGAGAGGTCAAACCCAACCATTGTACAGCCCCTGGGAATGAGGCACAACCTGGATGTGCTCGTGTGTCAACGATAGATCAGAACTCTCATGTGCAAACCGATGCACGGAATAAGGCTGGGTATGAACGGGTTTTTATCGAAAAAATATCTAGCTCACACCTGAAACGGCCCGAGCTAAAAGCCACATTAGATTATATCGGTGGGGGAGGGTGTCAAGGTTTAATGTAAGCCCATTCGTTATATTGTTTCCTAGTAAGTTCTCCTACTCCAGATGTCACAATAAATGCTTCATCAATAAAGTCTTCCTTTGTAAGCTCTAATTTTTTTAAGCTGTTATTGCAAAGGGCTATTTTAACATTTTTTTCTAACACATTCTTTATTTTATCTCGATTTTTATCTCGATTTTTTTTGAATGCTTTAACGCCATTAGAATTGGCTAAGACTTCAATTTCTATTTTTTCTCCTTCACTCTCCATGTCTTGTAAGAGGTTATTAATATTCCTGAGTACATCTGTTATTTTTTCTTCCTCATCTAAATGGAAAATGGTTTTATACATGTTTTCCTTCCTTTCTATTTTAATAAGATTGTAAGAGCCACATCTCTAAATTAAGTCGCACTTCAATAGCCACCAGGGCCGCTGCAACTCCACCGTTAAATTATAATGAGATAGCATCAAACAGTATTCTTTCAAATCCCATTTTGTAACATAAAAAGATTAATATGCTGGATGTCGCAGGTCAAGTATTATTATCCTAACCAAACCGCAAAACTTGCACTTTCCCTGTATTTAGCTGTTCGCTTGTCATACATCTGTGTAGTCTTGATTTGCGAATGTCCGACTGTTTTTTGTACCGCCTTGATGGGACAATAATTTTTACAACTTGCTGATCAATCAGGTGGTTGAACAGCGAGGAAATTGCAGACAGGCGGTTATTAATTGTGCGGGCGCTATGACCCCAAAAACTTCTTAAAGGCAATCACATGGCCGTGGGTGATCGAACGCAACTCTTCAGGAGAAGAGATCCCCAGGATATCCAAAAAAGTCCGGATGGCTCGATCATAGGTTTCGAAACCAACCTGAAACGGGAACGCCAGCTTGCAGGCATTGCAGCAGCCAAGGCCAATGGCAAACATTTGGGAAACGATCATTCACTATAACAACTATAAAGACTTGATCATTAAGTTATAGATTGATCACCTTGTGGGCAAGCTGCATGGAGGTGACAATGTCGAGCATGTTGGTGGTCTCACCCACCTTTTTTTGATCAAGGATATCAAAGTGAGTCAGACAGGTGCCGCAGACAAGGATATGAACTCCCTGCCCTTCAAGTTCCTGGATCTGGTCAAGCACAGGCGATCCTTGAATTGTGAACTTTACGCCTGAATTGACAAACACCACCCTCCAGAGATCCTCACCCATCTCCTTGAGGGTCGTAAGAAAACTTGTCATGAGTTTTTCACCGAGTATGTCATCACCCCTGCCAATGGTTCGGGAGGCGATCATCACCATTACTTTCTGATGCTCTGACCGGCCCATGTCCGGTCCTGGGCTTGGACTTGTTGATCCTTGACCAGGCAGATACCCACCCTGCCGGGTTCCCTCGATCACCGAGGTTCTGCCATCGGAATCAACCGACACCTCAAAGCCGCTGTGGGTCAAGAACCGGCTCACATTTTCTGCTGCGGCATCGTTGTCAACAGTCACCGAGATATGCCCGGGATTTTGAGTATCAACCGCCTCTTTTGTCCTTAAAACAGGACCGGGACAGGCAAGCCCCCTTCCATCTATACTTATTGTCATATCAAATTCCTCAAGCCCTTTTGGGCAATATTCATAAGCTGAAAGTTGAAATTAAATGAACAATGTATTGACGTTATCAACATTTGTCAAAATTTAAGTCTCGTTTGCAGAAATTCTCATTTAAAAAAGGCTTTCACGGGATAGACCTGCATCCCAGGGCAATTCTTGCATTGCGCCTAAACCTCGGAAACCTCAGACCGTTAAAACAAGACTGCCCCAGGGTGTCATTCAGGCGGCAGCCAATATCCAAAACTCTGACATGGAAAATGATAATTGCCGTGACCGCAGGGTCGATGATGACAAAGGACTTTCCATGTGTTACGATATTTTTCAGCGATAGGGCAAAACCCAGCAAACAATTAATTTATAAGAGAATGTAGAGCCATGGGCCATATATTTGATTCCACAGATGCACAGTTTTACGATGCCTGGTTTGATCGGGCAAGAAAGGGGCACACCTTTAATCTTGAATCAGACCTGCTCCTGAGGATGCTTGCCGCCCACAAATACGACAGGATCCTTGACATCGGGTGCGGAACGGGCCGAAGCCTGGAACCGCTTCTCAACCAGGGATTTCACCTCACCGGGGTGGACCCCTCCCCCCCCATGCTTGACCTTGCCAGGGTAAGACTGGGCGACAAGGTGGACCTCCACAGGGGGGTGGCAGAGGCCCTTCCCTTTGAGGACAACGCCTTTGACCACGTCATCCTTTTTACCAGCCTTGAATTCACCGAAAGACCGGCCAAGGCTATAGAAGAGGCGTGCAGGGTGGCCAGAAACACCGTTATTATTGGAGCTTTCAACAGCCATGCGCCGCTGAACATAATACGCCGGATAAAGAGCTTCTTTGTCTCTACCCCCTTTTCCCATGCCCATTACTTCAGCATCTGGGAGCTTAAAAAAATCCTTTATGCAATTATCGGGGACGTGCCCCTCACCTGGAGAACCACCCTTCAGCTTCCATGGTTTACAGGATCCATAGCAGGTTTTATTGAACAGCAGCCCCTGATGGAGCGATCACCCCTCGGTACCACGATCGTCATGAAAATAAAGCCTGTACCAAAGTTCAGGACCCGCCCCATGTGGCTCAGGGTCAAACAGTCAAGGAACTATGATCAGGTATCAGGTTTTGCGCGCATAATTAACAAGGAGTAGAAGGAATAGAACGATGGAAACACTTATTTATGAAAAACTCGAAAATAAAAAGGTTCGCTGCGGCATCTGCAACCATTTCTGCACCATTGACCAGGGCAGGCGAGGTCTTTGCAGCGTCCGGGAAAATCAGGAGGGACGACTCATCAATCTTGTCCATGGACGAATCGTAGCAAGGGGAATCGATCCTGTGGAAAAAAAGCCCATATTCCACCTCAAGCCCGGCTCCCTTTCCTATTCAATTGCAACTGTGGGCTGCAACTTCCGGTGCAGCTTTTGCCAGAATGCCGATATCGCCCAGATGCCCACCGAACAGAACGGAAAGATACAGGGTGTAAAAATAGAACCAGAAACCATAGTTGAACAGGCCCTTAAGGGCAGTTGTGCAAGCATAGCCTACACATACACAGAACCTGCCGTGTTTGTAGAAACGGTGCTTGAAACCGCTAAAATTGCCAAACGCAACGAACTTTTCAACATCCTGGTCACCAACGGCTATATGAGCCGGGAGGTGATCGAAATGATCGCCCCCTATATAGATGCGGCCAATGTGGATTTAAAGGCCTTTAACGATGATTTCTATCGAAAATTCTGCAAGGCAAAAATCGAACCTGTAAAGGAAAACCTCAAGCTGATGAAGCGCCTTGGGATCCTTGTGGAGGTGACCACCCTTCTAATCCCCGGGCTCAACGACGACCCCGGACAGCTTGAGGCCATGGCTGCCTTTATTGCCGACGAGCTGGGAAATGAAACCCCATGGCACGTATCAAGGTTCCACCCCTGCTACCGGATGATGGACCGTGAGCCAACACCGGTTTCCTCGATCGAAAGGGCCGTCTCAACCGGCAAAGCTGCGGGGCTTCAATATGTGTACACGGGTAACGTCCCGGGCCTTGATGGTGAAAACACCCTTTGCCACAGTTGCGACAAAACCCTGGTGGATCGGAAGGGCTATGCGGTTTCAAGCGTTATAACCCCTGAGGGCCGATGCCCTAATTGTAATTCCCTAATTTATGGTATATATTGAGGCCCTATATTAAATAACCAGATACAACCATTTTTCATTCGGGATATCAGCTTGGGGGGCGGCAGTCGGTATTCCCTTGCTGAACATTAAGAAACAAAGGGGATCAGATTTTCTTGGTTCAGCAAGGGAATACCGGCTGTCGCCTCTAGTATAGAACCAAAATGAGAATCCCCAGATTAGGAGAGTTACCAGTTAATGAAGTCAGCCCTAAGCGCTCAAATCCTTACCTTTGGACGAATGATCAAGTTTTCCCACACCGTGTTCGCCCTTCCCTTTGCCCTTTCGGCAGTTATTCTGGCCTGGAAAGACCATGAACCAGACATGTCCGTTCTTGGGTGGATCATCCTGGCCATGGTGGGCGCAAGATCTGCCGCCATGGGGTTCAACCGGATCATTGATGCCCCCATGGATCTTAAGAACCCCAGAACGGCCAACAGGGAAATTCCCGCCGGGATTTTAACCAGAAAGTCTGCAGGCCTGTTTGTGGGAGCATCCTCCCTGGTGTTTGTTTTTGCGGCGGCAATGCTTGGGCCCCTGTGCTTCTGGCTCTCGTTTCCCGTTCTTATCCTGCTGCTCTTCTACTCCTACACCAAGCGATTCACAGCCTACTGCCACATCTATCTCGGGTTTGCCATATCCCTTGCCCCCCTTGGGGCGTGGATTGCTGTCACTGGCGGATTTTCCGTACCCATCCTGTTTCTGACCCTGGCACTGATGACCTATATCGCAGGGTTTGACATTCTCTACGCCTGCCAGGACACAGCTTTTGACGGGGAGACCGGTCTTTTTTCGATTCCGTCGGCCATCGGTCCCAGAAACGCCATGGCCGTGTCCCAGCTCCTCCACGGATTCACCATCGTCCTCCTGTTTACCATGTACCTGTCGTTTGACATGGATCGGGTATTTCTCCTCTTTCTCGGAGTAATAGGTTTGCTCCTCGTGGTGGAACACCGGCTGGTGAAACCGGACAACCTCGAACATATCAACATCGCATTTTTTCACATGAACAGCCTGGTATCCATAACGCTTTTTGCAGGTGTTCTCACAGAGGCCCTGGTCTGATGACGCCCAGGATACAACCAACCTATGTGGTTGCCATAACCGGTGCTTCAGGCGTTACCTACGCCGTCCGACTGCTCAAGGCCCTTGTTCAAACACCCTGCCGGGTAATCCTGATGGTTTCCGAGGGCGGATTCCGGGTCTTTGACCATGAAATGGGCTTCAAACCAGAAGGAAATTTTCAGCAGTTTCTGGCAGACCAGGGGGTGGTCTGCTGCGATGGGAGCTTCATCAGGATCTTCTCCGAGACTGACTATGACGCCTCTCCTGCCAGCGGCTCGTTTGTCCATTCCGGCATGGTGGTCGTTCCCTGTTCCATGAAGAGCCTTGCAGCCCTTGCCGCAGGCTATGCCGACAACCTGATCTCACGGTCGGCGGACGTCTGCCTCAAGGAGAGGCGGCCCTTGATTCTGGTACCACGGGAAACACCCCTCAGCCTGATTCACCTGGAAAACATGACCCGGGTCTGCCGGGCCGGTGCCACCATCCTGCCCCCTTGTCCCTCCTTCTACACTTCACCCGCAACGGTGGAGGCCCTTGTGGATACGGTGACGGCAAGGATTCTTGACCATCTTAAAATAGGGCACGACCTGATTCCCAGGTGGTGCAACGGAACCGAACAATGAAATTCAGACTCCCCCATAAAGTTCAAAAGATCCTGACCCTGCTCGTTAAAAATGGCTGCCGGGCGTTGATTGCCGGCGGTGCAGTCCGGGACATGGTGGCCGGAGATCATCCCACAGATTTTGACATTGTAACCAACGCCTCCCTTGAAACCATACGGCAGATCTTCACCGGGGAGAAAGTCAAAACAGTTGGAAAGAGCTTCCAAATCTGCCTTGTGAACGGCATCGAGATTGCGTCCTTTAGAGGCGAGCGAATGAACTTTCCCCTTACCGACCTTAAGCAGAGGGATTTTACAATTAACAGCATGGCCTGGGACCCTCAAACCGGGCAGATCATCGACCCCTTTTCAGGCCAGCAGGACCTTAAAGACAGGATCATTCGGTTTACCGGCGACGCAAACCAGCGAATCCTGGAAGATCCCCTGCGTATGGTCAGGGCCTGCCGGTTTGTCTCCCGGATCAAGGGCGACTTCGACCCTTTAACGCTTGACAGCATCCTAACCAATGCAGGCCTTGTCAAGACCTTGGTGGCACCAGAACGCATCCGCATGGAGATCCTCAAGGCCATGGGCCATGATCTTCCCTCTCTTTTTTTTAAAGCCCTTAAAAGAACCGGCCTGCTCAAAGACATATTTCCCAGCCTTGACAGGCTGGTTGAGCTTGATGGCGGCCCATTCCATGGTGAGACGGTGTTTGAGCACTCAATGATGACGGGCGATGCCCTCTCTCCCAAACGGCCGCTGCTGCGCCTTGCAGGCTTTCTCCACGATACGGGAAAATATGATGCAGCGGAAATTAAAGAGGGGATTCTCACCTTCCACAACCATGAAAAGGAGCTGGACCAGGTTGAGCAGGACCTTATCAACCTTAAATTCTCCCTCCGGGAGATGGACTACATCCTGTCAATCATCAGCGTTCACATGCGGCCCCTCACCGAGGAGACCTCGCCCAGGGCAGTACGTCGAATCCTTGCCCTTCTTGCGGCCAGGGGGCTGACCTATAAGGAGTTCATGCGCATGCGCATCGCAGACAAGCGGTCCAACCTCGCAAAGCCCCACTACCACCTCAGGGATATCCGCAACCGGGTTCAAAAGTTTAAAGACGAGCTTGAACCCGGAGGAACACAGGCCTTTACACCGGCGGATCTCGCCATTGACGGCAACCGCATCATGGCCCTGTTAAACCTTGGCCCGGGTCCAGAGGTGGGACGTATCATGGAGCTTTTATTCGAACGGGTCCTTGACGACCCAACGCTCAACACCCCGTCAACCCTTGAAGCCCTTGCCCTTTCATTTGGTCCAGGAAAAGAGCCATGATGCAGCCAGAATACAGGCAAGGCTGACAACGCCGAGGAACATAAGGTCCGGTCCAACCTGGGCAAGGGTGGCCCCGTCGTTGAGGATATCCCTGATGGCGGAAAGCATCCTTGTCAGCGGCAGAAAACCCGCTATGGTCTTTATCCATCCGGGCGCACCCTCCAGGGAGAACCACACCTCGGACAGAAACATCATGGGCCAGGAAATAAAGTTGATGACCCCGTTGGCAAACTCTTCACTCGTACCCCTTGAAGCAATCAAAAGCCCCATGGATGAGAGGGCAATAGCGCCCATGGTAAAGACAACCGCCGCATCAAACACAGAACCCTGGGTATGAAAGTCAAAGGTGAGATCGCACCCAAACCAGACAATGACAATGGTAAACATAATCAGAAACACCCTGGAGAGCATCTGGGCAGTCAAATACTCAAGGGCAGTCACAGGAGTGGCTTTGAGCCTCTTTAACACCCCGTTTTTCCGGTATCTCACAATTACAAACCCAACCCCGTAAAGGGCCGAAAACATCATGTTCATCCCTAGGATTCCGGGGAAGAGCCAGTCAATATAGCGAATCTGGACCGTGGTGATAGCCTCTTTCCTGAGAAGCTCGTCAAAGACTTCAAGGGGAACCGTGCTCTCCCGGAAAATTTTTTCGGCCACATACCCCTTGGGCGAAGTGTCGCTGATCCAGTATTGCCAGGGCCGGGGCGAGTTTTTGATGAGGATGTCTATCTTGTGGTGACTCAGACGATCCAGGGCCTGGTCAAAGCTGTCAAAATAAATCAGGTCAAGGTACAGCGTCTCCTTGAACCGATCGGGGAGCTCAAGGCTTTCAACCGCTGTTTCCGGGGCAACTGGAAAGACACCCACCTTGAACTGGGCACGGTTGTCGTTGCCGAACACCAGGGCAAAACCCGCCACAATTAAAAAGGGAAAGAGAAAGTTCCAGCCAAAGGCTGCCCTGTCCCTTAGAAACTCGTAGTTTCTTGAGACAAGCACGGCCCACATTCGTTTAAAATTCATGCAGATGTTCCTTTTACCAGGTTCCTTTTTTGTGGTGGTTACGTCCTGAGATGCCTTCCTGTGAGGTTTAAAAACACCGTCTCAAGATTTCTGGGCTCCCCATCATCATGGCAGTGCTGCTCAATAAGGGCCCCAGGAGAACCCTGGGCAATGATGCGGCCCTTGTCCATGATGATAATGTCATCGCACAAGACCTGGGCCTCTTCCATGTAATGGGTTGTAAGAACAATGGATTTCCCCTGCTCTTTAACCCCCCTGATGATCTTCCACATGTGCTGGCGGGCCAGGGGATCAAGACCTGTGGAGGGTTCGTCAAGAAAGAGAAGGTCTGGATCATTGATCAGGGCAAGCCCGAGAAGAAGGCGCTGCTTTTGACCTCCGGATATCCGGTCGTTCATCTGCCTGCCGATGGAATCTAACATGCACAGACGGCTGACCTCTTCCACGGGGAGCGGATTTTTATAAAAACGGGCAAAGGTTCTGAGGGTGTCGTTGACCGTTAAAAAGGCCAGGAGTTCAGTATGCTGGAACTGAATGCCTATTTTTTCACGAAAATCCCTGTCCCTGGGTTTTCCCCTGAACAAAATGGTGCCCTCAGTGGGCGTGATGATATCTTCGATCATTTCAACCGTGGTGGTTTTTCCAGCCCCGTTCTGGCCGAGGAGACCAAAGCAGCTCCCCTCTTTGATGGAAAAAGAGATGCCGTCAACGGCCGTGATATCTTTATAACGTTTTACCAGCCCTTTGATCTCAAGCAACATTAGGCGGCTCCTTTTAACGGAATTCGACTCTTAAAAACTTCAAACATCTCCCTGGATATACCGCTGACTCCAAGGGGTCTCTCAACCCCATCGTGGCAGTCTGAGCCGCCGGTAACAACCAGGTCATGTTTTTCCGCCCAGGTTCTCAGGATTGCCCGATGCTCCATGGTGTGGCCGGGATACTCAACTTCAACACCACCAAGGCCTGCATCCAGAAATTCAGGGAACAGCCGTTCCACAATCTCCATGGGGGGGAGCACCTCCCTGTAATGGCCCCTGCCGGGAAAAGACCCCGCCGCAGGGTGGGCAAGCACGCCCAGCATGGGCCATTTGTCCATGAGATCAGTTACTTCGGCAAGATTGATGCCCGATGGGACATAGGCAGGACTCTGATTCCCAATTATGGCCTTTACCTGTTCCGGAGACCTGATGCCGTGGTTTTGGGTCAGGGCAAGGGCAAAATGGCGCCTGGATGCATTTTTGGCCAAATGGGCAATCTCCTGGCACGTGAGCTCTTGCTTGAGCACGGGGGTGATTCCCCGGGGCCCGAAAAACCGGTTGATCTCCTTGACCCGCTGGGCAGCAAGCAGAGCTCCCCGTCCCCTGGCAAGGGTCTTTCCAATGGATCTTCGAAAATTCAGGTCTTTAAAAAGTTCCAGGGAAAAATAGCAGAGAAGGTGCAGGGTTCCTGTAAAGAACGAACCTTTAAATCGAACGGAAACTTCTACCCCTGGTACAACCTCTATTCCATGGCGCTCTCCAGCCCCAAGGGCCGCCCCTATCCCATCAATGGTGTCATGGTCGGTGACTCCAAGGGCAGAAATACCCGCCTCTTTAGCGGCAAGAACAAGGTCATGGGGAGAAAAGTCTCCATCGGAAAAAGTGGTGTGGTTGTGCAGATCTGCGTAAAGTCGGCCTTCCATGTTTATCTCCTGTTCAGTCGGGAACTCCCGGATCTGGGGATTAATTATGCAACCCTTTTAATTATCCTGAAAAGGATCTTTTATCAATGCCCTTTTTTATTGTAAAGAGACAGTGCAAATGATAACTATGAAAAAAGTCTACTCAGAAAAATCATTAAAAAAAGCTACTATTGAATGGAGGTTCCCAATGTCATTATACCTGGTGCAGCACGGAAAAAATCGCTCCAAAACCGAAGATCCAAAAAAGAGGCTTTCGGACCAGGGACGGGCAGAGACACGACGTATCGCCCAGGTGGCAGAGGGCTACCGTGTTCCTGTCTCGATAATCCGCCACAGCGAAAAAGAGCGGGCCTTTGAAACGGCAAGAATTATGGCCCAGTTTTTAACGCCGGAGCGGGGAATCGAGCAGATTGACGGGATCTCCCCCATGGACCCGGTGGAGACATTTGCCCTGTCCCTGGATGCACGGGAAAACACCATGGTGGTAGGCCATCTGCCATTCCTGGAGCGCCTTGTGGGTTATCTTGTGACAGGCAGCCCCGAACAAAGGGTCTTTAAATTCCAGAATTCGGGGATTGTCTGCCTGGACAGGGACGAAAACGGATGGGTCATCTCGTGGACACTGATGCCCAAGATCGGTATCGACATATAAATCAGACTTTCTGTTCCTGTTCGGAAAAACACGGGATGCAGAGGTTTTTGCCGGCAAAACGGCGTATCCTCGACTCCATGACCATCTCACCACAGGCCTCACACCGGATGCTCTCAAGTATCCTGGCCGGTTTCACCGGCGACTGGTTTACCGCTTCCACCTTGAACAGATCGTCAAGGTCGGCCTCCATTATCGTTCGTATGGCATCCTCCCTGGTCTCCCCGTCCTTTGCAATGGGTCTTTTGTTGAGCACGGCCCGGAATCCCTTTTTGCCGGTTCTGTCAAAAAAAGTAAAGGCTGCCTTGCCGTAATCCCTGTGTACCAGGTTGCCCTTGCCATAGGTGCAGCCGGTAAGAAACTGCACGGCATCAAGTGCGCACATGTCGGTCTCGGCCACACACACGGGTGATGTGCACTCGGTAATATCAAGACGCTCCATGGCAAGCTCTGACACACGGATGCCGATGGCAAGTCCCGGGCATGTGTGGCCGTGGAACTCTATGGTTTTATCGATGGTGTTTTTATCTATTGTGCATGTCATGGATTTCTGTTCCTTTTAATAATTGTAAAATTTACGGCAATGCCGCTATTGTGTAAAAATCTCGACAGTAGAGACCCCTTTGGTTAACCTGACCTGAATTCTGCGGTCCTTCGCCTGTAAAATTGAACCACAAAGTCAATATGGATGTTCATGGCTCTTCGAGCTTCTTCACCATCCCTGGCTTTGATGGCGTCAATGACCCCAATGTGCTGTTTCAAGATGGAGTCGATATTTTCACCGTCCATGTACAGATCCTCTAGACTCGTTCTAATGCCATGGAAGAGATAATCATAGAAATTACGCATGATCAAAATCTGGATTGGATTTTTTGCAGCATAGGCAATGGACATATGAAAAGAGGTGTCGGCAGCAGTGCCGAGGCGGCCCGAATCAATCTCTTTTTTCATCTCCTCTATGGAATGCTCCATTGCCTTGATATCCTCCCCGTCGGCCCGTCTAGCAGCCAAGGCCGCTGCATTGCATTCAAGCCCCAGCCTTACCTCAAGAAGATCATCAATGGTGGCGTCCTGGGTCTGCTGCATCATCTTGAAGATGGTGGTCTCTTCCTTGGAATCAACGGCCGTTACAAAAGTCCCCCGCCCCTGTTTTTGAACCACAAGCCCCATGGTAACAAGACGCTGGATGGCGTCCCTTATGGTGCTGCGGCTCACCTGCATAGCCCGGGCAAGATCGCGCTCGGCCAGTATTCTGTCGCCCGGCTTGAGTTTTCCCCTGTAAATAAGTTCCCTTATCTGATCAAAGGCTTGATCGGATATCTTCTTGGGTTTTATTGGCTTGATGGATAAATCGATTGTGTTTCCCAATGTTTCAAATTATGTTCGGTTATGTAATTAGTTTTTGATTGCGCAAAGACTCGGCATAGAGTTCAAGGGGATGCCTCACCCTGACGTTTAAACCACCCTTGGCAAGCATGTCCGAAATCTGCACCATGCACGCCGGGCATCCCGTAGCAAGTGTGGTACAACCAGTATCTGCAATGTTTTTCTGCTTGATGGTGCCGATTCTGGAAGAGAGATCGTAGTGGACAAGGTTAAAACTGCCCCCCATACCGCAACACTTGTCCGAACCCTCCATCTCCACAAGCTTCTTGCCCGATGCCTGTATCATCTGCCTTGGCTCCTTGAACACCCCGAGGGATTTCTTGAGGTGGCAGGGGTCGTGGTAGGTAACCGCCTCACCATCTCCAGCGGCTTCGTTACCAATACCATGAAGTCCAACTTTATTCACCAGAAATTGATTTACATCAAGTGTTCGTTCGGACAATCGCCTGATCTTTTCCCTGGTACCGCTTGCCTTACCTTCGTAAATTGTGGGCCACAGTTTCTTGATGGTGGAGGTACAGGTGGCACAGGCAGTTACAAGATAATCATACTTCTGGCTGTCAAACAGATCCACATGGTACTCCACAAGCTTTTCAAATGTGGCCCTATCCCCGGAGGCCAGGGCCGGAATCCCGCAGCATCCCTGGCCATGGGGAATCCAGGTGCCCACCCCATGGTATTCAAACACACCAATCAGATCATTTGCTATGCGGGGAAACATCTTGTCTATGATACACCCGGTGAAAAAGACCACCCTGAGACCCGAGCGGCCCGGCCGGGTATCCACCGACACCCTGGTTTTGTGGAAGGGTTTGGCGGCCATGGGCAGAAGGTGACGATCCTGGATTAAAGGGGAAACCAGACGGGCACAGGAGGTTCCCTGGGCATTGTTCTCAGCCTTTGTGAACAACCCCTGGAATTTCCCCGCCCACTCGGTGAGGCGGTCAAAGGCGGCGGGATTTGCCAGCATCTTTTTAAAGATCAAACGTTTTACAGGAGAAAGCCCCTTGAACTCGGCAATAATGGCCCGGGCCTTGATGAATATCTCGAGCACACTCACGCCGCTCGGGCAGTTAGCCGCACATGATCCGCAGAGCAGACACTTGTTTAGCCGTTCATCGACCCCGTCGGGATCGGTAAAGAGGTTTTTGCTCAGCCCGTCGAGGAGGGCAAGCTTTCCCCTTGCCACGTCAGACTCTCTTCTGGTTTGTTCATATAGGGGGCAGACCGACTGGCACATGCCGCACCGGTTGCATACCACCAGCTGTTCTTCCAGCTCCTTGAGTTGATTTGCAAGTTCATTCATGCCTGCCATAATTTAAAAGACTCCTGTGATTTTGCCGGGATTAAGAATCGAATGGGGGTCCATGGCTTTGCGCAACCGTCTTGAAAATAGAATCGAAGAGTAGCCAATCTCCTTTTCCAGAAACGGGGCCTTGGCAAGACCTGTTCCGTGTTCACCGGAAAGCGTTCCGCCCATAGCAAGGGCCCTGTCAAAGATCTCTTCGATGGCCGATTCCACCCGGTGCCACTCCTCCTTGTTTCTCTTGTCGGTTAAAATGGTCGGGTGAAGGTTGCCGTCGCCTGCATGGCCAAAGGTACCGATCTCTATCCTGTATTTTACCGCAATCTCCTGGAGAGCCCTTACCATGGCGGGGATTTTACTCCTGGGGACAGTGGCATCTTCCAGCACTAGGGTGGGTTTAAGTCTGGCAAGGGCCGAGAGGGCGCTTCTGCGGGCCGCCCATATTTTGTCCCGTTCAGAATCATCGGCCGCAACCTTGATGCTTTCGGCACCAAGCTTTTTACAGAGTTCTTCAACGGCCGCCCCCTCATCCTCGACCTGGGCCGGATGACCGTCCACCTCTATGAGAAGCAAGGCTCCGGCATCGATGGGCAGCCCTGCATGGCTGTACGCTTCAACGGCCCTTATGGTGAAATTGTCCAGGATCTCAAGGGTGGCCGGAACGATGCGGGCCGCAATGATGGCGGCAACTGCTTCCGATGCCTGTTCAATGGTTTTAAACACGGTGACCATGGATTTTCTGGCCTTGGGAAGGGGGATGAGCTTTAAGATAATCTCGTCGATCACACCAAGGGTGCCTTCCGAGCCTACCATCAGGCCGGTCAGGTTGTATCCTGTGGCGCACTTTACCGTCCTTGAACCGGACCTTACATGCTCGCCCATGGCGTCAAAAAAGCTCACCCCCATGACATAATCTTTGGTCACCCCGTACTTGAGACCTCTTAAACCACCGGCGTTTTCCGCCACGTTCCCCCCCAGGGTCGACACTGCCTGGCTGCCCGGATCCGGTGGATAGAACAGTCCCTTTTTCTCCACGGCTGCGGCAAGGGCTGCCGTTACCACGCCTGGCTGAACCACGGCATACATGTCTGCCTCGTTGATCTCTATAATCTTATTAAGCTTACCCGTAAGAATAACAACACCCGAGGAGTCTTGGGGAATCGTGCCGCCGGAGAGATTGGTACCGGAACCCCTTACCGTAATGGCCGTATGGTTTTCAGCACAGACCTTGACAATCTGTCCCAATTGTTGTGAAGTTTCTGGCATCACGGCCACACCAGGCATCACGGAATCAAGAACAGCCGCATCATAGGAGTAGGTGAGCATATCCTCTTTTTGGGTGAAAACATTCTCTTTGCCCACAACTCTTGCCAGTTGATCAATAACTTTTTTCATTGCTACTCCTTATAACGGGTTTTCCCCCAAATAAAAAATCCAGCCTCGTTCACAGATATCGGCCATTGTCAGAATTAACGGCTCCATGGGGTCAGACTTGACTCCTCCCGGCGGAACACTGTATTGGCCAAAACGATTACCAGGACCAAAGCTTTCCAGAGCCATACGGCTGTTTGTACAATTGGTCATACCAATCTCTCTCATTCAGGAGTACCAAGTCAGACATAAAAGGCGACCGCAAGGTTACCCCTGCATTGACCTGACTGTCCTACCCAACCAAACAAATAAAATTGCAAAATGAAAAAACCACTGATTTTTCAATGGTTTTTTAAATCAATAACAAAATTTAAAATAATTTTCAAATACAATACTCGATTGTCAATTTTTATATTTTTTCTTGACAAGGTTAAATGGAATAAATAGTAATGGTATGACCAATATCAAAGCACCTGTTTTCTTAAATACGTTCCAATTTTTTATGAAGAGCAATC
>Ga0265295_1002458_pt1 | contig 29312 bp, 32 predicted proteins | sample Munlansysbiofilm_FD_192503 | JGI IMG/M metagenome (GOLD analysis project Ga0265295, IMG submission 192503) | Leachate microbial communities from a municipal landfill in Southern Ontario, Canada - Methane capture system biofilm | ecosystem: Engineered > Solid waste > Landfill > Unclassified ... | reverse complement strand
ATCAAAGATTTAGTTATAACTTCAGATGGAAAGAAATTCAAGAACCAAGATTTCTTTAAATCTTCAATGAAAATGTTAAGGGTTGAGCAGCGTTCTTTAGCAAGGAAACAAAAAGGATCAAATCATTATTTAAAACAAAAATTAAAAGTTGCACTTTTACATGAACACATTAAAAATCAAAGACTTGATTATTTACATAAAATAAGTAAGTTTTTAGTAGATAATTATGATACAATTTGTATTGAAAATCTTGCAACATCTAACATGATGAAAAATAGAAAGTTAAGTCGTGCAATTGGTGATATGGGTTGGTTTAAATTTAAATCTTTTCTAGAATATAAATGTGAATGGTATGGTAAAAACCTTTCAATCATTGGTAGGTTTGATCCATCTAGTAAAACATGTTCAAATTGTGGTTCAATAAATAAAAATTTAAAATTAAATGATAGAAATTGGATATGTCAAGTATGTGGTTCTCAACATGATAGAGATGTAAATGCTGCAATAAATATAAGAAATTTTGGGTTGAGGAACCAACCCAGCGTCACTCAAAGTGAATGGTTGCATTGTGCTTGTGGCGTAGAAACACATCAGTCTTTAGCTGGTGTATAGTTCATTTACCAGATTTAAATTTAGCATTTGAATTTAATGGTTTATACTGGCATAATGAAATATATAAAAATAATAATTACCATAAAATAAAAACAGACTTATGTTTAAAAAAAGGAATACAACTTATTCATATCTATGAAGACGACTGGATTTATAAACAGGAAATAGTTAAATCTATGATATTAAATAAATTAAATAAAACACCGAATAAAATATTTGCAAGAAAATGCCAGATAAAAGAAATAACAGATAATAATTTAATAAGAAATTTTTTAAATGAAAATCATATTCAGGGTTTTGTTGGTTCAAAATTGAAAATTGGACTATTTTATAATAGTGAGTTGGTGTCGTTAATGACTTTTGGTAAACTACGAAAACCATTAAATTCTAAATCTAAAAGTAATAATGAATATGAAATGTTAAGATTTTGTAATATATTAAACACTAATGTAGTAGGAGGTGCATCAAAATTATTTAAATATTTTATAAATAAGTATAAACCAGAACAAGTTATTAGTTATGCAAGTAGAAGTTATTCAAATGGAAAACTATATGAAAAAATAGGTTTTAAATTACAACACATAACCAAACCTAATTATTATTACATAATAGATGGTATTAAAAATTATAGATTTAATTTTAGAAAAGATATTCTAGTTAAACAAGGATTTGATTCAACCAAATCAGAACATGAAATAATGTTAGAAAGAAAAATATATAGAATATATGATAGTGGTAGTTTAAAATTTAAATATAACAAATAAAATTAGTATTATAAGTTATAATTTTTATATATAATAAATAATTTACAAAAATAATAAAATAATAAAAATGGAAGACAAATTTTATAAATTATTAGAATATATGACAATTGGTGCATCTTTACATGACGAGTATGGTAATATAATTTATGCTAATCCAATTTTTTGTGATATTTTTAATGTTAATATAAATAGTATAAAATCTAAAAAAATAAATAGTGATGACATAAATATCAAAAATAGTAATGACGAACCTATTGTTGATTGGATTAATATTAATTTTAAAACAATTAAAAATAAAATAATAAAGGTTGATATTCACAATAAAACTAATTGGTTTAAAATAAACACTATTAAGTTAAAAAATGGATATGAATATTATATAATAACGTATGAAAATATAACTGACACTGTTAATTATTCATATTTATATGAACAGGTATTTAATGATATTGATACCGGTATAATAATAATAAAAAATTTAAATAGTAATTATTATTTAAAAAACATAAATCCTTATGGTTTAAATATATGTTCTATTAAAAAAGATGATATTGATAAAAATATAGAAGATTTAAATTTCCCAATTATAAATGGTAATAATATATTGCATTATATTAAAGATGTGTGGAAAAATGGAACACCCATAAAGTTAAAGTTTGCTAAATGTGTTAATAATGACAAAATATTTTGGAGAAATATATCATTTCATAAAAATGATACTAATCAAATAATTATACTTTTTCATGACGTTACTGATATAGTAAATTATAAAAAAATGGTTGAACAGTCAGATAAAATGAAAAGTAATTTTTTATCTAATATGTCACACGAAATAAGAAGTCCTATAAATGCAATAATAGGTTTTATTGATATATTAGAAAATTCAAATAATAAAGATGAGATAAATAGAAGTATTAGTATTATTAAAAATAGCAGTAAATCTTTAATAAAATTGATTGATGATATATCTGATATGTCTAAAATTGAAGCTGGTAAAATTACTATAAATAAAAATAAATTTGATATTAATTCTGTGATTAAAAATGTTATAGATACATCTACTATTAAATTAAAAAATAACGTTCAAATAAGTTGTGATATTGATATAAATAATGAATTAATTATAAATTCTGATGAACATAGAATAAAACAAATTTTAATAAATCTAATGGATAATTCTATTAAATTTACAAAAGAAGGATATATAAATATTGGATATTCATTAGATGAAAGTTTTATAACATTTCATGTTGAAGATACTGGAATAGGTATATCAGACGAAAATAAAAAATATGTGTTTAATAGATTTCATAAATCAGATAAATTATCAAAAATTGGAACTGGTTTAGGTTTATCTATATCAAAAGAATTAGTTAAATTATTAAATGGTAAAATATGGTATAATACAAATTATGGTTCAGGTACCACATTCTATTTCAAAATACCATATGATAAGGTTAATAAAAATAAAAATAAAAAACAAATTAATATTAAACAAAAAACAGATTATAATAAAATAGATTTATCTGATAAGAAAATATTACTAGTTGAAGATATAGATTTTAATACAAAATTAATATTATCATATTTAGAACCAACAAATGTGAAGATTATTGTTGCTGAAACAGGCAATGAAGCATTATTGAAATACAATGAACATAAAAATGATTTAGATTTAATATTAATGGATATACAGTTACCAGAAATGGATGGTAATGAAGTTACTCAAATAATAAGAACAATTGATAATAATATTCCAATAATCGCACAAACAGCTTATGCTATTAAAGAGGATATTGATGATATAATGCAATATGGGTTTGATGATATAATTAAAAAACCTATAATAAAAAATGATCTCATTAATACTATTGTTAAATATGTTTAATTTTTGATAACCTTAAATTATTTAATTTAAATGCTAAAACATAACCTTTTGATTTTTGTCCATTTGGTAATGAATATTTTATATCTTCGGTTTTATCATATAATATTGTTATACTTTTATCATTATCATAATATAATTCAAACAACACATTATTATTTGAGTCATATGCTTCTTCTGCCCAACCATAATTTGATGGTCTATCTAAAAGTTTCATAGTTCTCCAATTTAATAAATTAGAAGATTTATTTGTTAAATCTATATTTTTAATTGATTGTGACATATTATTAAAAATAATTTTAAATTATATATAAAATTATTTTTTTGGTTTTAAAAACATTGTCATTTTATTACCTTCTAAAACAGGCATTTTTTCAACAATAGCAATATCTGATAATTCATCTGCTAGTTTTAATAACAATATTTGACCTCTATCTTTATGTGTTATTTCTCTACCTTTAAAAAATACATAAGTTCTAACTCTATCACCATTTTTAATAAAATTTATAATGTGATTCTTTTTAAAATTATAGTCATGATCATCTGTATTTGGAGTGAATCTCATTTCTTTTAATTCAACTCTATTAGCTTTATTATTTTTTTCAATTTCTTTTTGTTTTTTCTTTTTAATATAAAGAAATTTATTAAAATCTTCTATTTTACATACTGGTGGATCACTCTTAGGGTTTATTTCAATTAAATCTAAATTTAAATCATTTGCTATTTTTATAGCTTCATTTATACTATAAACACCTTGTTCTACATTATCACCAACTAATCTTACTGATGATACTCTAATTTGATTATTAATTCTAATATTAGAATTTTTTTCTTTTCCCATTAATTTTATTTTTAATATTATTTATTTTTTCTTTTCTATATATAAATTTTGGTATTGTTGAATATGCTATCGCATCTATTAAATACAATGCACCATGATTATTTATATATAAATCACCATTTATAAAAATATCTGTTATATTTTTCTTTTTTTTATTCTTTTTAGGGTATGTTACTATAATATCATTTGTTGTAAATACATTGCCATTTATATATAAATTATATACATGATCATTATCTATGTTTAATTTTTTACTATTTAAATTATCTATATTATGATATGAATATATATTATTTTGTGAATATATAATATTTATATTTATATTTTCAGCTAAAAAATTATCCATCCTTTAATTTATTTATTTTTAATCTTCTTTCTTTTAGTAATTTATTCATATTAATAATTCCAAAATAATCACTATTAATATCAGTGGTAGAATACCTACTTTTTATCATTTGTTTAGTCACATAATTACTATCTGATATAATAGGTGTACCTTCAACTAATATATATGGAGCATATATGTATCCTTGTTTCATACTATATTGCAATTGGTACATTTTTCCAATTTGGTTGTGGTTTATAATTTAAAATTTCAAAATCTTCAAATTTAAAATCATAAATACTTTTAACAAATGAATTAATAATTAATATTGGTAATTCCGTTGGTGTTCTTTGTAATTGTTTATCTACATATTCTAAATGATTTAAATATAAATGAGTGTCACCCAAATTACCTATTAATTCACCAACTTCATGATTTGTTATTTGTGCCAACATATGTGTTAGAAACGCATAAGAAGCAATATTAAAAGGAAGACCAAGAAATGTATCTACTGATCTCATATTAAACATCAATGATAACTTTCTTTTAGGAAAATTATTATTATCCATAATATTAGTCATGGGTTCATTAGTATTATTTACATATTTATTATTTTTTATAAATCTACTCCATCTTTCTTCTTCTGACATTAATTCACTATAACATTGAAATCCATAATGACAAGGTGGTAAATTCATTTCATGTAATTGACCTGGATTCCAAGCAGAAACCATTAATCGTCTCGAATCAGGATTATTTATTAAATCATTAATAAGATTATCAATTTGATTGATATTATCTGTAACTCTAACATTATCTATGTATTTAGTTCTATCCCATTTAACCCATTGATAACCATATATTTTACCTAAATCACCATTTTCATTCGCCCACTCATCCCAAATTGTGACACCATTATCATTTAAATATTTAATATTAGTGTCACCCTTTAAAAACCAAAATAGCTCATATAATACGGATCTTATATGTATTTTTTTTGTTGTTAATAAAGGAAATCCTTCATTTAAATCAAATCGTAACTGTCTACCAAATACAGATATTGTACCAGTACCAGTTCTATCTTCTTTTTTTACACCATTATCTTTAATATCCTTTAATAAGTCTAAATATTGTTTCATTTAATAAGAATTTTTTAATTTATAGTTTATTGTTTAAAATAAGTTTATATATAGTATATGAAAACTGCTAGAATACCATATAGAAAATATAATAATATTTTATTTATAAAGAAAATAGATTATGATATTAGAAGAAAATATAAAAAAGTAACATATTTATATGAAACATATATTAATAATGAACAAGTAAAAGAAACGTTACATAATAAAAATTATCCATCTGTAATCGAATATTATAATAATAAAATATGTAAAATTGAATATTGGGTACATGGTAAATTACACAGAGATTATGGACCAAGTATAATTCATTTAGATAAAAAACATAATATTACTAATGAAGAATGGTATAAAAATGGAATAAAATTAGATAAAAATGAAATTGATAGTATTAAGAAAATAATAGATAGAAAATTAAAAATGATTAAAGTTATACTTAAAATGAAATCTAATGTTAAATCATCCCCAACAAATTATCCAAATCCATAAAATATATTTTATCTAAATTATCATCTGAGAAATATTGATCGAAATTAAAAATTTCATATAATGGTTTTTTAAATTTTTGTGATAATTTATTAAAATCTTTAATTTCTTCTTTTAATTTTTTTGCTAATTCTTTTTTATTTCCCTTGTGTTTTTTTAATAAATCTATAAAAAATTTATTCCATAAAAATACCTTATGCCCATCTTTTAACATCTTTTGTGATTTATTAAAACCTGCTTTATCATTATCATATATAAATCTTAAACTAATTCCATCTTCATTTAATAAAAAACCAATATCAGTATTAATTCCAATTTGACCAATTGAATTTGGTATTGATAAACTATCTATATAACCCTCAAATAAATTTACATCTCTTGTAAAATCAACATTAAATATATTAAAAAAGTGAGATAATTTATTATATGATATTCTTTCTTGATCATCTAAATCACCATCAGGATACATCATGTCATAAATATAAGAAAAATCCATAATTTTAAAATATCTTTTATCACCATTTAATAAATTCCTAATTTGCATTGATATAACATTATCACCCATTCTATTTAAAAAAACCATTACTGGTTGACTCCATTTTGAATTAAAATGATAAACTCCTTCATATATATCTCTAGTAAATTTTATATTTCTAACATTACGAACATACATATCAACACCACTATTTCTAACTAAAGGTTGTAAATTAGTTAAATTTCTAGTCTTATCTCTTTTAAAAAATTCACATAAATCATTAACATCAAATAATTTATCTAAAGATTTGATTGTAATTTCATCATTGGATTGAAATTGTATATTATTTTCAATATATTGATACATTTGTATTTTCTTTTCAATATCCATTTGAATATTAAATGTATCCAATAATTTTGTAAATGATCTACTACATGTTTCCTCATTAAAACATATATACATCATATTTTTAAAATATAAATTCCCCCTTTTTTTAGATGCAACTTTTTCAGAATCACCACATATAGGACAAGAAAAATTTAATCTATCTGGATAAACTCTAATTTTTCTTTTTTGTGGCAAACTATGATTATTATCTAATATAGATTGTATTAAAGATTGAATATAATCTTTATCAATTGAAGCATTATCTAATCCATTTAATGTCATAATAAAAAATTTATATTTAATATAAAATAAATAATAAAAAGTTTGATAAAAATAAAAAAAATATTAAATTTGCACAAACAAAAAAAAAACAAACAAATAAAAAAAAAGATAATAGTATCATAATTCTGCATCTTTTTCTTAAATTATTGTCTATGAACAATGTACTAAACATAAAAATTTTATCTGGAATACCAGCAAGTGGAAAATCTACTTGGGCAAAGGATTATGTTTATAATAATAGGAATACGGTAAGAATAAATAGAGATGACTTACGAAAATCTATATTTAATGATTTTATTACTGATGGCAATGAAAATTTTATAAATAATGCTAAATTATCATTAATTAAAACATCTTTAGAATTTGACAAGAATATAATATTAGATGATACACATTGTTATAAAGATTACTTAATTTTTTTAATAGATTATATTAGAAATAATGCAAAACAGTTAAATAAAAATATTAAAATTATTATTGTTGATTTTGATGTTAATGTAAATGTATGTGTTAAAAGAAATTTTAAAAGAAAAGGAAAATTAGATAAAAATATAATTTATCATATGTATAAAACAAAAAATGAAATTAATTATAATTCTTTAGATATAGATGAATATATTAAAATGTCCGATTCTGGTTTATAATAATTTTAAATCATAATAAAAATGTCCAGATATGGACATTTTTATTTTTATATTATTTTTAATTACCAGATTATAAACTAATTAAATATTATGGTATAAATATTGAATAATAAATGAAACTATTTTTATAAAAAGTAGTATAATAAAACTAAGTTTAACTAAAAAATAAAAAATTATGAAAATGAGAAAAATTTTAAAATTTGTACTAATTACATTATTAACTGTTAGTTTTTTTAATGTTATGTCGCAAAACCCCGCAGATTTTGAACAAGCTGCTTTAGATGGATCAACAACATCTTATGTTACAGTTGAAAAAACAATGCCCTTTTATGTTCAGCCAGATCTAACATATCATCCATCATGGACGGCATTTTCAAATAACCTAACACCTAATTTTACATGGGTGTGGACAGTGCCAGCAGGTTTAACATTAACATCACAGAGTGATAATTATGTTACTATTACAGCTAATACTGTCGGTGATTATGTAGTTAATGTTAAAGAAAAAGCACCTGCTGCTTGGGGTGGTTGTGAAGATCCAACTGGTGTTAATATAACAATTAGTGTTGTTGATAAACCAGAGTTGCATTCATTTCCAATGTTTGCATCAATTCCTTTAAATAATGGAGAAACATATCAAACATGTGCACCATATACATTAAGTCCTAGTATTGAAGTATCTGGTTTTCCTAATTTCAGAGTACATTTTACTTTAACTCAACAAGCACTAGATATTAATGGTAATCCAACTGGTGTAATTAATACAGTTATTGAAAATTCAATTGTAGGTGGCGGTAATACATTAACTAGATTAACAAATCAAACATATGTATTTGATGCTGATAGAGTTTTAGATTTAATAACACCTGAAACAAGAACACAATATGTTTATACTATTACTGGTATAACTGATAATATATCTAGAAAATCTGATTATTTAGGTACAGAAACATTATATGGTACAAGTAATACATTTACATTTATTGTAAATCCAACTCCAGTTACAGGTCCAATTTATCATATACCTAATGATTTTGGTAATATTTAATAAATATATAAATTGAATTATTTTAAAAGGAGAAGAAATATAATTCTTCTCCTTTTTTTAAATAAAATTATAAAATGAAAAAAATACTAACCATATTATTTATTATATTCCCGTTATTATCATTTTCAATTAATTATACTAGTAATAATAATTATACTGGTTATTGGAATAATATTAACTCATGGTCAATTAATATACCAACAAATGATGATATAAATTTAGGTAATGGCACTTTAACAATTAATGGTTTTATTAAATGGGAAACTGAAAATCCATTAGACAGTACATTATCATTTAGTGGAGGAGGAGGCGGGAATATAATAGTTAATGATACACTAATAATATATGGTGATTTACATTTAGGTAATAAATATAATTTAACTGTTAATGGTATTTTAATAATATATGGTAATCTGATAACAACTAATCAAATAGAAATATCATCAAGTGGTTATTTGATCGTACAAGGTGATGTTGATTTTGGTGGATCACAAGGTGGATTTGAACCAGGTACGGAATCTAATGTATATATAGGTGGTACATGTTCAAATGGAGACGGTTGTGGAAGTACATCTAATGATTCTACAGATTTAGATAATTCAGATATAGATGTTAGCGATTTTTATAATAATAATGATCCAACAATTTGTAATCCACCAGAAACAGGAAATTTATATCATATACCAAATATATTTGGTTAAAAAAATAAAAATTTATGAAACTAATATTAAATATATTATTCTTATTTCTTTCTTATTACTCATTATCTCAAGATTTACCTTCTGTATGTGGGAATACATTAGAAAAATATTGGGTAAATGGATTTAATGGGAGTAGTATATTTAACTGGGAAATAACTGATCCTAATAATATCATAGTATCTGATGAATATTATAGTATAATTGGAAACGGTGACACAATCGAAATTAATTGGAATAATGATTTGATAGGTGGTATTTATACAATTAAGGTTACTGAACATAGTGAATTTGGATGTACAGGTGAACCATATTATCAAAATATAGTTTTAAATACAAATGATATATTTGTACCATTTGATAATGTTATTGATATGTTAGATGTCTGTTATGGTGAGATTGCTAATATTTACCCTGGTGATTTTATAAGTTATTTATGGGAAGATGGTAGCACAAATAATACATTTTATACAAGTGAAGAAGGTACATATAAAGTTAGATTAATCGATGATAATTATAATTGTAGTTTTAATAATATAACATTAAATATAAATGATCTACCCTTTGTAAATATAGGTAACGATACTACTTTATATTATAATGAATATTTAGTTTTAGATGCATATGGTAATGATATAAATACATATAATTGGAGCACTGGTGATATAACTTCAAGTATAACTATTTTTAATAATTATAATATAAATTATAAAGATATTATATGGGTAAATGTCATTGATGATAATGGTTGTCAAAATTCGGATAGTATTTATATTTCATTTTTTAATGAATTTTCAAATTTAAGAATACCTAAAGCATTCACACCAAATAATGATAATATAAATGATTATTGGGTATTTCCTGCACCTAATAATGATAATATTATTTATAGTTTTGATAATATTGATGTTGTTGTTTATAATAGATGGGGTGGTTTAGTATGGGAATATAATGGAAATAATCCTAAATGGGATGGTAAATCAATTAATGGTAAACAATTACCGATGGATTCATATCATTATATTATAAAATTTAAAATCAACGGTAATGTTTATTTATATAAAGGTTCCGTAACAATAATTATATAGTATGAAAAAAATATATTTATTATTAATATTCTTATTTTATGGTTTTTGTGTAAAATCTCAACAACCATTATATAATCAATATATGTTAAACCCATATATTATAAACCCAGCTATAGCTGGATATAATGGATACACTGATATTAATTTAATGACTAGGCAACAATGGGTTGGTTATGATAATGGTCCATCTACTTATGCCATATCTGGACAACATAGAATACTTAAAACTAGTTATAGAAATAGAAGTAGATTAATTAAAAACAACATAAGAAGAAAAAGACCATCAGGTAAAGTTGGTATAGGCGGTATAATTTATAATGATACAAATGGTTCAATAGTAAGAACCGGATTACAAGGAACATATTCATATCATATATATGTTAGAGATATACAATATAGTATGGGATTTTCTTTATCTATGTTTCAGTTTAAAACTAATATAGAACAAAAAGATTTTTATGAACAAGATATAATTGATCCAATCTTACAGAATAACAATTCTATATTTTCACCCGATGCTAATATAGGGTTTTTAATAAGTTCAGATGATTATTATGCTGGTATATCAATATCTAATCTTTTTCAAAATAATATATCATTTGGTAATGATAAAGAATTTGGTTTTAAACTAAATAGGCATTATTATATATTAGGTGGTTATAAATATCAAAAAAGAAGATCAGACTATTCATTTGAACCATCTGTTATGATAACATTAACTGAAAAATTATTATGGAATATAGATTTAAATATTAAAGCAATATACATGGATAATTATTGGGCTGGTTTATCTTATAGAAGTAGTGGTTCAATAATCAGTATGTTTGGTTTAAAATATACTAATTATTATTTAGGATATTCTTTTGATTTATCATGGTCAGATGTTTCTACATTTAACAAATATGGTTCACATGAATTATTAATAGGTATAAGATTTGGTGATAATGCAAGAAGATATAGATGGTTAAATAGATTTTAAAAAGACCTTAATTAATTAAGGTCTTTTTATTTATAGTAGATTTTTTTTATTTGCATATTGTTTAAATATATGTTTAATTTCATTTGGTAAATTATCCCATTGTTTATTAATAAAATGAAATGGTAGTTGATTTCTTTCTAAAAATTCCATAATATCATCTTCATTTAGAATATCCCATAATGATGATAATTCAATTTCTTCTTGTTCTTCTGATTTAATTATATCATTTTCATATAAAAATACTTGAAATAATTCTTTTATATCGGTATCTAAATTTTGCCATGCAATATTGGATATTTCATCATCTAAATCATTTGATTTAATAAATCTATTCATCAACTCATCAGATAATTTATCCCATATTATATGTAATTTACCATCATCAATATCTTTATCAGACCAATCACCAAAATCCATTCCAACTTTATCAAAAAATTCTTTATCTTCTCTTGGATCATATTTAGATTTATCTTTTAATTCTTTAGTTTTATTTATTTCTTTTTCGTATTTATCTTTATCACTAGTATAATAATTATTTAAATAATCTAATTCTAAACTAGTTAATGAATCTTTACCTTTTTCTGATATTTTATCTAAAATGTCATCTAATATTTTATTTTCATATAATTTTAAATATTTCATTTTGTTTTTTTATTTTTATATATTAAAAGTTCATAATCATTAACTTTAAATTTTGGTAAACTATTTCTAACTCTATCATCATTTAATAATAATTCTACCATTTCTACATTATCGTTAATATATGCATTCTCAATACTTGCATTATTATAAATAGTTGGATCTAAATTTGTATTCTTAAGTAAGTATTCAACTATATCTATATGATTATTAATAGTCGCAGAATAAATAATAAAATCAAAACCATTTAAATCATTAATATTGAATTCTTTATCTTCTATTGTATCTTTAACTAAAGATAAAATACCATATTGACAACCACTTGCAATTTTATCCAGTGGTTTAATTTCATTGTTTTTTAATACATCATTTAAATCTTTACCTTTTAATAAATGTCTTATAGATTCATTGGTTTTATTGTATTGGTTTAGTAATTTTATTATATCGTTTCTATTATAAAAATTAGCAAAATCATAACAATCATCATTTATTTTTGCACCATTATCTAATAATAATTCTATTATTTTTATATCATTATTTTTAGATATTGAACATTCTAAGATATTAGATGTTGTTTTAATTTTTGGTGATCTTATAAATAATCTTTCTTTTAAATTATTAATATTAAAACCATTTTGTATAGCATACTTTATTAATCCAAATCTATTAAAATGTAATCCTTGTTTTACCATATACATTAAACTATGATCAATTTTAATATAATTTACTAATTCATCATCTGTAAAATATTCATGTAAATCGTATTTAACAATTGAATAATAATTTATATTATTCTTAATATCTTTTAAATCTTTACCTTTTAATAAATGTCTTATTGATTCATTTTTATTAAAATAATATTTAATATTTTTGTTATAAAAATCTTCCGATAAATATTTTTTAGCTCTATAATCATTTAAAAATAATTGAATTAATTCTATATCATTGTCTTCAACAGCTATCTGAAATGCACTTTTTATTACATTTTCAACGAATTCGACTTTAGTGGAATGAAATGGATTTACTTTTGGGTGTTTTAATAATTCTTTAACCATATCGATATTACTATATGTTGTAGCGTGTCTAATACACATATCATTACCATCAGATGGATCAACTCTATTATCTTTTAATAAAAATTTAACAACATCAATACTATCATTAACTACAGATATTGTAATTGGATAATTATAATTATCTGATGGATCTGCTCCTTCTTTTAATGCCATTTTAACTAACCACAATTGATCATATTCACATCCCTTTTCTAACTTTTGTTGAGGATTTAAATTATCTAGTTTTTTATTTATTTCTTCATCGTTTTTAGGTTTTAAAAGATGTCTTATAGATTCATTGTATGATTTTAAATATTTCATAATTAAGTTGTTATAATTTTACCTGAATATATGAATAACATAAAACTTGTCATTATTTTATCTCTTGTAAATAGTTCACTAAGTTCCATTATATCAAGTATTTCATCAAAATATTTTGAATATTCATCTTCAAATTCAATTAAAAATTGATCTAGTATTGTTAATGAATTTGGTCCTTCAAGTGGGTTTTCTAAACCTGAAATCATCATTTTATTTTCTATTTCAACTCTTTTAGCTTTATCTGCAATTTCACCTTTAGCTTCTTTATAATTATACCCTACTATTCTTTTTAGAATTGCGTTAAATTGTTGAAGAAAATCTTTTTTAAAATTTTCAGTAAATTCTAAAAAGTTTTTTTCTTTTTTATCCATTTTTCTATAAGGTTGTGTCTTTATTGAAAAATTATCAATTAAATGATACAATAAAACAGAAGAATCTAACCTACTAATAAATTGTGTTTTGGATACTTTTTCTCTTGGTAATTTATTATACCCTCCTCCCCAATCTTTACTATCTTTCATTACATAAGTATCAATAAAATATTTATTATTAAAGGATATAAAAACAGAAATCATATCAATATCAATTTGTAATAGTAATACTTTATCATTATTATTTAATATATCAACAGCATCTCTTTTTAATTTAATTTTATCCCATTTAGCATCAGCAGGAATTGCTAAGTCTTTTTGTATTGGTTGCATAACTTCTCTTGGTACACCTAGTAAGCTTAAACTACTTCTCTCTAATAATAAATATTCTTTTAAATTTGTAATCATATTTTCTCTTATTATTTTTCCTTTTGGTTCATAATCAGGTATATATGTACCGAATCTTATTATATTACCTAATATATTAAATTTTATAAAAGATTCAACATCATAAATTTTTTCATATTTAAAATCAAATTCAGAAGAATACTCATCAAGATATTTCATAATATTTCCGGTTGCAACAAGTCTATTATTACGTTGATTAATATAAATACGAATATAACAATTATGTCCATTATATAAATGTCTTTTAATGGTACTAATGTCATGTATAAATATATTATAATTTGATAAATATTTTTCTAAATCTTCAATTTCTTTTATTGTATCAATTTTTATAATTAAACAATTATAGTCATATTTATTACTTAAATTATTAAATTTTTCTAATAATCTTATGTTTCTTTTTGGTTCATAAACAGGATCTAATTTTCTAGTAGGAATTAAACATTTATAATACCACATCCAACTATTATTCTTATCATTTTTATCACCAACTGTCAATAATAGATCATCATATTTGGATTCATTGAAATCAGTTATATAAAATTTTGATTCATCTTCATATGCATCCCATAATGTTGTCATATCAAGAATTTTATATTTTCCACCTAAAAAATCATTCATATAATCATTAACATCATTAAAATAATCATATGCATTTTTTTTAACAATCACATCATCTCCGATTTTAAATAATTTTAATTGTTGTTCGGTTGTTAAATCCCTATCAGTAATATAGGATTCTAATATTCTTTTTGATTTTTCTTTTGGTTTATATGTTGGTATACTTTTACCAGTCTTTAATATTCTACTTAATACTCCATCTCTAAAATCATTTAATGTATATATTCTATCATAATTCCAACCATAATCTTTTGAATATTCATCTAATTTATCAAAATGATTTATTTCATATGTTAATTTATCTTCAATAAAATACAATCTTAAAAATAATGATTTTTTATTTTCATTCATTTCTAAATAATTTACACATAATGTATATAAATAAGAACTTAAATAAACATTATATTCAACATTTAGTATATCTGTAATTTCATCTAATTCATTTACAGTATTAAATTTAATAACGAAAGAATCATATGGGTAATTATCATGTAAATTATTCTCTAATAATCTTATATTTTTTTTTGGTTTGTAATTCGGCCTTATTGATCCGTGTTTTATTAAATTTTTAATTTCATTAATATTTAAATTTTCTAGAATAATACCATTTTTAAATGTTAAATTTGATTCTTCTTGATAAGTCATCCCAAAATTATTTCCCATTTTTATAATACATAAATATTGATCTTCATTTTTTCTATATTGTAATAACCAATCAAATGCATTCATAGGTGTATCACCTAACCAGTTTGTCGGTTTAAATGTATCTAAAAGAAAAGATAATAGTTCTAATAGAATATATTCTTTATTTATTATATTTTCATTTTTATTTAAAATTTTTAAATATAAAAAATCATATTTTTTAAAATATTCACTATTTAATGCTTCATATGTCGTCATTTATAATATTTAAAATTTTATAGTATATATAAAAATAAAAAAGGGAGAATTTTATATTCTCCCTTTTAAAAATTACATTATTTATTATTCGTCATCCATGTCACCAAAGAAATCATCAATATCATCAGAATCATTATTATCAAATGAACTATCTTCTAAATCATCATCTGTTGATTTTGTTGATTTTGATGCTTTACCAATTTTATCTTTTGCTGATGTTAAATCTTTACCAGATAAAATTTGAATAATTCTATCAACTTTTTCTTTTTCTTCATCAGACCAAGGTTTTGGTTCATTATCTTCTAATTTAACACATTCTGGCCTATTAACTAAGAATTCAAATACTTTCTTTTGAACTTTTGGATTAGCAATGACATTCTTGTTTTTTTCATCATTCCATTCAACTGGTACTGGAATAAATTTTCTTTTTTCTTCATCCCAAATTTTTAAAGGAGATACATCTCTAAAAATTGAACTGTCATAGTTATTAAACCCACCAATTTCTTTAACAATTAATCTAAAATCTTTTCCGTTAGCTGGATCAAAAACGTTACATTTTTTTCCATCTGAATTTTCACCAGTTCTTTCTAAGTTAATTTTTTCTTTAATCTTATACCCATATGGGAATACTAAGATCTTACCTTCTAATTCTGGTTGCTGTTCATCCTCAATAACTAAAATATAAGAGTAATATTTAGATGTTCTACCTATTAATTCTGCTCTCTCTACCTCTGCTTGATTTTTAGAATTTTTTAATTTCCAATATAAAGTAGTTAAAGGACATTTTTCACCAAAATTAATTAATGAATCATAATAACCTTGCAAATCTGGATAATCTGGTAAATTTGCATAATGAACATGTTTTTCGATTGCTGATGGACCTAATGTCATATCATCCAATACATTTGGTAGGAATCTAATTGTGGCAATATAACCTTTTGATTTATCTTTTGCCATTTTTGTGTCTGGTCTATAAATACCATCCCTGTTTGTTCCTTTCTTTTCTAAGAAACTCATGGTAGCATCATCTGCTTCCATGTCAAATAAATTAACAACATTTTTGTCTTCTGACATAACCTTAATGATTATTTTTTTTTCATTTAAGGGTATAATCAGGTATGAATGCTTAAATTTTGTAATGCCTTTTAATAACTTTTAATGCCTTTAATGCCTTTCAATGCCTTTTAATACCTTTAAATGTTGTATTTGTTATATTTTTCATATAACATATTATATATATTAAATTTTTAAAATAGTTTAATATTTTTTAATCATTTATATCTTTTTTAATAAGATATTTTTTTAATTCGTGTAATAGAATTAATTTTTGTTTATCATTATCATTATTTGTACTATTAAATATCTTATTTTTTACCATATTCATAAATGTTTCATATATTAACATATTAATATCTATTAATAATATTTCTTCATTTGTTAATGAATTTAATATTTTATCAGTCGTATCTAAAAATTCTATACAAAACGTATTATAATCATATTGATAATCAAAATTTATTTCTTTCATATAATTATTTACTAAATTTCTAGAGTAATCAATTTTTTCAAACTCATTAACAAAAGAATCCTTTAATGTTTCTATGAAAGATTTAATAATTTTTTCTTTATTGTCCATACTATAATAAAATTATATTTACTATTATATATTAATAAAATTTGGGTTTATTTTATTGATATGTTATTATAAATATTATATTTTATAAAAATAATCTTTTATATTTTATATATACATTAAAATATAAAAGTTTAACTTCATGTCTAATTACAAAAAAAATGCAGTAAAATTATTACCTATAATACAACAATCAGATAATCAAGTAGTTTTATATACTGAATTTGATGGTATGTTTGATGTAGGTGATAAAGTTTATATAATGATATATAGTGGTATAACAGGAGAATATGAACAATTTGATAGTTTTTATAATTCTGGTTGTACATGTGATGATAATGGTTTTTTTATTTTAGAAAAAAAGGGAAATAGAATAAAAATTAATAAAAAGTATAAAGATATAAATGTAAATTTATTGAACAATTTTAATATTTTTAAAAATGCATTTATTGGAAAAATATACATGAAAAATGTAGAAATTAAAAATGGTACAATAAATGGTTCTATACTACATGATGTTAAATTACAACCAGAAACAGTTAATGATATAAACTGGATACAAGCAGTAGTATCAACCGTAAAAGATAATAAAATAGATAATATTAAATTCAAAAATAAATATAATAAAGAAGATTTAATACTTAAATCAGAAATTGTTTTAAATAAAATAGAATCATACTATACTAAAAATAATAATAATACTGGATTATCAATTATAAATTTAAGTAATAATATTGTTGATATAAGTGGATCAGATGTTTATGACGGCACTTTTAAAAATTGTTATTTTGATACTGTTATCGATATACCAGGATTTCCAACTGATAATATGTTAGCATATATACCATTAAATGGTAGTTTAGTAACATATAGTGGATCAACAAATTATCAATTAAGTGCTAGTTCTAATCAATATGAATATACAGAAGGTGTATCAAAAGAATGTATTCATAAAATAGTTAATAGTAGTAATAGTTTACTATATCAACAAAATCAACCATATAGAAATTTTCAACCTGATTTTAGTTCAAATGTATCTTTTTCTATTAGTTTGTGGTTTAAAACAGATGGTGTATTAAGTTCAAATGTTAGTTCAAAGGGATTATTTATCTACAGATGGTTTGTAAATAATCAATTACCATATTCTATTTTAGGTATAGATATAAATAATGTACATACCAATACTCCATATGTTAGATTTGGTATAAATTCAAAAAAACCAGTTCCTAATAATAATGTATTTGATGATCCGTCAAACACTATAATAGAACATAATAAATGGTATAATGTTGTTATGACATATAATCATATTGATGCAAAATATAAAGGTTATATAAATGGTGTTATGGTTTGTGATAGACTAACACCTGCATTTAATATATTATCACCAGGTGATAGTTTATCTAGTGCTTATATATATTTCGGTACTCGTCATTCATTGACTAATATTAATACAAATTCTAATAGTTTTAAAGGAAGTATAGATGAAATAAGAATTTATAATAAAGAGTTATCCGAATCAGATATACAGTTGTTATATAATTATCCAGGTGGTCCAATGGCAAACGAAAGATATATATACTCTGGTGATATTATAAATTCAACTATCGGTAAGGGTTATATAATAAATGATGGTAATATAATAAATACAACATTAGAAAGTGAAACAGTTTGGGAATATGGTAAGTGGGAAAATGATTGGGATGGTACAGGTACAAATCCATTTGGACCAAGTCAATGGAAAGATGGTATATGGATAAATGGTGAGTTGAAAAATAAAGAATGGTTAGATGGCATATTTATAAATGGAAATATAAATAGTGTATCATGGAAAAATGGTGTGTTTAATAATGGTACAATAAGTACATCAAATTGGTATAATGGTACATTTAATAATGGCGAGTTTAATAATAACTCTACTTGGCACAATGGAACATTTAATAATGGTGTATTTGATAATTCTATATGGAATAATGGAACATTTAATGGTGGTAATATTAGAAATGGTTCTACATGGTATAACGGTACATTTAACAATGGTTTAATTGAAGAATCAACTTGGTGGAATGGAACATTTAATAATGGTACAATAGATAAAGCAACAATTTGGAAAGATGGTAGATTTAATAATGGTACATTTACTGGTTATTCAACATGGAATAGTGGAACTTTTCACGGTGGAATATTCGATAAATCAACATGGAAGGATGGAAAATTCTATAATGGTACAATATTTAATATTGATACAACATGGGAGAATGGTGAATTTTTCTATGGTGTAGTTAATGATATGAATTGGATAGATGGGATATGGCACGATGGAATAGTTAATAATATAAATTGGTCAGGTGGTACTTGGTATAATGGTATATTTAATTATGGGTTTTTTAATAGTGGTGATTGGTATAATGGTTCATTTAATGGTGGATATTTTGGTGGCGAAACAGAACAAAATGATACAGCAATATGGCATGATGGGATATTTTACTTTGGTGAATTTAATGGTAAATGGATGGAAGGTACATTTTATAAAGGTAAATATGATGGAGCTGTTGTAGGATTCGAACCAAAAAATGTTATTAATTCTTTTTATGTACAATATAATAAAAGTGGATTAGTTCAAAAATCAATGGATACGTCAAGATATCCTAAACATAGAAGATTCTAAAAAATAATAAATAAACATGAATAAATTTGTTAAATTTTTTAAAAAATTATGGTCATTTTTAAATAGTAGAATATTTTCATATATTATTATTGCAATTGTTGCAATAGTACTTATAAGAACTTGTTCCATTAATAATGACATGAAGGTAGAAAAAAAGATAGATGAACAGAATATATCAGCATTAAATGATTCAATGAAAACTTATATTACAAAGTATAATAAATTACAATCTATAATACCTGTTTATGTTGCCAATGAAAAAAAATTAAAAGAATTAAATCGTTCATTGTATAATGAAGTGAAGAAACAAGAAGGTAATGTTATATCATTAAATAGAACAGTTATAAGATTAAAGAATGATAGTACTGAATTATCAAATAGAATAACATCTATATTAGAAACACCAATAAAGGTTAATGATAGTACTTATACAATGAGGTGGTTTTTTACTGATAAAAAATATAATGATAAATTTGATGGAATAACAACAGTTGGTTTGACAATATCTGATAGAAGTTTATTATTTAATAATAGAGAGATTGATAGCAAATTAATATTTAACTCAATAAAATTAGAACATTTAGATAGCCGATTAACCAATCAAGAATTTAATGTTGATTTAACTTTTGGTGAAAAGGTAGTAGATGATAAATTATATATTTTTGCAGAAACAAATAGAAAAGATATAAAATTTACAAATATGGAAGGGTATTTTGTAGATCCAAATAATAATAAGTATATAAATAGTTTAATGAAGAAGAGTAAATGGTTTCCTGGAACTTTTTCGATAGGAGTAGGAGCAGGTGCTGGATATGATATTTTTCATGCTAGACCAGCTTTAATAATTGGAATAACAGGACAATATACAATATATCAATGGTAAAAAAACGAGTTTTTTAATTTAATATATAAAAATAAATATTTTAACAAAAAGTGATATTATTATTTTAATATATAATAAAAAATAAATTATAAATTATGAAGAATTTACATGAATACAATGAGTTTAAAAATATGAAATCAAAGATCAGTGAATCTATACAAGATGAACCTCTAATAGATAATGAATTGATTGAAGAAGAGAAAATGAATGAAGGTGCTCAACTTTTTGATGATGATACTTGGAAAGTTAGAACAAGAATAGAAATTCCACAATCTCTTATTAATTCATATGTTAAGAAAGTTAAAGATGAAACAGGTGAAAATGTAAGAGCGAAATGGTCTGATCAAGAATTAGCAGAAGAAATTGCTAATTTTATAACAACTTCTTTTATGACAATTGAAAATTTACCAACATCAATGACAACCAGTGTTAAAACAGAACCAACAATTCAAGCACAAGAAGATATGCCGGTTCAAGCACAAGTAGAAACTGAAATTGATACAGAAGAACCAGTTCAAACTCAACCAGAATCACAGGTTCAAGGTCAACCACAATCACAGGTTCAAGGTCAACCACAAGGTCAACCACAAGGTCAACCACAAGGTCAACCGGCACAAACAACAGCACAAACAGTTCCACAAAAAGAAACACCAACTGCTGAAATTTAATAATATTATTAAAATAGTATAAATTAAAAAAGACGATAAATTAATTTTTATCGTCTTTTTTAATTTTCAATATTTAAAATTATATATATACTATAAATATAAAAATATAGTATGGATAGATTAAGAGTTGTTCATTTTTCAGATGATTTTTCAATAGAAGAAATCACTAATTATTTAAAAGATAAAAGTGATATATTATACTATACTCGTACATTAAAAGAAGGTAAAGAATTTCATTTAGTGAAGTATAATGATAGTGCATTTTTTGAGATGCATAAATTACAATCTGAATTATTTAAATTTTATAATAACAATATTTCACTAAAACCACATTTAAAAGGATTAAAAATTAAAGGAAACTCAAATTTTTCAATAACTGAAAATATGAATCCAATAATAGTTAATAAAATTAAAAATGATTTAAATAATATTTTAAAAAAATAATAATATTTTAATAATGATTATAACAGATAAAGTAAATGTAAAAATTATTAATCATAATTTAGAATATTATAGATATTTAGGATATGATGTTAAACATGGTGATATTATTAATGTTAATGCTGAATTTTTATCAAAAGGATCACATATTAGAATCGATGTTAAATGTGAAAAATGTGGAATTATAAATAGTATAAAATATCAAGATTATGTTAAAATAACAAAAGATAAAACAATAAAATATTATTGTCAATTATGTGTTAAAACAGAAAGAACAGAAAAAACAAATATAAAAAAATATGGTGTTAAAAATGTATCACAGTCTAATATAATTAAAAATAAGAAAATTAAAACTAATTTAAAGAATTGGGGAACAGAAAATGTTTTTCAAAATGAAAATATTAAAGATAAAATTAAAAAAACATGTAAAAATAAATATGGTAGTGAACATCCTAATAAATCAAATATTATAAAAAATAAATCATTATTAACTAGAATTAAAAAAGGTAAACAAATAAATCCAGAATATTATAAACCTTATGTTTTATATAGAAAAAACGTTTTATCAATTACAAGAATATATAAAAAATATTTATTTGATAAATGGGATGGTAATGATTTTTATGATAATGAATATATTAAAAAAAATTTAAATTTACACCCAAATGATAAAAATTATCCAACAATAGATCATAAAATATCTGTATATAATGGTTTTATAAATAATATAGATTATAAAATAATTGGTAATATAGATAATTTATGTATAACTAAAAGAAGAATAAATTCATCAAAACAAAATGAAAATTGTGAAAATTATAAAAATAAATTAAAATACAATGATTAAAAAATTCAACCAATTTATAAAAGAAGAAGCATCACCTAGAATTCCAAATAGCCCTGATTATTGGGTTAATAAAAAAGGAAAAGAAGGTAAAAATGTTATGATATATACTCATGATGATTTAGATGGTATTTTTTCAGCCATCGCAATAAAAAAATATTTATTAAGTAAAGGTTTTAAAATAATTGGTTATGGTATTGTTAATTATCAAGAAGGTTGGAATGTTATTGATATAAAAACTGATGTTATTAATGTGGCTGTAGATTTTGCAGAATACCATCCTGATATTGATGTTTATATTGACCATCATGGTGATTTCTTAGAAGGAGAAGACATTAAAAAACAAGGAGCTATAAAAACAAAAACAGGATCAGCATATGAAGGTATAATGGATGTATTAGGATTACCTGTTGATTCAACCGTATTAGATGTTATAGATATGGTAGATTCTGCTAAATATGATGAATATGGGGTTAAATGGATGGATTTAATGGAATTTGAACCAGCTGATATTGTTAAAAAACCAAATGCTAAATTATTATTTGCCGGTGCTTTTAACCAATTAATAAAAAGAGGTGATTTTCAAACAATTATAGAAGTTATTCATAATGCTACTGAACCATCTATATATCAAATTTTTAATTTATTTAAAATATTTTCGCCTTTAAATAATCAAGATAAATTTGGTAGACCAATGGATTTTGTATCTAGTGCAAAATGGAGAATGAGTCAAGTTAAATCTAGGACAGGTGGAAGTGCAGAGTTTAAAGATGTTATTAAAAGTCAATCTGAATTTATAAATAAATATACAGTTCCATTAAAAGATGAGAATGGTAATATTATTAATGTTGTAAAATTAGATGGTTATGTTATTATTGGTGAGATAGCTTTTGTTGGTTCTGGTACATGGGCAAATGCTATAAGAGCTAGAGCTATTATACAGAGGGATATACAAAGTGGTAGATTACCAGAAGAAGCTAAAAATATAAAATGGATATTATTACAATATGGTGATACATTGCAGATTGCTAGTGTAGGTAAGGTTGAAGAATATGATAAGGATGACTTACCAAAAACAAAAGAAGGAAAACCAGTTGATAACTTGAAAAAATATTGTGAAGATTTGCTTAAAAAGATGGATAGTAATTTAAATTTTAAGAATCAATATACATTAGCAGGTGGTCATGTTGGTATTGGTACAATAAGTAATATAGGTTCTAAAAAATATATTAATAATTTTTCAAAATTTGGGTTCGAAGGATTAAAATATTTAGATATATTTAAGAATTATATTATATCAAATTTATCTAAAGTACCTTGGAAATTAGATTTATGTTGGGAAAATCCATTGAGTCCTGAAAAACCAGATACAGAAGCAGTACCATTAGATGCAAGAGTTATGTATATAAATCAAATTAGAACAACTGATATTAAAAAAAATAAAAACGTAGTTCAACCAGATGATTATGAACCAAAAGATTCAATGGCAGAAATGAAAAAAAAGGCAGCTGATTTAAGAGCATTAGAAGCAGAATTAGAAGAACAGAAGAAAAGAGATGGTATAGAAAGAGCTAAGGCCAAACATAATGAGTACAGATTTAAAAAATCCGAAGAACAAGAATTAAAAGATGATATAGAAAAAGAAGAAATTAAAGAATCATATAAAAATATAAGAAGAAAATAAATGTTTTTCACTGATAATAAAAGTATTTTTAATTTTGTACATAAAAAAAGTATAAATATTCCGAAGTATTTAATATCGGATATTGTATATTTTAATAAATTACCATATGATACTCATTTACATAATGATGAAGATATAGATATCATCAATGAATATAATATGTATAAATTTAAAATAATTGAAAAATTTTTTATTAATGATAAATGGGGATCAATATTATTACCAGTAGATAATATTAAAATTGTATTTGAATCACCTGATGATAGTATATATGCTTATGATAAAAATTTAATACCATATACTCCTTCATATGAACCAAAAAACAGAAAAAGATTATTAGAATCAAAATACACAAGTAAAATATGGTATTATTATCGGTTTAAAACTGAATATGATATGATTAAAGATTATGGTGAAGATTGGAGAGAAAAATCAATTAATTTTCCTATATCATGGGATGATGATATTGCTGAATATAGTGATATGGATAAAATGTTAGGTACAGTTTTTCCTTTTACTGAAGCAGAATTAAATTTACCATATGACGAGAATAAAAGAGCATATTCAAGAAGATATGTATATGATGGTAAAAGTTGGACAATTGGGTGGTGGATGTTAAAAAGGAATACAAATTATGTACCTGATTACCAACCAAAAAATATTAAAAGAACTTTAGAAACTAAAAATCATAAAATATCAGAATCATATTCTACATATCCTTATAATTCAATAGTTGTTATATTTAACAATTTTGAAGAATTATTAGAATTTAAAAATTACATGCCAAAAGTAGAAAGATTTGAATCAATTCCAACTAGATTAATATCTAATGCTAAATTTGAGTTTGATAAAGGTAATAAACCACTTTATTTTTTATTTAGAATTGATAATAATATTTTAAATTTTGAAGGGTGGAGTGGTCTATATTATTTAGATATTCATACAAGAGATTGTGGTTATAAGTATGAAAAATTATTCACATTAAATGATGTTAAAAATGGATTATTTAAACAGATAGAAGAATATGGATATTTTATGTTAAAACCATCATATGAACCAAAAAACAGAAAAAGATTATTAGAATCAAAAAATAATACTTTACATGTATTTGATTTTGACGATACTATGTTTCATAGTAATAATTTTGAGGATAGTATTAAATATTTAATAGAAAAATTAACACCAGAAAATATATTAAAAAAATCAATAAATGATATAAATATTAATTTAAAGGATTTAAAATATGATAATGGTAGAGTATATGTTGATGATATTGATCAATTAATAAATATTCCTAAAAATTCTGAATGGATTAGAAAAAAAGATAGAATATATTTAACACAACCAGAATCATATTATTTAACAGAAGAAGGAAAACCAGATAAACCTAATAATACCATTATTGAATTATATAATTCCGTTGATAATAGAGCTATATTGACAGCAAGAAAAGAAAAATTTAAAAATATTATTTTAGATACATTACATAGATTTAATATAGAAGAACCAAATATTGGGATATTTATGTATCCTGATAAAACTAATATTCAACCTTCTATGTGGAAAGCTCATAAATTATTAGAAATATATAAAAATGGAAATTATAACGAAATACATTATTACGATGATAATATTAAACTATTAAAGAAAATTAAAAAGCATTTAAGTAATTTAAATATTAATATATACCTTTATAAAGTTATGAAAAATAAATATAGGATGATAAATGAGGATTAATAGATTCAGTGATATTTATAAATCATTCGATAAGATTAATGAAGGAGCATGGGGGCACATGCCATTGGATAATGATGCGGCTTCAGATTGGAAATGGGTATTTGGTAAAATGATATACAATGAAATATTAGATAAACTTAAAAAATCCATTGAAAATGATGATTTAACACATATGTATTATTGTATAGGAATGTGGGAGTATTTTAGAGATAAACATAAAGATGATTCATATGGTATCTTTATTGATGAACAAATACAAGAATTAGATTATTTATCCATTAAGACAGCAGAACAGTTAATAGAAAGATATGAAGAAATGGGTTGGAAAAATCCAGAAGAAGTTAAAACATATTTAGAAAAATTATTATCTAAATTAATATAAGAACCAAAAATCTTTATCCATTTTTAATTTATATGTAAGAAATGATGATTTATCCATATCATTAAATATATCACATCTAGAAAATTCTCTTAGATCTTCCGATAATCTTTTTAGCATATTATACCTGATATTATCATTTTTAAAATCTATTATATCAACATATTGTCTAGTTCTTTCTATTTTATATGGTAATAATAATCTACCTACTTTATATTTAAAATGACTAAATTTTTCTATTACATATCCTTTTCTACTTTGAAATAATATAGCATATTGAGCTGAATGTATTTCAGGGCATACATATAATACTTCAAATCTAACTTTACTATTACTTATTAGTTGAACTTTTAATGTTAATTTTAAAAATTTGCTCATCTATTTGTATTTAAAATACAAAGATAATAATTAAAAATTAAAAATACAAAATTATTTTCTTGATTCTAATAACATTCTTCTTATTAGTTCTTCAACGGATACATTTTTTAAATCTATATCATCAACAATGTATGCATCTTCTAATACGGACATTATAGTTTTTATTGGTATGCTTCTTTTTCTTTTTACTGGTTTTTTATAAATTGGTTTATCTATATCAATATCATTATCAATATCATTATCAATATCATCGTTTATATCACTAGATAGATTTTTATCTACTTTATGGTATTCTTTATTTTCATTGTCCTTTAAATCCTTTTTAATCATTTTAAATATATTAGATATATCATTATTAAACGGGATATTAATACCACTTTCTATGCCTTCTCCTTTTACTGGTTTTACATTGTACATTATTTTATCATTATTGACTTCTATGGTAATTACTAAATCTTTATCGTTGCCACTATGTATAATTATACCCCTTCCTCTACTATAGTCAGATTTAAATCCATTAGGTAATTTTATATCTTTTCTTATTTTTTCTTGAAGTTCATCTAGATATTTAATATACTCTGGTCTAGGTATTTTTTTATCTTCACCTAACCATTCTAATAAATTAAAATCATTAAAATTATATAATCTCATATTTATTTAATTTTTTTCCATATATAATAATCACCATATTTAGATTCAAATGTATATTTAGATATAGTAGTTATATAATTTATAATATCTTCTTTACTTATTAACTTTGATACTGAATCTTTTAATGATGATTTATCCATAAATGTATGAGGTTTTATTTCTATCCCCATATATTCAACATTCTTAGGTATTTTAGAATATAATCCACTTACAATATATCTAACTGTATTAGATATCATTTTTAATATCTGATTATCTGATAATATTAGTACATCAAAATTAACCCTATTATTTCTTAATACATCTAATTTAAAATCAGTAACAGTGTATGTATTATATTTAGCATTTTTACTAGATATATATTCTGGTCTAGTCTTAAAAAAATCCGATATTATATCCATATCATTATCAGAATATTCAATATCACTAAACATATAATCAATGGATATTTCATTAAAATTAAAAGATTCATTTATAAAATTATCAAATTTTATAATTTTTTTTTCTGAAATATTTTTATTCATATTATTTGTTTCTATTTCTGATATTCTATCCAGTATAACGTCATTAAATATTTTTCTTACATAACTTATATAATCTTCATCATCCTTTAAATATCTTCTACCAGCATAATGTATATCTTTTAATAAAATATTAAATATTCTAATTGGCTTAAAATATTTTTTTATATCGTAAATAGATACTCCTTCTCTTAAATATCTATCTATTAAATCATTTAGTGCGTTTATAATATCTTCATTTGCTTTTGATTCTAATTCTTTTGTTAGTGACATATAAAAATAATAATTTTTTTATATTGGTATATATAAATAAAATAAAGTGAAATTTTATATTTTTAAAATATAAAAATATAAACATATGGGGTATTTAATAATATATACAATAAAAACATATTTTTATGATTTTAGATAAGTTTGTATATGTGAATATCACTGTAAAAAACATAACATTTTTTAAAGAAAAGGGTTTAATAAAATATTTAATTTTTTTAAACAAAAAAACAAATTTAATAACATAATAGCATGTGCTATTAGAGATTTTAATGATGATATATTTACTGGGATGGGATTTCATATAATAAAATACACCGAACCCAATACTAACTATATTAAAAATAATTGTAAAATTAATTATATTAAAAATAAAAAATTAAAAAATATACTAGAAATAAATGATTCAGGATATATTGTATATAAATATGTAAACAAAAATTATAATTAATAATATATTTAAAAAAACATATTCATTCATGGATGACAGAGAGAAGAGACAAAGAATAAACGAATTAAAAAAATTAATAGAACAAAAAAAAGGCGAAAAGGATTATTATAAAGCAATGCAATTAGCGTTAAAGCTC
>Ga0265295_1002457_pt1 | contig 29319 bp, 17 predicted proteins | sample Munlansysbiofilm_FD_192503 | JGI IMG/M metagenome (GOLD analysis project Ga0265295, IMG submission 192503) | Leachate microbial communities from a municipal landfill in Southern Ontario, Canada - Methane capture system biofilm | ecosystem: Engineered > Solid waste > Landfill > Unclassified ... | reverse complement strand
TCCCATCGTCATGAACACGCAGGACGAGCTGGACCTGGCCTTCCGCGAACTGCGCGACAAGACCTTCATCAAGCACCGGACCTGAACCGGGCTACCACTGGCGCTTGCGGTAAACCGCGGCGCGTGCGCTTGCCGGGAACCTTCGCGAGCGCCCGCCGCGGTTCCTTTTTTTAGGGTGACTCCAATCAAAAATTATGTGGGATCTTCCCGGCCTCGCGGGATGATCATCGTGTTGTCGATAGCCAGTGATCATGCGGAATTGGTAAGAGTGATCTCAAGCGACCTGCTTCGGCAGGGCCAGGATTTCAGACCCAACCGCAGACCATTGGAGAGACCACATGAGACGAATGTTCAGAAGAAGCAATTCCGGATCCATCGATTCCACGCCCGAAAGTCGCTATGCGCGGATCAAGACGGCGGGTTGGCTCATGCGCCTTTTTGATAAGCGGATTGTCCTGAGCTCGGAGCTTTTCGCGTGCACGGCGTGGTGTCTGGGTGGGCTTGATTTCTGCCTGCAGGGCCTCATCAAGGAGGCCGCGTCGTACACCCCCGTATCCAAGAACGAAGAAGAGATGGCGACTCTCGAAGAGCTTAAGCGCGTCTCCCTCTATAATTTGGGCAATGCGCTGGAAGATTTTCTGCAGGAACATCCTCGCCATCACAAATCTGCCCGGGCCCTGCTTCAGGCAGAGTGCAGGGAGATGCATTCCACTCGGATGAAGCGCCCCCGTTCGTATGCCATGGCCGCCAAGCGGCTGGAAGAGCTGTTCGGGCTTGATCGAGAGAGCATTGAACTGTGCGAGTTCCTGTTTATCAACCGTTCCTTTGAACCGGTAGAAAGCTATTTCGAAGACAACCTGCAGGCCATGCGGTTTGGCGGCATCGATTTTCTGGCCCACATGCTCGGCATTCAGGCCTCGCGTTGCCGAAACATCCTGCGAGAGCTGGCTTATCTGGGCATCGCGCAAGTTGATCGAACGAATGCCTTTCTGGAAGACTCTATTCGGGATCTGTGGACCGAGAGCAATTCAACGCGGATATCCGAAGCCTTTTGCCGCCCGCTCGAAGGAGAAGCGCTGCCGCTTGAAAATTTCAGTATCCCCGCCGAGCAGGTGGAGCATGTCCGCGCCTTGATTCGGCAGCCCAGTGACCGACCCATGCATATCCTTCTCTATGGCACTCCGGGCACCGGCAAGACGACTTTTGCCCGAAGCCTGGCTGTGGCCGAAGGCATTCCGGCCTGGTCCGTGAGCCCGCCCCAGGGCGCGGATAACGACCGCCGCACCCAACTCACCGCCGGGGCGCGCATCGCCTCTCAACACGACAAGGCGTTCCTGCTCGTGGATGAGGCCGAGCGAATTCTTGATTGTGACATGTTCACCAGACAAAAGAGCGTGGATAAAGCCTGGCTCAATACCTTTCTGGAAAAGCCCGGTCAGCGGGTGGTGTGGATCACGAACCATGTGCATCATCTGGAAGGGGCGGTACGCCGGCGCTTTCATTTCAGCATTCATTTCGAGCCGCTGGGGAGAAAGGAGCGGAGCGCCATGTGGCGGCAGATCCTGGAGCGGCGCGGCGTGCTGAATCGCGTGAATGACGCCGAGCTGGCAGACCTGTCCCGCACCTACGATGTCCCGGCCTCAGTCATGGAGATGTCCGTGACCCAGGCTGCGGCTCTGACCGGGAGAAAGCGGAGCGCCTTTGTCCCCGCGCTCAAACGCGTGGTGGATTCTTATGAGACGCTGCTGCGAGACGGAGGCAAGCAGCGCAAGAAGATCGCGGTGGCGCCGCACTACGACCCCAAAGGCGTCAGCCTGGAAGGCTCCGTTGATACCCTGGTGAACAAGCTGACTCGGGTGGATCGCATGCTGCGAAGCGGCGGCGAGCTGAACGCAGGCGCGGCCACGATGCTCTTTTACGGCCCTCCCGGCACAGGTAAAACCGCGCTCGCCCGGTATCTGGCGGACAGGCTGGACCGGGAATGCAAGGTAGTCCGCGCCAGCAACCTGCTTGGGCCGTATGTCGGCATGACGGAAGCGAACATTGCGGAGGCTTTTCGGGATGCGGAGCGCGACGACGCCGTCCTTGTCATCGACGAAGCCGACAGCTTCCTCTTTCCACGGGAAAAAGCAGCGCATTCCTGGGAGACTACCCAAGTCAACGAGTTCCTGACCGCCCTCGAAGAATGCCGGGGGTTCTGCATCTGCACCAGCAACCGCCGGGAGAACATGGATCAGGCAGCCATGCGCAGGTTCAGTCACAAGATCGCATTCACATACTCCAAGCCGGAGCAGGTGCAGGCTCTTTATGACGTACTTCTTGCGCCGCTGGCGTTGGAGCCGATGTTAAAAGAGCTGGAAACGGAACTCCTGGCTATGCGTCGCCTGACTCCGGGGGATTTTCACGCGGTTCGTTCACGAATGCTTTTTGATGGCTCAAAGGGTGTGGAACATCGTGTGCTACTTGAGGGTTTGCGCAAAGAACAGGAATTGAAGCTCGATATCACCGGGCGGGGAATGGGGTTCTTGAAATAGGGGTGCGCCATGATCATTGATCCTGAGTATTGCGAATTCGACCCAGCCTCGCAGCGACTGACCGTCACTTTGGGTCTGGCTCCCGAGGGAGGATTCCAGGTCCGGCTGCGTTCCTGGAACGAGGGTGGGGGAGTGGAACTGAGGGAAGGGGGCCGCTGGAGAAGAAACGACGACGCCTTCGACTTCCCCATTGTCTCGGATGATGTCTGCGACCTTGAAGCAACGCACCCTGTACGCGCATACCACGATGCCTTGCCCGCAGACGTGACCAAGGTGCTGCGCCAGTTCAGTTCGCTGCAATGCAGACTTCTGAATGTGGTCGGTCAGTTTCCCGAAAGCGCGGAGATGGCCGAATCCGCCCCGATATTGTTCTGGCTGGCCTCAAACATGCTCGGCCCGACTCCGTCCAAGGCCGATGTCAGAAGACTTTATGCCCGTCGCCGCGTTTCGATCCTGGAATCGTTTTGCGCGGCTTCAAGCAGATCACATCTGAAATTTTTGTCGAAAATCTGTGAGTTTAGTTATTTGCGAAAAGATCTTGAGCTGTTGCGCCGTATTCTTAACGATGGGGAGTTTTTGAAAAAGGTGCGCCATTACCGGCAGATCAACTGGCCCGTGCTGAAGGTGTTTTACACGCAACGGTACGTGATGGAGCTTGGATGCGCCAAGGACTGCCTAGCTGTAGACAGCTGCCGGGATGCCTTTCGGTATTTGTACAAGGTCTGCCGTGATATTCGCGATATCCGCATGATGTGCAAAATGCTCGAATGCGAAAATCCGGAGCGGCAGGTTTTGGCCATGAAAAGCGCATTTCAGATTCGCGATCTGCACGATAAAATCGCCAGGGATTTAAGCAAAAAGGAAAAAGAGGCCATCATTGCCCACTATGGCGATAACTTTCCACCGTCGCCTCTTAAAGAGACAAAGGATATCGAGTATATAAGCAATGTCGGCGACTTGCTTGAAGAAGGGCTGGTGATGAGACATTGCGCTGGAGAATTTGTCTACCAGGCATTGCGAGGGGATGTTTTTATTTATCGCGTCCACGCGCCGGAGAGGGCGACTATGGCGGTGCAGAGGTCTGCTGATGGGGAGTTTCGGATTGAACAGTTGAAGTTGTATCGAAATGGGAAGGCTTCCAAAGAAACTCGCATCGCCTTGAACCGATGGTTCGCGAGTATTTAAATACAAAGAAATATGCTGTGCAGCCGATGATTTAATTTTCTTGATAAGGATAAAAATAGTATGTATTTTTATGTATAATATTTTTGTATGACAATAATCTTTTTAAGTGTTGAGCAATGATTTTTGTCATACATATTTTTAATCCTATTACGTTTATAATGAGGTAATTATGGAAGAAAGATGTGTCATTGCAAAGTATTTGCTTTCGCAATATTTTAAGGATGATATTGATGAGATGGCTGATGTTACAGGATATAGTAAGTCAACTATAAGTGACTGGATTGGTGGGTCTGTTGTTCCGAACCATCAGACGATTACTTTTATTTTAAATTCTATATTTACACCTGAGTTTACTGTTATAAATGAGTTTTATGAAATTGATCCTGGAGCGCCGATTTTAACGCAACTAAAAAAAATGTTTGCTGGGCATGAATTTCGTTCCGGAATATACGCATTTTATGATTCTATGGCTAATCTAATGTATTTAGGTAAGGCTTCAAATTTACTAGACGAAACATATTCTGCATTGAGAAGGGATTTCGAAATCAATTTTCCGGCAGGTATAAAAAATAAAAGCGTCATGAGACATCAAATCATTAGGTATATTTCTGCTTATGATGTGAAATCTTTTGAATCTTTCGATTATCCAAAACACGTAGAGTCACTTATTTTGCGTGTATCAAAGCCCGTAATGAATAAGCAGATAGGGATACTAGATAAGGCGTACTCGGAAAGTGTCTAATGTAAAAAATTGAGTGTTATTTTTGATGGTTCCTCGCTGTTTCAAGTGGTCAGGGGTTCAAGACTCCTACCCACTTGAAACAGCGAGGAACCTTTATGCCCTTATACTTTTTCAAGTTCAATACTTTCAAACCATAATTCATAGTAGTTTTGGTTTAGCGCCACAAATGACTCCTTGATTAATGGTATAAATTTTGGTTGGTCACATCGAATGACGGGCACTTAGTCTTGTCCCTTAGAGTTTGATTTTTCGATGACCTTCGTAGAAATCAGAGCCTCCAGATGCCGATGGAGCTCAAAGGGGAGTTCACCGCCCTTGACGAGGACGCCGAGTTCCATATTACGCTCCATCGCGGCAGAGGTCAGATTCGCACTGGTGATGAAAGCCAGTTCACCATCGGCGACGGCACATTTGGCGTGAACGGATCCCGACAATTGTCCGGGAAGCGACTTCTTGTCCGACGTCCATACGTAAGCGTCAATCGAAGGAAGAACACTTTTCATGGCCTCGATGGAGTCATGGTCAACCTTGCCACCGTGTTTGCTGGACGACTCCAGCAACACGTCGATTTGAACCTTGCGGCCTATCGCCCCGCGCAGAGCCTGGATTATCGAATCGACTTCGTAAGCGACGAAGCTGACGAGAAACAGCCTTCTCTTGGCGGCTTCGATGACTTCACAGAGCACCTGTTCGGTATGTCTGACTGGAACTTGACCCGTCGAGGGACCTGTCCATACCAATTCCACTGCCCCACGGTTCTCTTTCAGTACTGCCGCCGCGGAAGCGCCTCTTAGAGCGGATGCCACATCTCGTGGTGAAGCCTCCCTACTGTTACGCCACGCAAGGTCCAAACGTCCTATCAATTTCTTGTCCGCGTTTGGGCCAAAGCTCGACCTGATCAAAGCAAACTGCTCGACCGAGCCCAGCGTCTCTATCTTCGACGCGACAGTTGAGATCCGATCCGGGTGTAATTCCAGACCGAGTTCGGCTATCACCGCCAGGAGGTCATCCACGCAACGCTCCGGTACCGGCGAAGAACGCGCTTTCGGTCGCCTCGAAGGTTTTTACGAGCAGCGCTCTGTCCAAATATCGATTTCCCCGTTCACAGGATGTTTCAGCGACGAAGGTGCAGGCATGACAGGCTGCGGAGTGCAACGATCGATCGATACCGGGATTGTGTTCCGAGCAGAGAGGATCGGAAGAGCAGACCGTGGCGCGATCGAGTGCCTGTTCGATTAGGCGGCCCAGATTCTCGGGTTTACCGAGCTCAACGAGCCCACCGAGGGTTCCATCTGAATCGGCGGCCGCCGTGTAAAGCAACACGCCCGCCATGGGTGATGCTCCATCGCTCTTCGCGTAGATTCGTTCCCGAATGCTCGCAGCGTTGTAACCACATTCGAGAGCCAATTCCCGGATGAGAAGATGGGCAAACGTGTGCAGCATGGCATATCTGATCCCGGGATAGCCCTCGTCGGGGTCCAGCCCACGGGCATTTCTCCAGCCCCGGTGACCAGCTTCCAGCTTTTTACTTCTCGCCTTCACCGCTGTCCGCTTTTCCCATTCCGCTAAGGTTGCCTCGTTGAACCTGATGAATATCCCTTCACCGTGCACTTCACTGGCCGGCACCCACTCTGGTCTGTTTCGGCTGAGGTCGGCCATCGGTGGGCGCTCATCCGGATCGGTCGATTCTTCGGGTGCTTCCACCCGAGTGTAGCCGATCAAAGCGTTCACTTCGCGGAGTCGTTCCAAGAGCAGCACGCTGTGCAATCGGTCTCGATAGCCCTCGGGTGTTTCGGTCTTGCTGCTCATGAAATGTGGCCAATCCGTCGGAGAATTGTCCGCCGTCAGGACGTTCCACTCGGGCCCCTTGATGTCGCCCTCGGAGATCACGGTTGTGCCCGATCTGCCTTCCTTTCGGTCTTCGACGGCCTTCCAGACGTCCCTATGATCCCATTTATCGATTCCCGGCAGGCTGCCGCTCTTGACCAAGGTCTTTACGATCACCTTGACTTCGTCAGCCGATTCCGCATCCGAGAAATACTCCCAACCATCCAGAATCAATTGTCCGAGTTGATCCTTCTCCATAGGAATCGCGAGGACGGATAAGGTGATGGGGAACCATCCGTTGGTCGCTCCCAAAAGGATGGTTCTAGACTCCTCTTTGCATTCCTCGAACTTGTTGAGATGGGGATGCCGTCCTCTACAGGCGGGGAGGTTTTTTTGCGCCTCCCTGCCAAAGGCATGAACCAAAGAGCGCGCCGCATCGCAGGCGTCGCATTTGACCCAGAGATTTTCTGTCTGCAGCGATGCCCCTCGCTCGAAGAAACGCAGCGTCCCTTTGCACTCGGAAGGACCGCCATGCACGAACCAATGCCATGGAAAATCATCGAGATGACCGTTTCTGCACGCGAGTAGAAAACGGGCGGGAACCGCGTCGGCGTTTTTCCCTTTCTCACAGTTGGAATGCACGAAATGGGTCTGCTCCGGCCGATACGGGTTGGCCTTGATGTCGAACAGGCCCGTATCATACTCGGCCAGCAAACCGCATTTGACGCACCGCAACCAACGCGGAAAGGGGCGGACCGGTACGCCGATCTTTCCCTCGGCGGACAAGGGGTCTACACCGTCCTCTTTCAAAAAGGGTGGCATCCGTAATCGTTCCACCTGGGGGCCGAGCACGCGGCGAACGGCATCGAGGAGGCGTGCTTCCTCGATAGGAGGGCATCGGTCTGGATTCCAGCGATCCAAGCCCATGGTCAACACCGAGAGGTTCGGGAGGTCGATCAGAGCTCCAGGACCGTAGGTCCAGAGCAATTGACTGGGACGCACCTGACCGACGAGATACGAACTCATGCGTCACCTCCGTTCGTCTTCTCAATCCGAGGTTTCCAAGACGGAGGCTCCGTGGATTGCTTCGAAGCGTCCATGATCAATTGAACGCCGGGTTCCACTTCGCGCATCGACATGGGAACCGTGACTTCATCCCAGGCCGCCGCACCGGGTTTTTTCAAGAAGGCGGCAAGGTCTCCTTTACCTCTCTCCGTCTCGTAACCCAGTCTGCGCCCAGGTTTTACCGCTTCCTTCACCCATCGATCGATTCGATCCGCGACCATGCTATCGGCTTTCGTTTTCGCCGCCATCTTGTCCATCACTTTCCAAGCTCGTTCCGAAAAGACTTTTCGTGCCCTTGATGCTTCAACTTTTCCTACGCTGTCGAGAGACTGCGCTCCCGGATTCGGGTTCATGGAGTCGTTTTCGAGCCTAAGGAGACTCACCATCGCACCGGTCAGACCACGATCAAGCGCCCTCGCCGCGAACGGTGTGACGGATTGGGCCTCGACATGCTTGTAGAATGTTGCGTGGTAGTGCTCGAAGGTTTCGTAATGGGAAAGATCGCGAGGCCGCGACCAGGTGAGCACCGTACAGACGAGCCCCGGAAAGGAACGGCCGACACGGCTCGTTGCCTGAATGTATTCCGCCGTGTTCTTCGGCTGTCCGTTGACGACCATCAGTCCGATGCGATTGACGTCGACACCCACCGACAACATGTTGGTGGCCAACACGATGTCGATAGCCCGCGTCTCTCCCTTTTCCCATGTGGCCTTGAATTTGACCTCCAATTGGTCGAGCTTCTTGGGAATCTCCTTGTTGGAAACCCGCGAAGTCAGTTCGTCCACGATGCGGACCGAACGCTGGCTCAGCCCCGGTCGCTTTACGTCACTCATCTGGACGCGATATGCACGGGTCTGCACGTCGTCTTCGGCCAACCGCCGCATTCCACCCAATTCGCGCAGGGAGTTGAAATATCCGACCACGGTCATATATGGGTCGGCCGCGGTGCCAAAGCGCTGGAACAGCGACTGGGCGGCGGTCAGCAGGGCGACGTAGACACGGATCAGAACGGCGGGACGGGAACTGCCCGGCGAGCAGATCCCCATGTAGAGTCGTCCCGGCTTGTCTTTCACCGAGCGCTGAACCGAGAAGAAGTTATCCTCGACATCGAGGCCATGGGGCGGAAACACCGAAACCTTCCTGAGAAAGACGTTGTTCACCTGTTCCTCGGCCTTGCGAACGGTGGCGGTCGAGGCGATGATCTTGGGGCGGATCGTCTTTCCATTAATCGACCAGGTAGACAGCTCGTCCACGGCGGTCTCGTAAAGACCAACCATGGTGCCCAACGGTCCACTAATGAGATGGAATTCGTCCTGAATGATTAGGTCCGGTGGGCGGATCGGTGTGATTTCCTTGACGCTCACGCGTGGATGATTGCCCTTGGCGTTGTGATTGCCATTGCAATCGGCTTCAGGCCAAAGCAATCCATGGCGCGGGCATTCCTGCGTTGCCTTGCCGAAGAGTGTGCGCACCTGACCACGCCAAGCCATCATGGCGAACTTATCCACAGTGGCGATCAACATTGAAGGCGGATGGCGATAGATTTCTTCGTCCACCACCAGCACAGGAAGTCCCAGATTCTTGGATTTAGCCTGACTGAATTCGCAGCGGCCATATTTGTCGCCGCAGTATATGAAAGTCCTGCCGAGATCTCTATCGACTTTGATCTCACGGCCGGGGGCGATCTCGGAGCCGCACCACGGACAAAAGGTCAACTGGGCCGGAGTCGAGCCAGTGCCGTATTTGCCGTCGCGTTCCTTCTCGATCGCCGCATGGCTCTCATCGGTGGTGTTTGGTGTGACTCGCTGGCCGACCCAGAGGCCAATCGTGAAAGGTTCCTCGCCCCAAACCGCCGGTTCGGCCCGGCGGAACACCTCCATAGCGCAAATCAGGGCGGTGGCCCGTTGAAACTGTTGCAGGGTCAACAAGCGCAAGGTGTAACGCATGATAACGGCTAAGCCGCGCCCACCATTGAGCCCCCCCATTTCGCCCTGCAAACGACGAATGCCCATGGCGAAGGCCGCCACTCCTAGATAAGCTTCGGTCTTACCGCCACCGGTTGGGAACCAGAGCAGGTCGGCGAAGGCCTCCAACGGTTGGGTGCGGTCCCGGTGAGTCGGGTCGGCAAGCGCCGGAATGGAAAGCAGGATGAACGCCAACTGAAAAGGTCGCCACGAGCGGTTCTTCCGGATGTTCAAAGCATCTAGTGTGACCGCGTCTCCACGGCGCTTGGCGAGCGCGTGAAGGCTGTGAATACGCTGCGAAGCCATGGCCCGATTGGCAAATCGAAAGGCCGCCAACGATCGGTCGTCCACCGCGAGGACCTCGATGCCCTCCCTCAATCTTTCCAGTATAAGAGAGCAACGACCCATGGCCTGGTTGGCCGGGATGTCGTATTCCAAGACCTCGCTGCCGATGGCATTCCGGTTTTCGGCGATCCATTCCGCGTAGTCGTCCGTCAGCACTTTCAGCCCGGCGACCAGTTCGTCGCGTTTCTCAGCTGTGGCGAGTTTGGCGAGGTGCTCCATGTCGAGCAGGCCATCCTCGATCATCCGACGCATGGCCGGGCGGTCTTCCGGTTCGAGACCGGGCGTTTCGGTCACCTGGATCTCGTACTCGGGCAGGATGGTGGTCCCGACTTCCGTGGCTCGTTCGCTGTCCTCTTTCGAAACGGTCGCGTGAACCGAGACGCCATGTCCGACAGCGAACTCGACCCTATCCCGGTAGATCATCTCCAGGGCTTCGCGTTCCTCGTCGAATTCATCGGCCCGAAGGATTGGGCGACGCCGGAATACGGCCTGTCCCTCCTTATCTCGCACGATCAGTTCGGGCTGGAAGATCCAGGCTTGATCTTGATTCTGTTCGGGCATGGTTTGGGTATTGACCAGAAAAAGCGTCACCAGTCGGTCGCCGTTCTCCAGAGGCGCACTGACCGAGCCTTGTACGACTACGGAAGGACAATCGGCATCGACTCTAATTGGATCAATGGTTCGTTTATTCAGGGAGACCACGGCGGAGCCGCCTGACGGAATACGCTTCCAGCAACGCCTCGACTTGCCTGTTTCTTCATCTTCCCGTTCGCTCTGAGTCCTTTCGTAGCGTCCCCAATTGGCGAACAGTTGGACGCTTTCAAGCTCTCCGTGGACGCAGAAGGTGAATCCCATGGACGATGGGACGAGAGAATGGCTTGAAGAAGTCTCGACCTCCTCCCCCTGATCATCCTGATCTACCTTTCCGGATGTTCCAAAATTGTCCGTTTCTGCGGCATCAGGTTCAGTATCCATTGGAGCCAGCTTGCCGACCAGGTAGCGATCGCGAACGCTCATGCCCACAATCTCCTCAACCGGACCGTCCGCGGGACCGAGCAGGTCGTCGATAACGGCCATCTGGAGCAGTTTCCGCACGTAGGCTTGTTCCTCGACGGAGCCACCTTCCAGCACGGGGAGGGCATCGAAGGCGATACCACCGGCTGTTTTCAGCGCCGCTTCGAAAATTGGCCATTCCAGTCTTGACATTGCGGCCTTGGATTCGGGAACAGTCACTCCGAGGTCGGTCAACAATTTTTCGCCGTTTATGGGGAGGACGCCATCGAAGAAGAATGTCGTTTCGTCGAGCTTGGCGCGAATGCGGTAGATACGGGCGAACGAGACCGCAGCCAACGGGTCGCCACCGGCGATCAGCACGGCGTCCCCCTCGCCGACACCCCGGAAGAGCGAAGAACCGTGATCAATGGTCACCGAAAAGCGCCGGTTGTGTGCTGCGTCACCGAGACGGATGAGCCAGGCGGCGTTAGTTTTCTGGGGCTTGTCCATTTTCTGATTCCTCATTCGTTTCCTGTTCTTCTCGGCGTGCCGCGTTCCAGAACGTGTTGAAAACCAGTTTCAAGGCAAGCCACCAAGCATAGATCGCATAAATGGAATGACAGTCTTCTTCTGTTATCAGGCCATGCGCCAATTCGTTGCGGAGATTTGGACCGAAAGGGTCACAGAACAACGTCTTGATTTCGAATGACAAATCCTCGCCGAAAACCCGTATGGTTTCTGGGAGATCCATCAAAGTGCTCAACCCGTTTTCATTTTCGATGCCGTTGATGTCCAAATTTGTGGTCTTTGCACCAGCAGCTTTTAGATGAAATCTAACCATGTGCTCTATTTGTGGCACTAGCAAATGGAGAGCTGTCACAAAGTCGCGATCATATCCAGCAAACAACGCTTTTCCGAAGAGTCCTTCTCGTCCTCTCGGAACGATAGGTGATTGCATTGCTAACCCAACGAAATCAGATTCCCTTAAGCGGTGTTCCATCTGTATAACTTCAAGGGCAGGCCAGATATCTCCTCGAATGACGATACCAACCAGTATTCCGTAGTCGCGAACCATTTCAGAATGGATGACAGCTTCATCATCCGAGGATTCTCCTCCAAAGCTCATTCCCGGACGTTTTGCTATGACACGCCCGTCACGGCTCATGACTGTTGCGGGAAACAAAGCTTGTAGAGGATGGTTGCGCAATCTTTCGATAGCGTCTTCGCGAATCTGTTTGGCCCTGACTCCCTGATATAGATTTGCAAATGCCTTAAGTGCATCCTGCGGAGTCTTACTTTTTACAGCACTTCTGGCATGTTCTACCATCTCGCTGATGTCGATGCCAGGTGTGGTAATCAATCCCATCTCCTCCAACGATTTTCCGCCGGATTCATTGAGGTGTACACGTAGCTCCGCTATGCGCTCGTCCACGCGGTAAACGGCTCTTTCGGAGCGAGGGATAGTCCGGTAGACTTGAATGGCGTTCTCGTAAAAACTCGCTGCGACCATGTGACTCGGTTGATCAGTCGATATTCTGGCAATAGCCTCCTTGACCCAACCTTCAGCGACGCGCATGGTCATCTCGGCCGATTTTGCAGTATCACCGGATATGCCGAACCAGTTGAGCGAAGCCTCGTAATATTCTCGGGCTCGATGCAAATCGCCAAGAGTATCGAACTGTTCCGCCAAAGATTCGAGCTTCTGTGCTATGTGGATGGACTTGCTGCGACCGAGCCCATATTCTTTGAGCAAATTCGAAAGCCATAAAGATAGGAATCCTTCTTTTTCCGTTGCGGCATCAAATTTGACCTCAATAGTGGATTCCATTTCTTTGAGTCGGTCGCCAGCACCTCCTCTGAGCATGCGAGCCAAACTTAATGCTCGTCTCCAGCATTCGCGTCTATCACTGATCCAACTCTCGGTATCGAGATTTATCGAGCGATATGCATCTATCGCAATTAAGGCGAACTTTATTCCAAGATCCCGCCGCTTCAACCAGACGAGATCAGCCAATCGAGCCTTCAGCAAAGGATCATCAATTTGATCGACTATCTGAGAAAAGAAAAAGATGTCTTCATCGGACAGGTCGTCAGGAATGGCCGAACGTCTCCCCTCCATAACCATTATTGGACTGAATGGTTCATTCGTGCTGTTGGGAGATAGCATCATCGAACACGCGTCACCCAACAGCCAAAGCACTTTGCCATGAGCTTGCCGATTTTCCTCCATGGCCGTCCGGGCACCGGAGGAAAAAGCCTGCCACATGGATGAATAGCCTTCTCGCGATGCACTGGACAGGATGCCCTTCCACCCGCAAGTCATGAAGTCTTCAGCGTTGATCTGCAGATCGACAGGGAAGCGTTCCTCACTCATCCGAATCCACCTTCCTTGCTGCACGGTACCGCGTACCTCGCCGTTCGCCTTGGCGCTCAACCAGGCCACCGACTAGAAGTTGGTTGATTGTCGATTGCCATTGGTTGGCCGGAACGCCGCTACCGGTAAGAATGTCATCCTTTGCAAGCCAAGACTCTGCCCCCCTTAAAAAAGAGAGAATGGCTTGGTCATGAGCTTCCTTATTTGCGGTGTAATCAAAGAGCGAACGGTTGTTTTTCGTAGGTGCAGCTTCTCTTACATTTGAGACCGAATATTTCGTTTTTTGTCGGTTTTTTGGATGAAGTCCAAGTTCTAATTCAATTTGGTGCTTGTGGTTGTTTAATATCAACAGCCTATCCACAACCAAAAGTGCAATATTTGGATCCATCATCCAACGAACACCAAATTTGGTTTTATAAAAGCCGTAATTCAACTTATTGGCATTGTCTTCAATCAAATCATGCCAACCGTATGCACGAGAGACATCCATATCCAAATTTTTATGAAGTTCTCGAAGCGCCTCTATATGCCAGTTATTGTTTTCTGGATCGTTAAGCTTGTTATAAATAGATGTCAGACCTTCTTGTTGTTCAAGCATGATACTTTGGCGAACGTTGTAGTATTTCTTGCCTATTTCGGTCAGTCCATTCCGATCTTCAGGAAAAGGAAATGTTGCAAATACATCCGTTGCAATATATCGCATGGTTTGACCCAAATACGATGTGAATCGCCTCACCCAAGCTTCATGTACTCCTGATTGCAAAATGCAAAATGAAGCATAATCGTCAAGTGCTATCACAACATGAGGCGCAGCATAAATATATATTGCTGGAACAAAACCGAATGCTAGGTATTTCGTCGTAAATCCATGAAATAGAACCCGCTCAAGCGGTGCGATCGTCTCATAAAGCGTTTTTTGCTTTTCTGCGTATTGCCACCATTTTTTTCTATAGATGGCACGCTTTACCTTGTCTCGCTCCGGCTTTACCTTTTGGAGAACAATTTCGTAAAGATTCTTATATGCAGTTGCCCGTTCTTCAGGCCAATCATGGAAGTTAATTACCCATGCCTGTGGCGATAACGAAGGAGAACTGGTGAAATCACCGCCTCGAAGATACGGAAACAAGACTTCAGCATTACTTCCGTCTTTTTCTATGAAAGCCTTGGCCTCGTCGGGCGACAGAACGAAGCCTTGGCCATGAATAACGGAACCCTGATGTGAAAGTCTTGCGTTTTCAATTAGGGGGAACGGATTTTCCGGAACGCCCCTAATTTCTGTCAATGAAGAAGAGATGCCTTGCACAAGTATCCCGTCCAGCCAAAATTCTCCGCCCCAGTCGGCTTTCGTAATCCACAACATGCAATAGGTGACGCTCGCTCTTCCGGGCCAACTTTTACTCCCGAAAGCGTTATATAGACGAACATCCAATGAATTCAAACGATCAAGGCCAACCTCTCTTGTATCTCCCTCAATCAAAGAGGTTGTCGCAATCAATCCGACATTCCCCGCCTTGTTTAGCAATGAGATAGCGCGCAACAGAAAGAATACGCATAGATCAGCAACCCCTCTTGTTCCGTCGGCAATCCACTCGACGAGCACCGTTCTGTAGTTCTCGCCAAATACTCCCGATAATTTTTTCCCGCCCATAAAGGGGGGATTACCAATAATTCCATCAAAACCACCTTGTTCGAGCACTTCAGGAAACTCCAAGGCCCAATGAAATGGTTTCCTGATGGTCTTCCCCGCAGGTAGATCTATAGCCAAGGCTGTCCTTGCCTGACGAGCGATCTGCTCGCCCATCCTTTCGTTGCCACCCAGGAAATCACCGGCCATGGTCGCGAGCGTGTCCAGAGCGGTATCGAGTGCCCGGGCGTTGCCGCCACACCGGAGCGCCTCGCCAATCATGGCGTCGGCGATCAGTTCGACGGATTCGAGTTTCCTTCGCGCCTTGCGGTCCAGCCGAGCCATGGCCTCGACATCCTTTATGTCCCGGAGGGTCGCGGATCGGAGCCGTTTGCGAAGTTCGATGGCCTCGTTGACCGCCTCTACGACGCTCTGTCCGAAGATGCGGAGTTGGTACTGCTGCCCGGATTCCGTATTCATCCGTAACCGGGTGAGCTGCTCAAGCCGGTGAATACCCAACAGGCTGTCGCCGGAGCGGAGGTTGTGATCGAGAAAGCCGAACGGCCTGCCCTTGGCGAGGGTCACCAGCCAGATGGAGAGTTTGGCCAGCTCCACGGCCAGCGGGTTGATGTCCACGCCGTACAAGCAGCGCTCGGCCACCAGGCGACGGGCGATGGTAAGCCGTTCGTCGAGCTGGTATGGCAGTGGTTCCTCCGCACCGAGCTGGTCGAGCGCCGCGCCGTCGACGGTGATGGCCTTTCCGGCTGCCTCTTCGTGTAACCAAGCCTCCACCAATTTCTCGCCGAGATAGCGACAAGCCTGAACGAGGAAGGCCCCCGAACCCATGGCGGGGTCGCAGACCTTGAGGTCGAAAATTTCCCGCGACGACTTGAGCGCCCATTCCTCGCGGGGCTTGCCCTCGGCCGGACCAATGTACACCACCGGTTCGAGCGTGGTCGTGACGATACTCTCGGTGAGGGATTTCGGGGTGTAGTGAGTGCCGGTCTCACGCCGATCGGCCCCAAGGGTAACCATGAACGAATTGTCGCGATAGACGATCGGATCGTCCCAGGCGTCGGTGCGCAACAGATTAGTGAAGGGCCGGATACGTTCGGCTAATGCGGTGTCTCCACCGCAGATACCCAACACCCGGTTGAAGACCGTGTCATCGGCGGACTTGGAAAGGCCGTTCCTGATCGCCGATTCGCTCCGCCCGGTGACCTCCAGAACCAATTTGACGAGCGCCGGCTCGCTGTCCAATCCTGCCGTTTCCAGTTCCGCCAGTGCCACGTTCGGATTCTTCGCCTTCTGTGACCCCTGCAGGCCCAGGGTCACGCGGGGAACGCGAGCCACGGTGTGTTCAAGCAGGCCTTCGTAGACATGCCCTATCTGTTCGACATCAAGCGCCCGGTAGGACAGCAGCAGCGCACCACCAGACTGTTCCAGAATCTGCAGCGAATTCAAAAGCAGCAGCACTGTGCGGTTGTCGATGGGTAGCGGCGCGGCCGAGGTGTCCCGCCAACGAGTGCCTTTGTCCCGGCCTTCCAGGAACGGAAAACGATCGGGATCGAACAGCGAGCCGCCCAAGGCTGGCATCCGCAGGCTTTCATGCTCAATACCGCCATAGACGGCCCGGAAGACGGCGAGCAATCTGGCCCAGGCATCGTGACGGCGGTCGAGCACTTCCGGTCCGTGACGATCCGCTTCTTCTGACAGTTGACCGCGCAGGGTGGAAACGGCGTAGCACCGATCGTAGACCGAATCGCCGAGAAGGAGAAGCCCGCGTTCTTCTGCGCACAGAACGAACACCAGCCGCATCATCACCGTCAGCCCGGCCTCGTAAAGCTGAGTGGGTTTCACGTCGCGGAGGAGTTCCCGATTGCGATCTTCGTCGGCTTTATCGAGGCACTGTACGAGCACCTCGACCGCACGACGGACCTGCTCGCCGAGGGTGTCCGTGACCTCCTCGTGATGCTTGAGAGATTCGTCCAGGAGCGATTCCAGGGTGTCTTCCGCCGGCCCGAAACAGCGACGGACACCGAGCAACGACTGGAAGGCCTTCAACGTGATCGACTCCTGAAACCAAAGGCGGGCGTACCACGATGCCTGACTGGAGGTAGAACCGACTGGCGCGTTGACCAACATCCAGCGTTCGCCATCGGTCAAAAGCCCCACTCGCACGCCATGAGCGCGGCAGAGCAACGTCATGCGCTCTTGGAAAGAAACGGGCCAGCCGTCTCCTCGTTGGACCGATTCGAGATCGGTATCAGGAGGCAAAATGGCGATAAACAGGCGCGGCTTTTCGTCTGCGGGAGAGCGGACGATCCAGTCGGGCGTGAAAGTCCCGGCGTGTTCCTGAGAGGAAACACTTGGAATTACGTCTGGCCAGTCCCCAGCTTGAATGAGAGACTCATGGTCGTATTCGAGGAGTTCAGTCAGTACCAGACGGACCCATTCCCGGTGCAATTCCGGCAAAAGTTTGTCTTCCTGGTCTACCGCTTCGCGCCATTCCTCGTAGGCGGCCCTGAGTTTTTGGCGTCTCGGAGTTTCCACCGCGTCCAGCCCTTGAGGAAATGCCTTGTCCAGCATGGACACGGTCAGGAATGGGCCGGCAATCTCAATCAGGGAGAGCCATTCGGCGTGCTGCGAAAATTTTCTGCTACTGACCATATGTTTTCTATTTTCCTGCAATCAGCATCAAAGCGGCTTTAAAAATATCAGCAGACCGATTTGATGGTATACGCCTGTATTCATCAAATATTTTATCCAATAGTTGTTTATGTTGATTGACTTGCTGCGGCGCAAGCATGTGTTCAGTCATCGGTATCGCAAATTCTTTGAGTGTGTCTGCATTCTCAATCACAAATTCATACATCCAATATAGAAGTATGTATCGTGGAATTATCGGATATATACCACATGCGCACTGTGCCTTTACTATGGCAGAATTAACGACATCTTCACCATATTTTTTTTCAGAGAGTCAATTTCTGAGACATGTCTTTCCACTTCAGATTTATGAGACGTAAGGCTTTTATAACCATCTTTTTCTGAATCTGCTATCGATTCTTGGATTTCTGATTCTTCATGATCTACTATCACCCTCAATTCAAGATCTGTAATGTTCTCTAATATTCCTTTTGTGAATCCAAGTATTTTATAAAAAACTTTATTGGTGTAGTCCCTGATAAGGCCACCCCCGGCGCCTGTGATTGGACAACTCTCATATACGAAAACTAAAATCTGATCATCTTTAAGCCCGCATTTTGAAAGACGATTTCGCTCTTCTGCGGAACAAATTTTAATAAATTTGGAATCAAGTGGATATTGAGTATAATCAAAGTCTATCATCGACTAACATCCTCCAACATAAGAGCAAATTTTCGAAACAAATATCTCAGGTGCACTACATATTTTCCATCTTTGGCTTAGGTACGAGGAAAACGACAGCCACCGGAAATGTTCGATCCACAGGGGTGACGTAGTGCCTTTCGATCGCCCCTCTCTCTCTTTTCCGCTCTTCCGGAATCCTAGCCAAACGTGCTTCAAGGGCTTGGACGTCTTTCTTCACCTGGGCCATCTCTTCGGGTGAAAATCCAGGCAGATAGAGCTGACCACCTCGGCGCTCCGGCTTCAACTCCTTCCGAATGCTGGCTTCCAGTTCGTCCAATACCGTCAGAACATCGGCGATTTCACTTTTCATACGCCTGTCGAGAGTATTTTCGAGAAACTTCAATCTGTCTCGGGATCTCGCTTCGACGGCAGCCATGAGAGCGTCTTCGTGACGCTCGAACCTGTCTTTCAGAACTTGGAAAAGCCTCTGGTCGGGGTCGATAGGCGAACCTTGGGCGACCAGAGTTTCCAGTTTGCCTACCTGGGTGATACGAGCGAACCGTTTTTGATCGAGTTCGCCGCCTGAGAGGGTCAGCTCTTCGTGAAGACGTCGGTGGTCGCCGCCGGTGATCACCAAACGAGACCAGACCGCCACTACGGGGACACTCAACTCGGTGTCCGGAACGGTGCGAATCGCCACCCGGTGAAGCCGTTTGACGTCGTCGAGTTTCCAGATCTCTTCACGGAGCAAGCGCAGACACATCTGCACAAGTCGATGGTTGAGATGGGCCAGGACGACATCATCCCGTCCTTTGGCGATTTCGTGATCGAAAGTGATAGGACGACGAACTCTAGTATGGGGATGCTCCAGTCCTTCAGTGGCCCTGCCCCAAGAGCCGGGCAGAATTGGTACTTCGAAAACACCGCTCTTTTCACTTTTGGCTGAATCAAGGGGCTTGAGCGCTGGCTTCTCGGCGAGAGCCAACGCGACCTCGACCGCACGCGAAATGTGCTCGGGAGACAAATGGAAATCGTTCTTCGCTTCCATCAGTTTTTCATGCAGACGGGCAATACGCTCCTGGAGACGTTTCTCCGCCGCGACGAACTTCCTCGCCTTGGCGGCATTGGTTTCCGCCAACGCGGTGTCAAGGTCGCTGCGCTTTCCGAGCATGGCTTCCTCGATCTGACGGGCGATAACCGGGCCGACACTACCGAGATCTTCCCGAATCGTATCGATCTTGAGGACGGCTCGCATCAGATACTCGTGATCACCCGCGACATCGCCGGGCTTGACGGATCTATCGACGGTTCTCGTCGAGAAGCCTTTCCCCACTGGATGCCAGATGAAAACCGCGTCCTCCTTCTGCCCATGGCGGTCGATACGGCCATTGCGCTGTTCCATGACATTTGGATTCCAGGGGATCTCGACATGGATGAGATAGTTACAGTGGTTCTGCAGGTCGATACCTTCCGAGGCCGCATCGGTCGCGAGTAAGATGCGAACCGGAGAAATGTCGGGATGCGCCTGGAACGCGGCTTTGACCGACTCACGCTCTTCCGGGAGCATGCTTCCGTGAAGGTACTGCAGTCTGTCGCCGCCAAAGCCGTTTGCGGTCAAAATCTGTTGGAGCCAGGAATGGGTGGCCCGGTATTCGGTGAACAAAATCACCCGCTTTCCATTCCAGCGACCATCCGTTTTCAGATGGCTTTCGAGCCAGTCGATGATGGCCTTGGCTTTCGCGTCGACACGGTTGCGAGCCTTCTCCGCCCATGCGGAGAGGCGGTCGAGCATGTCTCTTTGCTCACGTGTCAAAGGAGGAGCGAGTTCACCCACCACCTCGACCGCTTCGTTTTGGGCCGCTTCAACCAGTGAATCGTCCGAGTATTCCTCTTCGGTTTTCAGGATCGCCTTACGCAGGATGCGATCGTCCATGGTGTCTCGATCGTTCTTGGGCTTGCCACGTTCGAGAGTTTCCCTATGTTTCGCCAGCGTAAGCGCGAAAGCCATCGGCGAGGAAAAGAGGCGCTTTTTGAGAAGCATGTGAACGAAATCGGTTCCATACTCGAAGCGTGTCCCCTTGACGGTCTTCGAGCGATCGGCCGTGTATTTTCCGAGCAAGGAATGGATCTGGCGCTCTTCCTCGGTGTAGTCGATTTCGAGACATTGGAGCTTTCGCACCGGAAACACCGGCTTTCCGTTCGTGTCTACGATATCGCTTTTCAGACGACGAACCATGACGCGATGAAGTTGCTTCTCGTCGGGCATGACCGTTCTGGCGAACCGCTGGTCGTCCAGCAGTTCCAGCAGTGAAGTGAAGGATTCCTGATAACCGTTGTGGGGAGTGGCACTCAAAAAAAGACGATGGTTGAAATGAGGAGCGAGCGCCCGGATCAGTCGCGTTCTTTGACTCTCCAAAGCGTATTTGGACGCCGACGCCGGTGCCACGTTGTGCGCCTCGTCTACGACCAGAATGTCAAATTTTCGGGGATAGGTCATATGGGGAGGGAGAACGTCCTTCAGCAACCGGAACCCCTCACCGCTCTTCATCCAATCCATGGAAGTGACGAGACGTGGGTAGGAGGTCCAGGGGTTCACGTGGATGCCGCGCTCTCGCCGGAGGCGCTTGACGTACTCGGTATCGACAATCCGAAACTCAAGTCCGAATTTTTCCTGCATTTCCGCCTGCCATTTGACCTGCAGGCTAGCGGGGCAAACGACGAAAACAGTTCTGGCGCGGTGCCGAACGAGAAGTTCCTGAATGACCAGCCCAGCCTCTATGGTCTTGCCCAAGCCGACGTCGTCCGCGATGAGGAGGTTGACGCGGGCCATTTCGACGGCTCGAACCAATGGATCAAGTTGGTAGTCTTCGATCGTTATTCCGCTGCGGAAAGGCGCCTGTAAGAACGAGCGATCCGCGTTTGTGACCGCGCCCCAGCGAACGGCGTCGAGGAAGGCTTCGAGGTGATCGTCGCTGTCCCAGCCGGTGATTGATGGCAGACCCGCCTTTTCCAGGATCTGGGCTCCCGCTTCAACCTGCCAGACGACCTGGATCTCTTCGCCCATGGAATCTTCGTCGAGAGATGACAGACCAACGAGATGTTGGTTTCCATTGTTCGATGAAGAAAAGGCTCCACCGGATACATCGGTGACGACCCATTGACGACGGCGAACTTCCACGAGCTGGCCAGGCTCGGGAATATCGCCAAATCGAATTACATCGGTTTCCGAATTCGTATCGATAATTGGCATTACGCACGGCTCCCACGTTTCAAACGGTACGCTCTTTTAGTCGCTTCCGAGACGTGCAACAACAAACTGGCGCCTATGGCTTCTCCAAGCGTGACGGGGACGGCGTTGCCTATCAATCTACCGATGGCTTTCAGGCAGACCTGTTCACGTGGACGAACGAATTTGTATCGTTTGGGAAAACTTTGCAAAATCGCTCCTTCTCTCAAAGAAATGGCCCTGTTTTGCTCTGGATGGCCGAAACGCCCATTACCGAACCCGAAAAACTGAGTCGTCATGGTTGGCGCCGGGTTATCCCACGTCATACGCCCATAAACGCTCGGATAGGTTTTTCCGGAAGACCGCTTGTGGCAATCGGCCACCAACTCCTTGGGCCAGTCTCGCCAAGTGCCGCCAGGCTTGGAGGCTTCCATCCGTCGCATGTTGATTGCCGAGAGGGTCGAGCACTGGTGAAGAGAATCCTTGGGATGCTTCGTTCCTGCAATCAACGGGGGCAAACTGCCTATGGCTTCTCTGACTGTTTTCGGTTTCTTGCCGAATTCCTGCGGAGAAAGGAGTGAAATCGGGCCGAGTTTGGAAGCCAGCAACACCAAGCGGTTGCGTTGCTGTGGAACACCGTATTCAGCGCAATTGACCACCTTGTAGGTGACGAAATAGCCACTGGTTTCGAGATTGGAGACGAACTCGTCGAATATGTTTTGATCGACCAGTCGCGGAACGTTTTCCATGGTCACCAAATCCGGTTGCAGTTCGTTCACGAGCCGAACGAACTGCAACAAAAGCCACCACCGCTTGTCGGAATCAGTCGCCTTCTGGTTGTAGGTGGAAAAGGTCTGGCAAGGAGCACAGCCCGCCAGGAGTTTGATTCCGTTCTTCCTATAATGAGGCAGAAGCTCGCCTACTCCGAGTTCCTCTACCGATTTGAGCAAAAACTTCGCTTTGTTGTTGGAGATATAGGGATATTCACAAGCTGGATCGATATCCACTCCAAGGCGAACATCGACGCCTGCCTTCAAGAGGCCGTGCGTCAGGCCGCCCGCCCCGCAAAACAAGTCGACGGCATAAATTTTCCGTCCTTGCGTCGTTCTATATTTTTTCCGTGCTCCGCTCAGCATTTATTCAATCCTTACCTGCCGTTGTCGTCGATAATCCTGAAACAATTTCTCCACCCTCGGCCCTAACGTCAACTAGGATTCTTTCTCTAAATATCGTATTTTTGAATTTTTAAACGAATTACATTTTCATGAACCCGCCAGCATTCTTGAAGGCCGCATTTATCCACGCTTTCGCTTCTGGAAGGGGGCTTTGGACTCCCTTCTGAACGAACATGCTAGATGTCGCTCGAATGGACGTGACGTTGCCCGCTTTCATCTGAGAACTCAAGGTAATAAGGGCTTTCTTCGATTCTGATGCTGGGCCGAACAAGTCTTCGTAGCCCTGCCAGGCAGGTCCGGTGACGATGACATAGCCCAAATCGACACGGGGGAGTGTGGTGGTCAATTTTTCGTTCGCGCGAACGCAGGCCCGCAAGGCGAGAGTTTTGGCTTTGTTGTCGAAGAAAAGCAGTATCACATTCTGTCCTTGATCTTCCTCAAAGATGAAAGTGATCGCTGTTGCCGAATTGTCCGACGAGACCGCGTGCGTCAGAGGAAATGCTACGGGATGAATTGGATCCGGATTCTCTGGGAGCGGCTTTTCTGAGGTCTGAACAGCTTGCGATGGCGTGAAAATGCTGGTCACGGTGGCCCGCATGGTTTTGTACGCGCCGATCAAGAGGAGGGCGGCCAGGGCGCATGCGGTAAGTTTGAGCGCCAGGATGTTCCATGAAAAATTCGACTTTGACGGTTTTCTTTTTGCCAAGGCTACGCCTGCAAGCAGGCTAAATGGAGATCGTTTTGGGAGAAACGGAAGCAGGGCGAATACTATCGGGGGAAGATCCTTTGTGCCTGTGGTTTGGGGGGTAGGGGGCGTGTCAGGCGTATCCGATTGAGCGCGAACGTAGATTACGCCGCATTTAGGGCATTCGGCAGCGCTGCAGAATAGGTCGTCGTTCTTTGTGCGCTTATGAAAGCACTTCGGACAGACAATGCCGCCAGTTTGGGATTGCTGGCCCATCGGCCGGGGTTGTGCCGCCTGGTTGGACACGGCTGCGGCCAGCAGGGGGATGATTTGCTCTCTCGTCTGGTCTGAAACACTCCCGCGCTGCGAGAGGATAAATGGCCGCAGGTAACTGGCGTTGAGTACGGTCACTCCTTTCACCGGTCCACGAATTTCAACAAACCCTCGCGAGAAGCAAAGAATCGGCTTGATCGTAAGCCCGCGCAGTCTCTCTGCGTTCAGGTGATCCCGGAGCGAATAGGTCTGGCGCCAGCATTGTTTCAAAAAATCCTTGAAAAACTTGCGACCGTTTCTCAGCAGGACGTCATGCTCCTGAGTGATGTTCCCCTTTTGACTTTTGGTCTCCACGAGGAAGATGCCGTTGGGGCCGAGTACGACATGGTCGATGTTGAAACCGGGGAATTCAAGGTCATGAAATACGTAGTAGTCGTCAGGGAGCTCCTGCAGAGCTTCGGCGACGGCTTGTTCAGCTTTGGCTCCTGTGTCGGCGTGGGAAATCCGTTTTTTGAGCTTGATTCCGGCTTCTTCAAGCGCCTTGATGGAGACGACATAGATGACTGCGACCGCCGTACCCCAGAAAAGGTGGCCACGCGTGAGCAGATAGTATCCAACAGGAAGCAGTAACAGAAAGGACAACATGGGCAGGACGATGCGGGAGATCAAGTCCTGGTAACGGGTGTCCCCCATGGCAAAAGCACTTTTGCCTGCTGATCCAAAGACCTGAGCCATTTCCTCCTAACCCTCCTGGAACATGTGCACCAGAGATGTGCTGCACATTTTGTTGCAGCCATTTTGATAAGCCTCAGCTGTGCAAGAGTGTCAAGTATTTTAGGATGTAAGACATATTGGTCGGCGTTGTTGGATTCGTGTCGTTAATTGGTGCTTGTCAGACAGCTGCCAAGATATGCTTTCCATAAAAATATCTGAAGCCATTTCGTCGATAATTATGGACATCGTCCCAGGCTGTTGGGACGATGTCCGGGTTTGGTGTCAAATTCGGCCGTCCAGCTTTCGCTGAACGGCCTTGTGTCGTGCTTAGAAAGCGTCGAGAACGTCCTCCACTGACGCTTTCAGCTTCGTATCCAGCGCAAATTTGCCCATGGCCTGACGCAACAGCCTCATATCATCCCGCTTTATCGATGCCTCCCTCTTAGCAGCCAGTAGCACCAATAAAAGCGAGATCGCAGTCTCCGTTGTTTGAATTGTTTTGGTATCCGTCTGGGCTGTCGCTATACCAAGATGAGCATCTTGCAGCAAAGTGCTGAGAGCGTCGAAGATTTCTTCCGGCAGACCCCAATCCTTGAGCATGACGAAGGTGATGCCAATGTCTTTGCTGGATTCGAGATATTTCACCGTGTGCGAGATGATGGCTTTGATCCAAAGGGCATCTTCATCTTCGAGATGTGCGCGAGGCTCTTCGAGATCCAGCCTTTCGCGGCAGATGCTCATGCACGGCTGGATAGCGTCTGAAAGTATACTGCGGTCGATGCCTCCCCACCCACGCGGAATATTATGCTCAACAGTGCGCAACTGTGGCAGTTCTCCAGTTTTTTCGGATTCGGCCCTTTCCAGCACAACCAGGAAGTTGGTGAAGGGGCTTACCAAGTTGTACTCGACCGCCAGGGCTGTGGCCTCGGGTTCCGGCAGGGACTCCAGTTTCATGGCTGCCGCGAAGCGGGTCAGGGCGATTGCCAGGGCCGAGGATTCCTTCACTTCGGTCTGCTGTGACATGGAGCCGTCCGCAGTGTCGAACCTGAAGGAAACGGCCTTGGGCGGGGTTGCGAACCAGGCGCAGCCGAGCACCATGTCGCCATCGAAGACGGCTGGCAGTTTCTCCGGGCAGACGGCCAGCGGTTTTGTCCCGCCAAAATCAAAGGCTGGGTTTTGGGCGGGGACGAGGGTCATGCGTTTGAAGTGCTCGAAGACTTTTTTTCCCATGTCTTCCTGAACGCTGACGAAGATCGCGTCGCCATCTGTTTTTGAAGAGAGGGCGGAGAGGACGCCGCGCTCGACGGCGCTGCCCACCCCAATGCAGAACACCCGGTGCCGTTTTTTGGCCAACTTGTCGGCGACTGCGCCCATGTCCCAGACCTGTCCATCGGTGATGAGCAGGATGTCTTCGGGCATGCCTGCCGGGGAGGCGGAGCCCAGTGCTTTCTCCAGCGCCTTCCCCATCTCGGTGCCGCCCATGTTGGCGTCCATGGATCTTGTCAGCGTGATGGCGGCTTCGAGGTGCGTTGCGTCGGCGGGTTCCTGCCTGTTGAAGAGCGCGGTGCAGGAAGACCCGAAGAGGATGATGTTGAAATGATCTTCGGGGCGCAGGCGGTCCAGGGCCCGCAGCAGGGCCTGTCTGGCCTGGAGGATGGACTCGCCGCCCATGGAGCCGGAGCAGTCGACCACGATCTTGATGCTCCTGGCCGGAGCCGGGGCGCTGAATTTTGGGGTGAAGTCGGCCAGGACGACATGCCCGCCCTTGTCCGGTGCGCACACGGCAAAGGACCTCGGCATGTCCTGCGCAGTGAAGGTCATGATGAAATCGCGGTCCATGGCGGTCGTCTCTGCCTGGAGCGAGATTTCGACGCGGCTGGCGTTCCTTTTCATGACGGTCTTGTGGGCCGGGGTGAGGATGTCCGCAGCGGCGAGGCACCCCTCGATGCCAATGTGCAGGCTGAACCTGTTGTCAGCCAGGAGACTGTGCCCCGGGACTTGGTGTGGGGCCAGGCCGCGTGCGGCCGGATCGCCGTAGAGGGGAGCCAGGGTCGTGGGCAGCTCGTAGCGCACCTCGTCCGCCTTGGGGCTCAGGACTTCCAGGAACTCGACGCTGACCACGGCCTTTTCGCCGGGCATGATGTTGCCGACGTTCAGGCTGTACAGCCCGGAGTCGAGCCGCTCCAGCATGATCGGAGAGTCGCCGTCCGAGATGGCGTCTTCATAGCGCTCCTGGGCCTCCCGTTTTTCCACGGCGATGCCTTTGAGCTCCCTTTGCCCGATGACGATCCCCAGATCCGTGAGCACGCCGTCAATGGGCAGGGCAAAGGTGTACACGGCCTCGATGTTCACATCTTCGCAGTTGACGAAATGATACTCCATGCGCGTGCGGGCCAGATAGTCGCTGATATCGACGCGCACGTTCGCGTCTCGCAGAAGGACATTGCGTGAGTCGATGGTTTTCAGGGAGGGGGCTGATATCTCGGAATACATGTTTCACTCCTTGGGGTTCATGGCCGACACCAGGGCGTTGATCTGTCCTGCCAGGTGTCGAAGCTGGTTGTTGTCAAGTTTGAGTTCCGACGGGTCGAGATGCAGTTCCAGACCTGGCGCCAGCCAGACCCGTGAACAGATGCGGATCTCGCCGGGTCGCCGGGTGCGGGGCAGGGCGGCGGCATCGGGTCCGGCCAGTTCGCCGGTCATGATCCCGCGAATGGCCTCCAATGATACTCCGGCTGCCTTCCATTTTTCGATCTCCAACAGCTGGCGCACATGCTCCCGGGTGTAATGGGCAGCCTTGCGCTGCCCCACCGGGCGGTCCACCAGCCCTTTCTGGATGTAGAACCGGATGGTTCGGGGCGACACCGCGGTCAGCCCGCTGACTTCGTCGATGGTGAGTTTGTTTTCGTGTGAGCTCATGGGGTCTTTATGCGACATTTTTAATGTCGTTGTAAAGTGTCGTAAAAAATATTATGCGTGATTTTATTCAATAAAAATATATGGATGGGCCTTCAAGAATAATTGAATGCCAGTGTCTTTGAGAGAAAATTTGGAATCGGTAGGAAACACCCCGATGGCGGAGCGGAAGAGGCTGTGCTCAATTTACGGATTGTTGAGAAGCGGGTAGATTTCGAGAAGTTTTTTCGGAGGGGTGAAACTGCAGTTTTTTTCAAAGGCAGCCGAGCGCATTCGATTTGATCACCTCAAACAATGAAGTTGATTAGAAATGCGTCGGCTGCGCTGGCAGGTCTTTCACGCGTTGGATCGTTCTCGCTTCGCGCGTTCTATCAATCATCCATGGTGTCGCCCATGGCATCCAACTCAGCTACCGCATCCTTTGCGGCGTGGTAGTCCTTCGCCATCAGATACTTACGCAGAATCAGGCGCTCTTTTGACGTCACCTTGAGCTCAGGGTGAAGGCGGATACGGTCGTCTTCGATGTCCCAAGGATATTTCCGCAGTATCCGTCTGAGCGTAGCCACTTCCTCGGGATCAATCGGATTCTTTGGAGGCCTCACCTTGGAAAAGTCATAGACCATTGTGCGCATGGGTGTTCTCCTGTTATCTTCGCTTGGGTTTCTTCATGAACGTTTCAAGAAGCAGGGCGCCTTTTTCCTGCAAGGCGTTCAGGTCGGGCGCCGTAAGACCTTTGCATCCTTCCAGGCCGACGAACTCGCCTTGGTACATCTTCTTTTTCGGGTCGTATCCCATTGCAAGCACATTGCCTCCAGGAAAGGCCGAAAGCCAAAAGAGCCCATCCCTTGGCTGCAGCCATTCGATCATCATGCCCGACATGCCGACCCCGGCAACCTTGATGCCGCCATTGATCACAGCGTCATAACGTTCGTGGTGATGGCCGTGAACGTGAATCCTGGCTTTTAGGGCGCGGGCCACATCACCAAGAATTCGATAGCCAAGTCGATGGGACTCCGGGGCTTCGTGACTCACGAGGACATCGATGCGGGTCTTGCTGGCAAGGCGGGCCATCAACGTAAGGTCTTCCGGGAAAATGGTCGTGTGATCCTGCGGGGCGAGCTTCTTGCCCTTGCGGATTAGCGCCAGGCTCTGGCGCGTATCCTGGGGGCGGACCATGGGCAGGTCATTCAAGGTCGTTTGCCGGTCAACGCCCAGGATATTGGACCGGAAGGCGCCGCCGAGTCCGGCGATGCGCAGGCCACCAATCTCCACCACGCGGCAATGCAGGTTTCTGTCAGCCATGGCCGCGTGGTGCGTCAGGTATTCGGGATCGTCGCTGTCATGGTTGCCGAATATCCACCATGTCTTTTCCGCGATCTCCTGGCCGAGGATGGACGCCAGATCGTCAAGCGGTTCTTGATCCCCGAGAAGGATGACTGCCGAGGCCTCGGTTGCGGCCTTAAGCATGGGTTCAAAGTCACCGTGGCAGTCCCCGACGAAAAGAATCATGGCCGCTCTCCAAGGCCGTGGTCCAGCCAGAAAAATCCTTCGTTTGTCCTTGCCAGTCCGAGGCCTTCGACGCGGATTCCATCCGTGATAGTTGCGCTGTAGCGCTCGTGGTGGTGGCCGTGGATGATCATCTTGACGCCCATGGCGCGGGCTAGGTCGCCGATGAGCTGGTAGCCGAGCGCATGGCTTTCCGGAGCCTCGTGCGTGACCAGCACGTCCACGTGTCCCGTCAGCGCCAGCAAGGATTTCAGATCGTCAGGAAAGATTGAGGTGAAGTCTGCGGGGTACGCTCGCCCGCCTCGCCGCAGTTTGATCCATGCCTCACGAGTGTCTTGGAGGCAGTCCAGATCCACCTCGTCCAGGCGCGTGGTCTGATCAATTTCGAACTTCTTTGCGCGGAACACCCCACCCAGGCCAGCGATCCGGACGCCCTCTGTCTCAACCACCCGGCAATGTAGGTTGTGGTGGGCCATTGGCGCGTGATTTTCGAAATAGCACAGGTAATCGCTGTCATGATTCCCATAGATCCACAAAGTTCTCGGGGCCAAGCCTGGGCCCAGCTCCCTTGCAAGGTCGTTCATTGGCTCCTGGTCCCCCAAGAGCACCACAGCTGAGGCTTCGCCTGCTTCCTCGATGAGCGGGACAAAATCTCCATGGCAGTCACCAGCAAACAGAATCATATTTTTTGAGCCTCAGTGAGCACGTGATTTCTGAAAGTCTCTGGCAAGTCGCCGGGCGTGACCAGGTCAACAGGAACACCCAAAAGTTCTTCAAGGTCGACCTGGAGGCCGCCGAGGTCAAAGAGCGATGTCCCGGGCAGGGGATCAACGAGAAC
>Ga0265295_1002456_pt1 | contig 29327 bp, 25 predicted proteins | sample Munlansysbiofilm_FD_192503 | JGI IMG/M metagenome (GOLD analysis project Ga0265295, IMG submission 192503) | Leachate microbial communities from a municipal landfill in Southern Ontario, Canada - Methane capture system biofilm | ecosystem: Engineered > Solid waste > Landfill > Unclassified ... | reverse complement strand
GGTATAACTTGCGGAGAATGGCTGCAACTCTGCTGCCATAACGCTGACTGGCAGGCTGAATGCGGCCAGAATAAAAAATAGAGCTCGGCGCATGGTGTGTATCTCCTAAGAGTTGAACTGAAAGCCGGAACTGGCTAAGGGTTGTCCATCCAATACAGCACCTTGCTCGCTGAGGCGTAAACGGTTTTCTGCAAACCAGCGTACTGCCAGCGGATAGATCTGATGCTCTAAGGTATGCACTTTTTGTGCTAACTGCTCGGCAGTCTCACCAGCAGAAATCGGCACTGCAGCTTGTATGACTACTGGGCCGCCATCGAGTTCCTCAGTTACAAAGTGCACGCTACAGCCGTGTTCTTGATCACCTTCGTCAATCGCACGCTGATGAGTATTTAAACCCTTGTGCTTGGGCAGTAGAGAAGGGTGGATATTCAGCAAGCGCTGCGCATAGTGCCGCGTAAACTCAGGCGTTAAAATCCGCATAAAACCCGCCAACACCACCACATCAGGTTGATGCTGATCAATCACGCCCATTAGAGCTGTATCAAAAGCTAAGCGGTCGGCAAATTCTTTGTGATTAAGCACATGCTGAGCGATCCCTGCCTGTTCAGCGCGCACTAGGCCATAGGCATCGGCACGATTACTCACCACTGCGCAGATGCGGGCAGTGGGGTGATCGGCTAAGTCATCCATAATGGCTTGTAAGTTGCTGCCTGATCCGGAGATCAGGACAACGATATTGCAGGGTTTTGCATGGCAGAAAGTTGAGTCAGTCATTAATGGCTTTTTAAGTTGTTAAGAACGATACGCTCAGCGCTTTCACCAGCGGCTTGGATATGACCCATCACCCATGGCTTCTCGCCTGCATTTTCTAAGTGCTCAAGGACTGCCGCTTGTTGCTCAGCCGCCACACAGATCACCATACCAACGCCGCAGTTTAAGACGCGGTGCATTTCAACTTCGTCAACGTTACCGTGCGCTTGTAGCCAATCAAACACTGCAGGGCGGGTCCAGCTGGCCACATCAATCACCGCTTGTGAGTTAGCAGGCAATACACGTGGAATGTTTTCCAGCAAGCCGCCACCGGTGATATGAGACATAGCTTTCACAGCGCCCGTTTCTTTGATCAGCTTGAGTAAGGGCTTCACGTAAATACGCGTAGGTTCCATCAACAAGTCACTGAGTGCTTGACCGTCGAGTTGTTCAGTTTTGATATCAACCTTCGCGACTTCAATGATTTTACGAATCAAAGAATAACCATTGGAATGCGGGCCTGATGAAGGCAGGGCAATCAATACATCGCCAGCGGCTACTTTTGTACCGTCAATGATTTCTGATTTCTCAACTACGCCGACACAGAAACCTGCGAGGTCGTAGTCTTCGCCGCTGTACATACCTGGCATTTCAGCTGTTTCACCGCCAACCAGCGCACAACCTGCTTGCTCACAACCTTCGCCAATACCGGTCACAACTTGTGCGGCGATATCCACATTGAGTTTGCCAGTCGCGTAGTAGTCGAGGAAAAACAAAGGCTCAGCGCCGCTAACGATCAAGTCGTTCACACACATGGCTACTAAATCGATACCGATTTTTTCGTGCTTATTTAGATCGATCGCTAAGCGCAGTTTAGTACCCACACCATCGGTGCCAGAGACTAAGACCGGCTGACGGTAGCCTTCAGGAATCTCACATAAAGCGCCAAAGCCACCAAGGCCACCGAGCACTTCAGGACGTGCAGTGCGTTTAGCAACGCCTTTAATGCGTTCAACGAGAGCTTCACCAGCGTCGATATCTACACCAGCGTCCTTGTAGCTTAAAGAGGTTTTATTGTTGCTCATGAATTGGGCCTTTGCGAAGTATGCGAAAAATATGATTAATTGCGCAATTTTATCAGGCTTCAGGCCGAGCGGCCATCATCGGATTGCAAAGACAGGTTGAAAGGGGATAAAGAGTAGGGTTGTGAGGCAGAAAAAGCATTAAATTGCATGCTGTAGTGCAGTAAAGAAGGTTTATAGCTCGACGCGCGCTGGCTGGTGGCCTTGCTTGCGATAGAGAACAAAATTTTGGCGGCTGATTTTGAGCTGCTCAGGTTCTTGATTGACGATCTCAATCACACGAGTAAAACAGTCGAGATGTGTTGAAATTGTAGGGTTTAAATTAATTAATACCGCATTATCAAAATGAGGGCGCTCATCCATGCCGATCAGTACAGGAGATTGTGCTGTGCTGCTGTAGGGTTCATGCGGAACAAAGCTGTGCTGGCGAAAGGTCCAGAGCAGATCATCCACTTCAGCTTGCTGCGCGGTATCACTGCAACGAATAAAAGTAATAAAGCCTGCACGCCAGGCTTTATGTGCCATACGGCAGGCCGCATTTAAGCGGTCCGCCGTATGGGTAGTCGGTACAACGTAAAACTCTACTTTCACTGCGCGCGATCCAATAGGTATTGGGTCAACAAGGGCACTGGACGACCGGTAGCACCTTTGTCTTTACCGCCGCTGATCCATGCTGTACCGGCGATATCCAAGTGCGCCCATGGGTAGTCTTTGGTAAAGCGTGACAGGAAACAACCTGCAGTGATGGAACCCGCTTTTGGGCCACCAATGTTAGCGATATCTGCAAATGGGCTGTCGAGCAGTTCTTGGTACTCGTCAAATAAAGGTAATTCCCAAGCGACATCGCTGGCTTGTTTGCCGGCGCTGAGTAAGCTCTGTACCAATTCTGGGTTGTTACCCATCAGGCCGCTGGTGCTACTGCCTAAGGCAACGATGCAAGCACCGGTTAAGGTGGCAATATTGACCACCGCTTGCGGGTTGAAACGTTTGACGTAGGTAAGGGCGTCACACAGAACTAAACGGCCTTCAGCATCAGTGTTGAGAATTTCAACAGTTTGGCCGCTCATGGTGGTGACGATATCACCAGGGCGAGTTGCGCCACCGCTGGGCATGTTTTCTGCACAGGACAGAACACCAATCACGTTGATCGGTAATTGCAGTTCTATCAGAGCTTTAAACGTACCTAAAACACTGGCTGCACCGCCCATGTCGTATTTCATTTCATCCATGCCAGCGCCCGGCTTGAGGCTGATACCGCCGGTATCAAAGGTGATGCCTTTACCAACCAGCACATAGGGCTGTTTGGTTTTATCATCAGCGCCTTGGTAATTCATAATAATCATACGTGCAGGCTGATCACTGCCTTGCGCAACCGCTAATAAAGCACCAGCGCCGAGTTCTTTAAGCTGCTCTTCTTCCAATACTTCAACGCTGAGGTTTTTATGTTGCTTGCTCAGCTCTAGCGCTTGCTCTGCAAGGTAGCGAGGGTGACAAATATTCGGCGGCATATTGCCTAAGTCGCGCGTAAACGCCATACCTGTAGCAATTGCTTGACCTTGCTTACAGGCTTTTTCAACAGCTTCTTGCTGCGCTGCTGTGCAGACAAAAGTGATAGTGTTGAGGTTGACGGTTGGTGCTTTTTCAGTTTTGAACTGATCAAAGACATACAGGCCATCTGCTAGGCATTCAGCAACCAGACGAGCGCTGGTGTAGGCATCACGCTCATTAAACTTAACATCAGCAAATGCCAATGCCGCATCTTTAATCGATAAACTTTTGAACGTATTTAAAATTGCACTGACCAATTTGCGTGTATTGCGGTCAGACAGTTCAGCGTCTTTACCAACACCGACTAAAAGTACGCGTTGTGCTGATAGGTTCGCGAGGTTGTGCAGTAATAATGTTTGACCGAGTTTGCCTTGGATGTCACCTGCTTTGAGGTGAGCGCTGATTGCGCCGGCGCAGAGTTTGTCAATCAACTGACCTTGGCTGTCGAGTTCGAGCTGCTCATTAACGGTTAAGACAAGTGCGCTGGTTTTTAGCGTTTCAACTGAATTGGAACTGACTATAAAGTCCATACTCAAGGATCCTCAAGACAAAGATAGATAGATGCAGGATAATACTGTTCGTTTGCATCGGCGTGTAGGTACACTGCCATAATATGTATGACTAGTGTGAGCCGTGATAGGCAGTTTTGACAAGTACGGAGCCTTACTTGATAGTTTTTCGTTATCTTTCCCGAGAAGTTTTGCTGGCCTTTAGTGCAGTCAGTGCGGTGCTGCTTGTGATTATTATGAGCGGCCGCTTTATTAAATACCTTGCGCAAGCCGCTCAGGGCATGCTCGATCCGGGTGTGTTGCTGATGATTATGGGCTACCGCATCCCTGGGTTTTTACAGCTGATTTTACCTTTGGGGCTCTTTCTAGGCATCTTGCTAGCCTATGGGCGCTTGTACTTAGAAAGTGAAATGACAGTACTCACTGCCACGGGGATGAGTGAGCAGCGTTTATTATCCTACACTATGGTGCCTGCGCTGTTTGTAGCACTGATCTGTGCCTGGCTGAGCTTTTTCTTGGCGCCGCAAGGTGTGCAAAGTGTGGCGCTTATTCTAAATGAGCAAGACGCTTTAACCGAGTTCGACACTTTAGTCCCGGGGCGCTTTCAGTCACTGCGTGGCGGCTCGCGTGTGACCTATACGCAAGAGTTGTCCAGTGGTCGTGATGAACTGCGCAATGTGTTTATTTCAGAAAAACGTAAAACACGTCAAGCCAGTGACGCTGATGAAGCTATTACTGTGCTGGTGGCGAAAACCGGTCGTCAAGAAATTCAAGAAGATGGCAGTCGTTATTTAATCTTACAAGATGGTTATCGTTACGACGGTACGCCAGGTGAGGCTGATTACCGCGTGATTCACTACGACACTTATGGTGTATTGCTGCCCAAGCCCGTGGTTGAAGTTAAAATGGGTGAGCGCGAAACCATGGCAACCAGCGAATTGATCGGGCATCCAGAATTACGAATGCAAACTGAATTGCAGTGGCGCTTGTCTTTTCCTATTTTAGTGCTGATTGTTACTTTAATTGCCGTACCTCTGTCACGCGTGAACCCGCGCCAAGGCCGTTTCTTAAAACTGTTGCCGGCTATTTTATTGTATATGGCGTATTTAGCGTTATTAGTCGCTGCGCGCAGTGCGTTGGATAAGGGTCAGCTGCCGATTGGCTTAGGTTTGTGGCCGGTGCATGGTTTGTTTTTAATGATTGGTGTGCTGTTGGTGTATTGGCAGCGGCTGCAGTTGCGTATTGCGCAGTGGCGTGCAAATAAGGAGACGCAACATGCGTAGGCTTGATCGCTATATTGGTCATAGTGTTTTTGTAGCGATTATTGCCGTGCTTGGGGTGATTACGGGCCTGGCTTTATTGTTCGCCTTTATTGATGAACTCAATGATATTGGTGGCGCTTATACGCTATTGGATGTGGCCAGTTATGTTGGCTTAACCGCGCCGCAGCGTATGTACGATATGTTGCCCATGGCGGCATTGATTGGTTGTTTGGTCGGTTTAGGCAGTTTGGCCAGTAACAGCGAATTAACGGTAATCCGTGCGGCGGGTGTTTCCATTCGTCGTATTGTTTGGGCCGTGATGAAGCCAATGCTGGTACTGATGCTGGTCGGGCTGTTAATCGGTGAGTACTTAGCGCCTTGGACCTCGAGTATGGCGCAAGCCAATCGTTCGCTGGCGCAGTCAGTGGGTAAAGCGCAAAGTTCTAAACATGGTTTATGGCACCGTCAAGGTAATGAGTTTATTCATATCAATGCGGTGCAGCAGGGCGGTCAATTAATTGGTGTAACGCGTTATGTGTTTGATGATGAGCAGCGTTTGACACGTTCCAGTTTTGCTAAACAGGCACTCTATCAAGAGGGTTACTGGCAGTTGGAAGATGTTGTTTATACTGAATTAAAAGAGCGCAGCAGCCAGATTACGCAAGCAGCCAGTGAGCGTTGGGATGTAGAAATCACTCCAGAGCTGCTCAATACCGTTGTTATGGAGCCCGATACCTTACCGATCAGTGGTCTGTGGCAATATGCGCATTATTTAAACGAGCAAGGCTTAAATGCTAACCGCTATTGGCTGGCTTTTTGGGTCAAGGTTTTACAACCCTTGGTGACTGCAGCATTGGTGTTGATGGCCATTTCATTTGTCTTCGGACCCTTGCGTTCCGTGACGTTGGGCCAGCGTGTGTTCACCGGTGTAGTGGTCGGATTTGTCTTTCGTATCGCGCAAGATTTACTGGGGCCTGCCAGTTTAGTGTTTGGCTTTGCACCCATTGTTGCGGTGATTTTACCGGCTTTAATATGCGCAGGATTCGGTTTTTGGCTGCTGCGCCGAGCAGGCTAAGGCCTTATATATCCTTTGGGTGATTGCCAATTGTAGGTTGCGTAGTTAAAGTGTTGCCCCGTTTTATCTGTCGGGTCGACACTTATCATGACACCACTAGAATGCTATCAACAGGATTTACAGCGCCCGGACTTTTTCCGCGATGCTGCACAAGAAAATGCTGTGCGCCACTTGCAGCGTCTCTATGACGACTTAGTAACTGGCCCACCGAGTAGCGGTTTGTTTGGCCGTCTATTAGGTAAAAAATCCACACAACCCATTAGAGGTTTATATTTTTGGGGTGGTGTAGGGCGCGGCAAAACTTATTTAGTTGATACATTTTTCGATGCGTTGCCCTTTGAGCAGAAAATGCGTACGCACTTTCACCGATTTATGAAGCGTGTGCATGAAGAGTTACGCACACTCGATGGTGAAAAGAATCCGTTGGTGATTGTGGCTGAGCGTTTTGCTAAAGAAGCGCGAGTCATTTGTTTCGATGAGTTCTTTGTCACCGACATCACTGATGCAATGATTTTGGCAGGTTTACTGGAAGAGCTGTTTAAAAACGGCGTCAGCCTGGTAGCAACCTCAAATATCGTGCCTGACGGTCTTTATAAAGACGGTTTACAGCGCGCGCGATTCTTACCGGCGATTGCTTTACTGAAAGTGCATACTGAGATCGTTAACGTCGACAGTGGCATTGACTATCGTTTGCGTGCTTTGGAACAAGCTGAGCTGTATCACTACCCACTCAGCGACGCAGTTGAGCAAGAGCTGGAAAAAAGCTTTCACAGTTTATTATTGGGAAACAGTAAGATTCTGGAAAACGAGCCGCTGACGGTAGAGAACCGAACCATTGTTGCGCGTAAAGTGTCCAATGATGTGGCATGGTTTGATTTTCGTGCCTTGTGCGATGGTCCACGCAGTCAGAATGACTATATTGAGTTAGGCAAAATCTACAGCGCGATTATTTTGTCGAACGTAGAGCAAATGAATACCAGTAACGAAGATATTGCTCGTCGCTTTATTAACTTAGTGGATGAGTTTTACGACCGCAGCATCAAATTGATTATTTCTGCTGAAGTACCGCTGAAAGATTTGTATGTTGGTAATCGTTTGCAGTTTGAGTTCCAGCGTACGCTCAGTCGTTTACTGGAAATGCAATCCCATGAGTTTTTAGCGCGACCGCATAAGTCCTAGTGCGTTTGTTGCTTTAAGCGTTTAACCACAGCAGAGACGATATGATGACGCGTGAGACTCAATCCGATCTGCTCTTAGTTGTGGTGACTTTAATCTCGGCAATCAGCTGGATGCTTTCTAAAGAAGCCATTATGTTGATGCCGTCTTTATTGTTTATGGGTTTGCGCTTTTTATTGGCTGCAGCTTTTCTAGCTTGCATTGGCGCGCGACAACTGGGTCAATTAACCTTTGAGCATATTCTGCGCAGCGCGCGCGTGGGGCTGGTTTTTGGTGTGGCCATGCTGTTTTGGGTGCAGGGTTTAGCGCATAACAGCAGTATGGGTGAAGGTGCATTTTTAACCAGCTTAGGCGTGCTCTTGGTACCTTTTGTTGCACGTGTGTTTTTTTCTGAACCAATACCACGCAGTACTTGGTTAGCCCTTCCTATAGCCTTATTTGGCGTAGCATTATTATCGCTGGCTCATGGCTTTACTGTCAGCTCGGGACAGATTTTCTATCTGATTTCCGCTGTAGGCTTAGCAGTGTTTTTTACTTTAAATACTCGCGCAGCAACAGTTACTGTTCGTCATGCTTCAAAGCATCAGGCTGCTGTACAGATGACCGCGGTGGATCCCTTAGCTTTAACTATTATTGCCTTAACAACTGTGGGTTGTGTGGCTTTGCTGGCCTCGCTTATTACTGAGTCGTGGCAGGCTGAAGCTGTGCAATGGTCACCTATGCTGATTGTTTGGGTGCTATCCAGTGCGGTGCTGGGTACCGCTGCACGTTTTTGGTTGCAAACTTATGCGCAAAGTTTAACCACGCAAACCAGCGGCGCAGTGATGCTTGTTCTTGAGCCGATCTGGGTGGCATTGTTTGCTGCGTTTTGGTTTGGGGAAAGCTTAGCGATGCTGCAATGGTTGGGCTGTATAATGATCTTTTTTGCTTTGCTAGTGAATCGTTGGCAGCTTTTGCGTTCTATTATGACCAAGCGTGGTATTTAAATTTAAAGTCATTCACCCATTATGAGAAAGTAGCTGGTTTAATAGCCGTACTGTGTCGCACTGCTCAACAAGCAGTTGCGGTCAGAGTCGAGGCTGTTTAAGGTAAGCACTGGGCTTGGATCAACCGTTAGAGAGAGTAAAAATGCGATTTTTTATAGGCATGGTTGCCGTATGGATGTCCTTAGCAACGGTGATGAGCCATGCTGAGCCTGTCAGTGGTTTGTATCAAGTTCGAGAAGAACTGACGAGCCAAGAAAGTGATGAGCGTGATATTGGCTTGCAGCAGGCTTTTGTGGCCTTAATGCAGCGCTTAACAGGCCAGGCAGATGCTGCACAAGCGCCGGCACTGGCAGACTATCAAGCCGATCCGCAAGCGTTGATCAGTCACTATGACTATGAGGGCAACACCCTTGTGGTTAACTTTGACCCACAGATTGTACAGGCAGCATTGGCGCAAACGAATTTACCTGTATGGGGCAGCAACCGTTCTTTGGTTCTTGCATGGTGGTTGATTGAAGATTTAAATGGACTGCGTTTAATCAGTGACGGCCAGTCCAATGCGCAAAAACTGTATGCTGCAGCACATTATGCCGGTATTCCAGTGCGTTTTCCTTTAGGTGATCTCAATGACCAGTTATTAATTGGCAGTGATCCACTGCGCAACAATGAAAAATTACGCCATTCAGATGAACGTTATACCGCTGACGCTGTGCTCTTAGTTCAGCAGTCTGCCGATAAGGAAGACTTTGCCGCTGATTGGCAGTTGTGGTTGGGAGATGAGTTGCAGCAAGGTGAGTCCACTGCTGATTCTCAAGATGCTCTAGCTCGTAACGTGTTTTTTCAAGTGAATCAGTATTTAGCTGAGCGCTTTGCGATTAAGGCCAGTGAAGGCGAAACCTTTAATGTGCGTGTACAGGGTATGGATTTAGAGCGTTTTGTTTTAATTGAGCGCTTGCTTGAACCCTTCGCTGCACAATTGCAGGAAGTGAATCAGGGTTATGCACAATGGCAAGTCCGCAGCCGAGTTGAGAAAATACGTGCGCAAATGGCTTTAGGGCAATTGCACGAAACCGCTGAGCAGAGTGCAGAGGATTCAAGTGCGTTACCTGATCCCGACTCTAGTGCGCAAACGTTGTATTTTAGCTGGTAGTTTTTGAGTACATATACTATGGCGCAAAATCTTAAAAGTTGGCTGCTGCTAGCGGCACTGGGTCTGGGATTGTTGGTCTTGTATCAGCTGTTGCCTATTTTGACGCCCTTTTTAGTCAGTATTTTACTGGCGTATATGGGTGACCCGATCGTTGATTTTTTAGAGCGCTATAAGTTTTCACGCACCTTGGGTGTGGTTTTTGTTTTTGTGTTACTCAGTTTGATGATGTTGCTCTCGATGCTGGTGTTAGTGCCTATGGTCGGTCGCCAGTTGGTGCATCTTTATGAGATAACCCCGCAGTTGATTGATTGGTTACAGAGCAGCGCTGTGCCATGGATTCAAGTGCAGCTAGGCGTTCATACCGATATCAGCAGCTTAGATAATATTAAACAATTGTTTAGCGAAAATATGGGTAAAACCACCGATCTTGTCCAACTGTTGTTAAGCAAAGTCAGTGCTTCGAGTTTGGCCTTTTTAGGCTGGTTGGCCAATATGGTACTGATCCCAGTAGTGACGTTTTATTTGCTACGCGATTGGGATATTTTAATGGCCAAAATACGCCGCCTTTTACCGCGTAAAAGAGAAGCTTTGACGGTGCAATTGCTTGGCGAGTGCCATGAAGTATTAGGTGCTTTTATGCGCGGTCAATTGTTGGTGATGCTGGCGCTGGGTATTGTCTACGCCGTGGGTTTAATGAGCATTGGTTTAGAGCTGGGTTTATTGATTGGCTTATTAGCTGGCTTGGCCAGTCTGGTGCCTTACTTGGGCTTTGTGGTCGGTATCAGTGCTGCGTTGGTGGCTGGCTTATTCCAATTCGGTGTTGAATGGTATCCGCTGCTGGGTATTGTCGTAGTATTTAGTATTGGGCAAATGCTCGAAGGCATGCTGCTAACGCCTTTACTTGTTGGTGATCGTATCGGCTTGCATCCTGTAGCAGTGATTTTTGCAATTTTAGCCGGAGGTCAGTTGTTTGGCTTTACTGGTGTATTATTAGCCTTGCCCGTTGCTGCGGTGATTATGGTGCTGCTGCGACATGTGCATGAGTTGTATAAAGAATCGGATATGTATGGGCAGCCAAGTGAGTGCTGCGCGCCCGTTAGCCCTTCTTCGGATCAGCAAACACCTGTTTGCGAACAGCCGGTAAATGAGTCGACATGAAACCCACCCAATTATCACTGGGTATGCGTCTGCGTGATGATGCTACCTTTGCCAATTATTATCCCGGCGCCAATGCCGTTACCCTAGGCTACGTTGAGCATGCGTGCGAAACGGAAGACCAGTGGATGGATAGCCTGCTCTATATTTGGGGCGCAGCTGGATCGGGGCGCAGTCATTTACTGCAAGCGGCCTGTTTACGTGTCGAGGAGCGGGGTGGGCGTGCCTTGTATTTACCCTTGGCCGACTTGGCAAAATACGGCACACAGTTGTTGGATAATGTGGAGTTCTGCGATTTAGTTTGCCTCGATGATATTCAAGCTGTTCTGGGGCAGCCGCATTGGGAAGAAGCGCTGTTTCATGCTTTTAATCGCCTGCGTGATGCCGGTAAGCAGTTGTTGATTGCTGCTGATGCATCGCCACGTAAACTACCGATTAAGTTACCTGATTTACAGTCCCGTCTTAGCTTAGCGCTGGTGTTTCAGCTGCATGAGCTCAGTGATGATGAGAAATTGCGTGCTTTGCAATTGCGGGCATCACGCCGCGGTTTGCGCTTATCGGATGATGTGGGACGTTATATTTTAGCCCGCTCAGTGCGCAGTATGACGGTGTTGTTCGATACCTTAGAACAGCTCGATACCGCCTCTTTTCAAGCGCAGCGTAAATTAACCATTCCTTTTTTAAAGGAAGCTTTGGGCTGGTAATCTCGCAGAGATTGCAGGCATGTTAAAATGTGCCGCCCATTATTGAGAATTTGAGTTTATGAGTACAGAACAACAGCAGAGTGCTAGCACTTCTGGGGTTAAAATCTATTTTCGTTTACTGGGGTATATCAAGCCGTATATCGGTATGTTTATCATCAGTATTATCGGGTTTTTAATCTTCGCTTCGACTTCGCCCATGCTCGGCTATGTGTTGAAGTACTTTGTTGATGGCTTGGCTAATCCTGAAGCGGTGTTATTCCCTAATGTGCCCTGGTTGGCCGATGTGCGCTTATTGCAAGCGGTGCCATTGCTGATTGTTGTGATTGCGCTCTGGCAGGGAATTGGCTCGTTTTTAGGTAACTTCTATCTGGCTAAAGTGTCGCTAGGTTTAGTGCATGATTTGCGTGTGCAGCTGTTTAATAATTTGCTGACCTTGCCCAATCGTTACTTTGATAACCACAGTTCCGGGCATTTGATTTCTCGTATCACCTATAACGTGACTATGGTCACCGGCGCTGCGACTGATGCGATTAAAGTGATTGTGCGCGAAGGCATGACGGTGGTGTTCTTGTTTGCCACATTGCTGTGGATGAACTGGAAGTTGACCTTGGTGATGGTGGCGATTCTGCCGATTATTGCTTTGATGGTCAGCAGCACCAGTAAAAAATTCCGTAAGCAAAGCCGCAAGATTCAAGTGGCCATGGGCGATGTCACGCATATTGCTTCGGAAACCATCCAGAGCTATCGTGTGGTGCGCAGCTTTGGTGGGGAACCCTATGAGCGCAAACGCTTTTTAAATTCCAGTGAGAGCAATACTGAGAAGCAACTGCGCATGATTAAAACCAACGCCGTGTATACGCCGTCGTTGCAGCTGGTGATTTACACCGCGATGTCAGTGCTGTTGTTTTTGGTCTTGCTGTTACGCGGTGATTCTTCGCCGGGTGATTTGGTGGCTTATATTACTTTGGCGGGTTTATTGCCTAAGCCCATCCGTCAGTTGTCTGAAGTCAGTTCAACTATTCAAAAGGGTGTCTCGGGCGCGGAAAGTATTTTTGAGCAGCTCGATGAAGATCCTGAGAATGATCAAGGCACACTTGAGTTAACCCAGGTCAGCGGTAAGCTTGAGGTACGTGATTTATCCTTTACCTACCCCAATACTGATGCGCCAGTCTTACAAAATATTAGTTTTACCGCAGAAAAAGGCCAGATGGTGGCTTTGGTGGGGCGCTCTGGCAGTGGTAAATCCACCTTGGCGAACTTGATTCCGCGCTTTTATGAGCATCAGCAGGGTCAGATTTTGTTGGATGATACAGCTGTCGAAGCATTAACCTTAACCAATCTGCGCCGGCATATAGCTTTGGTCACTCAGCAGGTATCGTTATTTAACGATACGGTGGCAAAAAATATTGCCTACGGTGATTTAGCAGATGCATCGCTTGATGAGATTAAAGCAGCCTCGGAAGCGGCCTATGCGGCTGAGTTTATTGAGCGCATGCCACAAGGTTACGAGACTTTAGTGGGTGAGAACGGTGTGTTGTTATCCGGTGGGCAGCGTCAGCGTATCGCGATTGCTCGAGCGCTATTGAAAGATGCGCCATTATTGATTCTGGATGAAGCAACATCGGCTTTAGATACTGAGTCTGAGCGCCATATTCAAGCGGCACTGGATCATGCTGTACAAGGCCGCACCACCATTGTGATTGCTCACCGTCTCTCGACCATTGAAAAAGCTGACCTGATTTTAGTGATGGATCAAGGTCGGATTGTTGAGCGTGGTAACCATCAAGAACTGCTGGCGCAAAATGGCTATTACAGCCGTTTGCATGCCACACAGTTTCAAGAGGACGAGCCCGTCGACGAGGTTGAAGTATGACCGAGCCAGCTTTGTATCAGTTAAATGACTTATTGTATTTGATGGCGCGGTTGCGTGAACCCGAGGGTGGATGCCCTTGGGATTTGCAGCAAGACTTTGCCAGTATTGTGCCGCACACCCTTGAAGAAGCTTATGAAGTGGCAGATGCCATTGAGCGTAAAGACTTTGCTCATCTGCCAGGTGAGTTAGGCGATTTGTTATTTCAGGTGGTGTATTACAGCCAGCTCGGTCATGAACAGCAGATGTTTGACTTTTCCACTGTGGTGCATAGCATTACTGAAAAGCTGGTGCGCCGTCACCCGCATGTGTTTGCTGAGGGCCAGCTCTATGGCGCAGCGCAAAACATGGGTGTGAACACTGAGCAGGTCAAAGAGCGCTGGGAAGAGATTAAACAGCAAGAGCGTCAGGAGTTGGCCGAGCCTGAGCAAAAAGTCAGTGTCTTGGCTGATATTCCGCTGAACCTGCCAGCGCTAAGCCGTGCGTTAAAAATTCAAAAGCGTGCCTCTAATGTGGGTTTTGATTGGAGCAGTTTGCCGCCGGTACTGGATAAGGTTGACGAAGAATTACAGGAAGTGCGTGAGGCGATTAGCAGTGGCGAGCAAGCAGCCATCAGTGAAGAATTGGGCGATTTATTATTTGCCACCGTCAATGTTGCGCGGCACTTAAATATCAATCCGGAAACTGCATTACGTGCGGCCAATATCAAATTCTCTGAGCGTTTACAGCATGTTGAACAACATGCTCAAGAGCAGGGTCTGGCGATCAGTGACTGCACTGAAGCACAGTTAGATGCTTTCTGGAACTTAGCTAAACAGGCACTGAGCACGCCGCAATAATTGCGCAGCTGAGTGTGCTGTGTTTTTAAATAATTGAAGACAGGTTTAGGATCACATGAGTTTATCTTTGCGCGATCAGATGCTTAAAGCCGGACTGGTCAATGAGAAGCAAGTCAAAAAAGCCGGTAAAGAGCAAAAAAGACAACACCGCCTAGAGAAAAAAGGCGCCGTTGAAATTGATGACACCCAGCGTCAAGCGGCTTTAAAAGCCATGGCGGAAAAGCTCAAGCGTGATCAAGAACTCAATCGCCAGCAGCAAGAAGGCGCTGAGCGTAAAGCTCAGGTTGCGCAGATTCGTCAGCTGATTGAAGTGGCGCGTTTACCCAAATTGGACAGCGAAGATTATTACAACTTTGTTGACTATAAAAAGGTCAAGCGTATTGCTGTTAATCCGATGGTGCGTAATAAGCTGGTCAATGGCAGCTTAGCTATTGTTAAGCATGGCCAAGGTTATGAGATTATTCCCCGTGATGTGGCGCTGAAAATACAAGAGCGTGATGAGCGACGCATTGTGGTGCTTAATATCGAGACTGAAGAAGTCAATGAAGATGATCCGTATGCAGCGTTCCAGATCCCAGATGATTTAATGTGGTAAGTCTGGATCAGTGATCAACAACAGGCGCAGCACTCTTTTGAGGCTGCGCCTGTTGTGTTTTAGCTCTACTCATAGTGAAAGGAGCTGATGTAGGCTGTGAGGTGAGCGCCAAGGGTCGTTTTAACGCGCTGTACGCAACCAGTACAGAGCGATGAGTTTCAGTACGACAGGCACACCAGCATACAACCACAATAAGCCCTGTAAGCTTAAGGCGCTCTGAGACTCCCAGCCCAACCAGCCTAGCATCGGCAGCGCTAAGCCGACTGCTAAGGCCAAGGTGAATTTAGTCAGCATGCCCCATACGGCAAACAATAAACCACTGATCGTGCCGTTTTTATGGCTTAAGTCTTGAGCAATATCGGCTTGAATCGAAGCGGGTAAAGCTACATCGGCGACTACACTTAAACCAGAAAACAAGCAGATGGCTGCAAAGCCCCATAGATTTCCAGGCTCTAAGCTGAACACCCAAATAAAACTGAAGCCCGCGCTCAGCATAGACACGCGCCAAGCGGAGTATTTGCCGATTTTTTTGGCCAGCAATACCCAGAGTGGCAAGGCTAAAATACCACTGATAAAAAAGCCCATCAGCAACACGCCCATATAATCTGCCAGCTGCAAAACATGCTCTACAAACAGTAAAAACAAGGTTGCAGGTAAGGCATTGGCGAGGCTGTTGAGAAAATAGGCTGGCAGTAAGCTGCGACTGCTGCGATCACGCCAGATGATACGTAAGGTCGCCAAGCTGACAAGCGCTTGCTGACGCTGTGTTGCAGTCTGTTGGATTAAACGTAAGCGCCAGATCATCAAACCCAAGGCTAAAGTGAGGCTGATGCTCACCAATGGGTACAAGAGGCTAAACAGTTGCTGATAATCTTGGCTGTTATCCAGTAAAAAGGGCAGTACCAGCACAGTGATCACGCCGATCACAGCAAAACCTTCGCGGGTGGCGGTGTAATGGGTTTTGATATGTGGCAGAGTGCTGACCTGCGCACTCAGGGCTTGGTAAGGAATCATGATTAACGTCCAGGCCAAGTACACCCATATCGCCCATATCAGTAAATGGCCAGCATTAGGCTGTGCAGGTAAGAGTAATTGCCAGAGGCCGACCAGCAGTAATAGCCAGCCTAGCACCATCAGCACGTAGTGCCCACGCCGCCCGCTGATGTCACACAGCCAGCCCACCAGCGGGTCAGTGAAGATATCGCTGATGCGCGCTAACAGCAGCATGCTGCCCACCACAGCCAGTTCTAGGCCCATCTGATGGTAGTAAGTGGGTAAGTAGATATAGAGCGGGATACCCAGCATCGCCAGCGGCCAAGACACTAGCCCATAAATCAGCGGTTGGCTGAATGCTGTGCGCTTGCTCATTCGCAGCTTAAACGTTTATTAATCATGGCAATCACGCGGCCCAGTACCGGTACTTTTAAGTACACATATTCACCTGTATCCCAGTAATCAATATGGCTGCAGACTTGGCCTTGCGGGTTGATTTCAATCTTGCTGACGCCTTGAATACACTGTTTTTCACCTTCCTCTTTAAGCTTAAAGGTCAGCTGCCATTCTAGAAAGCCGCTGTTCTCACTGCCTGCGAGATCGATAATACGAAACTCCGGCGTGTGTAAAGTGGCAAACATCTGCTGGAAAATATGTTGTATATGCGGCAGTCCACGTACCGCATTAAAAGGGTCTTTAAAATAGACATCAGCACTGAACACCTGCAAAAAGTCATCTTCAACCGTTTGTATGCTTAAGGTTTCAAACAGTTTTTTATAGCGCTCGAGTACCTGTGAAATCAACGACATTATTCAGTCCTTAACATTTTTCGGGTCAGGGCTAATGACCAAGAGTAGGGCATCAATCTAAGTAATTTGAGGATCAGACACAGATGCCAAGGGAAGCAGATTTCAAAGCTTTTCTTATGATCAAGCGCATGAATAATCTTCTGTGCTGCTTCTTCAGGTTCTAACAAACCGGGCATCGCAAAGGCGTTTTTTTCAGTTAAACGTGTGCGCACAAAACCGTGGTTAATAATCTGTAGTTGAATATTTTGTTCAGCTAATTCAGGTTGCAGAGCCTCGGCTAAATTCACCAGTGCAGCTTTGGGTGCTGAATAACCTCCGCCGTAGGGCAAACCAAAGTACGAGGCGAGGCTGGAATTCCAAACCCAGCGGCCATGACCTTGCTGATTAAATAATTTTTGTAAGGGTATGATCAGCGCGACCACACCTAAATAATTACTTTGGTTCATTTTTAAGAATTCAGCAAAGTCCCACTGTTTGCAGGTCATGGGCTGGTAGGCGCCAACATTATAAAACCAGACGTCCAAACCATCGAAGATTGACCACGCGCGCTGCGCTTGTTCAGCGCAGCCTTGTGCATCGGCAACATCAATATTTAAACACTGCAGTTGTTCGCCATAGCGTTTTTTAAGCAGAGATAAATCGGCGGCTGACTCGGCTTGGCGAGCGGATGCAATCACACGATGACCTTGCTTGAGCCAGTTTTTAACCAGCTCTAAACCGATGCCTTGCGAGGCACCGATGATCCAAATACGTTGCTGCTGAATATCTTTTTTCATAGGTTCGCCTTGTACATCTGTATAACTTGTGTATAAATAATATATAGCAAATTCACGCAAGGTGTAAGAAAAAATGTTCGATCCTCGAAAACGCTACAAAGTGGCAGTGATTGGCAGCGGTATCAGCGGCCTCAGCAGCGCATGGTTTCTCAGCCAAAAACATGACGTCACCTTATTCGAGAAAAATCCGACTTTGGGTGGTCATACCAATACCTTGGATGTTACTTTGCCCAATGGCGATCAGACCCCTGTGGATACAGGGTTTATTGTCTATAACGAGCCGAACTACCCATTGCTTAAAGCAATGTTTAAGCATTTAAATGTGGCCACGCATCCAACTGATATGAGCTTTGCGGTATCGATTGATCAGGGTCGCTTGGAATATGCAGGCAATAATCTTAATACCTTGTTCGCTCAGCGTAAGAACCTGTTTTCGCCACGCCACTGGCGCATGATTGCTGATATTTTACGTTTTAATAAATTAGCTAAGAGCGATCTTGTACAAGGTTTGCCGCAGGAGCTAACGCTAGGTGATTACCTGAGCAAAAATGGTTTTGGCCAAGCCATGCAGCACGATTATTTATTGCCAATGGCTGCAGCGATTTGGTCATGCCCAACTGACACCATGCTGAAGTTTCCTGCGCAGAGTTTTTTACAGTTTTTCGCTAATCACGGCTTGCTCAATGTGAATGAGCGGCCGCAATGGCGCACGGTGATTAACGGTGCGCGTACTTATTTAGAAAAAATAATCGCACTGAAAACCTTTGCGGTATATCAACAGGGTGTGACCGAAATAACCGTAGGTAATCGACCTGAACATACGGTTGTTTTAAGCACTGCGGATGGCAGAAGTCATATGTTTGATCAGGTGGTCTTTGCCTGTCATGCCGATGAAGCTCATGCTTTATTGAAGGAGCCCTGCTTTGATTTATTGAAAAGCTTTACCTATCAATACAATCAAGCCTGGCTACATACTGACCCTGCACAAATGCCAAGTAAAAAACTGGCATGGGCGTCATGGAACTACCTCAGTGGCTTGGCGTATCAATCTAAGCGTGCAGTGGCGGTGACCTATTGGATGAATGAGTTGCAACCACTCAATACGCAAGAAGATGTGTTTGTCACGCTCAATCCTATTGTTGAGCCGCGTGCTGAGCATGTGCTGAGAGTGCTTGATTATCAGCACCCAGTTTTTGATACAAAAGCCATGCAAGCACAAGCACGTTTGCCCGGTATTCAAGGCTTAAAAAACTGCTGGTTTGCAGGCGCTTACGGTGGCTATGGTTTCCATGAAGATGGCCTAGCCAGTGCTGCACGTGTAGCAAAACTTTGGCAAATCGCTTTGCCGTGGGAGGCGTAATGAGCTCTGCACTCTATGTCAGTCAGGTCGCGCATGCGCGTCAGCAGCCGGTGGAGTATCGGTTTGCCTATCGTACCTTCAGCATTAAGGTCGATTTGGACTGCATAGAGCAAGAAGCCCAAAAGCTGCGCTGGTTAAGCCTGAATCGCTTTAACCTGGTCAGTTTGAATTACAAGGATCATGGCCCACGTGATGGCACGCCGTGGCGCCAATGGGCGGATGACTTTCTAGCCCAGTACGGTGTTGAACGCCCAGCGCGCGTGGAGTTGGTGTGTTACCCGCGAATTTTGGGTTACAGCTTTAATCCGCTGTCGATGTGGTACGCCTACGATGCGGATCAGCAGTTGATTGCCATTATTGCTGAAGTGAGCAACACCTTTGGTCAGTGGCATCACTATGTGCTGAAAGTCACTGAGCCCGTTGGTAAAAGCATTCAAGCGCAAGCTGAGAAGATTTTTCATGTCTCGCCCTTTATTGATATGGACGCTCGTTACCACTTTCGTTTAGGGCTGCCAGCGCAGAAATTATTTACCAGTATTCGTGAAACGCGCCAAGGTGTGGAGTTTTTTAGCGCCAGTGAAGCAGGGCGAGTACTGGAATTAACAGATCGTCACCTGCTTAAGCAAGTCGGTTTTGCACCAGTGAGTATGCTCAAAGTGATTGGCTTGATTCATTGGTGGGCGTTAAAGATTTTTATCAAAGGCGGAAAATTTCACCGTACGCCTAAGCATTTAGAAGCTATTCAATACAGTCATTCTGAGATGGAGTTATGTTAATGCGCACACACACCTGGTTGCAGGGCTTATCCCAAGCGCCGAAGTTAGCGACTTTGTTTCTGAAGTACTTACCCTTTGAGCGCATTCAATATGGTTCATTGACGGTCCGTATTGGTGAACAAGAGCGTCGCTTTACCGGTAATAAAGCAGGCGCTCATGCAGAGCTGACGATTAAAAATCCTATCAAGTTTATTTGGTTATTTAGTAGCCAAGGTGAGCTGGGCTTTGCTAAAGCCTATGCTGATCAATTAATCGACACGCCATGCCTTTATACCTTGCTGCGCTTAGGCGCAGCCAATGAGCAGGCGCTGAGTGATACACGTTTAGGCTATAGCTGGTTTTATCAGCGCTTTTTAAAGCGCCACCGTGAAAATCACAACTCGATTGAAAACAGCCGTGAAAATATCAGTGCGCACTATGATCTAGGTAATGATTTTTATCAGCTGTGGCTGGATAAAACTATGAGCTACTCCAGCGCTTTATTTACCGAGCGTGAGCAATCGATGGAGCAGGCGCAAGCTAATAAATATCAGCGCATTTTAGATGAGCTGGATTGGCAAGCAGGCGATCATATTCTTGAGATTGGTTGTGGCTGGGGTGGTTTTGCTGAACGTGCTGCTGAACAAGGCTGCAATGTCACCGGGATTACCTTGTCGACTGAGCAGCTTGAGTTTGCTAACCAGCGTATGCAACGCCAAGGCTTAGCGCAGCAAGCACAATTGCAGTTGATGGATTACCGTCATCAGCAAGGCCAGTTTGATCATATTGTCAGTATTGAAATGTTTGAAGCAGTGGGTAAAGAGTATTGGCACGATTATTTTACTCAACTAAAGCGACTGCTGAAAACAGGTGGTAAAGCTGTTTTGCAAGTCATCACTATTGAAGATCTACGTGCTGAACGCTATCAAGACGACGTGGATTTTATTCAGATGTTTATTTTCCCAGGCGGTCTGTTGCCCTCTAAGCAGCAACTGCATGCGCTGGCGCAAGAGCACGGTTTCAAAGTGATCAATGAGCTGGCTTTTGGTCAAGACTATGCACGCACTTTGCAACTGTGGCAGCAGACGTTTAATACTCAATCTGAGCAATTACTTGAACTGGGCTATGACCAGCGCTTTCAGCGCATCTGGCGCTATTACCTTGATTATTGCCGTGTGGGCTTTGAAACCCAGTCCACAGATGTCGTGCAACTGACACTGGAGCATGCGTGATGAGTATTCGTAAAATTCTATTAGCCTTGTGTACTGTGCTGGTGTTGGCCGGTTGCAGCTCACCTAAAGTACAAGATTATGCGCAGACCGAGCCTAAGCTGGATTTGTTCACTTATTTTGCCGGTAAAACTCAAGCCTATGGCCAGTTTCAAGACCGTTCAGGCGCAGTAAAACGCCGCTTTACGGTGGATATTACTGGTACGATTGAGGGTGATGTGCTGACGCTGGATGAGCGCTTTGTCTATGACGACGGTGAAAGAGAACAGCGCGTCTGGGTGATTAAGCGTCTGGCGCAGAACCAATACAGCGGTACAGCCGGTGATGTGATCGGTGAAGCTCAAGGCTACAGTGCAGGATCAGTCTTTAACTGGCGCTACACTTTGGACTTACCTTACAAGGACAGCAGTATTCATGTGAAATTTGATGACTGGATGTTTTTGCAATCCGATGGCGTGATGCTCAATCGTGCTGCAGTCACTAAGTGGGGCTTTAAGGTGGGCGAAGTGACATTGTTTTTTAGCAAGGCACAGCCGTGAGGATTCTGTGCTGCTTTATTCTGTTAGCGCTGAGCAATATGGCCAGCGCTAACATCACTCAAGTCGGTGAAGGCGTCGCGCGTTGGGGGCTGTTTAAAGTCTACGACGCTGCGTTTTTCACCCAAGCAGATCTAACGTTAGAGCGGGCTCTGGCTGAGGATACATCGGCGCGACTTGAGTTGTGTTATGTGCGTCCACTCTCGGTTGATAATTTTATTGAGGGTGCGCAACAGGGCTTGCCTAAGGACTTGCCGGATGAACTGCAAGAAGCGGTAAAGCGTTTGCATAACGCTTATCAGTCGGTGCAAGCCGGTGATTGCTATCAGTTGGATTTTCAACCGGGGCAGGGTACGCGTTTGTTACTCAATGATCGTGAGTTGGTACGCATTGCAACACTAGGGTTTAAAGCGCTGTACTTTGGTATTTGGCTGGGTGAAAAACCCTTGTCCGTACAACTCAAGCGCGACTTAATTCAAGGCTTAAGATTGTAAGCCGCTAAAGCATCGCCAAAATTGCGCTTCAGCGGTACAATTGCCTGCTGCTGCATAAGTTATGTATACGATTTATTATCAAAAAACCTTACTGAGTATAATGTCTAATGAGCGATGCAATCGACCAGAACGCACTGTACCCCATCCGCGAAGTGGCTCGGTTGACTGGGGTGAATCCGATTACCCTGCGTGCATGGGAGCGCCGTTATCAATTAATTGAACCGGTGCGTACCAAATCAGGGCACCGTTTGTACAGCCAAGAGCATATTGATTTCTTACATGAAACATTACGCTTGATGGCCGAAGGCGTACCGATCAGTCGGATTAAAGCGGTGATCAGTGAGTCGCCGCCACGTCAGATGCAAACCGCCGCGCAACTCCCTAGTTGTGATTACAGTGCGCTGCTTGCCAATATCTGTACGGCGGTGACGCAGTTACAAGTGCAAGCACTCGAGCGTGTGCTGGATCGTCTCTTTGCTGACTACAGTTTGAATGCGATACATATGCTGTTGCCTGAAATTGAGCAGACTTTGCAGGCACAAGAGAGCTCAAGCGTATTATTAGCATTTTGGCACAGCAGCTTAAGTCGGCGTTTACAGGTGCGTTTACACAGTCTCTATAGCCAGCCCATTTTACCCAGTCAGCGTATTGTCATCCAAAAGGCTGCGCAAACACCTGAGTATCTGGTAAAGCTGGTGGCCTTGTTTTGTTTTGAGCAAGGTTATCAGGCCATCGAGTTGAGCGATTCAGGTACGCTTGAGCAGGTCTTAGCCGTGGCACGGCCTTTGGCAATTAAAGCTGTGCTGTTTGTAGACCATAGTGCGGCAGCGACAGAACAGTGGAGCACCTGCTTTAAAAAGTACGCTTCAATGCGCACTTGGGTGTTGGGCAATGACAGCTTGGACGATCTGCAGGCTCCGAGCGTTAACTGTGAATTACGAATCTATTCACAGTGGTTTAGACCGCTGAACTTATGACTTGTCTGTGAGCTGTTCAGTTAAACGCTGAATGGTCTCACGTGCTGCTTCAAGTTCTAAAGATAACTCCACTTGCGTGGTGACATCTTTTTGAATGCCGATGTAGTAGGTGATTTGATCCAATTCATCATAAAACGGCGTGACACTGAGTTCGTTCCAGAACACAGAGCCATCTTTGCGGTAATTTTTCAGTATCGTACGTACCGGCGCTTGGTCATCAATAGCGTGGCGAATCACTTTGACTGCATCAAGGTTGGTATCTTCACCCTGCAAAAAACGGCAGTCCTGATAGAGAATTTCATCAGCGCTATAGCCGGTTAATCGCTCAAAAGCTGGATTGACGTAAACCAAGATGGTGTCATCACCTTCTTTTTCTGCCACAACAATACCGTCTTGGGCAGATTCAACCAGCTGCAATAAAATCTCGTTGCGTAAATTAAATCGTTTCATAGGATGCCTTATCAGATCATGGGCGCATTCTAGCAAGCTCAAGAGGTCTTTCAATAAGAAGTTATCCTTGGCTGCGCTTATAAACCATATATGCACAATTATAGCGCGCGTGATGATTGTATATCACGCGATATGATATATGGGCTATGGATTGCTTTTCGATAGGTAAGTGCTTGAATTGACTATAGGTTTGCAGTTGATCGAAAAACGACCAGAAACGGCACGCTGTGCTACCAATGGCCTTTGCGCGATGTTCAAACATATTATGCACATGGTTATCCACAGCTTGTGTGCATAACTGTTTTACGCTGTATTTTGTTTTTCTTAAGTTGCGCGCTGCATGGCGTGCTGCAGTGGTTTATAGTAGCCACTGATCATTTATTCAATGCTGGAGCTGTCTATGTGGCGCAAAGGACTTATCGGTACGCTATTGGTTTTAATGCTAGCCGCTTGTGATTCAAGTGAGCCGCAGGTTAAACCAACAGTGCAGATTGTAAGTAGTGAGGTTGTGCCAGCGCCGCAACAGCGCAATGACACCGTGCTATTGGCTGAACGCTATCAAGATCAAGTGTTGCAGGTGGTGGATGCCTCAGAAGTTGAGCAGGACGGCGCCAGTGTACTGAGCCTGACCTTTTCCGTGCCACTGCAAGCTGAACAAAACTTTGCGCAAAAAGTGCATGCAGTCGACAGTAAAAGCGGCAAGCTGGATGGCGCTTGGGAATTAAGTGATGATTTATTAGAGTTGCGCTTACGCCATGTCCCACCCAAGCGCAGCTTAATTGTCAGTGTGGATGCCGGTTTAATGGCATTTAATCAGCAGCAGTTGGCCAAAGATTACAGCACGACAATTGAAACCCGTGATTTACAACCCTCAGTGGGCTTTGCCAGTAGCGGTTCTTTGCTACCGGCGGCCTTCAGCCAGGGCTTGCCAGTCTTAGCGCTGAATGTTGAGCATGTGGATGTTGAGTTTTTCCGTATTAAAGCCAATGCTTTGCCGCAGTTTTTAGCGCAATGGGGCCGCAATCGCAGCTTGGAAACCTGGGAGTCTCGCGAGCTTTTACCTTTAGCCGATTTAGTACACAGCGCGCGTTTTCAACTCAGCCCTGCGCTCAATACCCGTGAAACATTGCAGTTACCGATCAAGCCTATTTTAGCGCTCAATGAAGCCGGCGTGTATTTGGCAGTGATGCGCGAGGCGGGCACTTATAATTACTCACAACCGGCAACCGTATTTTCAATCAGTGATATCGGTGTGTCAGTGCACCGCTATCGTCAGCAGTTGGATGTGTTTACTCAAGGTTTATCCAATGGCATTGCTTTAGAAGCGATTGATCTACGCTTGCTCGATAAAGAAGGTCAATTATTGGCCTCAGGCAAAACCGACAAACAAGGCCATGTGCAGTTACCTGTCACCGATAAGGCTGATGTATTGGTCGCCCAGCATGGTCAGCACACCAGCTTTTTACGTTTAAACAGTGCCAGTTTGGATTTAGCTGAGTTTGCCATCGAAGGCCCAGCAGGGCAGGCTTTGCAGTTGTTTGTCTTTGGTCCGCGGGATTTATACCGTCCGGGTGAAACCGTATTGCTCAATGGTCTTTTGCGCGATGCGGATGGACAGCAGATCGCAACGCAGCCGATTAAAGTTGAAGTACGCCGTCCTGATCAACACGTCAGTCGTCAATTTGTTTGGGAGGCAGATGCGCAGGGCTTTTATCAATACCAACTGCCCATTAGCGCCAATGCACCGACAGGACGCTGGCAGTTGCTGTTTGATTTAGGCGGTGGCATTGAACAGGTCTACGATATTTTAGTGGAAGACTTTTTGCCTGAGCGTTTAGCCTTAGATTTACACGCTAATAGCACACCGATTAAGCCGCAAGATGCATTAAAGGTTGAGGTGGCTGGGCGTTATTTATATGGCGCACCGGCTTCAGGTAACCGTATTACCGGTCAGCTGTATGTGCGGCCTTTGCATGATGCTGTCAGTGCTTTGCCAGGCTTTCAGTTTGGTCTAGCGGATGATGAGTCCATTCGTCAAGATATTGATTTAGATGAATTGGTGCTCGACGAGCAAGGCCAGACGCAGATTCAGCTCGATAGCCAGTGGCAAGAGAGCCGATCACCGCTGAACTTGATTGTGCAGGCCAGTATTTTAGAGTCAGCCGGTCGTCCAGTGACGCGCCGAGTGCTACAAGCTGTGTGGCCTGCTGAGCAATTGCCCGGTGTGCGTGGCGTGTATCAAGGTGAAGATGTTGATGCCGACAGTGAGCCTGAATTTGAGTTGGTTTTAACCAACGCACAGGGTGAAAAACTGGCAGCTGAGCAGCTCAAAGTACGCTTGATTCGTGAGCGTCGTGATTATTATTGGAATTATTCTGATAGCAGCGGCTGGAGCCATCATCATAATAAAAAGATGATTACGGTCAGCGAGCACAGTGTCAACATTGCTGCTGGCAATACCGCAAAGCTCAGTTTTCCAGTGCAGTGGGGCCCATACCGTGTTGAGGTGGAAGACCCGAGCACTGGACTGGTCAGTAGTCTGAGTTTTTGGGCCGGTTATGCGGCGCAAGATAATGCCTTAGGTGGTGCGGTGCGTCCGGATCAGGTCAAGCTGGCGCTGGATAAACCGGCTTATAGCAATGGTGATACCGCACGAGTCACCATTAATGCACCTGCTGCAGGCAGTGGTTATGTGCTGGTTGAGTCGGCTGATGGCCCGCTGTGGTGGCAGCCGCTCAATGTACCGGCTGAAGGTACAACAATTGATATTCCCATCGCCAGTGATTGGTTGCGCCATGATCTGTATATCAGCGCTTTAGTGGTGCGCCCTGGCGAGCGTCAAGCGCATATTACGCCCAAGCGTGCAGTGGGTTTATTGCATTTGCCTTTGCAACGTCAAGAACGAGAGTTAGCCGTGAGTTTGCATGCGCCAGAGCGGATGCGTCCAGGTCAGCCATTGACGGTTAAAGTTAAAGCGCAGGGCATGGACGGACAGTCGGTAGCAGGGCCAGTGCAGGTTCTGTTATCTGCAGTGGATGTGGGAATTTTAAATATCACGGACTTTTCTGCGCCGGACCCTTTTGCTGGTTTTTTTACGCGCAAGGGTTACCGTGTTGATCAGTTTGATGTGTATGGGCAGTTGATTGAAGGCGGTCAGGGGCGTTTAGCACGCATGCTATTTGGTGGTGACGCTGACTTGGCTAAAGGCGGTCAGCGGCCCACCAGCAACGTTAATATTGTCGCGTTACAAAGCACAGCGGTCACCTTAGATGCACAAGGCGAAGCGGACATCACTCTGGATATTCCAGATTTCAATGGTCGCTTACGTTTAACTGCGCAAGCCTGGACTGACAATCAGTTTGGTATGGCTGAGCAGCCGATTGAGGTGGTTGCACCTTTGGTTGCTGAGCTGTCTGCACCGCGATTTTTAGCCGGTGGCGATCAAAGTCAGGTAGCTTTGGATTTACATAATCTGACTGAGCAAGCACAAACTGTGACGGTGCACTTGCGCAGCAGTGGTTTACTGTCCATTGCCGAAGCATCGCGCCAGATCCAAGTCGAGTTGGCGGCTCAGCAGCGTAAAATCATTGATGTGCCTGTGACTGCCTTGGCTGGTTTTGGCCAAGGTGAGTTACATCTGCAGGTGCAGGGCATGCAATTGCCTGATGAAGATTTAGCAGCGCTGACACGTCAATGGACAATAGGTGTGCGTCCGGCGTATCCCGCTGAGCGTCGCAGTTATCAAGCGGCAATTAATGCCAACAAAGCATGGCAATTACCGCCTGAAGCGCTGGCCGGCTATCAAACCAGTGGTCTTGAGGCGATGCTCAGTGTGTCCAGTCGTCCACCGTTAAATATTGCAGAGCATTTACGGGCACTGGATGCCTATCCTTATGGCTGCTCTGAGCAAACCACCAGTGGTTTAATGGCGGCGTTGTATATCAGTGATGCACAATTGGATGGCGTCAGATTAAGCACGGATACACCCGAGCAGCGCCGTCAGCAGATCGAGTTTGGCATTGAGCGTTTAGTCGCGATGCAGCGTTACAACGGCAGTTTTGCTATGTGGAGTGCCGAAGGTACGGAAGAGTATTGGGCGACAGTCTATGTGACGGACTTTTTACTGCGTGCTCGCGAGCAAGGTTTTGCTGTGCCGGCAGCGGCCTTAAAGTCTGCGCAAGAACGTGTGTTGCGCTACTTACAAGAAGGCTATTTAATTGAAAGTGATTACAGTCAAGCGCCAGAGAGTACGCGTTTTGCTGTGCAGGCGTATGCAGGTTTTGTTTTAGCACGTGATAAACGTGCACCCTTAGGCGCCTTACGCAGCTTATTTGAACGTCGTCAGCATGCACGTTCTGGTTTGCCACTGGTGCATTTAGCCTTGGCGTTGCAGTGGATGGGCGATAAGCCCAAAGCTGAGCAAGCTTTGCATGCGGGTCTGAATGTGCAGCGCAGTGATGAGCTGTATATGGCTGACTTCGGCAGTGAGTTGCGTGATCAGGCGCAGATCCTTGCCTTGTTACAAGAGCATGACTTAGCGCCGAGCGAACAGACTGAGCGTATGTTTACCTTGGCGAGTCAGCTCAATATGCGTCAAGGCTTGTCAACGCAAGAGCGCAACGCGTTGTTTATGGCCGCCCGTGCGCAGTTAGGTAGCGAAGATACAACCTGGCAAGCACACTTGCAGGCCGGTACGCACAATAGTGCGTTATCAGCACAGAACAGTCAGTTGCTGCTCAATACTCAACAGTTACAGGCCGGACTGACCTTAAGTACGCCCAGTGACAGCGATCTCTATCAGCGTTTAGAGTTGTCCGGTTATCCAAGGCAAGCACCTGCTGCGGGCGGAGATGTGTTGAGCATTGAACGTCAGTACTTCAATCCACAAGGCGAGCGGTTAAGCTTGAGCCATTTGCGCAGCGGTGATCTAGTGCTAGTGCATTTAGCCGTGCGTGCAACGCAAGCGGTACCAGATGCTTTGTTGGTGGATTTACTGCCAGCAGGACTGGAGTTGGAGAATCAAAACCTAGCGCAAAGCTCAGCCAGTTTAAGCAATGCCAGTACGGCGCTGCGTGATTGGCAGGAAGCGATGCTCAATGCTGATATTGTCCATCAAGAGTACCGCGATGATCGCTATGTGGCTGCGCTATCCATACCTGCAGAGCAAACCATGCATCTACTGTATTTAGCGCGCGCGGTAACACCAGGTCGTTATGTGGTGCCGCCAGCACAGATTGAGTCGATGTACCGTCCGGATTGGCATGCGCTCAGTGCCAGCGATGGACTAATGCAGATTAAATCGCGTTAATTGAGTTGTCTTTTGGGCTGTCTATTTATTTGTCAACCCAAAAGGCAGCAAAATACTTTAAATAAAGTCGGCTTATGCCCTTGATATCTGTAGCACTTTTACCGTCCGGAAATAAGTTGTGCACATTTATACAGGTGTTTTATTAAATTCAGCTGAGAGCGATTGTAACTGCGACTTATATGCCTATTGACTTTGTAAGTGCTTGTTTTGTAAGGGATTATAAAGGTTGGTGAAAAAATCATCAGTTTGTAGCAAAGCCCCGTACAGTGGCCGCTAACAGAATCTATAAGCATGTTATGCACAGAGTTATCCACAGGGATTGTGGATTGTTTGACTAAAGCCGCATACGCTATAGCTTTGCGCATGAACCAGAGTGCTATAGGGCTGTTTAGTTTCATGTGCTAAGGTTTTATATTATTTATTTTTTACCCTAATAGCTTGAACTGATCCCTAGACTCAAGCTATTAGCGCAGTAACGGTGAGCCGTGTTGTATTTATGCTGGGTGGCCGGTTAAGCCAGTGCATAAATCTCACGACGGGCGATTTTATGCAGGCGTATGCCCAGCATCACCGCCGCACAGCTGAGGCCGAAAATCAGCCCTTGCCATAAACCTGCTGGGCCCTCTGCCAGCCCAAAGTAATCACTGAGACCGAACATATAGCCAATCGGTAAGCCTACACCCCAGTAGGAGAACAGCGTGATCAGCATGGTCAGGCGGGTATCTTGATAGCCGCGTAAAGCACCAGCCGCTGTGACTTGAATCGCATCGGAAAACTGAAAGATGGCTGAATAGATAATCAAGGATGTTGCCACCGCTAATACGGCGGCATCGGTGGTATAGATACTGGCAATATGTTCGCGCAGTAAAAACATAAAGCTGGCCGAGATACAGGCGCAGAGCAGTCCAGTACCCATAGAAACACCGGCTGAGAAGCGTG